>Ga0099828_10001202_pt1 | contig 16987 bp, 9 predicted proteins | sample CZO8metaG_2_FD_79338 | JGI IMG/M metagenome (GOLD analysis project Ga0099828, IMG submission 79338) | Vadose zone soil microbial communities from the Eel River Critical Zone Observatory, Northern California, USA - CZOApr15con2H1.8 metaG | ecosystem: Environmental > Terrestrial > Soil > Vadose... | reverse complement strand
TCTCTGAACGGCGTCGCCAGGGGGATGCACGCGGCCGCCCGAGACGAAGGCACCCACTCGGGGGCCACCCGCCAGGCGGTCCTCGGCTACGAACGAGGGCGCATTCCTCATCCGGATGCCCTGCGGTGGCTGGCAGCCGCACTCGGTCTTCCCCTCGACGAGGTAGCCGCTGCGGCCCGGCGGCAGCGCAGGTACCGTCTGGAGCTGCGGCTGCTGGCCTCCACCGACACCCTGGGGCCCCACGGAAAGCCTCAATGTGGGACACTCGATGAGGCAGTGGAACGCCGCGAGCTCCTTGTTCTGTTCGGCCGTGCCGCCACAGCGGGGCTTTTTACTACGACGCTGGGGCGCCTGCCGGCCCTCGCCTCCACGACGCCCGTCGACGGCGAGGCGATTGAGGCAGCCACGACGGTCTCGAGGGGTTACCGGCAGCTCTGGCTGACTACTCCGCCCGAGGACCTGCGTGAGCTGGTGCTCGGTCATCTGCGCCTCGTCTCCCGGCTTCTGCTCTCCACCACGTCGGAGAAGGACCAAGCCAGGCTCGCGGCAGCGGCATGCGACACGGCCCTGCTGGCCGCCTGGTTGGCAGAGGACTCGTGGGACCTCGGTGCGGTACAGCGCTATCACCAGGAAGCCCGGGCGTACGCCGAGCGGTCTCAGGACAACCACCTTCAAGCGCATGTGGCGTGCTCCATGAGCGAGTGGGCGGCCTGGGGCACGGGGAGTGGAGCCGAAGCCGTCAGGTTGGTTCAGCAGGCCAAGCACCTGGTCCCCCGCAACGCTCCGTCAGCGGCCCACGCCTACATCGCTGCCCATGAGGCGACCGCCTACGCCACCGCCCACGACGAGCCGGCAACATCGATCGCTCTCATTCGGGCTGAGAAAGTGCTTGACGATACGAATGGGCAAAGCGAGGCCATGTGGCCCTGGGTGCATCCAATGAATAGCAAGGAGATCAGCCGCTACCAGGGGTTTGCATCAGTCAGCCTCAAGTTCCCCGCCATGGCCGTACCGGCACTCACGGACGGGCTTGCGTATTTGGGCCCCGCCCCCACGAAGCGGCGGGCGTACACGCTGGGTAAGTTGGCCGAGGCATACGTCCAGACGGGAGACGTCGAGCAGGCCTGTGATTTTGGTGCTCAAGCTTTCAGCATCGGCTCGCAGTTAGGGGACACCTTCAGCCTGATGGCGGTTCGCAACCTCAGGGTTCAACTCATGCCCGTGGAAACAACGCAGGCGGTGAGAGCGTTTGACGAACGAGTGGCGTCAACTCTTCTCGCATTGCCCCGGTAGCTCCTAGCTCAGGACGTCAGGAACCCCATCCCTGCCTGACGTTCGTTCACTGAATTGAGAACGAACTGATGCTTTCGGTCGAAACCGTCGTCGCTAGCCACGGTCATGGGACCCCTGTGACGCTGATTTAGCCACCATCATGGGACCCCCCCGTGGCCACGCATGGGACCCCCCTCTTGTCCTGGGGCCGCCGCACTCTCGTCTACCCTGGTTGGCTGGCACCTCCCACGTTGCACGCCAGTCTCCGGGTCCATCCGGCCACGCGACTTCACAGGTCAAGTCCCTCTCAAGCTGGAGCAGCCAGTCGTCCGCAACTTCTACCTGCAGGCAGATGTTGAACTAACCGAGGGCCCTCAGGACGGCTTTTGCGGGTTACTGTTCGGTTGGAAGGGCAATGAGCACTGGTACGCGATGAAAGTCGGGCAGATAGGCCTGCAAGTCACTCAAGACCCAGGCCACCTGCCGCATACACGGATAGCGGGAACAACACCGATCTTGGCAATCCCCGCTTTTAAGGCCGACTCGTTCAATCAACTAAGCCTGCTTGCTCGGGATGGATTTGTTCAATTCTATGTCAATGACCGGCTAGTTGAACGCGCGCACATCGATGACACGACAGGACAGGTCTTCCTCGGGGCACAGGCGGCGAATTCACCCGATCTTCTTCGGTGCGCCTTCGACCATGTCAGGCTGCGGGGAGTTGCCCTCGCTCACAGTCTTCTTGGCGGCCTCAACCTTGATGCCTACTGCCAAAGCCAGGGATACGCCAAGTCCATTCTTACGAATCCTCAAGCTGGCTCCGACCCTGGCTCCGACGCCGCCCGCAACAACTGGGCATGCACATCAGGGGGGAGTCCACAGCTTGTAGACATCGACGGGGCCTGCAGGTGGCAGTACGACCGGGGTGATGCAGTTGCTTGGGCAGGCGATGATCACAATCCTTCCACCTGGCTGTGCTACACATCGACTTGAGGCGTCTTTTGCGTTGTGGATGCAACTTAAGTATCTTCCCGCCGACATAAGGCTGCCAATTATGTCTGGTCGTCCATCTGGACTCGATAAGTCCAATCTCGCCGCTCAACCGCCCCTTCGCTGTTGGCGTCTGGCCCTTGCGGGCTGCGGGTTAATGGCAACTCCATGGCGATGGACAGCCCATCCTGCGGCTCGCCATCCAGAGCGCCTGCATGCGGATCTCGACAAGCGAGCTACGACCTGGCACAGCTCGCCCTGCGGGCCATCGACTTCGTGGTTGCCCTGCAGGCTTCACTCAACGACAGGGTGAGCCCGCACTGGGTGGTTGACCCCCACGCAGCTGGCCCGCCGGATGTTCCCAGACGACCCGGCTCGGCGCTGGCACATGGCCCCCCAGATGGTGTGCGAGGCCCCTTCTGAACGAGGGCAACCGCTACCGCGTGCGCTGGGTCGATGTGGCTGAGGACGGGCCGCCGTCGGCAGGGGCCATGATTGGCCCTTCCGTCTGCTGCAACTCAAAGACGGCGAGGAGGGCAGCGTGCTGTCCCCAGCAGTCGGGTCGGTGTCACCGGGGCCTGGGCGAACTCTCGACCGCTGATCTCCCCGGAGGTGCCGACCAGAACGTGCATTTCGGAGGTTGGACAAGTCGAACCCAGTACGGGAATGTGGCAATATACAACGGGCGTCGAGTTCGAGACAGACACTCACAGACCTCCTGTCCATGGCGTGAGGGTTCAGGGCCCGGTTGCGCTAACGTACCCGAGGCACTGTTTCGTGATGAAATGAGTAGAGGGGGTGAATGCCATTGCCGTGCTGACCCTCAACGTCTCCTCGGCGGACTCCGACGCCGAGGGTGGTCACGTGATCTGCATGTCAAGGCGGATTGCCCAGCCTGCGAGGAAGGACCCCGTGAAGTAAACATGCACGTGGTCTTTCGCTGGGGTGAGGAAGAACGCGAGCTGCGACTCCTGCGTCACAGCAACGACGCCACCGTGGAGGACCTCGTCCAAGCGGTTCTGCCTGGCGCCTCGAGGGATACCAGGCTCCACATCAACGGCCGGTGGGCCACCCCCGACCTCACGTTGGACGAGATCGGGCTGTGCGAAGGGACGGTCATCCGATGTGGCCAGGACCTCGCTGCGGGGCCCAAAGCAACGGTGGCAGACCTCGGCGTCATTGCCGGCCCTGACTCGGGGCTCGTGATCGGCTTGGCGCCCGGTGACGCAACCGTTGGTCGCGGCCGGGAAGCTGACGTCAAATTAACCGACCTCACAGTGTCCAGGCCACAGGCAAGGCTTTCGATATCGCCCCTCGGGGATTGCTCGGTTACCGACCTTCAATCCTTGAATGGCACTCTGGTCGACGGTGCGTTGGCGCAGGGCACGCAAGAAGTTGACCAGTCCGCGGTGGTACGCTTCTGCAACACCGCCTGCGTTGTCCGGCGGACGCCCCCGCCAGACACGCCGGGGGACATCGACGCTCTCCGCCATACGACGGCTTCCGGCACCATCCCCTTCAACAGGCCTCCTCGGCCTCTGGCACCGGCGCCCAGGGAACCAGACCTGGCCGCACCTGCCCCTCCCGCCAAGCGGAGCACAACGCCCTTCAACATCGCAGCATTGGTCGCCCCGCTGGTCTTTGGCGGGGTCATGGTCATCGTTGAGCACGGACGGATCCAATACGCATTGTTTGCCTTGCTGAGCCCGGTTCTGTTCCTCGGCAACTGGTTCGAGGGCAAGTGGCGGTCGCGCCAAGAATCACGGGCGGGCTCTCGAAGCTACGCATCAGGGCTCGGAACCTTTGAAGACAGGTTGAGGAACCGCCGAATGGAGGAGATGCGTCAGCGCCGGGCCGCCGTTCCTGACATCGTCGAAACTCTTCGGCGAGCGACCGCGCCAAGTGTTCGTCTGTGGGAACGGCGCCCAGGCGACAGCGATTTCCTGCTCCTTGAAGCCGGAGTCGGTACGGTCTCCTGGCAACCGCCGATCCGTCCAGAATCAGGCTCGTCCAAGTTGTCGGTGGAACCCGAGATGCTGGCTCGATGGAGCACGCTCGCCGATGTCCCCATCGCTGTCAGCTTGGCCTCCGGAGGTGTCGTCGGGGTCGTTGGACCGCGCCGGGCAGCCCTTGACCTGGCCCGCGGGCTCGTGTGCCAGGCCGCCGTCCACCACGGACCTGCCGACCTGGAGGTTGCCGTCCTGGTCGCACCTGACGCCGTCGACGACTGGGAGTGGGTAAAGTGGCTGCCCCACACGATCGACCGAATGAGCGGCGGGGACACCAGACTGCTGGCTGCCAATCCGCTGATCCGGGACGACCTCCTCAAGCACCTGCTCCAGACCCGCCAGAGCCCCAAGGACGTAAGGCCTGGGCGGCTGGCGGGACGCTATGACAGGCCGACCGGGCCCGTGCTCCTTCTCGTGCTTGACGACGAGAGCCTCACGAAAGGCAGGAACTCCAAGGCCCGCGCCATCCTGCGTGGTGCCGCCGGACCGGTGGCGGGCATCATCGTCGCCTCCTCCGGGGACCGCCTGCCCTCCGTCTGCACGTCGGTCATTCGGTTGGAGGAAGATGCTCCGCTGGCCCAGGTGACGGTTACCGGGCAGGGGGAGCACATCGACAACGTCAACGTGGCCGGACTCCAGGCCCGTCTGGCACGCCCGCTTGCCCGGGCACTCGCCCGCTTCGACGACCCCGAAGTGCAGGACACCGGTGCAACCCTGCCGGACGGGGTGGCGTTGCTGGCCCTCCTCGGCTGGGCGACGCCCACACCCGAAGCAGTCGGCGCTCGGTGGGACGCCGGAGGGAGGATCCCGGCCCTCACTACCCCTATCGGGGTGGCAGAGAGTGGCACCTTCACCATCGACCTTGTGCAGGACGGGCCGCACGCCCTCATCGCCGGTACGACCGGCTCCGGCAAGAGCGAACTCCTGAGGTCGATGGTTGCCGGGTTGGCGGCGACGTGCGATCCGGACCATATGACGTTTGTGCTGATCGACTACAAGGGTGGCACGGCGTTCAAGGCCTGTTCCCAGTTGCCGCACACCGTGGGCTTCGTCACCGACATCGACGAACAGCTCGGTGAGCGAGCCCTCCGCTGCCTGGAGGCGGAGCTCAAGTACCGCGAGCGGGTGCTGAGAGATGCTTCGGCATCCGACCTGAGGGACTACCTGGGCCGCAACCTCGGCCCCGAGCATCCCACGCTTCCCCGGCTCGTCGTGGTGATCGACGAGTTCGCCACTATGGCAGCCGAACTGCCCGAGTTCATGAACTCGCTCGTCGGCATCGCTCAGCGCGGGCGCGCCCTTGGCGTGCACCTCATCCTTGCCACGCAGCGGCCCTCGGGCGCTGTCAACGAGAACATCAAAGCCAACACCAACCTGCGGATCGCTCTACGGGTCCAGGACCAGCAGGACTCCCAGGACGTCATCGGGACTGGTGAGTCCGCCTTCATTCCCAGCGGCCATCCCGGTCGGGGCAACATCAGGCTGGGCCCCGGCGAAGTCATCCCTCTGCAGACAGCGCTGAGCACCGGCTCCAGCGAGGCCGTGGAGCTTTCACCGGTCGAGGTGGTTCCCTTCGTCTTCGGCCGCACCTCCGACGGGGACAGGCCCCCCGGACCTCCGCCTTCGGTGGAAACCGCGGAGGACTCACGCGCCAACGACCTCACCCGGCTCGTAGAAGCCATCCGGACCGAGGCTGAGCTTCGAAAGTTCGCTCGTCCCCGCCAGCCCTGGCCCGAGCCACTGAAAGCATCGATACCTCTCGAAGATGTCCTGCCTACCGACCGCTCCCGGGAGAATCGAGTCTGGTTTGCAATGGCAGACGACCCCGAACGTCAGCGCCAGGACCCGACCGGTTGGTCTCTGTCGGGGAACCTTGTTCTGTATGGGATCGCGGGGAGCGGAACGACGACTGCACTCGCCAGCATCGCCCTCTCGGCTGCGTCGTGCTGGTCCCCAGACGATCTTCACATCTATGCTCTCGACTTCGGTGCCGGGGATCTTGCGGCCCTCGGCCGGCTTCCCCACACGGGTAAAGGCGGGGTCGTCCCTGCCTCCCAGCGGGAGCGACAGGTGCGACTGGTGCGATATCTCCATGAGTCGCTCCGCCAGCGAAAGGATCTTCCCGCGCCCGAGCGGGCGGCGTTGCCAAGGCTGGTCTGCCTCGTCGACAACATTCGTGGCTTCATCGGTGCCTTCGACGAGAGCGGCGGCGACGAGGTCCTGCTCGAATTCAGCCGGGTCTGGTCGGAGGGAACCGAGGTGGGCATCCATACGGCCGCGACAGCCGATCAGATCAGTGCCCTGCCCTCACGGCTCGCCTCCCTGGCCGAGCAGAAGTGGCTCTTCAGGCTCGCCGACCCTCAGGAATACGGGAACTTCGGGATCAATCCGAAGCGGGTGCCAAGGCCCGCTCCGGGACGAGCCATCCTTGCCAACTCGGCCCAAGTCGTGCAGGTGGCATGGGTGGGCCCCGACCTGGAGAGCTTCGTCCAGTCCGCGGGCGCCCAGATGAACAAGCCCATTCGGCCCCCGAAGTCAATCGAGGTCTTGCCGGATCGAGTCTCAGTAGCAGAGATCGCGGGTGCTGCGCGCCTGGACCGATCGCCGTGGTTGCTACCCATCGGCATCGGGGACAACTCACTGACGCCCGTCTGCCTCCGACTGTACGAGGCGGAGCACGCCACCATCGCGGGACCAGGGCGTACAGGCAAGACCAACGCTCTCGAGGTCCTTGCCGAGGTCGTACGCTGCCGGCCGGACGTCCGCGTGCTGGGAGTTGCCCTCGGCCGATCACCGCTCCGAGAGAGCCATAGGCTCGACGACCTCATAGGCGACCAGCAATCGCTGGACATGCTCTACGACATCGTGGCCACAACCCCGAGCCCGCACCTGATCCTCGTCGACGACGCCGACCAGATAGAAGACGAGCAGGACGTGTTCAGCCGCCTCTTGACACTGCGACGTCCAGACGTGCACCTCGTCATAGCTGGACGGGCTGATGCCCTGCGCACCAAGTACGGCCACTGGACCGCGAAGGTGCGGCGTTCCAAGGTGGGCCTATTGTTGAAGCCCAATCTCGATACCGATGGAGAGGTGCTCGACGTAGAGCTTCCCAAGAGGCACCGGGTGCATATGATGGCAGGCCGCGGCTACCTAGTTGACAATGGAGACTTGGAAGTTGTCCAGACCGCCATACGTACGGAACGGCTGCGCTAGGCAACGGTGTATTGGTTAACGAACTCGATGATAATCGGCTGAGATTTAGTGGCGGAAATCCAGAGAAGACCTCCCCGACCAGGGGAAATGGAGGCGCCACGCCAACAATTTCCACAACCGAAAAGCCTGTTGCCAAAACCCTTCGACGGCTGGCCCTGGTCCTGCTGAGCTCTCAATGGGGAGTGGTTTGAGGGGAGGGCACCCCTTCCCGAGGGAGAGGACCAGATGGAGGCCAAGCTCAGTACCGAGAAGGGAAAATCCCTCTACAAGAGCGATCGCCAACCGTCGAGCCGGTGTTCGGCCAGACCAAAGGCGCCCGGGGCATCGACCGTTTCATGCGCCAGGGCTTTGTTGCCTGTGACCGCGAATGGAAGCTCATCAACCTGTCCAACAACCTTCTCAAGGCGTGGCGGGCAGGGCGGGCCAGGGCACGAACCACCGCGGACCTGCCGGCCCGGGCAGCCGTCCTTGCCGCACCCGCGGGCTGAGGGTGATGCCCATACCTTTCTTGGTGCTGTGACTGTTCTCCCACGACAGTCAGCGCACCAAGAAGCCCGAGCGGGGGCGGCCGGTCACTCCGCTGGCCCATCGGAGGGGGTCACGCAGGTTCTTGCAACAGGCTCCGAAGGGAGGCAATTCGCAAAGCTAGAAGGACAACCTCCTGGCGCACCTGAGTCGAGCTTTTTCCCCAACGCTTGGAAACTCGCGGTGGAATGCCGAATCCATTACGTGCGGGCTTGTGAGGACCTTTGAGTAGCTACGGGTCGGGCTTCCACAGCAGCGTTGTGATCTGAGCTTCAGCGATGGGTTGGGGGCCTGCCATGATGAGCAGCGTGGCGCCCTCACGGAGATAGTTGGCAACTGCTTCACGGTCGAGGAAGTCGACCTTGGCCTCGGCTTCCCCGGTGCCAGTCAGCGCATCCGTGAATGTGAGCAACACGCTGAAGTGCTTACCCATCGCTGGCCAACCGGGGATAACCTCAGCGTCGTTGCCCAGCACGAACACGGCGGTTGCTCCCATCGTCGACCCCGGTGCGGGATGCCGCCCCAGATCCAGCCAGCGAACTCGGGCGATCGCGACAGGGTCGCTCACGTCCCTCATGACACCTCCCGGATGCCATCCATGACCTGATTGAAGCGGTCCAGTTGTTCGGGACTGACGTATCGGGCTGGCCCGATATTGTCGAGCTTCTCCCACCTGAACAGCTCGTCCGCAGCGGACCTGGGCACGTTGGTTTCCACGACCGCACCCTCACCGTTGTTGAGCATCTGTCCCCATTGCTTCGCATGCTCAGCGGACTCGGCGAAGTATTTGCCGGTGGAGTTCGGACCAAGTCCGAACTGGCCCGTGTTCCTGATGTCTTCCAGCTCGGCGGGGTCGACATGCCGGAACAGCTGGACCGTGTCGCCCCCCTCGAGCGCTGGTGCCGCCTCTGCGGCAGCACCTGCTCCCCGCAGGGCGCTCAGCCCCATGCCTGCTCCGGCGAAGGCCCCCCCAAGGGCACCACCCACCGCCACGCTGTTCCAATCCACCTTGCCGAGATCAACATGGCCAGTCGTTATGGCCTGCATTCCGACCTGCAGGCCGAGGGTACTCGCCTCGCCGATGAGGATCCCGGCTCCGATCGGGGCTAGTGGAGTGAACAGCATGACCACTCCGGCGACCGCTAAAGCGCCGGTGAGAATCTGGCCCGCATGGTCGTGGACGAAGCTCGTGGTTGCGTTCCAGGCGGCCTCGTACCAGGGGGGATGATCGTCCTGCCACTTCTTGAACTCGGCGTCGGTCAGAGGCTTGAGCCCGAGGGGGTCGACGAAGCTCAGGGGGTTGTTGTGGCAGTAGCGGTACGGGTTCAGGAAGGTCGGCTCTCCCGGAACGCCGGCAAGCCGGTCGGGCGACAGAAACACCCGAGTCGTGGGATCGTAGACCCTGTCCCTCAACCAGAGGAGACCCCCGATCTGCAGCTCACCGCGATAGCCGAGGGTTGGCTCTCGTGCCTCGCCGTTTGCCCCCCAAACGTCGGAGGTCGCCCCTGGCGTACCCAGCCAGTCGGTGTCCAACCACTCGACACCTCGCGGGCCGGCTGTGCCCAGCGGTTCCCCACTACCGATGACCTGGGCGGAACCGAGTTGGCGGACCTGGGGCGCGAACGACGTTGGGTCCCACGCGACCGTGGTGTCCCCGACAGCCACAAGCTCACCAAGCGCATTGCGGGACAGGGAGGTGACAGAGGTCCCCGTTTGCGTCAGTACTTCGATCTGGGCCAGCGCGCCCAGAGCATCCCAGTGGAAGCTGCGGGTCTGACCAGAGGAGCGTTCTGCGAGTCGGCGGCCACTACCGTCGTACTCGAAAGTGACTCGCTCCTGATCGGTCTCGAGTTGCGTCAGCTGATGTGCCGCGTCGTAGGAGAACCTGCGGGTACCGGAGGGGCCATCTTCCGCCACCATGCGCCCGGCCGCGTCGTAGTCCCAGGCCGTCGTGCCGCTGGCAGGGCCTGCCTCCACCAATTGACCGGCAGGGTCGTAGCGGAACCCCTGTACCAGCTCGCCCGAGGCTGCCTCTAAGATACGGCCGGAGCGGTCCCGGCGCAGTGCCACGGTTTCGACGCGCTCCTGGCTCTGCCGGCTGAAGGACGTGAGCTCGCCGTTCGTGTAGGCCCAGAGGCGGTTCACTCCGGAGGCTTCGAAGCTGACGACTCTTCCGTCAGCGTCACGTCGTAGCAGGACCTCGCCTGCCACCGGATGCGCGAGCCCGATCAATCGTCCGGCGGGATCGTACGTATAGGTGGCTACCGTGCCATCGGGATAGGTCACCGCCGTCCGCCGACCGTCCGCGTCGAATTTCCAGCGGAGCGCCGAGATCCCGTCGTCCTTGGCGACCAGCCGCCCTTCCGGATCCCATTCGAGCCGGCAGGTGCCTGCCGGAGAGGTCACCACGACGGGGCGCCCAACCGCGTCTCGCTCGACCGTCAACTCGAACGTCCCGGATCGGGCCGTGGTGAGACGGCCTTCGGCATCGTAGGAATAAACCGTGGAGCGTCCCGAACCGTCTATCGTTCGCACGATCCGCCCGGCGGCATCGTGGTCCCGAGTGGTGCGCCGCCTGAGTTGATCGTCGGTGGCGGTGACCCGGCCGAGCGGATCATGCTCGTAGGTGCTGACTCCACCCAGAGCATCGGTTGCCGAGACCAACCAGCCGCGCTCGTTGTAGGCGAACGCGGTGGTTCCCCCGTTGGGATCGACGACTCCCACCATCCGTCCCCGCAGGTCATAACGGAAGCGGCGAGCGCCGCCCTCCGCATCTACCTCCTCGGTCATCCTGCCGGCATGGTCGAAGCGGCGCCGGATCACCCCTCCGTTGGCGAGGTGGTGCTCCATGGGGCGGCCGAGCGGGTCGTACCGGAATCGCTCGATCTCGCCGGCCGGGTACTCAATCTCAATGACCCGTCCGTTCGGGTCACGACGAAGGCGGGTACGCCCACCGTTGGGATCGATGCGTTCCACGGCACGACCGGCAGCATCGTAGGCCCAGCCCGTCACGTGGCCAAGGGGACTCACCAGCCGGACCAGTCGGCCGCCGGGCGAGTACTCGTAGTGCGTCACGGCACCCAGAGCATCGGTGCGGGTCACCGGCCGGCCGGCATCGTCGTACCCAACCTCCACGCTCGAGCCGTCCGGCCGGACCTGGCGGACCAATCGACCCAGCGGGTCGTACTCCTCTTCGCTCACCTCGTTGTCGGGGCTGATGAACCTCCGAAGGCGGCCGGCACGTTGGACCTCCACCCTTCGGTGATTGCCCAGGGGGTCGATCAGCCCTACCAGATCACCTTCCTTGTCGTACTCCCGCAGCGTCACTCCGCCGGCCGGGTCATGGAGGGCGGTCAGCCGGGACAGGCCGTCATAGGCGAATTCGAACTTGGCGCCGTCGGCGGCGACAACTCCAACCAGGTTTCCCAGGACATCGGTACGCATCGTCGTCACAGCGCCCAAGGGATCGACGTGCTCCTCGGGGTCGCCGTGCTGGCCGTAGCGGATCGTGGACCGGGCTCCGCTCGGGTCAATCGTTTCCGTGAGTCGACCGGCCGGTGACCATGAGAACAGCCACTCGCCGCCATCAGGATCCACCCGCCGGCTGACTCTGTCCCCGCCGTCATACTCGAACCGGGTGACTTCCCCCCCGGGATTCGTGACAGAGACGATGCGCCCCGAAGCATCGCGATCCAGCACCTCGCGTTGGCCCAGACCGTCGATCATGGCAATGACATTGCCGCTGGGATCGTGCTCGAAGGCCAGAGCGACCCCGTCAGGGTCCACGACCCGACTGATCAGGCCCTCCGCAGACTCCACGACGGTCCTGGCGCCTAAGGGGTCGATCACCCGGACGGGATTGCGCTCGTCGCCCTCATACTCCATGCGCACCGAGGTCCCGAGCGGGCTGGTGAGAGTCAGAAGGCGGCCGAGGTCATCCCAGGTCCAACGGAATTCGGAGCCGTCGGGCAGGATCCGCTTCACCCTACGGTTTCGATCATCGAATTCCTGAACGACGACCTCTCCTCGTCGGTTCGTGATTCTTACCGGGTTACCGTTGCGGTCGTACGACTTGGTCATCCGCGCGCCGTTGGCATCCATTGCTCCGGTAAGCCGGCCCAAGGCGTCATGGAAAAGCACCGACCGCGGTCCCCCGGTCTCGTCGTCGATGACGGTGACCGGACCCGGGTGGTATTGGAATCCTGTGATGCGGCCGTGAGGCGAGCGCTGGCTGACAACTCTGCCGTCCGGATCGTAGCTGTTACGCACGATCTCGACGCCGTCACCATCGATGACGACCGTAACGCGGCCGGACTCATCCAGCCGGTACGTGCGGTGGTCCGTTGGGCTTACGGAGGCAACGAGGTCACCTGCCTCGTCATACGTGTACGTGACTGTTGAGCCGTCAGACCCCCGAACTGCGGCAATCCGGTTGGCCTGCCATTCAATCTCGAGGCGCCGCCCGCCTGAATGTTCGAGCGACACCAGTCGGGAGTCATCGTCGTGGGTAAAAGCCACAGCATTCCCCGGTTCCATTTCGACCAGGACCGGTAGGGACAGGCGGTGGTAGACCCAGCGAGGCCCGTCGAACCAGCGCAACTCAGCGCCCTCTTCCAGTTCGACCACTTCAGCGGCAAGCGTGGGAGATCGCTCGAATCCGGATGCCGAACGGGCCAGTCTCTCCACCTTGCCGTCGGGGCCGACCCATGTGGCCCCGGTATGGTCGATCCTCAGCCGCGTGGTCGCCCAGGAGGACCAACCTCGACCCAAGGGGCCGCGTGCGGTATGGCGGCTGTTGTACGTCCGAGTCCAGGAGAGTGCCCAGATCCGCGGAGGGACAGCAAGGTCCACTTCCGCCTCGGCGAAATTACCTGAGGCGGCGTTGACGGGATCATTGGCGTACCCCGAGTCGACGGTCAGACCATTACAGGTCGGGGCGTCAACGGTGACGATCGGAGGTGGAGTGGCGGAAACGCCGGCGGCAGTAAGGGAGCTGGCAATGACCGCGTCGTTGACGGACATCACGCCATGGGTAGCCCCAGCCTTTCTGAAGCCGTTGGAGACTGCAGCTACGAATTTGCCATCCTGGTCGAAGTCGTTGTAAACCGTCTGAGCAAACTGGATGTTGTCCTTCGCATGGTTGACCGGCTTGTCGTTCGGGCGCCCTTCATAGCTCCACCAAGCCGACCAGAGGTCCCGCACCTCTGTGCTGACATCCGAGTTCAGCCCCTGGACACCGGTGACGTAGGCATCCAGTTCATCCGGGTTGGCGGAGCTAACAGCCATTCCTCGTTCCTCCGACCATTTGACAACCCGCACTCAAGGGCATGTGAAGTCCCTGAGGCCCTCAAAAAGGATTGATTGCGTCCAGGACCTTTTCCCACACTGGCTTGCTGTCCTCCCGGGCCTTTTCTCGCGCCGCCTGTTCGTCCCGCGCCCACTTGGCCGAGTTGTCCAGGTCGTTCGCCAGGGTCCGAAGGTTGTCGACGAGGGTTCCGGCATTGGCTTTCATGTTGTTGCGGGTCTGGTCGAAGTCCGCGCGGTAGATGCCCTGCCAGTCGGCGATGGCCTTGTCCGCAAGCGATTTCCTCTGCCATTGCTGGCTGTCGAGCAGACTTGCAAGGGCCCGGCAGCGCCGGGCCAGCTCAGCGGATTCCGCATGGGGGTACCGGACGTCCTCCTTGATCGCATGCGGATCTGGTGTGTGGCTGTCGGACACGGCCTTCCTCCTGGCGAGCGCGCCCCTCTTTGGCTAGATCACATCGGCTGCAGCTCGGAGCGGCTGCGCCGGCAGATCACCCAGCCCCGCCACCGGCTCTCATGATCTCGCTGGTGATCTGATCCATGTTCTGGCGCAGGGTGTCGAGCTTCTCCTTGGCCGTCCTCAGCGCCCGATGCGTGTCGGGCCACAGGTTGCGAAAGTCGATGGCCTTGGGCCCGTCCCACACGTTGGGGTTCGACAGCTTCTGCCCCTGCGCGTCCAGTTGGCTGACCAGCGTCTCGAGATCGCCCTGAACCAGACCCTTGAACTTGGTGAGCGCCTCTTTTGCCTCGTCGGTCGCGAGCACACGTGCCATCGTTCTCCCTCCGCTCGGTGAGTGCGTACCTGCCAGAGAGTTTGAGCCGTGTTGCCAGGCGGCGGTATGGGCAAGAATACCCCTTTCGGGCTACAGAGGTCGATCGCTGGAGCTTTGTCGGTCAGCGGATTTCGGGGAATAGTTGATCTATCCTTTGGCCTATGTCGCTGGATGCGGGGCGTCCAGGAGGCGGTGGCATCCCGCTCGGGCAGAACTACGTCCTGCACGAAGAGCTGGGCCGGGGGGCGATGGGCCGCGTCCACCGGGCGACAAGACGCGACACCGGAGCGGAGGTTGCAGCGAAGCTCCTGTGGCCCCACCTGGCGGGGGACCCCGAAATCGTCGCCCGCTTCCTGCGGGAACGGCTGATCCTGACGAAGATCAAGGACCCGCACCTCGTGCCGGTGCTCGATCTCGTGGCGGAGTCGGACACCCTCGCGATCATCTCGGAACGCGTCCGCGGCCCCAACCTGCGAACCTACCTCCAGGAGCGCGGCCGGCTGGAGCCTGCTGTGGCGGCCGACCTGACCGCGCAAGTGCTGCAGGGTCTCGCTACCGTCCACGACAACGGCGTCATCCACCGTGATGTCAAGCCCGCCAACGTCCTGCTGGACCTGTCGGGCGCACAACCGGTGGCACGGCTGACCGACTTCGGCATCGCCCGGCTTGCCGAGGGGCCGTCGCTTACCAAAGTCGGAGGCTCCCTCGGAACGCCCGAATACGGAGCACCAGAGTTGGCAAAGCGGTTGGAGATCGGGCCCGCCGCCGATGTCTACAGCGCGGGTGTGATGCTCTACGAGCTGCTTTTCGGCGCCGGCGAATTCCCGGCTGTCCCCGAGACCGGACGGGACAACGCCGCGCAGCCCAAGCCCCAGAGCTGGGGACTGCCTGAGGCGCTGTGGTCCCTCATGGCCTCTATGCTCGTTGAGGACGCTGATGAGCGCCCGGCTGCCCGAGCTACGGCAGCAGCCCTTGAGGCATTGAGTCCCAGCCTCACCAGCCGCCAACCCCAGCCGCCAACCAAACGGCGGCGCGCGGCGTCCGGTGACGAGCCACGGACCCTGCACCGGGGGGTGCGGCCCGAGGTGCAGCAGGAACCCAGGCGGGTGCGCCCAACCCCGCCCCCTGAGTCCCCATCAGGGGTGCCTCCCCGCCCGGTAGCTCCTACCGACCGCGAGCCGGAGACCCTGCTGGGCCTCGGCGCGTGGAGCCGCGCCGAGGCAAACGGCCATCGGCGCCAGGAGGAGGGGACAGCCGCGGTAAGCCGGTCAGGAGCCAGCCGCCGCGTCCTCGCCGCCGCTATCGCCGGGGGCGTCCTGGTGGTGATCGCCGGCCTCGCCTTTGTCTTCGCCCTCGGGCACCACCCCCACAGGCCGACGAGGGTACTGGGCGACAAGACAGTCCGGCCGACGGCAAGCCCGGTACCACCGGGAGCGCCATCGGCAATCGGCGCCGCAGCAATCAACGGCGGGGCGGTCGTGACGTGGAATCCTCCCAACGCCAGCGGGAGCTCGCAACTGGACGGGTTCCTCGTCACGTCGTCTCCAGGGGGAGTCACCGCTACCGCGGCACCGAACGCGACGACCACCGTGATCAGTGGGCTCACCAACGGCGTCTCCTATACCTTTGCGGTCCAAGCCTTGAATGCTGTCGGGGCCAGTTCTGCTTCAGAGAGCTCCGGGCCCGTCACACCGACCGGCCAGACAGGGCCGGTGTCCCCCAGCCTCAGCTCTGCGCCGAGTGTGAGGGGCTACTGGCTCGTCGCATCGAACGGAGGCGTATTCGCCTTCGGGGGCAGCCTCGACCAAGGATCCCGGGCCTCCGCGCCTCTCTACAGTCCAATCATCGGCATGGCGGCCACCGCTGATGCCAATGGCTACTGGTTGGTCGCGGCCGACGGAGGGGTCTTCGTCTTCGGCGACGCCGTGTACCTTGGACAGGCCCAGGGCCAACCGAGCCACCCCGTCGTGGGAATCGCCCCCACTCCCAGCCGGAAGGGTTACTGGCTTGCCAGCTCCGACGGCGGCGCGTTCGCCTTCGGGGACGCTGGGTTCTTCGGGTCTGGTGGGTCCGCCACCCTCAACCGCGAGGTCGTCGGGATCGCCGCCACTCCCAGTGGGAACGGCTACTGGCTGGTGGCCAAGGACGGCGGCGTGTTCGCCTTCGGGGACGCTGGGTTCTTCGGGTCTGGTGGGTCCGCCACCCTCAACCGCGAGGTCGTCGGGATCGCGATCCCACCCCCGACCAGCCCGGCTCCGTAGCCGGCACGGGACCCTGGTCCCATATCGATTCCAATGCCCGGAGCCGATCACCGTCCTGGATTAGGGCGCCCCAACGCTGGTACGCCTCGCGTTTTGACCCACGAACTCGCCGTGGACACAGCCACGCCCCAGGCCGAGATGATGGCCAACATCACGGGCACCTTCGCCCAGTTCGAGCGACGACTCATGAGCCAGCACACCTGCGACGCCCTTACGGTCCTGCGGGCCCCAGGCAACCGACTCGGGCGCCCTGTGGAGTTGCCAGAGGCGACAAGACGTCGGGTGATGGAGTAGGTCGCTTCAGGTGGTCCTCGGCCACGCCGTAGAGGAGCACTCCCCCGTCATTCGCCATCGCCGCCACGTTGATAGCGATGTCCTCGTTCTTGGCAGACACGGGAAGCTGGGCCTTAACCCAATGCCGTTTACGTAGAGGGCCGGGAGGGCAGACGGCACTTTTGGCGTCCATTGGAACCCGTTGCAGAACATGGTCGAGGGGCGGGTTCGTGAGGCACGTTGACTGATTCCCGGAGGTCGCCACTGTGCGTGGTGGCTTCCCAGCCTGAGCGACGACCCGCTGGCATTCTTTGAGTACAAAGCGGCGCTCTACGCCATTCCATACTCAAAGATAGAGTCAGGC
>Ga0099828_10001201_pt1 | contig 16993 bp, 17 predicted proteins | sample CZO8metaG_2_FD_79338 | JGI IMG/M metagenome (GOLD analysis project Ga0099828, IMG submission 79338) | Vadose zone soil microbial communities from the Eel River Critical Zone Observatory, Northern California, USA - CZOApr15con2H1.8 metaG | ecosystem: Environmental > Terrestrial > Soil > Vadose... | reverse complement strand
TCGATCTTCGGCACATTCCTGACGCGCTCGGGCGTAATCGCGAGCGTGCACTCCTTCACGCAATCACCAGTCGGGTACTTCTTCCTCGGCTTCCTGTGCGTGGGCACGATCGCCAGCGTCATCCTGTACGTGAACCGGCTGCCGCTGCTGCAGGCGGAAGCGACGCTCGAATCGATGGTGAGTCGAGAGGCGAGCTTCCTATTCAACAATCTGTTGCTCATCGGAATTGCGTTTGCGGTGTTGTGGGGCACGCTGCTGCCGATTCTCACGGAGTGGGTGGTTGGCGTGAAGTACACGGTGAAAGGGCCATGGTTTACGTTCGTGATCACGCCAGTGGCCATGGCTCTGTTACTGCTCATGGGGATCGGACCGCTGATCGCCTGGCGTCGGGCTTCCATTCCCAATCTGCGGCGTCAATTCGCGGTGCCGACAACGGCAGGCACTTTCGCTTTGCTGATCTTGCTAGTGGCGGGGATGCGCGACTTCTGGGCGCTCACTGCAGTCGCGTTTGGCGCATTCGTCTTCGGGACGATCGTTCAGGAATTCGCGCGCGGTGCGCGCGCTCGGCACCGTCAATACGGTGAGCCGACGGCCATTGCGGTCTTGCAACTGTTGTCTCGCAATCGCCGCCGCTACGGTGGGTACATCGTGCACGTCGCGATTGTGCTCCTCTTCATCGCATTCGCAGGGATGTCATTCAAGACAGAGACCCAGGCCTCATTGCGTCCCGGCGAGACAGCGACCCTTGAGAGTCCGGATGGGCACGTCTACGCTTTCACCCACCTCGGGATCTCCCAGTACAACGCACTCAATCGGCAGGTAACCGCCGCGCTGGTCGAGGTCCGTCGGGACGGCAAGGCGATCGGACGCATACGCACCGAGAAGCGCCAGCACGTCGACGCCCTGGGTAACAATACCTTCGAGCCATCGACGGAAGTCGGCATCATGAGTGGACTGCGCGTCGACCTCTACGTCGTCCTCGCTGGCCTGGTAAACGGAACGGAGCAGGCCGTCTTTCGCTTCACGATCAATCCGCTGGTCTGGTGGGTCTGGTTCGGTGGCTTCGTGCTGGTGATTGGGGGGCTGATCGTACTGTGGCCGGGCGGCGCGGGCGTGGCCATGAAGGGATCGAAGACATCGTCGGTGCAAGCGGGATATGCCGTGAAACTGGAAGCCGAGCGATGAGCCTCAGCCGCAGAGGGTTCTTCGCCATGGCCGCGGCCGGCGTAGGTGCCGCTATCCAGGACACGGTGAAGGCTGGACGCGTCTACGATCCGGAACGCGCTGGTCGCCCTCAGACGCCCATCACAGCGGCTGATAACGACCCGGGCATCCAGGCCGTCGAGAAGAAGTTGCGGTGCACCTGCGGCTGCGGCCTCGACATCTATACTTGCCGTACGACCGACTTCCAATGCACCTATAGCCCCGCATTGCACAAGGACGTTCTGCGGCTCGCGGGGCAGGGGAAGACGGCTCAGCAGATCATCGACGAGTTCGTGAAGCAGTACGGAGAAGCGGCGCTCATGGCCCCTCCCAAGCGGGGCTTCAATCTCGCCGGCTACTTCGTGCCGTCCATTGCGATCGTTATCGCCGGCTTCTTGCTCGTGCGCGCGCTGCGTCGCTGGACACGTGAAGCAGACGCCGGTGCCCCGGCGAGCCCGACGCTGCCGCCAAACGCCACCCCCGCCGAGCTGGAACGTCTCCATCGAGAGCTCGACCGGCTCGATGCTTGAGCTGATTCTCGGAATTCTGCTGGCCGCAGGGGCGACGTACTACGTCCTCGTCCCCATCCTTCGGCCGCCGGAGGAGTCGGCGAGTAGCGTTGCGGCTGACGACGAGGGCGAGGATCCCGCGGACGACATGCGTCCGCAGGCGGTCGCGCTGCGTGCGCTGAAGGAGATCGAATTCGATCGCGCGACGGGAAAGCTCTCGGACACCGATTACGACCAGCTGAAAGCGAAGTACACGCAGGAAGCGGTGGCGGCAATGCGAGGGGAGCAGGGAGCGAGCAGGGAGCAGGGAGCGGGGAGCAGGGAGCAGGTGTTGAAGACTGCTCCCCGCTCCCTGCTCCCAGCTCCCTCGTGTCCCGAACATGGTACGCCTTCTGAGGTGGATGCCGTGTTTTGCCCGCAATGCGGAAGACGGTTAGGCGAAGCGCCCGGCTACTGCGTGCACTGCGGCACGGCGCTCGATGATGATGCCCGCTACTGCAATCGCTGTGGAGCCCGCGTCGCCGCCTGACTATTGCGTTTTCCCCTCCCGTTTCCTATCAGTCTGCATCCCCGAACTCTGGAGCGGGTCGTGAACCGATGGGCCTCGCGATTGTTGGTCGTGCTGCTGCTGGTGGCGTTGACAGCGTCGACGGTGGATGCGCAGGGGCGGTACCGCCGGCGCGCGATCACGGCATCCGGTCCCACCTACGGCGCACACGTCGGCTACAACTTTGACGTAAACGACCTGCTCGTCGGGGCACAGCTCTCCTGGCCGTTCACGCCGGATCTCGCCCTCTATCCCACGTTCGACTACTACTTCGTGAGCGGCGGATCACTGTGGGCGTTGAATTTCGACCTGAAGTACCGGCCGCCGACCCGCTACGGCGCGTGGTACGTAGGGGCCGGCTTGAACTGGTCGCACGCCAGCGGCGGCGTGACCAGCGCGAGCCACTCCAACCTCAACCTGCTCACGGGACTCGAGGGTCGTCGCGGTCGGACACGGCCCTACATCGAAGCCAAATTCATCCTCGGGAACGGCAGCTCGTTTCAGCTGGTGGGAGGCGTGAGCTGGCGCTAGGCTAGAACTCGAAGGTCTCCATCTTGCGCAGCGCCATCCGCAGGGGAACGATCGTGGCCGCCGTGCACAGCGCGGCGGCCACCGCGAACCAGAGAAACATCCACCCATCGATGACGACAGGCCGGCCGTCGTAGACGGCCCGGACGTAGGTGTACACCGCCTGCCAGAGGGAGACGATCACTCCCGCCAGTAACGCGATCGTGGCCATCATGAAGACCAGGCCGCCGAACGAGGTCGGGATCTGCGCCGCGTTTTCCGTCTCGAACTGCGGATAGAGCGTCCCGAACGCGAGCGCCATCGCCGCAATGGCCAACGTCAGTGCCGCCATCGTCGCGAGGCTCATCACCATCATGAACGTTGAGACCTCGAGCAGCGCGTTCGTCATTCCCGTGAGCAGCAGGCCGAGCGCCAGCAGCGGCAGTGTCCCCACCCAGTACTTCGACCAGAGCAGCGCGCGCAGATCGAGCGGTGAGGATCGCAACAGCCACATCTGCCGGCCTTCGAGCGACACCGCGGGGAAGATGAAGCGCGCGGCGATTGAAGCGAGGACGAAGCCCGCAAGACCCAGGTTCAGGAACGACACCAGATTGACGTAGAAGAATCCGACCGGCTCGCCGCGATGCAGCGGCAGGGCCTGAATGTTGAACAGATAGACGACCACGAGCACGGCGAGCAGGATCAGCTGGCTCCACTGTGTTGTGTCCCGGAAGAACAGCTTGATGTCCTTGAGGACAAACTCGCGCTTCGCGACCGGCAGCCACCCGAGCAGCGACCCCACCGTCCAGCGCCACAGGCCGCCGCGAATGAAGCGCTCCGCGCCCTCCTGCGCTTTGGTGAACCCTTGAGCGTACAGGGCGCGATGCAGCACGGCGCCCAGCGTGACGAACGCGGCCGCGGTCGTCCACAGCAGCATCAGGGGCAGGGGATCGAGCTTGTGCTGCAGAAATCCCATGATTGCTTGCGACGCCCATTCGCTCGGCAGATACGGCGAGGTGGGGCCGCGCAGCAGGATGAGAAAATCGAGCAGGTTGCGAAATCCTTCCGGCCGGGCGAGCTGCTCCGGCCGGATCACGCGGAACAGCAGGATCACTCCGGCGGCGGCCCCTAACGCGATGATGGACAGCAGATCGCGCGTGCGGCGCGCCGGGAAAATGTTCACCAGCACCAAAGTGACCGCGCAGCCCACCACCGCCGGGAGAATCAGCATCGGCACGATTGCGAGGATGGCGTACAGCGCGAACAGCACGCCGCCCTTGTAGACGACCCCGTAGGCCGCGAGGATCGGCACCACCATCAGCGCCACCATCCAGGACGAGTGCAGCAGCGTCTCGCCCAGCTTCGCGAGATACAGCCGCAGCCAATCGACCGGCGACGAGACGAGCAGGTCGAGATCCTTCGCGAGAAAGAAGCTCGACAGCGCCGTGATGACGTTGGAGAGCACCAGGATCGAGATGAACGACAGGAGGATGAGGCCGAGGATCTTACCGGGGATCAACGGCCCCAGCTCCTCGACCTTCCGCAGATTTCGCAGGATCAGGTACAGCACACCGAACACACCCGCCCAGAACGCCCCGCCCACCAGGATCAGGATGATCATCTTGCCGCTGCCGCCTTTGGCGCGCTCCTCGCGCAGCCGTTGCAGCGCGGTGCGCCACTTGGGCTGCAGCACGTGGGCGAGCGACGGCTGCTTGATCACGCGACTCTTCCTCCCAGGACTTCGGCGAGCTCACGCACCTGCACGCCACCGGTCAGCTTCAGGAACAGCTCCTCGAGACTCGCGTCGCCGGCTTGATGCTGGCGCCGCACATCGCTGACCGTTCCGGCGGCGACGATCTTCCCGTGCTGGAGGATCGCGATCTGGTCGCACATCGCTTCGGCGACCTCGAGCGTGTGCGTGCTCATCAACACCGTGCCGCCCCGCTCGACAAACTGCCGGAAGATGTCTTTCAGCAGACGAGCCGCTTTCGGATCGAGCCCCACCATCGGCTCGTCGACGACGATGCACTCGGGGCGGTGAATCAGGGCGCTCGAGATGATCAGCTTCTGCCGCATCCCGTGGCTGTACGCCTCGATCAGCTCGTCCTTCCAGCTCGTCAGCTCGAACACCTCGAGCAGTTCCGCAATGCGGCGCTCGACGCTGTCGCCTTCCTGCCCGTACAGGCCGGCGACGAACCGCAGAAATTCCGCGCCCGTAAGCTTGTCGTATACGAAGGGGCGGTCCGGGATAAAACCGAGCCGCATCTTGGCGGCCAGCGGATTGACGTGGATGTCGTCGCCGCCGAGCAGCACGCGGCCCTGGGTGGGCCGCAGAATCCCAGCGATCATCCGCAGCGTGGTCGTCTTGCCGGCGCCATTCGGGCCCAGGCAGCCGTAGAGGACGCCGCGCGGCACGTGCAGGCTGATGTCGTCCACGGCGACGAAGCTGCCGTAGAGCTTGGTCAGGTTCTCCAGGCGGATCATAGCACCTCGAGCTTCAGCCGGCCGATGAGTGGGACCAGCTCGACCTGCCGCGCGAGCCCCCCCCCGCTGGCCGCGATCGGCAGATGCGCGGCGTCGGCGGGGAATTGATCGAATGTCGGGTCCACCGCGATCCAATCGTTCAGGTAGACCTCGGCCCAGGCGTGATAGTAGAAGCGGCCGTTCAGGTAGATCAGTCCCGCGACAGTGCGCGCCGGCAATCCGGTCGATCGTGCCAGCGCGACGAATAACGTCGCTGCCTCGTTGCAGTCGCCGCGGGAGGTCTCCAGCACCTTCACCGCGCTGGGCGCACTGCCCGCCTGAGGGATGGTGCGGCGCAGCGAACCGTGGACCCAATGGGTGAGCAGCTCCGCGACGCGCGCGGGACTACGCTCCCGCTCGATGATGCGGCGGGCCTGCGCGGCGATCCGCGGGTCGAGGCTCTGAATCAATGGCTCCGGCGTGAGCCACCGCGCGAGCGCCGTATCGCGCGAGGGGAGCCGATACGGCGCTGCATGCGCCTGCAGCGCTCCGGACTGAACGATCTCGAGCGTATCTCTCCCGTTCCGCCGTACGCGCATCCGCGCTCGTTCGGGAGGATCGTCCCGGAGTCCGGCGACCAGCGCGGTCAGCGGCACGATCTCGTCCAATCCCGGTGCCGCGCTGTTACGGGCGACGCGGGCGGTATCGCGGTGCTTGAAGTTCTCGTAGACGATCTCGAACGCCGCGCGCTCCATCGCGAATCCCTGGTCACCGTTCGCGCCATCGATAGAGGCAAGCACCACGCGTCCCTGCGCGTCGATCCAGCTGCTCGTCGGAATGCCCCCCCCATACGCGTCATGATCGATGCGGAAGGCGCGTACCGTGTCGAAGTGTTCCGCCACCCACGTCATCGTCGTCGAATCGAGGTCCGCGCTGTCGGGCACGACCAGCGTCGACTCCGCCGCAACCCGGGCGGTGACGTCGCGGCTAGTCAGGAGCAAGGGATCGAACAGTCGCGCGGTATACGAGCGTCCCGAACGCAGCTCACCCCCGAACGCGAGTCGCAGCGGCAACAAGGTCGGGAGTGTGACCGGGCCTTGCAGCGGGATTCGCGTCATCTGCGAGTCGCCTTCGGAGAGGATGGCGACGGACAACACGGTGTCACCCAGTACGCGGCCGTGGGCCGCGAATTGCCCGAGGTCGCCGTCGAACGTCGCCTCGACGCTCTGCAGGCGCAGCGCGCGCGACAACATCGTGACGCTGCGCGCGGTGGTGCGATGCAGCGCGCCCAGTGCGGGCACGTCGAGTACGAACACGTTCGTGACCCGGATCGCGTCCGGGAGGGTGTCGATGGTCGTGGACGAATAGCCGACCTGCTGGCCGCCGACAGCCAGCCGGTAGAACAGCGCGCCCGGCGGGACAGCCAGTGCCGCCTCGGCGAGCCGCGCGCCGATGGAGCGGAACATCTCGCGCTTCACCAGCCAGCCCAGCGACAGCGCCCAGGCGGCAAGGATGGCGATCACCCACTGGCGGGGCTTCACGAGACCAGCCGCTGCAGTGCGGCTTCGAACACCTGCTGATCCTCAGGCCGCTCCACGACGAAGGACACGTTCTCGGGGAACTGCGCGCCCCCCCCGGGCCCCTCGGCCCCCCGATGCGCGTGCAATACCGTCGCCATGATTTCGGCGGAGTCCTCGAGCGTCAGATTGCCGGCTCCCGTGCCCAGCGGCGGCGCACTGACGTGCACGAACTCCCACTCCTGCGCTTGATGCAGCGCTGACAGCCAGGCGCGCGCCACGTTGCCACGCGTGACGGGCTCGGTCTCGCTGCGAATCACGGCATGTATGACGAATTCTGCGGGGAGATCGCCACCGGCGGCGGTCACGACGGCGGCCCCAACGGCGAGCTCGCGGTTCAGTCGGATGCGGTTCTGGAACTCTTGTCCGCCGACGATTTCCAGGCGGCGCAGCGCGGCGGCCGTAGGATCGAGACGAGTGGTGGCGGGACGGACGACTGCATCTGCGGCGAACGACGCGAGATCGTCCACGACTACGCGAATCACCTACCGGTCATTTCCCGGGAGCGGCGGTACATCGCAGTCGCCTCGTCGGGTCGGTTCAACCGGTCGAGCACTTTGCCGATGCCATACAGCGCCTTCGGATTCGCGGGCTGCAGCTCGACGGCGCGCTCGTATGCCCCCAGCGCGCCCGTGAGATCGTCCAGGTGATTGAGCGCTTCACCCAGGTAATACCAGGCCGCCGCACGTCCCGGCTCGATTTCGACCGCGCGCCGCAGCTGGTCGGTCCCCTCGCGCCACATGCCGCGCCGTGCCAGCACGATCCCGAGGTTGAACAGCGCCTCCACGTTGTTCGGGTCGGCGCGCAGAATCCGCTGCAGGTCACGCTGTGCAGCGGCATAGCGGACGGTCGCACCCAGGATCGCGGCCCGGTTCAAGAGCAGCGCGGGATTGTCGGGCTCGCTCTCGAGCGCGCGGTCCAGCTCCGCCAACGCGCCGTCGCGGTCACCGCGAGCATCGAGAATCAGCGCCAGGTTGTTGCGGGCCTTCACGTGGTTGGGATCGCGCGCCAGCAGGTCGCGATACGACGCGGCGGCCCGCTCCATCTCGCCACGCTCGCTGGCCTCGCGTGCCGCGACGTACAAAGGATCGTCGGCGACGGGCGCCGGCGCCTCTGAGATCGCCGGGATCGAGGATGGTGGAGGAGGTGGAGGTGGTGGAGGTTCTGCCTCCTCGCCGTCGTCCAACCTTGCGACCGGGCCCTCGGAGACCGGAGTCGCTACCGGCTGCGCGATGCGCAGTGGCGGCGGTTGCTCATCCCGAGCGACATCGTTGGGCGTGGCGATCGCGCCGGTTTGCGTGAGCGATTCCGCTTCCTCGATCAGCTCCGCCGCGACCCGTGCCCGCTCCTGCGAGGTCTGCCAGCGGCGCTCGCGCCGGCCTCCGGAGGGGCCTTGGGGGCCGGGTGGGCCGCCGCGGCTCATGTCAGGACCTGCGCGTCAGGGATCATGGGGGATGCTAACGTAGGAAAGTGGAGAGTTGACCGCAAGCCAGTAACCTGAGTAGCCTCAAAGTCTATGCCCGGTGACGCCCTCATCGTCCGCGGTGCGCGCGAACACAATCTCAAAAACATCGACGTCGAGCTGCCCCGCAACGCCCTGGTGGTGATCACGGGGCTGTCGGGCTCGGGGAAGTCGTCGCTCGCGTTCGACACCATCTACGCCGAGGGACAGCGGCGCTACGTCGAATCGTTGTCCGCCTATGCGCGCCAGTTCCTCGGGCTCATGGACAAGCCCGACGTCGATGCGATCGAAGGACTCTCTCCCGCGATTTCGATCGAGCAGAAGACCGCGGGCGCGAATCCCCGGTCCACCGTCGGCACGATCACCGAGGTCTACGACTACCTCCGTCTGCTGTGGGCCCGCACCGGTACGCCGCATTGCCCCAACGATGGGTCACCGGTCGAGCGGCAGTCCGCGTCGCAGATCACCGACCTGGTGCTCGAGTGGCCGGAAGGCACCAAGATCGAAGTGCTCGCGCCGCTGGTGCGCGGGCGCAAAGGTGAGTTCCGCGACGTGTTCGAAGCCATGCGCAAGCAGGGTTTCGTGCGCGCCCGCATCAACGGTGAGACATACGACCTGTCGGACGTACCCAAACTCAATCGGCGCCAGAACCACGACATCGCCGTCGTAGTGGACCGGCTCGTGGTACGGGCGGCGGACCGCGGACGGCTGGCCGATTCGATTGAGACCGCACTGAAAGCCGCGGAAGGCGTGGTGGAAGTCGTCCGCCAGACCGGCAGCCCGCGCTCCCGGATGTTTTCCGAGCGCTATGCGTGTCCCAAATGCGGGTTGTCGCTGCCGGAGCTCGAGCCGCGGCAGTTCTCGTTCAACTCACCGTACGGGGCCTGCCCCGATTGCTCGGGACTCGGCACACGCCGCGAGGTGAACGCCGACCTCGTCCTCGGCGATCAGAGCCTGTCGATTCTCGAAGGTGTCGTGCTGCCCTGGGGTGAGCCGAGTGGCTACCTAAGGAAAGTGGTGCTCCCCGCACTGGCGCGAACCTACAAGTTCGATCTCAACGCCGCCTGGCGTGATCTGTCGCCCGCCGTCCAGAAGACACTGCTCAAGGGCGCGCCCGGAAAGACGATCACCTATCAATACGACAGCGAGCGGTGGCACGGCTCGTACGAATCAGGCTGGAAGGGCGTGCTCGATCACGTCGAGAAACGTTATCGCGAGACAGCGTCCGATGCGGTGCGCGAGCAGCTCGAGCAATACATGGTCGAGCAGCCGTGTCCGACGTGCGGCGGCCGACGTCTCAAGCCCGAGAGCCTCTCGGTATTGGTGGCCGGCAAGAGCATCGGCGACGTCGTGGCGCTTCCGGTGCGTGAGGCGCTCGACTTCTTCGCGAAGATCCCGCTGCGCGGCAACGGCCGCGCGGGACTCGACCCCGAAATCTCGCGACCGATTCTGAAAGAAGTGACGGACCGGCTGCGATTTCTCGTAGATGTCGGCCTCGATTATCTCACGCTCGAGCGCTCCGCCGTGACCCTCTCCGGTGGAGAAGCACAGCGCATCCGCCTCGCGACCCAGATCGGCAGCCGCCTCGTGGGCGTGTTGTACATCCTGGACGAGCCGTCGATCGGCCTGCACCAACGCGACAATGCGCGGCTGCTCGCGACCCTCAAGGAGCTGCGCGACCTCGGCAACACCGTGCTGGTCGTGGAGCACGACGAGGAAACAATCCGTGCCGGGGACTATGTGGTGGACCTGGGACCGCGTGCCGGCCGGCATGGCGGCGAGGTCGTGGCGGCTGGTCCGCTCGACGATGTGTTGCGCCATCGCGATTCGCTGACGGCGCGCTATCTGCGCGGCGAGCTGCGGATCCCCTTGCCGTCGCGTCGCCGCATCGCCAACGCCGATCGGATGCTCCGCGTGCTGGGCGCGAAGCATCACAACCTCAAGGATCTCTCGGTCGAGTTCCCGCTGGGCCTGTTCGTCGCGGTGACGGGCGTGTCGGGCTCGGGGAAATCGACCCTGGTCACGGACATTCTGTACCAGTCGCTGGCGCGTCATTTCTATCGGGCGAAGGTCGTGCCAGGCGCGCACGAACGACTGGAAGGGCTCGACCACATCGATAAGGTGATCGATATCGATCAGAGCCCGATTGGCCGCACGCCGCGGTCCAACCCGGCGACGTACACGGGCCTGTTCACGCCGATCCGCGAGCTGTTTACATATCTCCCCGAATCCAAGTTGCGTGGCTACGGACCGGGCCGATTCTCGTTCAACGTCAAGGGCGGTCGCTGCGAGGCGTGTCAGGGCGATGGGCTTGTCAAAGTGGAGATGCACTTCCTGCCCGATGTCTACGTCCCGTGCGAAGTCTGCAAGGGCCGGCGTTACAACCGGGAGACATTGGAGGTCCGTTATAAAGGAAAGTCGATCGCCGACGTGCTCGACCTGACGGTGGCCGATGCGCTCGACTTTTTCGAGCATCAACCGCGTATCAAGACGAAACTCGAGTTGCTCAACGACGTAGGTCTGGGATACATCCACCTCGGACAGTCGGCCACGACCCTCTCGGGCGGCGAAGCGCAGCGCGTGAAGCTCGCGACTGAGCTCGCCAAGCGGGACACGGGCCGAACGCTGTACATCCTGGACGAGCCGACGACCGGATTGCACTTCGAGGACGTACGGCTGCTACTGGAAGTGCTGCACCGGCTGGTGGACAAGGGAAATACGGTCGTCGTCATCGAGCACAACCTGGACGTCGTGAAGACCGCCGATTGGGTGATCGACCTGGGGCCCGAGGGTGGGGAATTGGGTGGTCGCGTTGTGGCGGAAGGTCCCCCGGAGAAGATCGCCCAGTCCAAGGGCTCTCATACGGGGCAATTCCTGCGCAAGGTGTTGCAGGCGGGAGACTAGTCGGTAGGTTGAACGAAGCCAGGAGGATACGCGGTGAATCCGGATGACCTCATCGGTCTCGTCGCTGTCGTGCTGCTGTTCGGGGGCGGGACGCTCTTCCTGCTTGCGATTTCGCCGGTTGGAAGGCGCTCGCCGCCCGCATCACCGGCAAGAAAGCCACGGGGGCAGAGGACGAGACCGCCGAAGAGGTCAAGGAGTTGCGGCGTGAGGTCGACGAGATGCGGCACTTCGGCGAACAGATGAGTGAGCTGGGCGAGCGCGTGGACTTCCTCGAGCGACTGGTAGCAAAGCAGCGGGAAGCCGAGCGGCTTCCGCCGGCGAGGTAATCCATGCCCGAGGAAGTCGTCTTTCTCTCCGTGCTCGGGATCATCGGGTCGTCCGTCCTGCTGTTCCCGCTCGTTCGCGCGCTCGCCGAGCGGATCCGCCCGCGCCCTGTCGACGCTGCCGGGATGAGGGAGGAGCTGCAGGTGCTGCGCGAGGATCTATTGGCTGAAATCCAGCAAGCGCGCCACGAGATTGGCGAGCTCGGTGAGCGCATCGATTTCACCGAGCGGTTACTGGCCAAGAAGGTCGAGCGATGAATGGGCCCGAAGCGGTGGCCGCCTTCATGTTCTTCGGCGGCACGTTCTGGGTGCTTCGGCCCGTCGCGGCCGCGGTCGCCAAACGCATCGCGGGGGAGCATCGCAAGCCTGGCCTCGACCCCGCCGAGCGCGACGAGATCCTGAGTGAGTTGCAGCACGTGCGCGAGGAAGTTGCCGAGCTGGCTGAGCGGATGGACTTCGCGGAACGGCTACTCGCCAAGCCACGGGATGGGTGATGGCAGACCTTCTGGCTCTGTTTATCCCGATAGTGGCGGTGGGTGGCTTCTTCGCCTGGATGATCGCCTTGTCCCCCGTCGGGAAGGCCTTTGCGGAGCGACTCAAGCACGGGCCGGTCGGTGGTGGAACCACTGGGGATCACGCGGAGTTGGTCGAAACGGTCGAGCAGCTGCGTCGAGAGGTGGCGGAACTGGCGGAGCGAGTAGATTTTACCGAACGGCTGCTCGGTCAGCAGAAGGCCGGGGAGCAGCTACAGAGGCCACGGGCATGACGTTGCCTGCTGAAACAGGAGCATAACGAGCCATGGGGATCATTGATCGTCTGTCTACGCTGATCCGGTCGAACATCAACGATCTGATCTCGCGCGCCGAGAACCCGCAGAAGGTTCTCGAGCAGCTCATTGTCGACATGCGCAGCCAGCTGGCGAAGGCCAAGCAGCAGGTGGCCGCCGCCATCGCCGACGAGAAGCGGCTCTCCGCGCAGGCCGAGCAGGAAAAGAAGCTGTCCGAAGACTGGGAGAAGCGGGCGGTGCTCGCGGTGCAGGAAGGCCGCGACGATCTCGCCAAGCAGGCGCTGCTGCGCTACAACGAGCACGTGCAGGGCGCCGTCCAGCTGCAGGAGACGTGGGTCAAGCACCGCGAGGAGACCGAGCGGCTCAAGGCGTCGCTGCGCCAGCTCAATGACAAGATCGAAGAGGCGAAGCGCAAGAAGAACATCCTGATCGCCCGCCAGAAGCGCGCCGAGGCTCACAAGCGCATTCAGGAGACGCTGGGCTCAATCTCGGACAAGAGCGCGTTCGAGACCTTCGAGCGGATGGCCGAGCAGATCGAGCACGAGGAGCGCAAGCTGATCGCCGCGGCCGAGGTGAACGAAGATCTCTCAGGCGATTCCCTCATTAAGCAGTTCCAGGGAATCGAGGTCAAGGCGAACGCGGACGAGCAGTTGCTCGCGCTGAAACGCAAGATGGGATTGCTTCCCGGAGGGACCCAGGAGCAGGCCAAAGCGCTCGGGAAAGGCGCGAAGGAGGCGGAGTTGCTCGAGGATGACGACGCGGAGCAGAAGAGCTGAACGGGTCCGAGGCTCCTTCCTCTAACAGGTTGTCGAGCGCCACGTTTGTGGCGCTCTTTGTTGCGGCCCTCGTCGTCTGGTTCATCCTCCGGGTCGTCGATGTGCTGCTCCTCGTTTTTCTCGCAATCCTCTTAGCCGTCTATCTCTCGGCAATCACCGATTGGCTCGAGCATCGATTCCGGTTGCACCGCTGGCTCGGACTGACCGTCGCGGTGTTGGCCACCCTTGCCGCGGTCGCAAGCGTGGCCGCGCTGCTGGCCCCCCCTGTGGTCGAGCAAACGCGCGCACTGATCGGCGGGCTGCCGCAGACCCTCACCAACATTCAGAGCGTGCTGGCGCGCTGGGCGAGCCAATATCCCGTCCTCGACCAGACCGAGCTGGCGAATCCGTCGTCGGGAGTCGTGTCGGGCCTCGTCACCGACGCGGTGGGATTCCTGAGTGGCTCGGTGCTCGGCTACGTGCGCGGCGGCGGCGTGCTGTTCATCGAGGGCGCGAGCGTCGTCGTCATGGCGCTCTATCTGGCCCGTCAGCCGACGCTGTATCGCGACGGCCTGATCTCGCTGTTCGCGCCGCACCACCGCGCAATCGCGAACAATATTTTTGACGACGCCGCCCAAACGCTGCGGGCGTGGGTCGTAGGCCAGCTCATCGCGATGTCCGTGCTGGCGTTGCTGACCGCGCTGGGGCTGTGGGTCCTCGGCGTACCGTACTGGCTGGCGTTCGGCATTTTCACGGGGCTCGTAGCGATCGTTCCGTTCTTCGGCACCCTCGTTTCGACGTTACTGCCCGCGTTGTTCGTCGTCGCCTCCGGCGATTGGCTCAAGGTGCTGCTCGTGCTTCTCCTGGGTGTGCTCGTGCACGTGTTCGAGGCCAACGTCGTCGTGCCTCGCATCATGCAGCGGAAGGTCGATCTGCCTCCGGTCCTGACGATTGCGAGCGTGCTGATCATGGGCACGTTGCTGGGCGCGATCGGGTTGATCGTAGCGGTCCCGCTGTTGTGCGTGTCGATGGTGCTGATCCGGCACATCCTTCATGGGGAGATCTACGGTGAGACCGGTCGCTTCAAGACCGCCGTGCTGCGTCCCACCGAATCGTGGACGGGGGTTGAGCGCCGGCAAGTCGCCGGTTCGGCAAAATGACGACCCCGCAGCACCGCTTTCTGATCATCGCGGATGGGGAATTCGGTCCACTCACCTCCAAGACCGCCAACTCCTGCATTCGCTACTTCCCCGACCGCATCGTGGCGGTCCTCGATCGCAAGCAGGCCGGGAAGACCGCGCAGGATGTGCTCGGCTTTGGCGGCAAGATTCCCGTCGTCGGCGATTTTGAGCGTGGCATCGCGCAGGGGAAGGGCGCGACCGCGGTCCTGATTGGCATCGCACCCCTGGGCGGACGCCTGCCCGACGAATGGAAGGCGTGGCTCCGCACCGCGATCGAGCGCAGGCTCGAGATCTGGAGCGGGCTGCACACCTTCATCGGCGATGATCCGGAATTGGGCCCGCTCGCGAAAGCTCGCGGCGTTCGCATTCTCGACGCGCGCCGGCCCCCGCCCAATCTGCCGATCGCCGACGGCCGCGCCGCCGAAGTCGACGCGCTCGTGGTACTCGCCGTGGGATCCGACTGCAACGTCGGAAAGATGACCGCGCAGCTGCAGCTGCGTGATGCGCTCGTCAAACGCGGGCACCGGACAAGTTTCGTGGCGACGGGGCAGACTGGAATCTTCATCGAGGGATGGGGCATCGCGGTAGACGCGGTCGTGGCGGACTTCGTCGCGGGCGCCGCCGAGCAGCTGGTGCTTGAGGGCGCGAAGGACAACGACATCGTGCTGGTGGAGGGGCAGGGCAGCCTGATTCACCCCGGGTATTCAGGCGTCACGCTTGGCCTGCTGCATGGCTCCTGTCCCGACGCGCTGATTCTCTGCCATCAGGCGACGCGCGACTACATCGGCGACTATCACGGTCGCGAGCCGTGGGTCAAGATCCCTTCTTACGTCGAGATGATCGACATCTACGAGAGCGCGGCGCAGCCGGTGCATCCGACGAAGGTGATCGGGATCTGTCTCAACACCTATGACATGGATGAGACGGCGGCGCGCGAAGCAGTCGCAAAGGCAGCGGAGGAGACAGGGTTGCCGGCGACCGATCCGGTGCGGTTCGATTCGGATTTGCTGGTCGACGCGATCATCGGAGCGCGCGCAACGATTTGATATCAGCGGCGAAGAATCGGTACCACACGCCGCTACTTCCTGCCCTATCGTGCCGCAATGCGATTCCTGCGCTGCGTGCACGCCGAATTCCTGCTCGTCTCTCCGCGACTCACCCGGACTCGGCTCGGCATTTCGCTGCTCGCCCTCGGTGCCACACTCGTCTGGCTCAGCGCCCGTGGCTTCGACGCGCTCACCGTCACCTTACAGGCCGGCGCCCTCGGAGCGATCCTCGGCGCGGCAGCGATCGTGGGAAATGAAGAAGACCGCGCTGCTCTCACAACCGCCCTCACCCATCCCACGACACCGCTGGCTGTGGCGACAGGACGCTGGCTGGCCATCGTCCTGCCGGCGTCGGTGCTCACGATGGCGTGCACGACAGCGCTTGGTTGGCACCCCGGCGTCGCGCTTGCGGGCGTTATGACCGCGGCCGCGGTCGGCAGTTGCGCGATGGCCGTCGTGCTACCACTCGGCAGCAGCGCGGCGCTCGCTCTCTTCCTCTTTATGGCGGTCGCCGGTACGGTCGCGCCTGAGCGCCTAATCGATCTCGCGCGCCCAGGCGTGCTGCGACTGACCGCGGCCAGCGCGATGGAGCTGGGGCCGGCGCTTTGGCACTACCGCGACATCGTGACCGGCGACCTGGGCGCGATCATCCATGCGGGGGCTTGGAATGGTCTCGGGATTTTGATCGCCTCTGCATTCATCGCGCGACGCCACAGATGACCGAGTACGCCCTCACCCTCAGCGACGTCACGGGGCGCGGGCTCGGCCCAGCCTCGCTCGCGCTACTGCCTGGCGAGATCGCGGGGCTGGTCGGCCCCGCTGGGGCAGGGAAGACGACGCTGCTGCGTGTGGCGGCGGGCGCGTCGAGGCCTAGGACCGGTGAGGTGCGCGTCTGGGGAATGCGAGTCACGAATCCCGCGGCGCGACAGCTCGTCGGATACGCGAGCGACAATCCGGCATTTCCGCGCGCGCTCACCGTCCAGGAAGTGTTGATGTACTACGCGCGCCTGCACGGCGCGGTGAGTAACGAGCGTGCGCCTCGCGGGTTGGTCCGCGAAGCCCTCGAGATCGCCGGGTTGACGGCGGCGGCAGAGCTGCGCGTGGAGGGATTGGGGCGGGCGGATCTGCACCGTCTCAGCTTGGCGCAGGCCGCAATGGGCGGACGTCGAGTGCTCCTGCTCGACGAGACGTTATCCGGACTCGACGCCTTCGCGCGTCGGGATCTGCGGAGCCGGATCGCGCGGCTCGCGGCAGAGGGCGTCGCCGTGCTGATCACCTCGCGCGATCCGGCCGCCCTGGAGCGACTGGCGGCTCGGGTTCTCGTCATGCGCGAAGGACGCATCGTGCGCGCCGGCCCGCTCGCGACCCTGCTCGGCGAGCGCGTCCTCGAGGTCATTCTGGATGCGCCGCCCCCCGAGCCGCCCCCGGGATTCCGGATTACCGAGGCGGGCCTGGAAGCGCCGCTGGCTGGCCGCACCGTAGAGGCCGCGCTGGCGCTGTGTCGGGCGCACCGGTTGCCCGTCCGGGCCTCACGCGTGCGCGTGAAATCACTCGAAGAAATCGTGCTGGAAACACACGACAGGCATAAGGAAGATCTGCACGCGTGAGGTGAGGCTGGGGTGGAGGCGACGGGCGCGTTCACGCGAGGGCGCTTCGGCGGCACATGCACGCCAAGATTCAGCGACGTCCGTAGTCATGTGCCCGCCGTGCGCCCTCGCGTGTGCGCCCT
>Ga0099828_10001199_pt1 | contig 17007 bp, 14 predicted proteins | sample CZO8metaG_2_FD_79338 | JGI IMG/M metagenome (GOLD analysis project Ga0099828, IMG submission 79338) | Vadose zone soil microbial communities from the Eel River Critical Zone Observatory, Northern California, USA - CZOApr15con2H1.8 metaG | ecosystem: Environmental > Terrestrial > Soil > Vadose... | reverse complement strand
GGTGGAGTTCACCACGGCGCAGCTCGAGGCGGCGGTTCGGGCGGCGAGGGCCTCGTCGGTGATCGACTGCCCGGAGCTGGGGGCGCTCGGGAGGGCGGATACGTCGATCCGGTGGGGATCCGAAGACGTCCGGCCCATACGAGGGGGTGGCCCGGGTGAGCTCTCCAACGAGGCCGTGGCCGCGTACGTGGCGAAGTACGCCACTAAGTTCTCCGAGGCCCTCGGGCTGCCGCAGCGGCCGATCGAGGACGACGACGACATCGACGCCCTGGAGGCCCCGGAGCACGTCAAGCGCCTCGTGTGGGCGGCGGTGGTGCTCGGGGGCAGGGAGGAGCTGGCGGGCCTCAAGCTCCGGGAGCACGCCCACGGGCTCGGGTTCGGCGGTCACTTCCTTACCAAGAGCCGGGCGTACTCCACGACGATGGGGGCGCTGCGCCGGGTGCGCCGTGAGCACGTGCGCCGCCAGCTCGCCGGCGACCAGGGCGTGGTGCTCGATGCATGGGGCCGGCCGGAGGACGAGGGCCTCGTCGAGGTGCGCAAGTCGTGGCGGTACACAGGCTGGGGGTATCTCAGCCACGGCGAGGCGTGGATGGCGTCGACGGCGGCCGCCCGGGCAAGGGAACGCCGGCAGGTGGCACGGGAGGAGTTGGACTGCGCTGCTTGATCGACCGACGAGACAGGAGACGCCATGACAAGGACAAGGTTGGCCGGGAGGGGAGGTCAGAGGACATCCTCACTGCCGGAACTGCTATCGGTGGAGGAGCTGGCGAACCTGCTTCAAGTGCCGGTGAGCACGGTCTACTATTGGCGTCTTCGTGGGGAGGGCCCGAAGCCGATCAGGATCGGTAAGTACCTGCGGTTCGACTCTGCCGACGTCGCTCGATGGATTGAGGGCCGCAAGACGGCGAGCTGAGGTGCCCGTGGAACCTGGGAAGACTCGAAAGACGGCGATGCTTCGCCAGACCCCGGCAGGCCGATGGCAAGCCAGGTACCGGGACCCATCGGGTCGCCTGCGGGGCAAGACGTTCGTCCGCAAAACGGACGCTCAGATGTTCCTGGCCGGCGTCAAGACAGAGATGCGCCGTGGAGAGTGGGCCGACCCCAAGCTGGGTAAAACGTCCTATCAAGCTTGGGCTGACCGCTGGATGGGAGTTCACGCCCATCTGAAGCCGAAGACGGTGGCAGGGTACGAGAGCCTGCTTCGTTCCCTGGTGCTTCCTGAGTTCGGATCATCAAACCTCGCCCGCATCGAACCGATCCAGGTGCGGGAGTGGGTGTCGCAGTTGACGGCGGGAGGCCTTAGCGCCTCTCGGATCCGCCAGGCGTATCAGCTGCTATCGGCAAGCCTGAAGGCAGCGGTCGAGTCTGGATACGTCGCTCGGTCGCCATGTGTGGGAGTCAAGCTCCCGAAGGCCACGAAGAGGAAATGCTCTTCCTCAATGGGGTCGAAATCGAGCGCCTTGCTCGCTCGATCGTGGAGCCGTATGGCATCGTGGTCCGCTTCGCCGCGTACTCGGGTCTGCGCTTCGGCGAGGTGACCGCTCTCAAGGTGGGCCGTATCGATCTGCTAGGCGGCAGGGTTCGAGTGGTCGAGGCCTACTCGGACGTGGCGGGGACCCTGCATCTTGGACCGCCGAAGTCGGGCAAGGAGCGCACGGTTCCGATCCCCCGGTTCCTGTGCGAGCAGCTGGGTCCGGCTCTCGAAGGAAAGAGCATGGAGGATCTGGCCTTTACCGCGCCCGAGGGTGGCGTGCTTCGGCAAGGCAACTTCTATCACCGGCAGTACAAGCCGGCCGTGGAGGTGGCGAGACTCGACCCTGATCTTCGCTTTCACGATCTCCGCCACACCTGCGCCGCCCTGCTGGTGGCCAAGGGCGCTCACCCGCGGGCCATCATGGAGCACCTGGGGCACTCGTCGATCACGGTGACCATGGACCGCTACGGCCACCTGTTCCCCGACGAGAAGGAGCGCCTGGCAAAGGGCCTTGATGACACCTTCCGGGAAGCCAAGTCCAAGCAAGATGTGGCCGAAAAGTGGCCTCCGGCTGGCCCAAGCGTCGTTTCGCTTCCCAAGCGGAGCAAGAAACTGGCCTCTGACCAGCCAGTTTAGTTGTGGGCCCGGCAGGGATCGAACCTGCGACCAACGGATTATGAGTCCGCCGCTCTGACCGACTGAGCTACGGGCCCCACGGTGCTCCGGCGCTGCTTCCGGCAGTTGCAAACAGCCATTCTGTCGCATCGCTCGGCCCCCGAGTGTCAAACTGGTGCGGCTGCACGATAAGCACAGCACACCCCCTACTATCGGGTCATGCGGCGTGCCAGCCTCCTGCGGCTCGTGGGCCTCGCCCTCATCTGGGGCTCCAGCTTCTTGTGGATCAAGCTCGCGCTTCGCTCGCTGTCGCCGGGGGAGGTGGTCGCCGTCCGGCTGGCCCTCGGGGCCCTCGTGCTCTACGGGGTCCTCAAGGTCCGGGGGGAGCGCCTGCCCGAGGGGGCCAACGTGTGGCTGCACCTCGGCGTCGCCGCCCTCGTCGCCAACGTCGTGCCCTTTGCCCTGTTCGCCTACGGGGAGCGCCAGGTCGACTCCGCCATCGCTGGGATCCTGAACGCCACGACGCCGCTGTGGACGATCCTGGTCGCCCTCGCAGTCCGCCAGGAGCGCCAGCCGACGGCGGCCAAGCTCGTCGGCATCGCCGTGGGGTTTGCTGGGACGGTCGTCATTTTCTCACCCTGGCGCCATGCCTCCCAGGTCATGAGCTGGGGCGGACTGGCCTGCCTCGTCGCGGCGGCCCTGTACGGCTTCACCTTCGTCTATATCACCCACTTCCTGGCCGGCCGCGGCCTGAGCCCGTACCGGCTGGCCGCCGGGCAGCTCATTGCTGGAGCGGTCATCGCGGCGGCCGCCCTGCCATTCCTCGGCGCACCGCTCCCCCACTGGCGGCCCGACGCAATGATCGCCGTCGCCATCCTCGGCGCCGTGGGAACGGGCCTCGCCTATCTCATCAACTACCGCCTCATCATCGACGAGGGTGCCTCGGTAACGTCGATTGTCACCTACCTCATGCCGATCGTGTCTGTCGTCTTGGGCGCCGTCGCCCTCCACGAGCTGATCCCGCTCAACGTCATCGCCGGGATGATGGTCGTCCTCGCCGGCGTGGCGCTTGCCCGTCGCCGGGCGACGTCGCTCCAGATCGCCCGCTGACCGGGTCGCAAAACCCGAGGGTCAGCAACCCTCAGCGCAGGATCTCTTGCTCCGCCCGGTCCGTCGGCTTGCCGTCGTACATCAGCTTCCCATCCCGCAGCCCGATACAGCGGCTCGCCTGCCCGAGGTACTCCACCTGGTGCGTCGACACGATCACGGCCGCACCGTTGTCCGCCGCCTCCCCCAGCAGCTCCAGCAGGGTCTCCTGGCCCGGCTGGTCGAGGCCGACGAAGGGTTCGTCCACCAGCAGCACCTCGAACGGGCGGACGAACGCCAGGGCGATCGATACCTTCTGGCGTAGGCCACGGCTGAACGTCGACGGCAGGTCGTCGATTCGCTTCACGAGATCGAGGCGGGTAACCAGCTCGGCGGCATAGGGTTCCCAGTTCTTCTTGCCGTGCAGCCGGGAGACGTACTCGAGGTGCTCCTCCAGGCTGAGGTCGTCGTACAGCACGGGGTTGTCCGGGATGTACGAGACGGCGGCCCGGGCTCCCAGCGACCCGGCTGCGTGGCCGGCCAGGACGACCTGGCCCTTCGTCGGCTCGAGCAACCCGGCGGCGATCCGCAGCAGGGTGGTCTTGCCCGACCCGTTCAGCCCGAGCAGGGCCACCTGGTGACCGCCGTCGACGACGAGCGAGACGTTGCGCAGCGCCTCCAGGTCCCCGTAGGACTTGGTCAGCCCGTCGATGTGGACGGCCCTGGTCTTGCTCACGTGCGGCTCACGGTGCGGCTCGCCTCCGGGCGCGCGTCAGGCCTCACTTCAGGCCCCGCTGCGACAGCCAAATGACGACGGCACCGGCCATCAGGAACGGGAGCCACGTCCACGAGAGGGCGACGCTCACCTCCAGCGACGGCGACTTCGCCAGATGCCGGGCCGCCCACACCGAGATGACCCCGGCCGTGGCGATCGCCGGGGGAAGCGCCTCCCGGATCACGAGGGTGAGCCCGGACGTCTCCGGCGAGTAGGCGAACGGCCCGCTGCCGGTCCCGTAGACCGACCGCACCGTGCTGACCGCGGCCCCCGCCACCGCGCCGATGGCAGCCGGGATGGCGATGACCAGGCCGAGCCCCGCCGCCCGCGCGCTCCAGCCCCCGACCTGGGCACCCAGGATGCCGCCGACCGCCCCCACCAGGGCCACGGCCGCCACGCCCGCCGGGAGGTGGTGCAGCAACAGGGAACCCTCGTCCACCGGCACCGACCGCCCGCGGTCGGAGTGGTCGACCTCGCCAGCGAGGCCCACATCGGCGTCCATGGCCGCCAGCCACAGCGCCACGCCGGCCACCGCCACCAGCGGCGTCGTCCCGGCCCACACCCCTCGCAGGGCGGCACCGGCGACGGCCCCCAACACCAGCACCCGCACGAACCGGGACACGGGCCATCGCAAGAGCCCCTGCCAGTCCCGCTTCCAGACGGCGAGCCGTGCCCCGTGCCCCGGCCGCAGGCGGATCAACGGCCGGCGGCGAGGCCGCTCCTCTGCGAGCAGACGTGCCAGGACGACCACCGTCCGCAGGTCCCGCACGGTGAGGGCAAAGCGGAGTTGCCCGACGAGGGCGGCCCGGCGCATCGCCGCCTCCAGCGAGATCCCGCCGACCCCGGCCAGCCCGGCCGCCAGCAGACCGGCAACAGGGACGGCCACCAACCACGCCCACGCCCCACGGGCAACGGGGTACAGGGCGACCCGCCCGATGAGCGTGAAGGGAGACGTCTCCCGGCCGTAGGCGACATCGAGGGCGGCCCAGCCGATGGACGCCACAGAGAGGAGCAGCGCCCACCGCATCCGAAGGCGCCGCCCCGAGGCGAACAGACCGGCCCCCACGATGCACGCCCCGGTCAAGGCCCCGGCCGCCACACAACTGGCCAGCCACGGCGGCACCGGGCCGGGGAACCGCTTCGAGGCGAGCAGTCCTGCGACCACTCCCACCGCCGCCCAACCAAGCACGGCGGAGCGCACCTTCTGCAGCGCCGGCAGGCGGAGCGCCCGTGCCCGGGACACCGGCGAGAGCAGCACGTGCTGGATATCGGGCGCCTCGAGCACCAGGGGGCCGCCCCGGGCACCGGCCCGCAACGCGAGCCCGATCAGCACCGCCACAACCAACCCGACCAGGGCGGGGCCGTGCGCCGCAACCGACGCGATCTGGGCCGTGGTGAGCCGGGTGTCCTTGGGAAGGTTCGACAGGAAGTAGACGGCGATCCCGGCCCCCAGCACCGTCAGGTACCCGCGGTAGAGGGCCTCGGAGACATCGACCTTCTGCAGCCGGCGGCGGCGCCGGGCCCGGCGGAGGTCGATGAAAGCTGTAGCGTCCATTTCCGGAGTGTACCGGCGGTCCGAGGAAGCTCTTCCGAAACGGCTCCCGACAGAGGAACCGAGGAGCCAACGGCCCCCGAACCGAGGAGCCGAGGAGCCGAGGAGCCGAGCGGCCCCCCGACAGTAGGAACAGCGGAACGGAGCAACCGATGAACCCATGAGGCCCGACCGGGCCCGAGCACCTCGTTATCAGGCAAAACCCGATCGAGGCAGGTTCTGGGGAAGCGGCGGCGCCGGCGTGGGCTCGGGCTGTCGCATGGCGGCGACGTCGACCGACCGCACCAACAGCGCGGAGGGCGGCCCCCCCGAGCGATAGGCCATGGAGAGGTCCTGCGGGGCCCCCCCGCAGCCACCGGTGGCCACCACGAACCGGTCCCGGTCAACGCGGCCGACCACCGACACCGGGCCGGTCAGCCCGGCCCCCAGCGGCGTGCCGGGGCCACCTTCCAGGTCCGAGTAGACCGCCTGGCGGTCGGTGCAGGTCGCACCGAGGGTGAGCGCCAGCCCGGGCACCCCCGCAAGCTCGACGATGTCGGCGATGGGGGCGGACCCCTTCCACAGGCCGTCGGAGACCTTGCCAGTCGGCAGGTCGTAGCGGGCCAGGGTGTGGGTCCCGTCGGCCCGGTCGATGCTGTAGTAGAGGCTCACGCCGTCATGGGCGAACACGATGTGAGCGAAGGTCGTGCCCGACGGCGCCCTGACGAGCAGCTGCGGATTCTTGCCCGTGTTGGTCGACATCCAGATCGCCGACCCGCTGCTGTCGGTGGCGACGAAGCCGATCGCCAGACCGGACGGGTGGTAGGCGATGTCCCCGTAGGTGACGCCCGGCACTGGCGTGATGTCGCTGGTCGTCGCCACCCCAATGTCCGCCCGGAACAGGTTGTGCCGGGCCTGGTCGGTGAACACGACGGTCGTCCCGCTGGGTCGGCTCCAGGAGAAGTTCGAGGGTTGGAAGCTGCCGGCGGGCCGGGCGGCGGCGGAGCCGACCCCACGGACCTGCAGGCCCGCGAGCACGACCCGGTCCCCGCGTGGCCCCCAGGAGAAGAGCCCGGGATTGCCCTGCGTGAACAGGCAATGGAGCTCCCCCGGCGGGTCGGGCGAGAAGGACCAGATCCTCCCAGCGGCGGCGAAGGAGATCACGGACGACGTCGGCGGGGCAGCAACACCATCACACCCCGCGGGAAGCGAGCCGAACAGCAGGCCGGTCGCGGCGGATGAGGTCTGCGCCGACGGCGGTGCCCCGGGCGAGGAGCCGGCGCTCGGTGCCGCCACCGACCCGCCCTTGGTGCACGCCGCCAGCAGGGCGAGCACCGCAAGGCCCCCCAGGACGAGCTGCCCCCAGCGTCCCTCCCGCCTCGTCATGGGGCCACGATCGGGTTCCCGGGGCAGGACTGGGCCTGGCTCGCCAGCACGGTGAACCCCGACACCTGCTTCGCGAACCGCATCGGCAGGCAACCGACCAGATGGCCGGCGCCGTCCAGGAGGTAGTAGCGGGTGATCGTCCCGCCCGACGATACACCCAACACCGCCGAGGCGCCCGAAGGGATCGACACTTTCGGCACGTCCGGCAGGCAGTTGGACCCACACTGCTGGGCGACGAGGTCCGTGGAAGTGTCGTTGCGGATGCCAACCTGGAACGCGCCGGTGTTGTCGACGCCGAGCCCGGAGTGCCCGGCGAAGATGGCAGCGATGAACGGGGCGACGACCCCCGCCACCGTCAGGACCATCAGGATGATGATCCCCCGGGTCAGGTGCCGCTTGCGGGGTGGCGGGGCAGTACCGGCGGGGGCACCTCCAGAGTTGGGGGCCGCGGGTCCCTCATTGATGGCCATCGAGGCGCATGGTACCGCCGCTCGTTCGCCGGGGCGAGCGAGGTTAGTCGAAAATCGCGCGTATACGCGCGATAAATGGCTAACCTCGCTCATCCTCGCTCTCTTACGGCACGCTACGGCAGGGAGCCACCGTCTGGTGCAGCCGGATCTGGCCGGCTGGAGAGGACAGCGCCGCCTCCGACGGGTCCGCCAGTTCGGCCTCGCTGTACGCGAGGGCCACGGCGCTCCCGGCGCACCGGGCCTGGGCGGTGGTTGCACCCTGCTTGAGCGCCGAGAGGGCGATCTCGGTGCGTGCCACCGGGACGACCAGGGCCTCCTGGGCGGTCGGGATGGGCTGGAGGTTGGCGGCCGTCCCCGGGTCGCAGGAGTTGACCTCGATCCCGTTGCCCCGCCGGGTCACAGCGGCCGTCGAGGCGGGCATCGCCTGCCCCCACTGCGTGAAGGCCGCAGCCAGCCGATCCCCGGCAGCCGCCGAGGTTGCGTCGATGTCGGCCCGGACGCACACCTGCTTGTTCCTCTCGAAGGCGACGTAGCGGTCCCCCGCCCAGGCGTCCGCCGCCTGGAGCGCCGGGTGCGGATCGATGCGCTGCGAGATGGTCACGAACCAACTGAGGGCGCCGAAGCCGCCGCTGTGGAAGCGGTTCTCGCCCTTGGCGGTGGCGGGGTCGGCAACCTTGTCCGGCTGCTGGTTGGCGAGGTAGACCCACGGGTCGAAGACCTGCGCCTCGTCAGCGGGCGGGTTGCGGAAGGCGTCGTCGATGGCCGCGTTCCCGTTCTTGTTCTCGAGCACCGCCAGCAGCGCCGCCCCCAGGTCGTAGGGGGCGCCGAACAGGGTGACGAGGGCCGGGGGGACACTGGCCAGCCCGGTGTCGGCCGAGCCCTTCTGGGCGTTGCGCTCGGTGGCGTAGGCGGCCCTCTCGGGCGCGGTCAGGCTCGCGGCGTATGCCTCTTCGATCCTCACGGCGTCACCCTCGAAGAGCGACTGGAAGGCGGTCTGCGCACCGGTGCTCGCCATCCGGTCGATGCGGGTCAGGTCGAAATGCTGATCCTGCAGGGCATGGGTGAGCTCGTGCACGAGCGTGACCTGCAGTCCCACGGTCAGGTCGGTCCCCCGGACGTCGACACGCTTCGTGTGATGCGAGTAGTAGGCGAGGGTTCCCTGGTCGGCGATCTGGTTGCTGGTCGCCGCCAGGTCCACGTTGCCCGAGACGAGGCCGACCGAGCGGTAGAAGCCCGCATGGCGCTGGTCGTCGGTGCGGTCTGCCTGGGAGGGCGCCGGCACGTGCACCGAGGTCGAGTACTGCGACGGCGTGAGGAAGTCCACGAACACCGGGTGCTTGAACGTGAGGCCACGGGTTTTCTCGACGAAGTCGACCAGGGGCACCACCCGCGCGTCCCAGGTCGCCGGGAAGATCGGCGCCACGGCATGCGCCACGGGGCTCCCACGGCTCGTGAGCTTGGTGAGACCGAACCATGCACCCAGCCCGACGGCGATCACGAGCGCCACGATGCCCGCCGTGCGGAGGGTCCGCAGGGCCGTTCGCCGCCGGGCCGGTGGCGGCGGGGCGGCCGGCGGCTCGAAGCCCCACGGCGCCGTCGGTGGCTGCGGCGGCAGGGTGGCCTGCGACGGTGGGGTCGACCCGACGCCCGCCACCCGCCGGCCGAGCACCCCCTGGCTCGGCGATTTCTTGCGACTGGGGCAATCCGGGTTCGGGCAGAGCCCGCCCGGGTACCAGCCGCCGCACCGGGGGCAGAGCGAGGACTGGTTCATCGCCCGGTGGAAGTCTTCATCGACGTGGTGCGTGCCCATGGATCGGCCGCCATTCCGCTCGTGGGACGGGGGCCGATCGGCGCTGCCCGCTCCCCAGTAGTGTCGTCGGGAACCGGCTGCGGGTCCATGGCTACATCGGGTGATTCGCGGATGGCCCGTTCTTACCACAATCTCCAAAGCTGGTGCGTATTGCTCGCCCTACCCAAGCCTGCCTCGACCCTCCCGGCGCAGCGCCAGCACCGCCCGGCCGCTGAGCGCGAGCGCCACGGCGACGAGCAGAAGGGGCATGACCAGCCCCACCAGACCGACCCCCAGGGCGGCGAGGCCCCAGCCCACCCCGGACCCGATGCCGGGCCGCCAGCCGTATCGCATCGCCGCCTCCTCTCCTCCGTGGTCCCTTCGCCCCTAGCGTGCCGACGTCCCCTCCAGGATGGCTGGGAGCCGCCTGAGACCCCGCTGCGAATCAGCCCGAATAGAATCCTGAGTAGAGTCCTGAGTAGAATCCCCCAGCGGACGTGACCCAGCCCGCAGCCCCTGCGCCCCCTTCCGACGGCACGCGCCTTGGGCGGCTTGCAATGGCGGTGACTGCACTCGCTCTCGGCCTCGTGGCCGTCACGGGCCTGCTCGGGCCCAGTGCCGCCGTGGTCCCGTTGCCGTCGGGGGCATTCCCCTTGGGCGCATCCCTGCATCCGTCCGCCTGGGCCGTCACGATGCTGCTCGGGCTCGCCGTGACCCTCTCGGTTGTCGCCACCGCCGCGGGATGGAGCGCCCTGCGCCAGGGGTGGGCACCCTCCCCCGCCCGCCTGCTCCTGGCCGGTCTTGTCGCCGCCGGCGTCCTTGCACTCGTGCCGCCCGTGGGCGGGGCCGACGTCCTCAGCTACGCCGCCTACGGCCACATCGCCGGCCAGGGGTTCGATGTCTACACCGTCCGGCCCTCGAGCCTCACCGACCCATTCGCCCGTTCGGTGGAGGACCCGTGGCGTTCGACGCCCAGCGTGTACGGTCCCCTCGCCACCGCCGAGCAAGCGGCCATCGTCCGGGTCGCCAGCGGCAACCTCCGCCTCGCCGTCGGTCTCCTCGACCTCGTCAACGCCGCGGCGTTCGCCCTTGCCGGTTGGCTGCTTTTCCTCCTCGCTGGCCCCGACGACGGGCGCAGGCGGCGGGCCGTCCTTGCCTTCGGCCTCAACCCCATGCTCCTCTTCGCCGTCGTGTCGGGGGGCCACATCGACGCCTTGGCTGTCCTGGCCGTCGTCGGTGCCTTGGCCCTCCTTCGGCGCTCCCCGTGGTGGGCAGGGATCGCCGGCGGAGCTGCCGTGCTCGTGAAGCTCACTGCCGGCCTTCCGCTTGCCGGCTGGGCCTGGCTGCTGGGGCGACCTTGGCGCGAGCCGGGCGGTGGCTTGAGGAAGGCCACTACCCTGGCTGCCGGCGCGGTCGGCGCCGTGGGCGCCGGCTACCTGGGCTTCGGGCTCCACGCCCTCGCCCAAGCCCGCAAGGCATCGAATTTCGTCTCCGTGGGCACGCCATGGCGCCCGGTTCGCTCCGTACTGCAAGCGGTCGCCGGGCACGGTGTTGCCAGCCTCCTCGTCTCAGTGGGGTCGCTGGTCCTCGCCGTGCTGCTGGTGGCGAGACTCGCCAGGGACCTCCCGGAGACGGGCGACGCCGACCCCGTCGCCGCGGCGGCCCGGGCGGGGCTGGTCGTGGCCCTCGCGTGGACGCTCGCCACCCCCTACGTCCTGGCCTGGTACGACGCCCTGCCGTGGGCGCTCCTCGCCCTGCTGCCTCCGTCGCGCCACCACCGGATCCTCCTCGCCCACACCGGGATGCTGGCGTTCGCCTACCTGCCGGGCCGGGTCGTCGCCCTTCCGCCCATCCTCGCCGGGGCGACGACGGGCCTCCGCAGCGCCGTCAGTCCGCTCGTGCTCGGGCTCCTGGTCATCGCCGCCCTCGTCCCGGCCCGCTCCCGCCCCGCACAGTTTCTCCACAGCGACCCGCGCGACACTGGAGTGAGCCAAATTCCTCCCCAGAAGGAGCCGAGGGACCAGAAGGAGCTGAGGGAGCAATGAAGAACACCGTCAAGACGTACATTCTCCTGGCCACGATGGGTGGCCTTATCATCCTCATCGGAGGCCTCGTCGGCCGGGGATTGGGGGCCACGTTCGGGCTGCTGTTCGCCCTCGCCTTCACCGGCGCCTCGTACTGGTTCTCCGACCGCATCGCCATCAAGGCCTCCCGGGCCGTGCCGGTCACGGAGCGGCAGATGCCCGAGTACTACCGGGTGGTCCGGGAACTCACCCAGCGGGCGGGCCTGCCGATGCCCAGGCTGTACCTGTCCCCGTCCGAGCAACCCAACGCCTTCGCAACGGGCCGCAGCCCGCGCCACGCAGCCGTCGCCGTCACCCAGGGCATCCTGCAGACCCTGAGCTGGGAGGAGCTCCGCGGCGTGCTGGCGCATGAGATCAGCCATGTGGGCAACCGGGACATCCTCATCGGTTCCGTTGCCGCGGCCGTCGCGATGGGGATCATGTGGACCGCCCGCATCGGGTTCTTCTTCGGCGGGGGCCGGCGCAACAACGCCCTCGTCAGCCTGGCCCTGTTCTTCCTCGCCCCGATCGCAGCGATGCTGATGCAGATGGCCCTCACGCGCAGCCGTGAGTTCGAGGCGGACCGATCCGGGGCCCGGTTGATCGGCGACGGCGAGGCCCTCGCATCGGCACTGGCCAAGATCGAAGCCGGCGTGCGGTCCGTCCCGATGAACGTCCAGCCGGCAGCGGCCCAGGCCTTCATCGTCAACCCGCTGACGGGCCGCAAGATGGCGTTCTCGACCCTCTTCCGCACCCACCCCCCGACGGAGGAGCGCATCCAGCGCCTCCGCTCCGGCCAGTGGCGGAGTTGACCCGGAGGCTTCCACAGCAAACCCACAGGCAGCCGGGAGAGTAGGTCCAGCCCCCGGGGACACCATAGGGCGCAACAACGGCAACGCAACAGCGTCAGCGCAACACCCCTGACCCTGCACGATCCGAACCAAAGGAGACACCGCATGACTGACGAGCACCGGTCCCCCCACCGGCGCCGGCTGCCCTACGCCGCAGGAGGTATCGCCGGGACCGTCGCAGCCGTCGCCGTCTTGGCATCGACCGGCGTATTCACCACCACGACCGCCCGCGGCAACGCTGGCGCCGCAACCGGGACCGCCGCCAGGGCTCCCCTGGCCCCCGGACAAGCTCCGGCGGGCGCAGGCGCCCAGGCAGCGCCGCCGACCGGGACAGCGTCGGCCCTCGACATCCGGGCGGTCCTCCGGGCCGTCGAGCCGGGGGTCGTGACCATCACCGACTTCTCCGCCGGGTCGAGCGGCAGCAGCCGGGCGTCGGGGCAGGGGACGGGCATGGTCCTCGACACCCAGGGTGACGTCCTCACGAATGCCCATGTCGTGGCCGGGGCCTCGACCGTCAGCGTGCAGGTCTTCGGCCAGAGCGCCGTCTACCAGGCCAAGGTCCTCGGGGTCGACACCGCCGACGACGTCGCCGTCATCCAGATCCAGAGCCCGGGACCGCTCACCCCTATGCCCTTCGGCCACTCGGCGTCGACGCAGATCGGTGACCCCGTCGTCGCCATCGGCAACGCCCTCGGCCTCGCCCCGGGCGGGCCGACCGTGACGTCCGGCATCATCTCGGGCATCGGCCGCTCGCTCCAAACCTCGTCCGAGCACCTGACGGGGCTGCTGCAGACCGACGCCGCCCTGAACCCGGGCAACTCCGGCGGGCCGCTCGCCGATGCCGGGGGCAAGGTCATCGGGATGAACACGGCGGTCTCCACCGACGGCCAGAACGTGGGCTTCGCCATCCCCATCGACAAGGTCATCCCCCTCGTTGACAGCCTGAAGGAGGGCAACACGCCGGCCCGGTCGCAGGGCCTGCTCGGGGTCAGCCTCTCGACGGCGACGTCCGGCGGCGCCCAGATCACGGCGGTGTCGCCCGGCACCCCGGCGGCAGCGGCGGGGTTGCAGGTCGGCGACGTCATCACGTCCCTCAACGGCCAGGCGGTCACCTCGGGCACCGACGCAGCCGACTACATCACCTCTCAGACGCCCGGCACGAAGGTGACCGTCCAGTACCAGCGGGGCGGGACGGCGCAGTCCGCCACCGCCACGCTGGCGACCAAACCCTCCACCGGGTAGCACGCTGCACACCCAACAGGCGGTCCACAGCTAACCCATAGGGGGTTCCCAGAGTGCGCGCGGATACTGACTCATACTGGGCTAGAGGAGTCAAGGAGGTGGCACCGGTGGGCGAGGCCCGCATTCTGGTGGTGGACGACGAGCCATCCATCACGGACGCCGTTTCGACAGCACTGCGCTATGAAGGGTTCGAGGTGACGGAGGCGGGCGGTGGTAGGGAGGCGCTCAGGCTGGCAGGCAGCTTCAAGCCTGACCTCATCGTGCTCGACGTCATGCTGCCAGACGTCGACGGGCTGCAACTTACCCGCCGGCTTCGCAACGACGGGGTCCGCACGCCGATCCTCTTCCTCACCGCCAAGGACGCCACGGAGGACAAGGTGACGGGCCTCACGGTCGGCGGGGACGACTACATGACCAAGCCCTTCTCGCTGGCGGAGGTCGTTGCCAGGGTCCGGGCGATCCTCCGGCGCACCCGGGGCGGGCCGAAGGCGGAGTCGGTCCTGACCTTCGCCGACCTCGTCCTCGACGAGGAGACCCACGAAGTCCGGCGCGCCGGCGTCGAGGTCCACCTCACCGCCACCGAGTTCAACCTCCTGCGCTACTTCATGCTCAACCCCCGCCGGGTGCTCTCCAAGGCCCAGATCCTCGACCACGTCTGGGACTACGACTTCAACGGGGACTACAACGTCGTCGAGACCTTCGTCTCGTACCTGCGGAAGAAGCTCGACCGCCTGGGCCCGCCGCTCATCCACACGATCCGCCTCGTCGGCTACAGCCTCCGCACGGGAGAATAGGCGGCTTGTCCCTCCGCGGCCGGCTCCTGGCCGCCTCGCTAGCCCTCGTCGCGGTCGGCCTCACCGTCGCCGGCATCTTCACCTACTTCGCCTTCCGCACGTTCCTGCAGCACCGGCTCGAAAGCCAGCTGCGGGGGGCGGTGAATGGCGTGGCCCAGTCCTTCCTCCGCAACGGAGCGCTCTCGCGACCGTTGCTCGACCAGGTCGACAACACCATCCCTGGCATCTACTTTGAGATCCTGGACCTGCAGGGGTCCCCGGTCATCGGCACGAACAACGCGGCGCCGATCCTCCCCAACCCTCTGCCCATCCCGGCCGCCCCGGGGCTCGGGTCCCCGTTCTCGGCAAAGTCTTCGGCCGGTGGCAACCTGTGGTACGAGGTGCAGATTTCCAACCTCGGGTCATCCACCGCCGTCGTAGCGATCCCTCAGGACGTCTCGAAGACCCTGGCGAGCCTGATCTGGGTCGAACTCCTGGTGGGGCTCGCCGTGCTCGTGGCCGCGGCGGGGCTCGGGTCCTGGTTGGTCCGCCTCGGCCTCCGCCCCCTGGTGGAGATCGAGGAGACGGCGGCCAAGATCGCCGCGGGAAACCTGACGGAGCGGGTGGCCCGGTCCGACGATCACTCCGAGGTCGGGCGCCTGGGGCGTGCCCTCAACGTGATGCTGGGGCGCATCGAGGCAGCGTTCGAGGAGCGGCGGGCTTCGGAGGCTGCACTGCGGGCCTCGGAGGAGCGCCTGCGGCGGTTCGTCTCCGACGCCTCCCATGAGCTCCGGACCCCCGTGGCCTCAGTGCGCGCCTACGCAGAGCTCTTCCGCCGGGGCGGCGACCGGCATCCCGAGGACCTGCCCAGGCTCATGGCCCGCATCGAGTCCGAAGCCGCCCGGATGGGCGTGCTCGTCGAGGACCTGCTCCTGCTGACCCGCCTCGACCAGGGTCGTGCCCTGCAGATGGCGCCGGTGGACCTGGGAGCCCTCGCCGCCGACTCCGTGGAGGCCGCCCGCAACATCGACCCCAAGCGGCCCCTCACCCTGCAGGTCGACGGCTCGGTCGAGATCATGGGCGACAAGGACCGGCTCCGCCAGGTGACCGACAACCTCCTGGCCAACGTCCGGACCCACACCCCCGCCGGCGCCGCCGCTTCGGTGACGGTGCGCCTCGCTGGGGGCCGGGCAATTGTCGAAGTGGCCGACACCGGGCCGGGCATCGACCCGGCGGACGCCGAGCGCATTTTCGAGCGCTTCTTCCGCTCCGACCCCTCCCGGGCACGGGACCGGGGCGGGTCCGGGCTCGGGCTGTCCATCGTGGCCGCCATCACCGCCGCCCACGGCGGGAGGGCCTCGGCCGCCAACCGGACGGGACCTGGTGGAGGGGCCGTGTTCACCATCGACCTGCCGGCCCTGGTGGAGGTCCCCCCGGAGCCGGCTCCCGAGGGTGCCCCGGACTACGCCACGCCGTTCGCCCCAGGGGGTGCCACCGACCGTGCGACCGAGGAGGATGGTCCGGGCACCAGCATGCGTCCGACATCGGATTTATCTGACGTGCCGCTGAGTATCTCTGACTGATACTCGGGAGGCCCAGGCCGTGGCCCGGAACCACGGAGGGTGGTCACCTGAGGCCCCTCGGAGAAGGCCGTCGTGGTTCCCTGTTCCTCCTACCACGCAGTGGAGAATCCGACACCCCCCGCGTCCAGCTCCTGTGAAGGAGCACCGAATTTCCGGGCTCTGGCACCGACCCACCACCCAGGACCCTGGGAAGTAGGCGACCGTTCGAGCCTCGGCTCGTCGATCACCCTCAGTGGTCGGCCCAAGGGTCGGATGGGGCTTCGGTGACCGACATGTCCGAGTTCCAGAAGGGGGTGACAATCGAGTGGCTGTCTCACCGCGGTATGCGCGGTCAAACAGCCTCTCTTTTTCGGAGCCTCTCCTCTGCGGGGCAAGAACACCACGCAGAGTGGCGGCGGCACCGAAGGGAACGGGTGCGGCTTCCTTGGAATGCGTGCGGCTCCCGTGAAAAGCACCGCATCTCTCTAGGCTCCGGCACGAACCCACCGCCCGGGCCGCCCAGGCATTCGGCAAATCCGGTTTACGCCGGCAACGGTAGGCCCCAGCGACCATCCGTCCCTCCAGAGGAGCCGCGCTCCAATTTCATGGCCGTGCCCGGCCGCCCGCGCTGGTGACAATCCCGCCACGGGGTGGCCGGGCACCCGGGGCCCCCGCGCTGGGGAAATTCCGGAGGAGCCCCCTTCAGGCTTCCGGCGCTCACCACTTCCGTCGGCCCACCACGGGGCAGGCGGTAGAATCCACACCCGTGGACACCGTTGCCGAGATCGAGCTGGACGACCACCAGCAGGCCATCGCCCGCTACTACCGGGAGTGCTGGCTCGACTACCGCTTCTTCTGGATCAACCGCAAGAACCTCGGCATGCACTTCGGCTACTGGGACGAGACCACCCACACCCACGCCCAGTCCCTGCTGCGCACGAACGAGGTCATGGCCGACGCGGTCGACATCGGCGCCGGCGACCGGGTGCTCGATGCCGGCTGCGGCGTCGGCGGGTCGTCCATCTGGCTGGCGTCGGAGCGCGGCGCCACCGTCGTGGGGGTCAACGTCTCCCCCGAGCAGGTGGGCCACGCCCGCAAGTTCGTGCACCGGCGCGGCCTGGACGATCGCGTGACGATCCTGCAGCGCGACTACAAGAACACCGGCCTGCCCGACGAGAGCTTCGACGTGGTCTGGGCCTGCGAGAGCATCGCCCACTCCCCCGACCAGCGCGACACGCTGGCCGAGGCCTACCGGCTGCTCAAGCCCGGCGGGCGCCTCGTGGTGCGGGATGTCTACCTGAAGCGCCCTCCCGCCAACGAGGAGGAGGTGCGGATGATGCAGATCTGGTACGACGCCTGGGTCATGCCGCCCCTGCCCACCACCACGGAG
>Ga0099828_10001185_pt1 | contig 17116 bp, 12 predicted proteins | sample CZO8metaG_2_FD_79338 | JGI IMG/M metagenome (GOLD analysis project Ga0099828, IMG submission 79338) | Vadose zone soil microbial communities from the Eel River Critical Zone Observatory, Northern California, USA - CZOApr15con2H1.8 metaG | ecosystem: Environmental > Terrestrial > Soil > Vadose... | reverse complement strand
GCCTCCGTTCCCGCCTCCGTTCCCGCCTCCGTCGCAGGCGCGCCAGCGCCACCCGATCCTCGCCGCCGGCGGCGGCGCGGTGCCGGGGTGGGTTCGCCCTCTGCTGCGGGTGCCTCGGGCAGGAGTCCGGATCCCGGCTCGGCTGCCTGGCCTTCGCCGTCCTCGGGTTCCGGTGTGGGGGCGGCCCCTTCCACGTCGTTCGGCCGGGCGCCCGATCCCCCACCCCTTCGCCGCCGGCGACGCCGTCGAGCGGCACTGGAGGTTTCGGCCGCTGGAGCCTCGGGTGATGGTTCGCCATCTCCCTCGGTAGGTTGGCGCTCCCCGAGCACGGGGGCCGCATCCTCCACCGGCTCCTCGGCCGGCTCCTCGGCCGGCGAGCCCTCACCAGCCTCGGCGGTGAGGGCACCGGGCGCCGTGGTCGAGGGTTTGCGCCGGCGGCGCCGGCGGCGCCGGCGAGCCTCGGTGGGAGCACCGTCCCCAGGCTCCTCCCCCTCCAGGGGGCCTGCCTCGGGGGCTTCGTCACCCACGGGGACGGGACGCCCCCGCCGTGGCGACACCAACGGTTCGGCCTCCCAACCCATGTGAATGACGGGCGCAGGTGCGGGAGCCTCGGCGGGCCGGGGCAGCGTGACGGGGGCGGGACCCCCGGACGTGTCCGCAGGGGCCTCCGCGGGAGCCGCGGGAGCGGACGCCCGAGCCCGAGGCGTCCGGGACCTCGGTGCCCGAGCGCGTGCCGGGGCAGGGCCAGGAACGCCGGACTCGGCTTCGGCGCCCGGGACGGGCATCGGGGCTCTGGCAGGTCCCGGGGGCGTGACCGGCGTGGCCGGCACCGGCGCGGCTGCCGTTGCTGGGGGCGGTGGCACTGGAGCAGCTCCCGGCACCGCTGCCTTGGGCTTGGCCTTGGTCCTGGCCCGGGCCGGGGGCTTGGCCTTGGCTGCGGTCTTGGCTGCGGCTGGCGCCTCAACCTCCGCCATGGCCGCGGGGGCCTCCACACCGGCCCCGGGGACTTCCGCCATGCCCGCGGGGGCCTCCGCAGCCGGCGCCTCGACGGCCGCGGGGGCGTCCACCACAACCGGTGCCGGGAGCGGCACCTCGGGGGCGGCGCCGGGCACGTCCGCCGCCGCGGGCGAGGGTTTCGGGGCCGCTGCCTTGCGCGGTGTCGCCCGCTTTCGGGCCGGTGGTTTCTTGGCTGACTCGGGGGCTACCTCCGCCTCGCCGGTGGGGGCTTCAGCTTCCGGCGGTGGGGTTGTCGCCTTGCGCTTGCGTGTCCGGGTTACCGGCACCGGGGTCTCCGGTGCTCGCTGGTCGCCATCGTCGACCACGTGTCCTCCTCACTGCTCCGGGCGGGCCGGCCTCCCCGTTTCTCGTTGCAAACGTGGGACCTGCCCCGCCGTTCGCCCCCGCTTCTCCCAGGGATGGCCTGCCGAGATCGGCGGCCGTTCCCGTCTGGGCGGGGGCGAAAAATCCTGACGCACCCTATGGACCCTCGTGTGCTTGACCCCGTTGGTCGAGCCGTCGGCCCGGTGCTTACCCGGGAATCCTCCCACGAGGGACCCCCGGGGGCAACGAATGCGCCGCAACCGTCACTCAGCGTGGCGGGTCACGGGAAAGGGGCACTCCCTTAGATGAATCGACGCATGTGTATGTTCATGAGGATACCGACGGCGCAGAAGCTCGTCAGCAGTGACGAACCCCCGTAGGAGACGAAGGGCAACGGGATCCCGACGACCGGGACAATACCGATGGTCATCCCCACGTTGATGAAGAGCTGGAACGCCAGCATGGCCGCGACACCGGCGGCTAATCGTGAGCCGAACTGGTCCTTGGAGAGCATGGCGATACGGAGCGCTCGCCATACGAGGAACGAGAGCAGGCCGATCAGCAGGATGGAGCCGGCAAAGCCCGTCTCCTCGCCCACCACCGTGAAGATGAAGTCTGTGTGGTTCTCGGGCACGTAGTCGAGGTTGGTCTGGGTGCCCCGGAACAGCCCCTTGCCGGTCAGGCCCCCCGACGCCACGGCGGTGCGGGACTGCTGGAGGTTGTAGGCGGCCGTGTTCTTGGAGCTCTGGTCGAGGAACGCGGTGAGCCGCTTGATCTGGTAGTCGTGCAGGAGCCCGAGGTGGAGCACGAGGACGAAGACCCCCGCCCCCAGGGCCACGAGCAGGGCGAGCCACCGCAGCTTCGCCCCCGCGACCAGCACGATCGAGAAGGCGAGGAAGACGAGCACGAGCACGGTGCCGAGGTCGGGCTGCAGGTAGATAAGGCCCGCAGGGATGGCGGCAATCCCCACGGCCAGCACGACGCGCCCGAGCCCGCTGTTCGCCCCCTTGTCCGCCCAGAGCGCGGACAGGGCGATGATAAGCACGAGTTTCATGATCTCGGAGGGCTGGATCTGGAGGATGCCGAGGGTGATCCAGCGCTGGGCCCCCTGCGTCGTATGGCCGACGGGCGACAGCACCAGGACCAGCAGACCGATCCCCGCCAGGTAGACGAGGGGCGCCAGGCCTTTCATCTGCCGGTAGTCGAACAGCATCGAGATGACGAAAATCACCATCGCCAGTGCCAGGAAGGCAAGCTGGCGCTTGAGGTAGAAGTTGGGATCCCTGCCCAGTGCCAGCAGGCTGGGCCGGGTCGCCGAGTAGATCGCGACACAGCCGATCCCGGCGGCGACCAGCGCCGCGGTGAACAGCGACAGGTCCATGTGGCGCAGGGGGTGCTTCGAGGAGAGCCACCCGGACATGATCTGGTGGCGGCCGATGCTCTCGAGCCGACCGAAGGACACGTCCTGGCTCATCAGTCGGTCCTTGCTGCCGGTGCGATGTTGGTGGCGGGGAGGTTGAAGAGGCCCTCGAGGATCCGCCGGGCGATGGGGGCGGCCGTCTCGCCGCCGTGGCCCGCCTGCTCGAGCATGACGACGACCACGTACTGCGGATGGTCTGCGGGGGCGTAGCTGGCGAACCACGCATAGGGCTGCTTGCCGTTGATGTCGGCGGTCCCGGTCTTGGCTGCGACGCTCAGCTTGTCGAAGGGGAACCCGATGAAGGCGCCAACTGCGGTCCCGAGCGGTTGCTGGACCGCGACGCCCTTGAGGCCCGACTGGATCACGCTCAGCGCCTGGGGGTTCACAGGGAGGTGGCGGGTGATCTTCGGCGTCACCGTCGTCACCGTCTGGCTCACGTCCATGACCTTCATCCCCAGCTCCGGCTGGTAGAGGGTGCCGTTGTTGGCGATGGCCGCGTAGGCATCGGCGAGCTGCAGCGGCGTCGCCAGCAGGTCGCCCTGCCCGATGGCCATCAGGATGGTATAGCCCGGCAGCCAGATGTTGTACGGGAAGGCGACCGGGTTGGCCTTGTGCTCCTTCTGCAGCCAGGCGTCGTCCGGCACCCGACCGGGTTGCTCGCCGGGGATCTCGATGCCCGTGGGCGACCCGAGCCCGAAGTCCCGGGCGAAGGTCTGCAGCTGCTCCCCCTGCCCTGCCCGGAAGCGCTGCCAGAACGTCTGGCCGAAGTTGTAGAAGACGGTGTCGCAACTCTGGATCAGCGCCTGCTGGAGGGAGATGGTGCCGCTGTCGCTCGCCTGCCAGTTCTTGAATAGCTGGTTGTAGAGGGTGACCTGGGAGGGACAGGCGAACCCGCCGTTGGGGTTGGCGATGCCCTCGGTCATCGCCGCCGCAGAGGTGACGACCTTGAACGTCGATCCCGGCGGGTACTGGGCCTGGGTCACCCGGTCGATTAGGGGCTGGGCCGGGTTGTTCTGGAACTCTGCGCTGTACTGGGCGCTGGTGATGCCGACGGCGAACTGGGTGGGGTCATAGGTCGGCGACGACGCCATTGCAATGACCTGCCCGTTGTTGGGGTCCATGACCACGACGCCGCCGGCAGGTGCGACGTAATCCCTGTTCGACACCTTGTCGTAGATCGTCCTGGCTTTGCTCAGGCCGTCGACGAGCGACGCCTCGGCGAGGGTCTGGATGTTCTTGTCGATCGTGGTGACGACGTCGTCGCCGGGCTTGGGCTCCTGGGTGCCGAGGATCCCCCGGACGTTGCCGGACGCGTCCACCTGGTACTTGATGAAGCCGTCGGTGCCGTGGAGGTACTGTTCGTACGCGTACTCGATGCCGCTCCGGCCGATTACTGTCCCCGGCGAGTACCCGTTGTAGCGGGCCCCCGAGTTCTTATCGGTGGCGGTCGGGTAGATGCCGACGGTGCCGAGGGCGTGGGCGGCGAAGGACCCGTTGGGATAGTCCCGCAGCGGCTCCTGGACGTAGGACACCCCGGGGAACTCGTCCTGGTGCTCCTCCAGGTAGACGACCTGGTCCTTGGTGACGTCGGTCGCGACCGGCGCCGGCGTGACCGGGCCCACCTGGGTGGTTTGCAGTTTGTCGAGCAACGTCGCGACCGGCACCTGGAGCAGCTGGGCGAGGTTGCTCATGGTGGCCGTGCCCTTCGGGGTCAGGTGCAGCTTGTTCTTGGAGTCCGTCGTGGCCACCGAGCTCCGGTCCACCGTGACGACCAGCGACTGTCGGTTGTCGACGAGGACCTGCCCGTTGCGATCGAGGATGCGCCCGCGGGCGGCGAGCTTGGGCACGACGCGCACGAAGTTCTGGTCCGCCAGCTTGCGGAAGCTGTCCACGGAGAGCACCTGCAGGAACCACAGGCGCAGCACGAGGGCCACCACCAGCGACAGGAAGACCATGCCGAGGACCGCCAACCGGAGGTGCACCCGGTCCTGACTCATGATGTTCATGCGGCCCTCCCCGGAAAGACGGCTTCCCCGCGGGGACCGCCCCGGCCAGATCCTGGAGGTCCGCCGGCGACGCGGCGGACCACAGGGTAAGCGAACGGCACGAGCAGGGTGTTGTACACCCCCGTCAGTAAGATCACCTGTGCCACCCGGGCAAGTGGCTGCGCCGGCACCCCCAGCAGCAGGGCGAGCACCGTGTAGAAGGCGGTCCCGACGACGCTGCCCGCAAAGACGCCGATCAGCGGCACGGCGACGCTTGAGGACTGGACGTAGGGCCGCACGGCCCCGACCACGTAGCCGACCGTCAGGTATGCGAGGGCCGACAGCCCCGTGGGAGCGTCGAGCAGGAGGTCCCGCAGCATCCCGCCGGCGAAGCCGGCCAGCGCCCCCGAGGACGGGCCCCGGACGAGGCCGACGCAGATGACCACCACGAGCATGAGGTCGGGCACGACCCGGAACAGGGCGAAATGCGGGAGCAAGGTCGTCTGGATGATGAGCGCGGTGAGGATGAGCATTGCCGTCCCGACGCTTCGGCGCATACCCGGGCGCTACTGGCCCGGCAGCTTGGCGGGCCGGGTGTCGAGCAGGATCAGCGCGAGTTGCAGCTTGTTGAAGTCCACGAATGGCTGGACCGACGCCGACTGGTTGAGCCCGTCGGGAGAGCGGCGGACAATCTTGACGCGGCCAATCGGGATGCCGGGCGGGTAGATCCCTCCGTCATAGCCGGAGGTGACGACCGTTTCGCCCGGCGCCACCGTCGTGGTCACGCCGATGAGGTCGAAGGCGAGGTCGGCCTGCCCGTTCCCGCTGAGCACGCCCGTGTCGCCGCTCGAGGTCAGCCGGGCACCGACGTGGTGCTGGGGGTCGATGGCGAGCAGCACCTTGCTGGACGAGGACTCGACCGAGGTCACCCGGCCGACGAGACCTGACTCCGCCACGACCGCCATCCCCACCTGCACCCCGGAGCTGACGCCTTTGTCGAGGAAGACGGTCCACTCTGCGTTGGAGGGGCCCTCCATGATGACGTTGGCGCCCACCTTGTGGCCGGCGGTCCACGGCTGCTCCTGGAGGAGGGCGAGGGCCTGGGCGAGCTGGCGCTGCATGTCCGGGACCTGGTTCTGCTGCGCCTGGAGGGCCGAGAGCTGCCGCTTCAGGTTGGTGTTCTCGCTCTGGAGGTGGGGGATGCTCCCGATGGAACGGAACACCTGCCCCACCGGCGATAGGGCGTGGCTGACGCCGGACTGCAACGGGGCGAGCACCGACAGCACCTGGTCCTGGACCTTGCGGAGCGGGCCGCCGGATCCCTGGCGGAAGTCGAGCGTCACGACCGTGACACTGGCCGCGAGGAGCGCTGCGAGCACGACCCGGGACCTGCTGGACCTGCGATATGACATTCTGCTCAAAGCGACCTCCCGGCAATTGGGGGAGGCTGCCGGCTCAGTGGCGGCTCGAAGCGATGAGCATCGGCTTCAGCGCCTCGAATTCCTCCAGACATTTGCCGGAACCGAGCACCACGCACGACAGCGGGTTCTCGGTCAGATGCACGGGCATACCGGTCTCGTGCTTCAACCGCTCGTCGAGGCCCTTCAGGAGCGCTCCGCCGCCGGTCAGCACGATTCCCTTGTCCATGATGTCTGCAGCCAGTTCTGGTGGCGTCCGGTCGAGCGTCGACTTCACGGCGTCGACGATCGCGTTCACCGGCTCCTCGATGGCCCGCCGGATCTCCTCCGACGACACGATGATCGTCTTCGGCAGCCCGGTCACGAGGTCACGCCCCCGGATCTCGGCGTTGGGCTCGTCCGGCAGGGGGAAGGCCGAGCCGATCGCCATCTTGATCTCCTCGGCGGTCCGCTCCCCCAACGCCAGCGAGTACTCCTTCTTGATGTAGGCGATGATCGCCTCGTCGAGCTCGTCCCCGCCAATGCGGATCGAGAGGGCGGTGACGATGCCGCCGAGGGAGATCACGGCCACTTCCGTGGTACCGCCGCCGATGTCGACAACCATGTTGCCGGCCGGCTCGTGCACCGGAAGGCCGGCCCCGATGGCGGCGGCCATCGGCTCCTCGATGATGTAGGCGGCCCGTGCGCCTGCGGCGATGGCAGCCTCCTCCACCGCCCGCTGCTCGACACCCGTGATGCCCGAGGGCACGCAGATGACGACGCGCGGCTTGGCGAGCACCCGGCGCTTGTGGACCTTCTGGATGAAGTACCGCAGCATCTTCTCGGTGACGTCGAAGTCCGCGATGACGCCGTCCTTCAGGGGCCGGATGGCCAGGATGTGGCCGGGCGTGCGGCCGATCATCCGCTTGGCCTCCGCTCCCACCGCCAGGATGGCGCCGGTCTTGGTGTTGATGGCGACCACGGAGGGCTCGTTCAGGACGGTTCCGCGGCCGCGCACGTAGACCAGCGTATTGGCCGTTCCGAGGTCCACGGCCATGTCCCGGCCCATGAATTGAAATGCACGATCAATGGGCATCGTCGGCTCTCCTAGCGCGATGGGCCTGCGACGCGTCCAGCCGCAAGCAAACCCGCTGCGGCCGCTGCCTACCCTACGCCAAAGAGCCGAAACGTGTCGGGGTTGGGGGGATAGAACTCAGCCTTCTGCAGGGGCAAGGTCGGGGAAAAAGAGGCCAAGTTCGCGCGCCGCGGCGGCCGTGGAATCTGAGCCGTGCACAACGTTCGAGTCGATCACCAGGCCGAAGTCCCCCCGGATCGTCCCAGGCGCTGCCTTGACGGGATCGGTGGCCCCCATGAGCGACCGGGCCACGACGTGGGCCTGCGGGGCTTCGAGGGCCATGGCCACGACGGGCCCCGAGGTGACGAAGGCGACGAGGGCGTCGTAGAAGGGCTTGCCCTCGTGCTCGGCGTAGAGGGCGCCGGCGAGGCGCTCGTCGGCCTGCAGCATCCGCAGGGCGACGATCTTGAGGCCCTTGCGCTCGACTCGGTGGACGACCTCGCCGACCAGGCCGCGGCGGACACCGTCGGGCTTCACGAACATCAGGGTGCGCTCCATCGGGCCGCATACTAGCGGCTTGAAGTCTGCGTGCCGTCAACGTTTGGTGGATATTCGTTCGCCGCGAACGAATAGACACCAAACCTCGTCCTCGAGCTACTCCATCGGGCCCACGAGGAGGGTCCGGGCGTCCCCGACCGTCGAGAGGGAGCCGGTCACGACGACCACGCCCTGCGGCCCGGCCAGGCGGCGGGCCGTCTCGAGGGCGTCGGGCAGGTCCGCCACCACCTGCGCCTCGAAGCCCTGGGCGGCGGCCGCCTCGGCGAGGCGCTCGGGAGCGGCAGCCCGCGGGTTTGAGTTGCGGGTGAAGATCGTGTGGGTGGCCGCCGGCAGCAGGCCCTCCAGGATCCCCACGATGTCCTTGTCCTCGAGGATCGAGACCACGAAGGTCCGTTCACGGCGGCCGAAGGTCTCCTTGAGGGCCTGGCGGAGGACCTCGGCCGCCTCGGGGTTGTGGGCCCCGTCGAGGACCACCAGCGGCTCCCTGGCGACGACCTCCATCCGGCCGGGGGAGGTCACCGCCCCCAGCCCCGCGGCAACGGCCTCGGGGTCCAGCGGGCGGCCGAGCATCTCTTCGCAGGCGGCGATCGCAAGCGTGGCGTTGAGGGCCTGGTGGCGGCCGAGCAGCGGCAGGAACACCTCGTCGTAGACGGCGCCCGCGGGGCCTTCGACGGTGATGAGGCGTCCACGAAGGGCCAGTTCGTCGGTACGGAGCCGGAAGTCCCGGTCCGTCAGCACCAGGTTGGCGCCCACGTCCGCGACCGTGGCAGCGACAAGTTCCGCGACGTCGGGGTCCTGCACCGCCGACACGACGCGGGCCCCGGGTTTGATGATGCCGACCTTCTCCCTGGCGTTGTCGAGGGGCGTGGGGCCGAGGAGGGCGGCGTGGTCGACGGCCACGTGCGTGAGCACGGCCACGTCGCCGCCGACGATGTTGGTGGCGTCCCAGGCGCCGCCCATGCCCGCCTCGTAGATGCCCGCCCCGACGCTGTGGTTGGCCATCCACTCGAAGGCGAGGGCGGTGGTGAGCTCGAAGTAGCTGACCGGCTCGCCGGCCTTGTGCTCCACCAGGTCGACGAACGGCAGCAGGTACTCGACGAGGCCCGCGAACTCGTCCGGGGCGATGTGCTCCAGCGAGATGGCCCCGTCCTCGGTCGGCCCTGCCAGGAGGTATCGCTGGCGGATGCTCTGCAGGTGAGGGGATGTGTACACCCCCACCGTCAACCCGTGGGCGGCCAGCAGCGTCCCGATGATGCGGGCCGTCGAGGACTTGCCGTTGGTGCCGGCGATCTGCAGCGTGGGGTAGGACCGCTCCGGATGGTCGAGGAGGTCCGCCAGGGCCTCGATGCGGCTGAGGTCGGGCCGGATGCCCTGGCCCCGTGCCTCGATCAGGGCCCAGGCCTCCCGGTACGAGACCGGGGCAGCAGGGATGCCGGGCACCTCCGGCGTGCTAACCGCCGATCTCCCCCAGCTGTGCCCGCAGCTTGTCCTCGGTGGCCATCGCCTCGTCAAGCTTGCGCTGCTCGTCCGCCACGACCTCTGGCGGCGCCTTGGACCGGAACTGGCCACTCGCAAGCTTGCCCTCGAGCCGGTGGATCTCCGAGCGCACCTTCTCGAGAGCCTTGGCGAGGCGGCTCCGCTCGGCCTCCAGGTCGAGCAGGCCTTCCAGCGGGATCACGATGTCGACCGGGCCCGCGACGAGGCGGGTGGCCGCCCCCCCATCGTCCCCCGCTCCGCCGAGCGAGACCTCCTGGACCCGGCCCAGCGACGCAATGGTCGCCTGCTGGCGGCGGAGGGAGTCGAGGACGCCGTCGGTGGGGGTGGTGAGGTGGACGCGCATCTTGGCACCGGACTCCACGTGGTGGTCGGCCCGGAAGCGGCGCAGGGCGGAGACAACCTCACGGACACGGTCGAAGTCCTCTTCGGCCCTCGGGTCGATGAGCTGCGGGGCCGGCGACGGCCACGGCGCCCGCATGATCGACGGCTCGGCGCTCTCGCCGGCCCCACCCGGCATGCGCTGCCAGATCTCGTCGGTGATGAAGGGCATGAAGGGGTGCAGCAATCGCAGGATCGATTCCAGGACGTTGCGCAGCACCTGCCGGGCAACCTCCTGGCTCCGGCTGCCCTCCTCACGCAGCGCCAGCTTGGCCACCTCGAGGTACCAGTCGCAGTACTCGTTCCACACGAAGGAGTACAGGCTGCGGGCGGCGAGCGAGATCTCGAACGCTTCGAGGTTCGCCGTGACCTCCGCGATCGTCGATGCCAGCCGGGACAGGATCCAGCGATCGGCGGGCGACAGGTCGTCAAGGGCGGGGGGCTCGTTCGACCGGGGAGTGTCGCCGAGGTTCATGAGGACGAACCGGGAGGCGTTCCAGAGCTTGTTGGCGAAATTGCGGGCGCCGGCGGTCCATTCCTCATGGAGGAAGATGTCCTGCCCGGTGGCGTGCTCGGCCAGCATGAACCGCAAGGCATCGGTGCCGTAACGGTCCATCAGGTCCAGGGGGTCCACGACGTTGCCGAGGGACTTCGACATCTTGCGGCCCTGGGCGTCCCGGACGATGCCGTGGACGAAGACCCACTCGAACGGGACGTCGCCCATGAAGTGCAGGCCCGCCATGATCATGCGGGCAACCCACAGGTGGATGATCTCGTAGCCGGTGACGAGCACCGAGGTCGGATAGAAGTAGTCGAGGTCCGGCGTCTGCTCCGGCCACCCGAGGGTCGAGAACGGCCAGAGCTGGCTCGAGAACCAGGTGTCGAGGACGTCGGGGTCCTGCCGCGGTTTGGCGGCCCCGCAGGAGCAGCATGCCTCCGGGTCCTCGAGGGCGGCCCAGGCCTCCCCGCAGACGTCGCAGTAGAAGACGGGGATCCGGTGCCCCCACCAGAGTTGCCGGGAGATGCACCAGTCCCGGATCTGGTTCATCCAGTTGAGGTAGTACTTCGTCCAGCGCTCCGGGTAGAAGCGGGTCTTGCCCGACTCCACCGCCTCGATGGCCGGGCGGGCGAGGGGCTCCATCCGGACGAACCACTGCTCCGAGAGCCAGGGTTCGACGATGGTCTTGCAGCGGTCGCACCGGGCGATGGCGTAGCGGTGCGGCGTGGTGCCGACGATGAGGCCCATCTCGTCCAGCGCCGATCGGACCGCCTCACGGGCGTCGTAGCGGTCCATGCCGGCGAAGCGGCCCCCGTGCTCGTTCACCCTGGCCCGGGTGTCGAAGATGTTGATCTTCTCCAGGCCGTGGCGCTCGGCGATCTCGAAGTCGGTCTGGTCGTGGGCGGGGGTGACCTTGACCGCACCGCTCCCGAAGGAGGGGTCCACCGCCTCGTCGGCGACGATGGGAAGGCGTCGCTGCTCGAAGGGGTGGATGGCGTGGCGGCCGACCAGGGCGGTGTAGCGCTCGTCGGAGGGGTTCACGGCGATGGCGACGTCGCCGAGCATGGTCTCGAGCCGGGTCGTGGCGACGCTGATGGCGTCGCCTTCATCCGCGTCGCCTGCGGCCCCCTCCAGCGGGTACCGGAACTCGACCAGCTCGCCGTCGTGGTCGCTGTGGTCCAACTCGACGTCCGCGATGGCAGTGCCGCAACGGGGACACCAGTTGATGATGCGGTTGCCCCGGTAGATGAGGCCCTCGTCGAACAGGTCGACGAACACCCTGCGCACGGCCCTGGACAGCCCCGGGTCCATCGTGAAGCGGATGCGCCCCCAGTCGCAGGAGCAGCCGAGGCGCTTGAGCTGGGCGACGATCCGGTTCCCGTACTGCTCACGCCATTCCCACACTCGTGCGATGAACCCCTCCCGCCCCAGGTCGAGGCGGCTGAGGCCCTGCTTGGCAAGTTCCCGCTCGACGACGTTCTGCGTGGCGATGCCCGCATGGTCCGTACCGGGGATCCAGAGGGCTTGGAACCCCTGCATACGCCGCCACCGCACGACAATGTCCTGGAGCGTCTCGTCCAGGCCGTGGCCCAGGTGCAGGGCGCCGGTGATGTTGGGTGGGGGCATGACGATGGTGAACGGCACTGCGGCGGGGTCGGGCCCCGCGTCGAAGTAGCCGCCCTCCTCCCAGAACCGGTAGAGGCGGTCCTCGACCTCGTGGGGGTCGTAGACCTTCGGCAACTCGGACATCGGCGCCAGTGTAGCGGAGGGCCCCCGGGGCTCCGCCCGACGGGGTTGGCGCGACCGGGCTCCCACCATTACCAACGCCCATGCCCTCGCCATTTCACCGCGTAGTCATTGGATCCAGTCTACGCGGGCGAATGCGCCGTGGAATCCACGTCCTCTACCCCAAAAGGGGTACCGGATTTGGTCAGTGCTAGCTATTCATGAGAGAGCATTCATGACCGACCTTAGTGAAAGTAGTTCGTCGGGTTTCGAGTCGGCCCCATGTCGAGGCCGCACCAAGAGAGGGAGAAACGAATGCCCATGCCGAAGCTCGTCATGCCGTTTGCGGGAGGAATTGTCGGTGTCGCCGTCCTCGGCGCCGCCGCCTTCGGTCTCGCGTCGGGGGCTGGTAGCCACACCGATACCGGCAAGTCCAACCTGTCCGCCTCCACTGCCGCCAGCGGTCCCGCAGGGTCCGCCGGCGTCAAGGCCAACGCATCGATCGCCCCGGTCACCCTGCCCAGCACCGGCTCGGTCGTCGGCACCCTGCCCGTCATCCCGAGCGCCACCGGTGCCGTGAACTCGGCGACCGGTGCCGTCAGCGGGGCACTGAACGCCGCAACGGGTGCGGTCAACGGCGTCGTGAACTCGGCGACCGGTGCGGTCAACGGGGTCCTCAACACCGCCAAGGGCGCAGTCAACACCGCGACTGGTGCGGTCAACGGCGCCGTCGGGACCGTCAACGGCATCGTCGGCGGCGTGCTGCCGGGCGTGCTCCCCTCCGCAAGCGCGTCGGCCGGCGCCGGCGTCTCCACCGGGTCGAACAAGGCAGCCGTCACCGGCTTCCTCACCCAGCTCCCCGCCGCGGACCTGACCTCGCTGCTCGGTCACCTGCCGGTTGCGGTCCCGAACATCGCGGGCCTCGTCGCCAACCCGACGTCGATCCTCGGCGCCCTCCCGCTGCCCGACCTGCAGTGGCTGATGAACACCCTGCCGATCGCAGTCCCCACGGGCCTGTCCGGCCTGCTGGGCAACCCCACCGGCCTGCTGGGCAACCTGCTGCCGACGCTCACGTCCCTGCTGGGCAACCCCACCGCCCTGCTGAGCGACCCGACCTCTCTGCTGGGCAACCTGCCGATCGGTGACCTCAACGGCCTGCTCTCGGGCCTGCCCGTGCCGGTCACGAGCCTCACCCAGCTCCTCAACAACCCCACCGACCTGCGCTTCCTGCTCTCGAACTTGCCCGTCCAGGTCCCCGGGAACCTGCTCCCGTAGTAGTCCTTGTCCAAGACCGGCGGCCCTTCGGGCCGCCGGTCTTTGGTATGGGATAAGGGGTTTTGCGAAGGTCGCTGCAGGCGTGCTAGGCGGAGCGCTCGCCCCGCTCCGGGCGCTTCGGGCGCTCGGCGGTGCGAGGGACGAGGGTGGGGTTGACTTTCTCCAGGACGGTGTCCTTGTCGATCACGCACTTGCCGACGTCCTTGCGGGACGGCAGGTCGTACATGACGTCGAGCAGGACCTCCTCCATGATCGCCCGCAGGCCCCGGGCGCCGGTGCCCCGCAGCATCGCCAGGTCGGCGATGGCGGCCAGCGCGTCCTCCGAGAACTGCAACTCGACCCCGTCGTACTCCAGCACCTTCTTGAACTGCTTGACGAGGGCGTTCTTGGGCTTGGTCAGGATCTCGATGAGGGCCTGGCGGTCCAGGTTGTGGACGTAGGAGATGACCGGGAGGCGGCCCACGAACTCGGGGATGAGCCCGTACTTCAGGAGGTCTTCGGGCAGCACCTGGGCCAGGATCTCGCCGATGTTCTTGTCCTCCCGCTTGCGGACGTCGCCCCCGAAGCCGATCCCCCGGGCCCCGACGCGGGACTCGATGATCTTCTCCAGCCCGGCGAAGGCACCGCCGCAGATGAACAGGATGTTCGAGGTGTCGATCTGGATGAACTCCTGGTGGGGGTGCTTGCGTCCCCCCTGGGGCGGCACGCTGGCCGTGGTGCCCTCCAGGATCTTGAGCAACGCCTGCTGGACGCCCTCGCCCGAGACGTCCCGGGTGATGGAGGGGTTCTCGGACTTGCGGGCGATCTTGTCCGCCTCGTCGATGTAGATGATCCCGGTCTCGGCCTTCTTGACGTCGTAGTCGGCGGCCTGGATCAGCTTCAGCAGGATGTTCTCGACGTCCTCGCCCACATAACCGGCCTCGGTGAGGGCCGTAGCGTCGGCGATGGCGAAGGGGACGTTCAGCATCTTGGCCAGCGTCTGCGCCAGGAGCGTCTTGCCGCAGCCCGTGGGGCCGAGCAGCAGGATGTTGGACTTCTGGAGCTCGACGTCGCCGTCACGGCGGTTGTCGGCCTGGATGCGCTTGTAGTGGTTGTAGACGGCCACGGAGAGGATCTTCTTGGCCTGCTCCTGGCCGACGACGTAGTCCTTCAGGAAGTCGTAGATCTCCCGGGGCTTGGGGAGCTCCTCCAGCTTCAGCTCCGGTGACTCGGTGAGCTCCTCTTCGATGATCTCGTTACAGAGGTCGATGCACTCGTCGCAAATGTAGACGCCCGGTCCGGCGATCAGCTTCTTGACCTGCTTCTGTGATTTGCCGCAGAAGCTGCATTTGAGCAGATCACCTCCATCGCCGAACTTCGGCATCCCCTCACTCCCCTCCGTCGGCTAGGCGGTTGCTATGGCTAAGCCGTTACTTCTTCGAGTTGCTCAGCGAGGACGTCGGACTGCTCTCGGGCTGTGATGATCTGATCGATAATACCGTACGCCAAGGCCTGCTCGGAGTTCATGATGAAGTCTCTATCGGTGTCCCGGGAGACCTTCTCAAGCGTCTGGCCGCTGTGCGTGGCGAGGATCTGATCCAGCAGCGCCCGCATCCGCAGGATCTCCTTGGCGTGGATCTCGATGTCCACCGCCTGGCCACCGAGGCCCCCCACTTCGGGCTGGTGGATGAGGACCCGGGAGTTCGGCAGGGCGAAGCGCTTGCCCTTCTCCCCCGCCGCCAGCAGCACGGCCGCCGCACTGGCCGCCTGGCCGATGCAGAGGGTCGCCACGTGGGGCTTGATGAACTGCATGGTGTCGTAGATGGCCAGCAGTGCCGTGATCGACCCGCCGGGCGAGTTGATGTAGAGCCAGATGTCCCGATCGGGGTCCTCGGACTCGCAGAAGATGAGCTGGGCGGTCACGAGGTTGGCGACGTTGTCGTCGATCGGGGTCCCCAGAAAGATGATGCGGTCCTTGAGCAGGCGCGAGTAGATGTCGAACGACCGCTCGCCGCGGTTGGTCTGCTCAACGACGACGGGCACGAGGTAATTGTTCATCCAAACCGCTCCTTGCTTTGGGTGGTAGTGGAGACCGATCAGCCTTCTGTGGTGGCTTCGTCGGTGATGGTGGCTTGCTCCACGAGATAGTCGAGCACCTTTCTTCGAAGGATATCACCGGCCAGAGCCTCAACCCGGCCTGCCTGGACGACGTCCCGGAGCAACTCCTCGGGCGTCTTGCCGGCCCTGGCGGCGAGATGCTCGACTTCATCGTCGAGTTCCGCCCGGGTGACGTTCATTCCTTCGGCCTTGGCGATCTCGTCAAGGAGGAAGTCCGCGCCGATCGACCGCTCCGCGGCACGGTGCTGGGCCGCTCGCAGCTCGCCCTCGGTCATCTTCAGCACGTCGAGGTAGTCCGGGAGGCTCATGCCGTGCTGGCCGACCTCCCGCATCAGGGAGGCCATCCGGGCCTCGGCCTCGGCCTCGACGAGGCTCTCGGGCACCGGGACCTCTGCCAGGTCGATCAGCTCGTCGAGGAGGCGGTTGCGAACCTCACGGTCCGCCTGCACGCCTTTGTACTCCTCGATGCGGTCCCGGATCTCGGTTTCCAGCTCCTCGATCGTGTCGAACTCTGAGGCGGTCTTGGCGAAGTCGTCGTCGATCTCGGGCAAGCGCTTGGCGTTGACCTCCTTGACGATGACCGCCATCGTCACCTCCTTGCCACCGTGCTCCTTGCTGAGGGCCTGCGGGAGGGTCGTGTTGAACTTGAGGATGTCGCCGGCGCGCTTGCCAGCCAGCTCCGCGTCCAGTTCGGGGGCGAGGGTCCCGGCTCCCACCTCGTAGAGGAAGTCGTTGGCGCTCGCCTCGTCGATCTTTTGGTCGTGGATGCTCGTCATGACGTCGATGAGGACATGGTCACCGGTCTCGGCGTTGCGCGACACCGGGTCGAGGGTGGCGAACCGCTTGCGGAGGACGTCGAGGCGGTCGTCGATCTCCTCCCGGGTCGCCTTGGGGCTCGGGCGCTCGATCTCCATCTCCTTGTAGTTCGGCAGGCGGATCACGGGGCGGACCTCGACGGTCGCCGTGAAGGTGAGGGTGTCGCCCTCGAAGTCGGTGACCTCGATGTCGGGCGTCGCCACCGGCTGGAGGGACTCCCCCTTGGCGGCGTCGGTATAGAGCCGGGGTAGGGATTCCTCGAGCATCCGCTGGCGGATGGTGTCCTTGCCGAGCCGGGATTCCAGGATCTGGCGAGGGACCTTGCCTTTGCGGAAGCCGGGGACCTTGAACTCCTGGCTGAGCTTGCGGACGGTGTCCGAGGTGAGCTTGTCGATCTCGGACGGCTCTACCTCGACGAGGAGGCGGACCTTGGTGGGACTCTCGCGTTGGACTGTCGTTTTCATAGGAGCGCATCGTAGCGCAGAGTTCTCGCGCCCCGGCGGCGGGGGGCCGGCTCCCAGCCCGCTCCCGCGGCGGGGGCTGCGGCGGGATAATGGTTGGCAGCCCGGGGGTTCGGGCGTTTGCGGGACGTAGCGCAGCTTGGCAGCGCGCCTGCTTTGGGAGCAGGAAGTCGGGAGTTCAAATCTCCCCGTCCCGACGTGCCGTGCAGGATGCTCGCCCGGCGCGGGCGTAGCTCAATGGTAGAGCTCCAGCCTTCCAAGCTGGTGGTGAGGGTTCGATTCCCTTCGCCCGCTCTCTTGGTTCTTTGTGTCCTCGCGGAACGTGTCCTTGGGGAACGGGGCCGGTGCTGGCCGGCGGGCAGAAAGGGATCCGATGACCGACCATGCCAAGATCCGGCAGTTCGTCGACACCAACGGCCGACGCTTCGTCGACACCCTGAAGGAGGCGTGCTCGTTCCCGAGCATTTCCGCAGAGGGCCTCGGGCTGGAGCAGATGTCGGGCTGGCTTGAGGACCGTTTGAAAGGCATGGGGGCCACCGTGACCCGGCTGGAAGTAGCGGGGGCGCCGCCGGCGCTGCTCGGTGAGTTCGCCGGGGCCGGGGGGGCGCCTGGG
>Ga0099828_10001183_pt1 | contig 17123 bp, 10 predicted proteins | sample CZO8metaG_2_FD_79338 | JGI IMG/M metagenome (GOLD analysis project Ga0099828, IMG submission 79338) | Vadose zone soil microbial communities from the Eel River Critical Zone Observatory, Northern California, USA - CZOApr15con2H1.8 metaG | ecosystem: Environmental > Terrestrial > Soil > Vadose... | reverse complement strand
TGCGCGCCGAAGAAGATGTCACCCTTGCCGGAGCCGCCGGAGCGGGGAACGTATTGTCCGCCGTCCACCTGCGGGCCCGAAGCGACGCTGACGCCGTTGGTGTTGGTCTGGGTATCCGTCTTGGTCGGATTCACGACGGAGCCGGGGCCGTACTTCTCCGTCCAATCCATCCAGGAGAACGCCGCCCGGGCCATCCACTTGTTCGATAGCCTCTTGACGAGCGACAGCTCGAGTCCGTTGTAATTCCTGGCGTAACCCGGACGGTTGGTGAGAATGCGTCCGCCACCGCTCGCGGCGACCGGTCCGGCATTCGGAGTGTACACGATCGCGGTATAGCCGTTGCGCGAGAGCGGAGCCTTCGCCGTGAAATCGGCGGAGGTCATCCCGATGCGCGGCGTCCAGCCGAAGTCATCCGACTTGCGGTAGGTGTACGCGGCGCTGACCGCGAAGTTGGGGAACAGCTCGCGGTCCAGGCCGACGATCGCCTCCTGGTCGTGGTTGGTCTTGTATTTGGGATCGATCTTGTTGGGTGAGGTCACGTTGGCCGGATTGGCGGGGTCCACGAACGCGTAGTACTGGATGCCCAGGTCGGTCCGGACCTCCGACGGCTGCACGAACCCATCGTTGTTGCGGTCGTCCCAGACGTAGGCCAGGTAGCTGATGCTGCCGAGCGGGTTGTCGTAGCTGGCGTCACTGGCCGACAGCTGGCCGGCGTAGCGCGCGTACGAGGCCCGCAGTACCGTCTTGCGGGCCTGGTCCAGCGCGTAGGTCATGCTGACGCGTGGCGAGACGTCGTTGAACTTCACGCCCGTCCCGGCGCCGCTGAAATTGAGAGCGGGCAGGAGGTTCGGGAACGCCGGGTTGGCCTCGGACGAACTGGGACGGTTGCCCCCCGTCTGCCGATCGAACCGCAGGCCCGCATTCAGCGTGAAGCGGTCCTTGGTATAGCTATCTCCCAGGTAGCCGCTTGTGTAGGCGGTCTGATAGAAGGCGTGCCGATCCCGTGACACGTAAGCGTAGTTGGAGCCACCACCGTTCTTGAAGCCCACCAGCCGCGTTGCGCCCACCCAGTTGGAGCTGGAGTCGACCGGCGTCTTGCGGTAGCCGAAGCCGAACTTCAGCTCGTTGTTGCCGCCCATCCCGGCGAAGAAGTAGTTGCCGTCGATGTTCCCGGTGTACTGGGGCCGCTTGGTGCCGTAGAAAAGCGACGCGCCCGTCGTGACCTGGTGCTCGAAATCGACCGAACCGGAGGTATCGCCGCGGGGCGTGAGGCTGAAGCCCGTGCCGTAGTACGCCAGCTTCACGTTCATGAAGAAGCTGGGGCTGAAGACGTGGTTGTCTTCGAGCTTGTAGAGGCCGTGGGCCTTCGACGGATAATAGCCGCCCTGGTTCCACAGCCACTGATCACCCTCGTTGGCGATGTAGCCGACGCCGCGTCCGAACTTCTCCTTGGCGCCGAGGAACCAGAACGCCGAAACCATGTCGCTGCTGCTGGCCTGCCAGTTGACCTTCGCGTTGAAGTCCTTGAGCAGCGTCTTGTCCTTGGTCTGGTTGGTGCGCACGTTGCGGATGTCCTGTTTGCCCCAGGAGCCCCAGAACCAGAGCTTGTCCTTGACGATGGGCCCGCCCAGGTCGAAGCCGTAGTCGGCGATCTGGTCGATGTGGTCGGCCTTGTTGCTGAATGTCCCGTCCTTCAGCTTCAGCCGAGAGTCGGCCTTTAGCTCGGCCGGGATGTTCGTAGTCTGCAGGTCCTTGTGCGTGAAGTATCCCCGCATCGCACCGTGGAAGCTGTTGGTGCCGCGCTTGGTCACGAAGTTGAGCCCCAGCCCGCCGGTGGCCACCTTGAGGTCCGCCCCGCCGGTGGTCACGTTGATCTCCTCGAAGGCGTCGTAGTCGAAGTAGGTCGGCGAGGCGCCGGTGGCGGCCATGTCGGTGATCACCACGCCGTCCATGTTCCACATGGAGTCGGCGCCGGCAGCACCCTTGCCCTGGAAGCTCGACTGCTGGCCGCTCTCGTTGCCCGCGATGTTCACGCGGTCCACGAGGACGCCCGGGATCGTGCGCAGCACGGCCCACGGGTCGCGCGAGTTGGGCACCTGGGACAGCTCCTCTTTGGTGAGAGTGGTGCCGGTGCCGTGCTTCTTGGTGTCGACCATGGGCGTCTCGGCCGTGACGGTCACGGTCTCTTCGACCGTGGTCACCTTGAGCGGGAAGGTGACGTCGACGTTGGTGCCGGTGTTGACGATCAGCGAGCGCTCCTGGGTCGAGAAACCCGCCAGGGAGACGCGGACCTTGTAGGTCCCGGGGTCCAGGTTCAGGAAGCGGAAATCGCCCTGGGATCCCGAGGTCGTGTTGCGGGTGCCGATCGTCGCTCCCGTGAGCGTTACGCTTGCACCTGGAACCACCGCGCCGGACTCGTCGACCACCTTGCCGTAGATGCTGCCGGTGGCGAATTGAGCCCAGGCGCCCGAAGCCAACCCGAGCACGAGGGCCAGCGCAAGGCCGAAAAGGCCAAGTCTCTTCATCTCGAAACTCCTCCACAGAGTGTAGGGACGCGCCCCAAAAGGCAGGGGGGAGCATGACGACCAGGGTGCGCGGTTCATTCCGTAGGGCATTCAAAGAGCAAAACCAGAGCCAACATGGGGTAGCTTCCGGCGATCCTGTAAGTAACTCAAGCCAAAAGAACTACTGAAGAGACGTTCGGTAGACCGGATGTCGCAAATCCAAATTGCCGGAGCCGGCAGTCTGGATGATCCAACTGCTTGAATGAGCGTTCAGTCCGAGGACGGCGGCAGGGCTCGGCCGGACGGTCGGGCGAGCCATGCCTTGACGCGCGCGATGTCGCGCCCCTCGAGCGCCACCGGCGCTTCCTGCACGTAGCGCTCGAGGCAGCTCCGCGCTTCGTCCACGTGACCCTGGCGCAGCAGCAGCGTGCCGAGGTTGAAAAGAGTCTGGTAGTCGCGCGGATCCAGCTCCACGGCCTTGCGCCAGTGCACCGCCGCCTCCTCCATCCGCCCGCGGCGAGCGGCCACCACGCCCAGGCTGTTGTGGGCGCGCGCGGTGCCCTGGTCGAGGTCGAGGGCCGCCTCGAAGGCCTGCTGGGCGCGGTCGAGGTCGCCCTTCATCAGGTGAACGGTGCCGATGTTCACGAGGGCCATCACGTTCGACGGATCGATCTGCCGCACGCGCTCGAACGCCGCCATGGCCTCCGGGGACCGGCCGATCGAGGCGAAGGCGACGCCCTGCGCGACGAGCACGTCGAGGTCGGGGTCCTTCTTCTTTACGTAGGGCTCGACGAGCCGCAGCGTCTCCCGGGGCTGGCCCGACTCGTTGAGGTACGCGGCTAGCAACCCGACCACGTCGGTGTCGTCCGCATTCAACGCGAGAGCGCGGCGGGCGGCACCCACTGCCGCGGCGAGATTCCCCGTCTCCCGCTCGAGGAACGCGAGGTGGACGAGCGAGAGCGACATGTCGGGCCGGCGCCGCACCACCTCTCGGCAAAGGGCGAGGGCTCCGGCGAGATCGCCTTTCGCATAGCGTCCGATCACCTCCTGGACCTGGGCGTCGAGCGAGATGAGCCGCTTGGGGTCGTCCTCCGCGGTGTAGTGCTTGCGGGCCGTAGGCGCGGCACCGGACAGGTAGCCGAGGCTGCGCAGCCGCGCCAGCGTCTCCGCGTTCTCCTCGCTTCGCTGGAGGCCGCGGTCGGCGGCGCGGAAACGGGACAACTCCTGGCGCATCGCCTGCATCAGGTCCGACCGCGAAGCGGCGAGGTTCGTCTTCTCCCTCGGGTCGTGGCCGAGGTCGTACAGCTCGGGCAGCGGGAGGTCGATGAACTTGAAGCCGCCGCGCACGACGCCTTGCAGCGGCGCCCAGCCGCGGTTGATCGAAGCCGAGAGCGACTCGAAATAGCTCTCGGGGGCGTCGGCCTCGTCCCCCTCCGCGAGGCCGAGCACGCTGTGGCCCGGCAGGCCGGACGGGGCAGTCCTCCCGAGCGCGTCGAGGATCGTGGGCAGCAGGTCCACATGGCGGACCGGAGACGTCACGGTTCGGGCGGAGAGAAGAGAGGGCTGATACAGGACGAGGGGGACGCGCAGCGTGCCCTCGTAGGCGAAGATGCCGTGGGTCATCTCTCCGTGCTCGCCGCGCGCCTCGCCGTGGTCTCCGGTCATCACCACCAGCGTGCGGCCCGCCCGTCCGGCTTCGAGGATGGGATCGAGCAGAGGCTTCAGGATCGAATCCGCCGTCGCGACCTCGCCCTGGTACGGGTCGTCGCGATGCTCGGAGGCGAACGGCTCCGGGGGCACGTAGGGGAAGTGCGGCTCGTAGACGTGCACCCACAGGAACGTGGGCGAGGAGCCCTGCGCGCCCAGCCACCGAACCGCGGCGGCAACGGTCTCACCGCCGGGCCGCTCCTCCATGCGGAACGCGGTGTGCGATCCGCGGTCGCCGAAGCGGTCGTCGTAGACGTCGAAGCCGCGGTCGAGGCCAAAGCGCGAGTCGAGGGGAAAGGCGCTCACGAAGGCCCCGGTGTGGAAGCCGCGCGCCTTGAGAAGCGTCGCCAAGGTATCGGCGCCGGCCGGGAAGCGGAAGCCGGCGTTGTCGCGAATACCGTGATCGAAGGGGTAGCGGCCGGAAAGGATGTTGGCGTGGGAGGGAAGCGTCACCACGTTCTGGGCGTGGCACCGCTCGAACCGCACGCCTTCGGCCGCGAGCCGGTCGAGGGTCGGCGTGCCGGCGTGGTCCTTGCCATACGAGCCCAGCGCGTCGGCGCGCAGCGTGTCGATCGTCACCAGGAGCACGCTGAGCCCGGGGTCGCGGCGCACGGTGACGGCGTGTGTTCCATGCCGCCGGAGCGTGACCACAGCGGCGCCGCTCAAGCCGAGGGCGAGGACGATCAGGGCGGTTCCGCGCACCCATCGCCTCCCGTCGCGCGCGCCGACCTCGGCGGGCGGCGGCGCCGTCGTTGGATCCGTCCTCGATTTCCGGCTCACTTCTCTGCCGCTCACCCGAAGCGTTCCATCTTAGCCGGAGGGACGCCCTTTACAGCGAGGCCCGGGAGTGCTTGGATTGAGTGGTCCGATGAGGCTCCTCGGGGCGCCGCTCGCCGCCGTTCTGGCCCTTTCTTCCTCCTCCGCCGTCGCGGGGAAGTCGCCGGGAGCGGCCAAGCCCCCCATCTTCGGCACGGAAATTTCCCTCGTCTCGGTGCCGGTGTTCGTGGTCGACAAGGACGGGCGCGCGATGCGCGGCCTGGCCGCCGACGACTTCGAGCTGGCCGAGGACGGAAAGCCGTCGCGCATCGTGTCGTTCCAGTACATCGACACTACCGAGGCCGACGAGGCGGAGGCCATCCAGCTCTCGCCGGCCGCGCGCCGCCACTTCCTCCTTCTCTTCGACATGTCCTTCACCGACCCCGGCGGCCTTCACCGTGCGCGGGAAGCGGCGTCAGAGTTCGTGCGCCGGCGGCTGGCGCCCTCCGATCTCGCCGCGGTGGCGACCTTCGATGTCAACCGCGGCATACGGATCGTGGCCAACTTCACCGAGGACCGGCCGCTGCTCCTCCACGCCGTGGGGACCCTGGGGGTGGCGGGGCTCGCGCGCATCAACGATCCCTTGAGCCTCTCGGCCGACATCGTGAGCACCGACATCCAGGCCAACGCGGCCGGCCGTTTCGGCGAGACCTCGGGCGCGGTCACCGATCAGGTCAGCGCGGCCATCCTGCGGATGATGCGGGCGGCGGACCAGGACATGTATCGGCGCCAGGTGATGATGCTCATCGGGAGCCTGGAGGAGCTGGCGAAGGGGCTGCGCGGTGTGGAAGGGCGCAAGCAGGTGCTGTACTTCTCGGCCGGCTTCAACTCCGAGGCGCTGGTGGGCTTCTCGCCCGCCGACGCCCGCTCGGCCGCCATCGCGATCACCGAGGGACGGCTCCAGGACGTCGATCACGCTTCGCGCTACGGCGACGCCACCTTGCGCGGAACGCTGAATACCATGGTCCGCCAGCTCTCCAGCGCCGACTGCGTCGTCCACTCCATCGACGTAACGGGGCTGGGGTCGGACCGTGGCCTCACCCGCAGCGGAGTGAACGACGACCTGGCCCGCGACACGAGCGGCCGCGAATCGCTGAACTTCCTCGCCGGCGAGACCGGGGGCCGGTTCTTCAAGGACGCCAACGACCTCGGGTCGGCGCTCGGCGAGATCCTGGACATGACGAGCCGCTACTACATCCTCGGCTATCAGCCGGAGGCGGGGAAGGGCCCGGGGACGTTCCACAAGCTGAAGGTGAAGGTACGGCGCAAGGGGGCGCGGCTCTCTCATCGCACCGGTTACTTCGAGCGGCTGCCGAGGCCGTCCCAGGCGCCGCTGCAGCGGAAGTTCGAGGCGGCCCAGCTCGTGATGACGGGAGTCGGCACGAGCGATCTCGCGTTCTCCGCGCTGTGCCTGCCGTTCCCAGACCCCGGGCCACGGCAGACGCTCGGGGTGGTCGTGCAGGTACCTCGCGGCGACGTGCGGTGGAAAGCCGGGCAGGCGACGTCGCTGGAGGTCTACGGCTACGCGGTGGCGGCCGACGGCGTCGTCCACGACCACCTCGCGCAGCTCGCGCGGTTCGATCCCGGCCGCGCCGATCCCCAGGGACAGGCGCGGGGGGTTTCCTTCTACGGGACGTTCCGGGTGCTCCCGGGAAAGTACACCGTGAAGCTGATGGTCCAGGATCCGGAGTCGGGGGCCGCCGGAGTGCAGTTCATCGACGTGACCGTCCCGCCCTACGAGCCGGCCGCGGGCTTCCTGCTCCCGCCGGTGGTGATGGACGAGGCGAGCAGCTGGCTCGGCCTGGAGATGAGCGCCGGCCGCCCGGGCGCGGGCGAGTCGCCGTTCGAGGTCGCAGGCCGGCCCTTCCTGCCGCGCACGAGCTTCCAGGTCCACAGCGGGATGCCGGAGAAGTTGATCCTCATCGCCTACGAGCCGGATGCGCCGCGCGACCCCGCGGCCGGCATCGAGATACGGTCGTCGATGCGCAACGCTGCGGGAGCGCCGGTGGCGGGAGGCCTCGTCCGCCTGGAGAAGATGCACCGCGAGGCCCACGGACGGCGCACCTACGTGCTGGACTACACGCCGGAGGGGTTGGCGCCGGGCGACTACACCCTGCGCATCGGGATTGGCGAGGCCGGCTCGCACCTCGAGTCGTACTCGCTGTTGCGGGTGCGCGCGGGGTCCTGAGTCTAGACGCAGGCCGGCGCAGCGCACTCGTCCCGGGGCGAGTTCAAGGTTTCTTGCGCCGAGAGGAAGGCTTGGGCAGAACCTCCGCGAGCTGTTCGAGGACGGTACGGCCCTCCGTGCCTCGAGCCCGAAGCTCTTCTTCGACCTGGGATCGGGTCCGCGGATCGTTCAGCCACACGTCGAGCTTGTCCTCGAAGTGGTAGGCCCGCGCGGCTTCCCTGGCGGTGGCGATCCGATCGGGATGCTGCAGGAGCAGATGAGCCGCATCCATCAGATCCTGAGGTCCCCCCGCGCGGAGCTTCAGTCGCAGGAGCCCGTCGAGATCGACGATTCTCAAGACCGTACCCCAGAGCGAGAGGCTCAACGCGTGATCCCATTGAAGGGCCACGATCTCCGGCAGGATATCGAACCTTACACCTTCCAACGTCCCCTGCAGACAGGAGAAATCTCCCTCGAGGAGATCACCTCGCTTCATCACAGTCTCGATTCCGCGAGACTTCAGGAGCTTTTGAGCGTCTCTCAAGTCGAGCTTGGTCAGGAGATCGACGTCGTCGGTCGCGCGCGGGTAACCGTGAACGGCAACGGCCAGAGCCCCGACGAGCACGCAGCGATCCGGGCCGAGGATCTCCGCCAAGCGAGCGGCGATGCCCGGGAGATCTGGCTCGCCCCTCTTCATCAACCGGTCGCCCGCAGGAGAGCTCGCCGCAGCTCCATGCAGAAAGCGCTCACCTCGGCGCAGCGGCGGAGTCGCTCGCGCTGCTGCTCGACTTCGCGAGGAGACGGCGGCGGAGCCGAGGTGGCGTTTACAAAGCCAGCAACCATGTGCTTGACCACCATGGCCGCCTTGACACCTGTCGCCGTCAGCTCGAAGTACCTCCGCGGTCGGCCGCCTCCTTTGGCAGACTTACCGTTCCAACTTCTCACGAGGCGTTCACGCTCGAGCTGCCGTAGCGCCGGATAGACACTGCCCTGTTTGAGGGATACGGCGCCGCCGGTTCTCTCCCGGACGCGGCGAATGAGCTCCAGGCCGTGGGCCGGATAGTCCAAAACCTGGAGAAGGGCCGCTCGCGCACTCAATGGCGACTGCACTGCGTCATTGTATTCTCAAACATTGTTAAAACCAAGCGCCACGCGCAGGACCCGTGCCTGTTGACGGCGGCGTTGGCGGCGGGAGGGGCCCGGGCCTACAGAGCGCAGCCACCCGAGCGCGGCCCCCGCGCCGATGAACGCGCGCAGCGCCGCGGTGAGCGCCGGCCCGTTGTGCTTGCGATAGAAACGCAAGTGCGAGCGGTGGTACTCGAGCCGGGCGCGGGCGGGGTCCGTCTGCATGCTGCGGCCGAGGTGGTGGACGACCTCCGCCGCCGGCGTGAAGAGCACGCCCCAGCCGGCGCGGCGCAGGCGGAGACAGAGGTCCACGTCCTCTTCATAGAGGAAGAAGCCTTCGTCGAAGCCGCCGACGGCGTCGAGGGCGTCCTTGCGCGCGAGCAGGCAGGAGCCCGACAGCCAGTCCGGCTCGTGCTCGACGCCGGCGCACGCGTTCGCCTTGTTCAGCGCCGCGGGGTCGCGTCTCTTCACGCCCCGCACGAGGTGGCGCTGGCGCCACTCCGCCAGCGGCGTGAGCGCGGGGCCGAACGACACCTGGACGGTGCCGTCGGGGCTGAGCGTCCGCGGGCCGACCGCGCCCAGCCGCGGCTGCGCGTCGAGCCGCGCGACGAGCCCGGGCAGCGCGCCCGGAGTCAGCTCCGCGTCGCTGTTCAAGATCAGGGCGTACGCGCCCGCCGCCTCCCGCAACCCCTGGTTGTTCGCGCGGGAGAAGCCGACGTTCTCGCGATTGCGGATCACGCGCGCCTCGGGAAACTCCTCCTCCGCCAGGTCCGCGGAGCCGTCGGTGCTGGCGTTGTCCACGACCACGACCCGGCAAGGAATGCCGGAATGGGCGCGCAACGAGGCGAGGCAGCGGCGCAGGTCTTCACGTGTGTTGTAGGAGACGACGACGGCGGTGACGCGGGGAACGCCGGAGGCGGGCGCGGCGGTCACCCGCGCGCCGCCGCGCCCAGGACCTCGCGCGTGCGCCGGGCGGTCTCCGCCCACGAGTACCGTGACGCGAGCGTCCGTCCCCGCTCAGACAGCCGCGCGCGCAGCTCCGGCTCGCGCAGCACCCGATCGACGGCGGCCGCGATGGCCGGCACGTCGTGCGGATCCACGAGCAGCGCCGCCTCGCCGAAGAGCTCGCCGAGGGCGGGGGCCGTGCTGGTCACGACCGGCACTCCACGGGCCATGGCCTCGAGCGCGGGCAAGCCGAAACCCTCGTACTCGGAAAGCACCACCGCGACGTCGGCGGCGGCGTAACGCACGGCCAGAGCCTCCTCGCTCACGAATCCGGACAGCCGCACGTGCGGCTCGATCCCGAGCCCGCGCAACAGGCCGACGATGTCGAGTGGGGGGTGCGTGCGATCCTCGCCCACGATCTCCACCTCGAGGTCCGGCCAGCGCCGCCGGAGGCTCGCCGCCGCCCGCAGCAGGTCGGGCAGGCACCGGCGGTTGAAGATCGCTCCCACCGCCAGCAGGAGCGGACCGGTCACGCCCAGGCGTGCCCGCGCCACTTCGCGCGAAGGCGCCCGAGGAAGGTCGTCGTCCGCGCCGAGGGGAATGGCGACGGTCTTGCTCTCCGCCTCGGGGAAGCGGGCCACGATCTCCCGGCGGGTGAAGTCGGACACCGCCAGCACCGCCCGGGAAGCGCGCACGCTGGCCGCGACCAGCAGGCGGCGCCGGAAGCCGTCGCGCAGCGTGAAGTCGCGAGGCAGCGCGAAGAAGGACAGGTCGTGGACCGTCGTCACCCGCGGCGTGTGCAGGCGCAGCGGGCAGACGTAGGCGGGAGAGAAGAACACGTCGACGCCGTCCGCGCGCGCCGCCGCCGGCAGCAGGCGCTCCTGCCACCAGACGCCCCGCTCCCGGCCGGAGCCGAGCGGCCGCGCCCGGACGGCCGGGTCTTCCAGGACGGGATCGGCGGGGGCCGGGCCGTTGAAGTAGAGGTGCAGCCGGTCCCCGGAGCGCGCCCAGGCCCGCACGAGGTTGCGCAGGTAGCGCCCGACGCCGGTGGGCGCTCCCTGCAGCTCCCGCGCATCGATGCCGACGTTGATCATCGATCAATGTCGGGGGGTACAGGGCACCAGCACCCCCCGAACCCCCCATGTCGCTCGCTCGGGAGTGTGGACCGAGCGTAGCAAGGTCCCGCTGGCGCGGCTCCACGTAGTGGAGGCGCGCAGCAATCCCTCGCTCGCTGCTCGCGGCTCCAAGGTTCAGGAGCCGAGGACACGCCGATAGAACTCGAGCGTCCGGGCCGCGGTCGTGTCCCAGTCGAACTTGCGGCTCTGCGCCAGCCCCTTCCGGCGATGGTCCTCCGCGAGGGCCGGGTCGTCCAGCACGCGCTCGATGCCGTCGGCGATCGACTTCGTATCGAGAGGGTTCACGAGCGTGGCCGCCCCGCCCGCCACCTCCTCGAGCGCCGAGCCGCGCGAGCAGACGACGGGAAGGCCGGCCGCCATCGCGTCGGCGACGGGGAGGCCGAACCCCTCCTCGAGCGAGGGCAGGACGAGCAGGGCCGACGCCGCCATGAGCGCGCGGATCTCGCTCGTCTCGAGATAGCCCACGGCACGGATCTGCGGGCCGACGTCGGTGCCGCCCTGAGCCCACCACGATCCGGGTCCGATGAGCACGAGCGGCGGCGTGGGCTTTCGCCGCCGCCGGGCCAGCCCCATGTAGGCCATGGCCAGGTTGATCAGGTTCTTCCGCTTCTCCTCCGAGCCCACGTAAAGGATCGCTCCCCGCGGGAGCCGCCGCCGCGCCAGCACCACGTCCACCGCCTCGGGGGCGATGGGGGCCCGGTACACCGGGTCGACGCCGTTCGGGATGACCGCGATCTTCGCCGGAGGGACGTCGAGCAGCAGGCGCGCCTCCGACGCCGTGTGCTCGGAGACGCAGATGACCCCGTCGGCGCGCCGAACGTGCTTCGGCACCAGCGGCGCGTAGTCCCGGCGGATCTCGTCCTCCGTCATCTCGGGGTGCTTCAGGAAGAACAGGTCGTGGATCGTGACGATGTGCTTCGCCTTGCGCGCGGGGACGAGCAGCGGGTGGGGCGAGTGGACGAGGTCGAAGTGGGCGCGGGCCAGCATGTCCAGGGGAGGCCATCCCAGGCGGTTCCAGGCGAAGTTGAGGGCCCGCACGGGCAGGTGACGGTCGACGAGCGTCACGTTCGGCGGCCAGGCGCGGATCGGATAGCGGTCGCGGAGGGATGCCGAGAAGTAATAGAAATGATGGTCCGGGGCGGACGCGGGGAGCCGCTGGGCCAGCGCGAGCACGTAGGAGCCCACGCCCGTCGGCCTGACGAGCGACGGTCTGATGTCGATTCCGATGTTCATGCGGGACGCCGAATGATACCAAGCCCGGGGGGGCGCGGCCTAAACGCGTTCGCCCCGGTGACGGCCTCGTGCTACCCTCCGTTCGTTTTGGCGGCGGCCGCGGCTCTCGCTCACCGCCGCGCCGGGGAGGGCGTGCGTGCGCATCGGGGTCGTGGGGACGGGATACGTCGGCCTGGTGGTGGGGACGTGCCTTGCCGAGAACGGCAATACCGTGGTCTGCGTGGACAACGACGGGACGAAGATCCAGGCCCTCCGCCGCGGCGAGGTCCCGATCTACGAGCCCGGCCTCGAAGAGATGATCGCCCGGAACGTCGCCGAGGAGCGGCTCTCCTTCTCCACCGACCTCGCGGTGGCGGTGCGATCGAGCGAGATCCTCTTCATCGCGGTCGGCACGCCCCAGGGCGAGGACGGCTCCGCCGACATGACCCACGTGCTGACGGTGGCCGAGGAGATCGCCCGGGCCATGAACGGCTACAAGATCGTGGTCAACAAGTCGACCGTCCCCGTGGGAACCGCGCGCCGGGTGCGTGACGTCATGTCCCGCCTGACCGCGCATCCCTTCGCGGTCGTCTCCAACCCCGAGTTCCTGAAGGAAGGGGCGGCCGTCGACGATTTCCTGAAGCCCGACCGCGTGATCGTCGGCACCGACGACGCGCACGCGGAGGCCGTGATGCGCGAGCTCTACGCGCCGTTCGTGCGCACCGGAAATCCCGTCCTCGTGATGGACCTCGCCTCCGCCGAGCTGACCAAGTACGCGTCCAACGCGATGCTCGCCAGCCGCATCTCGTTCATGAACGAGATCGCCAACCTGTGCGACCGGGTGGGCGCGGACGTGGGCGAGGTGCGCAAGGGCATCGGCACCGACTCGCGCATCGGGTCGTCCTTCCTCTTTCCCGGCATCGGCTACGGCGGCTCCTGCTTTCCCAAGGACGTGAAGGCGCTGCTGCTCGTGGGGAAGGAAGCGGGCTTGACTCTCCACGTGGTGGGGGCGGTGGACCGCGTCAACGAGGCACAGCGCGTGCTGCTGGTGCCGCGCATCGAGGCGCACCTCGGCGGGCTCCAGGGCAAGGTGGTCGCCGTGTGGGGACTGGCGTTCAAGCCGCGCACCGACGACCTGCGCGAGGCGCCGGCGCTCGCGGTGATCCAGGAGCTGCTCGCCCGCGGGGCGGCGGTGCGCGCCTACGATCCGAAGGCCGTGCCCGCCGCGCGGCGCCTGCTCGGCGATCGGGTCACGTTTTGCCAGCGCAGCTACGAGGCCGTCGAGGGCGCCGATGCCCTCGTGCTCGCGACCGAGTGGAACGAGTTCCGGGAGCCCGACTTCGAGCGCGTCCGCACGCTGATGCGGCGTCCCGCCATCTTCGACGGCCGCAACATCTACAACCCGCGCCACCTGCGCGAGCTGGGCTTCCACTACGAGGGGGTGGGGCGGCGGTGAAGGTCCTCGTCACCGGCGGCGCGGGCTACATCGGCAGCCACGCGGTGCGCGAGCTGCGAGACGCCGGCCACGACCTCGCCGTCCTCGACGACCTCTCGCGCGGCCATCGCAAGTCGGTCCCGCCGGAGGTGCCCCTGGTGCGGGGCGACCTCGGCGACGCGGCCAGCCTGGCCCGCGCCCTCACCGGGACGGACGCCGTGATCCATTTCGCCGGTCTGCTCAGCGTCGCCGACTCGGTGGCGGATCCCGCCTCGTACTACCGCACCAACGTGGTGAAGGGCCTCGCCCTCCTCGAGGCGATGCAGGCGGCCGGGGTGCGGGACATCGTCTTCAGCTCCACGTGCGCCGTCTATGGCATACCCGTGCGGGTGCCGATCGACGAAGACCACCCGAAGGACCCCATCAACCCCTACGGGGCGACGAAGCTCGCCTTCGAGCGCGCGCTGGACGATCTGTCGCGGGCGGGCCGGCTGCGGGCCGTGGCCCTGAGGTACTTCAACGCCGCCGGCTGCCATCCCGACGGCAGCCTGGGCGAAGACCACCGGCCCGAGGAGCACCTGATTCCCCGGGCCATCGACGCCGCCCTCGGCCGCGCGCAGCCCCTCCACATCCACGGCGAGGACTACGACACTCCCGACGGCACGTGCATCCGTGACTACATCCACGTGCAGGACCTCGCGCGCGCGCACGTGCTCGCGCTGGGCCTGGTGGGTGGAGGCCCGGCCGCGGATCGGCCGGCCTTCCAGGCGTTCAACCTGGGGACGGGCGCCGGGAGATCGGTGCGCGAGGTGATCCAGGCCGTCGAGCGGATCGCCCGGAAGCCGGTGCCCGCCCGGGTCGGGCCGCGGAGGGCGGGCGACCCGCCGCGCCTGGTGGCCGCACCCGAGCGCGGGCGGCGCATCCTCGGCTTCGAGGCGAAGCACACCGCGCTCGAGGGGATCGTGGAGACCGCCGTGCGCTGGCGCCGCGACCACCCGCAGGGATACGGAACCGCGTCGTGAGCCGCGGCCGGGCCACACCGCTCGCGGACCCGCTGCTCACCGTCGTGATGCCCGTCTACAACGAGGCGGCCACCGTGGGGGAGATCGTGGAGCGCGTGCTCGCGGTGCCCGTGCGCATCGAGCTGATCGCCGTCGACGACGCCTCCCGCGACGGCAGCCACGCCCTGCTCGAGGAGCTGGCGCGCAAGCGCGGCTTCAAGCTGCTCACGCAGGAAAGGAACATGGGCAAGGGCGCGGCCGTGCGCCGCGGCATCGCCGAGGCGGGCGGCGACGTCATCGTCGTCCAGGACGCCGACCTCGAGTACAGCCCGGAGGAGTATCCCGAGCTGCTCGAGCTCATCGTGAAGGGGAAGGCGGACGCCGTCTTCGGGAGCCGTTTCATCGGCCGCCACCGCTGCTTCCTGTTCACGCACTACCTCGCGAACCTGTTCCTGAACCTCGTCACCAACGTTCTCTACAACACGACCATGACCGACATGGAGACCTGCTTCAAGGCGGTGCGGGCGGACATGCTGAAGTCGCTGTCGCTGCGCAGCAACCGTTTCGGCATCGAGCCCGAGATCACGGCCAAGCTCTTCAAGCGCGGAGCGAGGGTGTACGAGGTGCCCATCACCTACGAAGGCCGCGACTATTCCGAAGGCAAGAAGATCACGTGGCGGGACGGGTTTCCTGCGCTGTGGACGCTGATCAAGTATCGGTTTGTAGACTGACAAGCCCCTCTCCCTGAAAGGGAGAGGGGAAGGGGTGAGGGTTGCTCCCCCTCACCCTTCCCTCTCCCCCAAGGGGGAGAGGGCCGGCCGATGCTCAGATGTTGTCGGAAGGGCCGATCATCGCGTATACTTGCCGATCCGCTGCGACGCGTTAACACGCGTCAATGCAAGGAGATGAGGCCATCGCCGTTCCCGCTACCCCGCCCGTTGCGCCCCTGAGGCCGGCCGTGGCGAGCCGACGGCCGTCGTCGAGCCGGCGGGGGCGCCTCGCCACCTTCATGGCCGATGTGCGGGCCGAGGCCGGGCAGTTCCGCCGGCTCTTCCGCTACAGCCGCCCGTACCGCGTGATGCTCGTGGCGTCGTGGATCGCCACCGCCGGCTACGCCGCCGCGGGAGCGGGCATCGTCAACATGGTGCAGCCGATCTTCGACGACGTGCTCATCCAGAACGTCCGCGTGGCTCCGGTCGCGCTGACCCTCCTCGGCCTCTACGCGCTCAAGGGCCTCTGCTCGTTCCTCTCGACCACGATGGTGGCCGCCGCCGGCCAGCGGGCGGTCACCGACCTCCGGAACGACCTGTACCGGCACGTCCTGAACCAGTCGTTCACGTTCCTGAGCCGCCACAGCACCGGATCGCTGATGAGCCACGTCACCACCGACGTGGAGAAGATCCAGAACGCCGTGTCCGAGATGGCGGGGGACCTGCTGAAGGAAGGCTTGACCGTCCTCGGACTGGTCGTGGTGCTCTTCATCAAGGACTGGAGGCTCGCGCTCCTCTCCCTGGTCGGGATGCCCCTGGCGTTCTATCCGCTCGTCCGGCTCGGACGCCATCTGCGGGCGTCGAGCGAGACGTCGCTGCGGCGGTGGCGGGACATCTCGGAGATCCTGCAGGAGACGATCTCGGGCTTCCGGGTCGTGAAGGCGTTCGCGATGGAGGGGTTCGAGATCGCCCGCTTCCGGCGAGCGGCGTGGCGGCTCTTTACCGTGAACATGCGGATCACCCGCACGACCGCGATCCTGCCTCCGCTCATGGAGGGGGTCGGCGGCCTGGCCATCGTCGCCGCGCTCTTCTACGGCAGCCACGCCATCCGCAGCGGGCATCTCACGACGGGCGCCTTCACGTCGTTCGTGGCCGCGCTCTTCGCGATGTACACGCCCATCAAGCGGCTGTCCCGCGTCAACGCGACGCTGCAGGGAGCGCTCGCCGCGGGCACGCGCATCTTCGAGGTTCTCGACACTCACCTCGAGGTGGAGGAGGCGCCGAGCGCCGTCGAGCTGCCCCGGATGCGGCGCGAGATCGAGTATCGGGACGTGGGCTTCCGCTATGCGGACGGCGACGGGCCGGTGCTGCGCCGCGTGAGCTTCCGCGCGTGCTCGGGCGAGATCGTGGCCATCGTAGGCACCAGCGGGGCGGGGAAGACCACGCTGATGAACCTGCTCCCGCGCTTCTACGACGTCACCGAAGGGACGATCCTCGTCGATGGGACGGACGTGCGGCAGGCGAGCCTCAAGACCCTGCGCGAGCAGATCGGCCTGGTGACGCAGGAGACGGTGCTCTTCAACGACACCGTGCGCGCCAACATCGCGTACGGCTTGGAAGACGTCGACGAGGCGCGGATCGAGACGGCGGCCCGCGCCGCCTTCGCCCACGACTTCATCCTCGACCTCCCGCGCCGCTACGACACCGTCATCGGCGAGCGCGGCAGCCGCCTCTCCGGGGGCCAGCGCCAGCGCATCGCCATCGCCCGCGCGATCCTGAAGGATCCTCCGATCCTGATTCTCGACGAGGCCACCTCGGCGCTCGACTCCGAGTCGGAGCGGCTCGTGCAGCAGGCGCTGTCGAACTTGATGGAGGGGCGCACGACCCTCGTGATCGCCCACCGGCTGGCGACGGTGCGGGGCGCGGACCGGATCGTGGTCCTCGACGGGGGAGAGATCAAGGAGATCGGGACCCACGAGGATCTGCTGCGGCGCACGGGCGGCCTCTACAGCCGGCTCTACGACCTGCAGTTCCGCCCCGAGGACCCCGCCGTATGATCCGGTCCATGACGGGGTATGGGAGCGCCTCGTCGGATGGCGAGGCGGGGCGGGTCTCGGTGGCCGCGCGCGCCCTCAACCACCGGTTCCTCGACCTGTCCTTGCACGTGCCGCGACGTTGGCAAGGCCTCGAGCCCGAGATGCGCAAGCTCGTGCAGTCGCTCATCCAGCGGGGCCGGGTGGAGGTGTCGCTGCAAACCGTGCTGCGCGACGAAGAGGGGACGGCGGTCGTCGTTTCGACGCCGGTGGTCGCCGGGGTCGTGGGTGCGCTTCGTCAGATCCAGGCCCAGTACGATCTGGCCGGGAAG
>Ga0099828_10001182_pt1 | contig 17128 bp, 23 predicted proteins | sample CZO8metaG_2_FD_79338 | JGI IMG/M metagenome (GOLD analysis project Ga0099828, IMG submission 79338) | Vadose zone soil microbial communities from the Eel River Critical Zone Observatory, Northern California, USA - CZOApr15con2H1.8 metaG | ecosystem: Environmental > Terrestrial > Soil > Vadose... | reverse complement strand
CAACGCTTCCAACTCCTTTTGCTCTCGCTCGTTCAATGTCAACACGGCTGGTTTGGGACCACGCATCTTTTTTTCTCCTTCCGTTGTACTGGTCCTATTTTACCACACGAGGACTTGAGCCTCGGTGTACTAGTACACCGAGGCGTAATTATGTCCATGATTAGGCCAGCCCCGTGTAGGTCCACTTGATGGGTTTGGCCATCGTGCGGTTGTAATACGCAATAAAGGCCAGGATCTGATCGCGCAAGTCATCGAGCGAGAGAAAATTCCCACGTTTGAGCAGTTTGCGGACCAGAATGCTCAGCCAGATTTCCACCTGATTCATCCAGGATGCATGCTTAGGTGTGTAATACACCACCACCTGGTGGGTCGGATCATGCAAAAAGGCCGCTCGGCTTTGCATCGACTGGAGAATCCCGCTTTTGCCTTTGACTCCCAACGTCTCCGACGGGATCCCTTCTCGTTCAGCAATCCAACACACCAGGGATTCCGATTGATGGATGTTCAAGTTGTCCAGGATGATGTGCCACCTCGTAGCCTTGACATCGCTTGCCACCAGGTGCTGAATATGCGTGAGCGCATCCTCTTCCGTGCGCGTCAGTCCCCAGCACGGCTCGATGACCTGACCACTGACGACATCAAAATGGAGAAACCAGGAGAGCGTCCCATGCCGGGTCTACTCGAACTCGCGTCGCAGCACATGGCCTGGCAGCATGGGCAAATCGGGATGGTTGCGCTCCAGTGCCTGCACACCGGTCCATTCATCCAGGCTGATCGTACGTTCTCCCTGCTTGGCCCGTTGCGGTGCCTTGGCATACAGCGTACACCCCTCCACCATCTTCTCGTCGCGCCGCTCATCTGCAACCTTGGTTAGCCAATAGCGGAAGCGATGCGGTTGGAACCCCCTTTTTTGAGCAGTCTCGCTGCATGTCTCGGCGAGATCTGCTCGATGATACCTCGCGCCACCACTTCCTCAGCGATTTCGCGTCCCGTCCACTGACTGATCGGCCGTCCTGCTTTTGCAGGAGCCTCACACGTCAATGCGGCGATCTGGCAGCGTTGTTCCGTCGTGATCCGCGATGGCGCTCCCGGTCGCGGCGCGTCTTGCAAGCGTTCGACGATGCTCAATGTGCTCAGCTCGATTCCCTGCAAGCCCACCCACCTCTCTCGCCAGAGGCGCACGGTATCCACATTGATGGCCAGGTCGCGGGCAATCCGCGCATTGGACTGTCCCTCTGCTGCTGCTAACACCATCTGCGCTCGCTGCACCTGTTGCTTTTCGCTCCGATAGCGTTTGGTGATCCGCAATAATGCTGCTTGCTCCTTCTCATTCAGGACGACTCTTGTGGCGCGTTTCGGCATGAGATGGTCTCCTTCGCTCGTTTCCTCCTAGTCTATCATGGATTCTTTTCAGCGTCACTGTACTAGCATACTGGATCACCGCCTCGACCGAATCCAGCAAAGCGCCATTCCAGTGGTGTTCCAAAATCCCCCAACAGCGCTCAATCGGGTTGTACGCGGCTCGTGGTACGGCGGATAATACGCCAAGCGGATGGTGAGGTGAGATTGCTGGGCAAACTCCACCAGGCGGTGCATGAACTGGGTGCGCCGACTGTGGCTCTGCGGGCCATTGTCCAGATTGATGAGCAGGGTCGTGATGTGAGAAAAGCGCTCTTTGACCGTCTTCCACCAGTCGATCAAGCGATCCACCAGGCAATCGCTGGTCACTTTGGACGTCACCGCGTAGAGAAAGAGTTCATCGGAAGCGGGCAGGAAAATCCCCAGTGGCGTCACCGTGGCTGTTGGCTCAAAGTCGTGGTCGGCTGCTTTGGTGGGCACGCGACTCTTGCCTCCGCGGGCAAACGGGCCAACTTTGATGGTGGCTTTGGCATCTATCGACACCCGTAACACCTGCTCATCGGCATCCGCCTCTTCGTTGCGCTGCTTCACCTGGTCGAAGATGGCATCGGTCTCGGGAAGTTTTTTTGGGGCTGACTCTTGGCCACTTTTTTCGGGTAGTAGCCTAGCATGTTGAGCTTGGTCGCAATCGTCTCGGCCGTGGGTAATTCCTCGTCTGTGTAGCCCTTCTGGGCGATCAATTGGCGGTGCACTTCCGTCGCCGTCAGCCTTGTGTACAGGCGGGTGGTGCGAAATTGCGGATCCGCTTGACTCTGCCCATCCACAATGGCGGTGATATCGCCAAGCCAGGTGGGCAGATGGTCTTCGCTGTGCTTGCGGCCACGCAACTTGAAGCCATCCACACACATGAGCCCATGCTCCACCTCATGCATCCCGAGGCTGTTGGTTCCGCGATTCCAGCCCAACTCTCGTTCGGCCAACCGCTGGCCCCCTTCGCCTAGGGCTTGCACCGTCCGCGCCATGAACATGCGGCGCGCGCTACCCTTAAGCTCCTTGGCTGTGTTCAACACCAGCACTTTGACTTCCTCGGTCAGTTCCATCGTCGTTCCTCCAAGCAAACTTTTCTTGGAGCAGTATATCATTTCTGGGATAGTTTAGTTTTTGGAAATCCCTTATTGAAAAGGGAAAGACGCCCACAAGCAGGATGAATAGCGCCAGTAGAGCAACGAGACGCCGCCTGCCAGAAAGACTGACCATCATCATAGTGTGAAACATTTTATCCGCTCCTTCCTTCTATTTGATGTTTAGACTAAGATCAGGTAGCCGAACCCCGGCCAGGGGTTCAGAAACGAGATCGAATGACACCGAAATTCGCCGAGTTAGGCCGACTTGCGTGGCTTTTTCGGCTTCTGTTGGGTCTTTTTGACCACTTCAAAGCGAGTGGCTCGTGGAACACGAGTGCCTTTGGCCCGTCCTGGCGATTTTCCGCGCGGTTGGACTGGGCGAGCGGGTGTGCCCAAGGTGCCAAGAATTTTCGCCAGTCCGCGTCGCACCTGTTGCGGCGTGGCGGGACGCGGCGAGCGTTCCCAGGGCTGTGCCAGAGGCGCCACCATCGGGCGTGCCAGTCGCAAGAGATTCTGCACCACCGCCACGATCTGGGTCCAGCGCTCAAATTGTGCGGGCGTCCGCAAGCGCGGGTTGTCCCACAGCAGTCGCTGTTTCTGAAAGCGATAGCCATGCTCAATGCCGTAGCGGCAGGGATAGAGCGTCGGCACCTCAGCCGGAGGAACCAGCTCAGGCCCAAGGCCGATAAACCAACTGACACGGGGACGACGAGCGGTGGCTGCCGCGTCCAGCCGCGTGACGCGATAGACGCGCAGGTCTACCTCACGCGCGTACTTGCAGTGCAGGTGATCCCAGCGCTCGACGCGCACGCGCTGCCCGTGTTCCTCCTTCCCTTCCCACTGGGCATCGGGGGGTCCCTGACTGCTTTCATCCTGATAGGCAAAGCGCTCGCCGTCCTTGCGTGGCGCTCCGCGCTTGCCCGTCGGGGCAGGAGCCGCACGGTAGAAGACGCGATTGCCTTTGCAGCGCAGCAAGCCATCCCATGCGATCTCCTGGAGCGCTCGCAAGACATCCACCGTCGGATAGTAGCGATCTCCCAACACCAGCACGCGTTGCTGCGGGGGCACCAAGGCGGCGACCTCGCGCACTTGTGTGGCGCCTTCTTCCGGCGGGTCATCAAGAAATACGAGGGGGGGCACCAAGGCGGCGACCTCGCGCACTTGTGTGGCGGCCACCTGCCCGGCGGTTTGCTCACTGCTGATGCGCCGACTGTCCAGGATGTAGCCCCAACTGCTGGGGTGCTCCGGCAAGGCCACCAGCGTCGCAAATTGCCAGCCCACCGTCAAGGGCGTCGTCTGACTGCGCGGCAGATTCGGCACATGCACCACCGTGCGATCCGCCGCCGTTTTCGCTTGCGGACGGGCGATGTTGCTGGCATCGATCCCCAGCAGCAAGCGCTTGCCTTCTGTCGGGGTGGGCAGAGAGCGGACAAAGACTGCTTGCAACCGATGCTGGTCAATGCGTCCATCTTCAAAGGCTTCATACAAACTGGACCAGGGACGCTCAAAGCAGGGCGAGAGCGACAGTTCCACAAACGACTGGGCGCTCGTTTCGGTCGCCAGAGCATCGACGGTGTTAAACAACGCATCGGCCGCGCGCGTGAAACAGGCATAGATCGCGTGACGAAATTCGTTCACTGTGTTAAGGTTCACTTGAGTAATGCTCCTTTGGGTTTTTTTTGAACATTACTCGGTTGGGCTAGCTTTCGCAAGCAAGCTAGCCTACTTGTCTCACTACCAACCGTACAGCGTTTTTAGTCTAAACATCAATTCTATCTATACTGCTCATTCCTCTAACATATCCCAGGGATGCAATGAAGTGTATCCCTGATCCATTCGTACGTCAACTTACGGGCACGCCAGTGATGCAGGCGACTAGGCGTTCTTACTACACGAAGGCACACACGCCGGGCGGCAGGCAGCCCTCATTTACCGTACAAGTCACTCATGCAAAATCAAGAGCCCAATTCGGGAATGGGGGTGCAGGGGGCGAAGCCCTCTGCCTGGCACCCTGTCCGGGCATCCTGCCTGATACCCTCTCCGGGGGAGAGGTAATGCAGGTAATGAGGTAATACAGGTAAGACGGGGGCAGGCAAGCCTGGGGGGCTTGCAGTCCCCCGAAAATCTCCCTTTTTTCTGCACTCAGAAAGGCAATGAGGAACGGCCTATGGCTTCCCCCTACCATTCCCATTCCCGTTGCCACCATGATTGCCATTGCTATTCCCATGGTCGTCCGAACTGTTCAGGGTAATGGTGGTTGTTTGAGCAGCAGTGCCGTCGGGATTCAGAATGCCTATACTCTGCGGATGCTGGTTCCCGGCCCAGTTTGCGACAAAGACATACACACCGTTTTGGAGGGAACCACCAACATCCACCAACCGAGTATCCACCAGTAATTGTGCTCCTGGCTGTATCTCGTCACCGGCGATGCTGATGATGGCATGCCCATTGGGATGTGCGGGCAAAACAATGGCAACGCTCACCAGGTGCGGAACGCTATCACCCAGGCGCCCTAGTTCGTCAGTCGTCAGCAGACGTTCTAGGAAAGCCAGTTGGGGCAGGAGCCCCCGCAAGGTGTGACGTGCATCTGCTTGCAGTGTAGCAAGCTGGCTTTCCACGCGGTTATGGTCCGCCCCGGTAGGGAGGGCATGGATGGCTCTGGAGGCGATATTGAGCTGCTGATCCAGCTCTACAAGCGCCTCGCGGTATGCCTCTGCGTGCGCTGCGTCGGCGAGCGTGACCAGCGTAGTGAGTTGATCTCGAGCAAATTGCAGTTCCAATTGCGCCTGGCTTGCTGGCGAGTTGGCCAGGGAGACCTGCACCTGTTGCTCCCAGTGCTTCACCACAGAGAGTGGATTGTTGGGATTCGTGACCTGTGCTGCCGCTACCAGTACCCCTGTTCCTAGCAGGAGCAAGAGGAGACAGAGACTGAGTGCCACCCCAAAGACCGGATGCGCCCGCAGCAGGCGCGGGAACGACCAGCCACGTGCAGGCCGCTCCAGGTGCAATGCGGCATGGCGCACCAGGATACGCTGCTCGAGCTGCCGAGCAAAATCTGGGTCCACCTGCAAGGGAGGGGCCGCTTGTACACGAAGCGCAAGCGCAACTAACTCATCCACCTCCGGGTCCCGATTGGGAGCAGGGACAGGTGACAGGAGCCAGTCCGGTGGCTCCTCACCATTCCAGGAGCGCACCTGTCGTCGCTCAAGCCGCTCATTGAGACGTTCAGGAAGTGGGTTCATGGAACGTCCTCCTTCTGGCGAGTATGCAGAGGGGACGCGTGCTCAGGAGCAGGGTGTTTCCCGAGCACGCGTTGCAAGCTCCGCAGCGCGCGAAATTGCAACGCTTTGATGGCGTTGGCTTTTTTTCCAAGCATGCGCGCAACCGTCGCCACATCATATCCCAGAATCAGCCGGCCAACCAGTACCTGGCGCTGCTCTTCGGTCAGGGTGTTCATGGCCTGGACCACGGCATCCCATTCATCTCGTGCCTCAGCGCTCCGCGCCGGGTCGAGGTCAGGATGGCTTGCATAGATCACCTGGTTTTCCCCTGATGTTTCCTCTTCCCAAAACCTGGGTTCAAGAGGGACACACGCAGGCTGCCGCTCGCGCTTGCGATAATAGCCAGCGACGGTGACACGCGCGATCTGGAGAATCCAGGCGGCAACGCCGGCCTCATCGCTGGCTCTGAGGTGGCTGATGCCTTCGACCATCTTCACAAACACTTCGGAGGTCAGGTCTTCCGCCGTAGCACGATCAGGTACTCGGGCAGCAATATAGCCAAAGACCCCTGGGAGGAGCTGGCGATAGAGCGCGCTCAGCGCCTCGGGTTCGCCGCGTCGCGCACGATCAAGCTGGTCTTTGAAAGCCTCCATTGCTTGTTGACCTCCGTTGGGAGGGAAGGTCTCCCCTACATAGTTGCGATTTGGCTTATTGTAGTTACGGGTGAACGAAAAAACAATTCACATGGCCCTTTTGTCTGCTGAAAGGGCAGGAGCCGTAACCAATGGCTGGAGAAAGGCAACTATCCCCATGAACATGGGACATGTTGGCCCGTCCCATTTGCCTACTGATCGGAGCCGCGTGTTTTCAAACACCGGTTCATAGCTGAAAGGAATGCATGTATGAAATTCGTAAGTTTGTTAAAAGGAAAGCTCATCGTGGTTGCGCTGGTCAGCGTCATTGGAGGAGCGACGGCGTTCGCTGCAACATCAGCCGGACAGGGTCTGGTCCATGGCATCACTGGCCAGGCGCACGCCACTGCCACGCCGGACGTGGAGAGCCACGGGAACCATCTCCAGGCGAACAACCACCAGGCTGACAATAGCAAGAAGAACCCCTGCCCCGGGCTCCCCGATGCGCAGCAACTGGCAACGCAGTTTGCACTGAGCACCGCTAGCACGAGTGTTGCTATCCAGGCTGTGTGTGCGTTGCACCAGGGAACCTTCACAGGCACCACCCCCAACGGAGCATCCGTTTCTTCCAAGCGGGTCTTTGGCTACGGCGAGATTGATCAACTGCTGACCTATGCGCAATTCCTGGCGGGTAAGGATAAGGCCAATGCTGGTGGCAAGCTGACCAGTGCCAACGCGCGGGGCTTCCTGGCGGAAGCGGTCCAGAGTTGCGGGACAACTCCGCTGATGACGTGTCTGAAAACGAACATGCCAGGGTTCCAACCGGGGAACGGCCATGATGGTAGCCATGGAAATGGGAGTGGCCATGGGAAGCCGAGCAGTACACCTACTCCTCATCACTAGCCTGTGAGCCTGTCCGGCTCTCAATTCGGCGGGTCTTCTCGTTGCCAGTTGTTAAGAACCAGGAGATAGGAGCCTCCCTATGATCAAATCGCGCAACCAGGGCTATCACGAGCTTCCCCTCTCCACGGACCAACACAGGGATGTGAGGAGCAACGCGATGAACATCATGGTGGCCGATCATGACCGCGACATAGTAGATCTGCTGAGCTTCTGGCTCAAGGGATATGGATATGACATGGTCCGGGCATTTGATAGCGAACAAGCGATCCAACGCTGGCATGAAGCATGGCCAGATCTCGTTCTTCTCGACCTTCACCTGCCTAAACGTGATGGCTTCCAAGTCTGTCAGCAGATGCGAAGTGAAACGCATACCATGGCCTTGATCCTCACCGGAAGTGATTATGAGGAGGATGAGGTCCGTGGGTTAGAGATGGGAGCCGACGATTACCTTCGGAAACCCTTTAGTCCCAGGCGACTCCTGGCTCGCATCACAACTGTGATGCATCGCTCGTCACATTCGCATCCAGACTCTGCTTCACCAGTGATGACAGTTGGGCCAATGACCCTCGATCCTCTGCGCCATGAAGTACTTCGAGATGAGAGCAAAGTGAAAGTGACTCCCACCGAGAGCCGCCTGCTCCATTTGTTGATCACGCATATAGGACAGGTTTTGACACCGGGCATCATCAGCAGTCGCATTTGGGGACACGATGCAGGGGAAAATGCCGGTCTGATCAAAACGCATATTTCCCACCTGCGTCAGAAGGTGGAGCGAGATGCGAAGAGTCCTCGACATATTCTGACGGTGCCAGGCAGGGGATATACCTTCACAGTGCCTGTTCTTGTTGAGAAATGAACAAAAGGCTTGATCCACCGGCAGAGAAAACTATCCTTCTTGGAGAAGATACGGAGAGGAATGCAGACATAAAAACCGCTCTAGAACATGAAGGGATCAAGCGACTGCGAGGAAGGCATCACAACGCGCCAGTGCCCTCCTCTATGATGCCAGAGCGCGGCAGGCTCGGGAATGCGATGGTAGCTCTACTCTCGCTCGCGCTCCTGCTGTTTTCATTGATAGGCATGCTAGCAGTAACCGCGGGTGCCTACGCTCTCACTCCGCATCAACTGTCTGCGAGTTCATTGGCGGGGAGACCGACGAAAACGCCTCCGGCCAGGCACTCTCCGACACCCACTACTGTCCCCTCGCCTACTGCGCCCCCCACGACGATAGCGACTGTACCGACAAGCGTAACACCTCCTGCTAAAGCGACAACGCCATCAGCCACCGGGAAGCCTGGTGGAAGTCAAAGGCTAACACCTGTATCAACACCGTCAACAAGTTCCACCAGCAGTCCGCCAGTTCAACATCCATCCCGAGTTCAACAAAAAGCGGGGGATGCTTTTTTGCCTCTAGTAATAGGTACCCTGAGTGGCATCGCTGCTGTTGTGCTGCTCGTGGCTGGTGGACGCTGGCTGCTGCGGCAATGGCTGATGCCGGTGAGGAAGGTGAAGTTACCTCCAAGTGGTGCTGCTCCATGGCAGCGTGTGCGTACCACGAGCCTGCCTGGCAGTATGAACAGCTCTGGCGACAGTACGCAGAATTACCAACGACTGATGCCTGCCTCCCCGCCACTCGAAACATTATTCCCTCCCGGGCAAAACAGCCAGCCAATGGCAACCCTGAGTGAGCTAAATGCTTCCAAGGAATTGCTGCGGAATAAGCAACATCTTCGTGGGCAGAGCAGATCCCAACTATGCTTCTCGTTGGAATGTAAATTTGATAATTACATATGGGCGGATTGTTAAAAACTTTGACAATTGGCCTATCAGTGTATTTGGGGTATGCGCACGGTAGGAACAAAAAGTCGGAATATGAACATAGCCCAGAAGGGCTAGAAGAAGTGGAAAAGGAGCTTTTTTGATTGAGAGAATCCTCTTCAGAAACGGAAAAACAGGAGGACCACTTCTGCTGATCTTGGCGGCCAGTCATGAGCCGAAAAACCGCAAGCTCAAACGGAAAGGCTGATGTCTGCTAACCCTCGCAGAACCCCCAAAATCGATGGCGGCTACTATTTTCGATGGTTCAGATAGCCCATTCGTCCCGTTTCCTATTCCAAGTTTTTGTTCCTACCGTGTCCAAACCCCAAAATCACCTGTCATCATTCCTTGTTGTGCTCTGGCGCTGTTTGAGGGCGCGCAGCAGCACCTGCGCCTCCTCCAAATCAAAACGAGGAGGCGCGGAGCTTCCTTGAGATTCTGAGGCACGCCAGGGGATAATCACCTGCTGCTCTATATTTATATGGAGAATATTGACAGCATACAAACTGAACAATATACTCCAGAAAATATTGAGGAGGTGAGGGATGTCCCTCCAACCAGAAGCTTTCCAGGATGGGCAACCGGTTGAGATCACCATCGAGTATGCACACAGCACAATGGTGGCCGTCTCGACAAATTGCTCTTTTGTTGACCATTTTCTTCGCAAAGTGAAGATGTGTCAAGCACGCAACACGTGGATCAATTATGCCCACGACTTGAAGATTTTTTTTGCGGCACTTCACCAGCCCCTTGAGCACATTGATCGCCGCAGTTGTCTCCGCTTCATGGAGATCCAGGATCAGGCTGGGCTTTCCAGCCTCACCATCAATCGCCGACTGGCTGCTGTCTCGTCGCTGTTCATGGAACTCAATCTCCTTGATCCCATTGCATTTCCTGAGAATCCTGTTATCCCGGTGCAACGTAACCAAAAGAGGCGGAAGCGTAGCCAAAGCCTCTACCGCAAGCAACCCGAACGCATACCTGATATCATTGCTGAAGAGGACTTGCAGGCATTTTTTGCTGTTCTTCCTACCTGGCGAGATCGCACGCTCATCATGCTCATGTGGATCAGTTGTTTGAGAATACATGAAGCGATTTCGATTCGATTTGATGATATCGAGTGCAGTTGCCGCAGTATTCGTATCCGAGATGGGAAAGGTGGGATCACTCGTCTGGTCTACATGGACCGATACACCTTTGCGGCTTTGAATAAGTATCTTGATGAGGAGCGTCAGAACCTCTTCCCTGATGTTGATGAAATCTTCATTGTGTTTAAAGGGAAAGCGCGGGGCCGACCGCTTTCAGTGAATGCCCTCCAACACGCCATCGAGTACTATGCAGAAAAATGTCAGTTGTCACTCCATGCCCACCTTTTCAGGCACACAGGTATCACGCGCCTGGTCATGCAAGGCATGTCAGAACCAGCTATCCGCAAACTGGTAGGACATCGCAATGCTCACTCGCTCGACCCCTATCTCCATCTTTCTGACCGTTTTGTTGAGGCTGAGTTTGAAAAAGCTCAAGAGATATTGAGTCCACAGAAGTGGCTTCACTCTTGGCAGGAAGGAGAACAGCGATGATTCTTGGTCATGGGACTGCCCAAACAGATGAAGCCATTATCGCCGAATTTTGCCAGTTTTTAGAGCAGGTGGGACAGATTCGAGGTGCTGAGCGGGTCAAAGATCTCAAAACGGTTCCCGCATTGCTCCGCCGTCGGATTGAGAAACCTATTTTGCAATGGAGCGATGAGGAGATCCTGGCCGCCTATGAAGGGAAAACGAAAAACACAGAGTATCGTTACAGCGTTTTTCTGAGCTTTCTGTTTTACCGAGGATATCAACAGGGTCTCACGGTAAAAAGAAGCTCTACGCATCTGGACAGCAACGGGAGATGATGGTAGACTGAGAAAAACCGCATGAGTGCGAGGAAGAAGGAGAACCTCCTACTATGCCAGCCACTGTGACCCCACAACAGCGCCAAGCTGCCAAGCGTGAGATCGTCAGAGACATTGAGCAAGGAGCATCGGCGCGCGAGGCGAGAGTTTGCAGCGCCGTCCCCATGCATCGTACGACGGTGTATCGGCTGCTCAAGCGGGTGCAGTGCGAAGCAGGCAACGGCTTTGCCGACGGACGGCATGGGCATCCGGTCAAGCTGCGAGGGGAGGTGCTCACCTGTCTGATTGAACACTGCCAGGCCAACCCAAGTGTTTCGAGTGCCGCAGTGCAACGCGCCATCCTTGAGCGTTTCGGTTTAGCCCCCAGTGTCAGCCAGCTTAACCGCGTCCGAGCACGCTTGGGATTGAGTAGGGAGCCTGTCCCGCGAGAAAAAAAAGCCTGAAGCCGCCTTCTTCCTTGAGCCAGGATACCACGAGCATGTGGGCGGTTTGCTCTTATTGGCAGCAGCCAACGAGACCGCGCTGCTGGCTCATCTGGTAGAAGCATTGCCACCCGAGCAGACAGAAGGACGCCCTCGACTCGTGGGCAGTTCGGTTGCGGTACGCCTGAGACTGCTGTTGACCTTGCTCTTTCTTGGGGCAGTCGGCCTGCATCGCACATGGGATCTGCGCGGCTATACGGCTGATGGATTGGCTCTCCTTACCGGGCGCAAACGGGCCTATGGCTATTGCTACACCGAAGCCTTTTTGTCCCAAGTGGCTCATGCGGGTGGAGCAGATCGCTTGACGGATGCATTGGCGCAGTGGACGATGCACCTCTGGCATCCCTCAGAGGAACCATCTGAGCACCCCACAACGCTGACCTGCTACATTGATGGACATCGCAAGCCCGTCTACAGCGACGTCCTCATCCCCCGAGGGTTGGTCGGACGTCTGGGAGTGATCCTGGGATGCCGCGCTCTGGTGTTGCTTCACGATGAACAAGGACATCCACTTCTGGCCACCACGCACCGCGGAGATCAGCATTTGACGGTTGGACTTCCCTCCATTGTTGCGCGCTATGAACGGCTTGGGGAACGGGTCCAGGTGAGCAGGATCATGGTGGATCGTGAAGGGATGGCCGCCGAATTCCTAGCCAGCTTGCACGCCGCCGGTCGGACGGTGGTCACGATCTGACGGACCGACCAGTATCGAGACCTGACCTCCTTCACCGAGGTTGGGGCGTTTCTGCCCTTGAGTTTGGATAAGCAGGGCAAGGTTCTGCGAGAAGTCGCTCCTGCACGCATCACGTTGCCACGGCCTGAGCATCCGGGAGAAGTGCTGTCCTTACAAGTGGCTCTCATCCGTGATCTGCGCCGTCTGGTTCCTCTCCAGCCAGATCAAGAGGACGCAGGTCTGCTGCATCGCTTCGATGCCGATCTTGGGCGAACCGAGCGGCAGTGGTGGCAAGAGGGCTGGCAAGCTACCGCGGCCCCGGCCACCGAGACGGCTCCCAAGCTGATCCCGATTGTCACGACAGCCTCCACCTGTGATGCGGTCGAACTGGCACAGACCTACATCCATCGTTGGCCGGCCCAGGAAAACGTCATCAAGGATTACTTACGGCCCTTGGGATTGGATATCAACCATGGCTTCGCGAAAACGCCGGTGGAGAACTCGGAGGTGGCCAAGCGACGAAGCAGCCTGGAGAAGCGGCTCGCCAACCTGAAACGCTGGGCCGAGAGTGCGAAGACACGCAGTCACCAAGCGGGAAAACGGCATGACCGTCTGCGGGTGCAACTCAAAAGTCGTGCCGATACGTTGTACCGGGAACTGGGACTGCACCAGACGACGTTGGAGGTGCAAGGAGTGGCTGATCATATACTGCGGCGCGAGATCAAAGAGCGCAAAGCCGTCATGGATGCAGAGCTCGAGCAGATACGAGTCAAAGAGTGGCGAGCCTATGAGCAGTGTAATCAGGAGTTTCGCAAACAGGAGCGGTACTGCAAAGAGCAACGGGAGGTGTTACGGGCGTTGGAAGATCTCGAGGCGAAAGAGCGAACCATGTATGAACTGGATCATCGAAAGGATCAAGTGATGACGGTGTGTAAAGTGGCACTGGCCAATGTGGCGATGTGGGCCCGTGACCACTACTTTCCTGCTTCTTACGCTCATGCGACCTGGCTACGCTTGGTCCCTTTTTTCCGACTCCCAGGCACCATCACGCGCGATGCCACAACGATCCAGGTGGAGCTGTGTCCTTTCAATGATCGCGCCCTCAATCGCGACCTGGCGCTCCTCTGTGAGCGTGTCAATGAGGCTTCCCCTCGTCTTCCTGATGGACGCCTGCTCTCTTTTACCATCCGTTCTCCTTGTTGCATTCTTCCTGCGCAAAAACAGCCTCGGATAACGTGACTCCCTGATCATCGTCCAAGTATGCACCTTCTCATGTCCCTTCCTCTCTGGCTTCATAGGCAGTGGCGGCTAGCCGTTGCTCCATACCAAAAGCGCCTGGAGCAGGTGACAACCGAACTGGGATATTTTGTTCCCTGGAGAAAGGGTGGTGGGTATGTGCTCGAACTCTTCTTAGGTTTGCTTGTCTTTACTGGGAAAACCCTGGAAGAGTTGACGCGTGTTGATTTTGAAGCATTTCGAGCCGAATATCTCGCCTGGTACGCGCAGAACGGACAGGGCAAAAAAGACAGCCCCGATCCTCGTCTCTTCCGTTTAGAACGCTATCTCGTTCATTGGGGAATCTTCCCTGAGTTCAAGCGGGTGGCTCCCCAGGAAGAACGCTTGAGTTATCTCCAACATGAGATTATTCGCCAGGATATTTTAGCCTATCTGCGATGGTGCGAGGTGAAATTGAACAGAAAGACAGTGGATAGGCTGCGATCTGCTCTGCGGGCGTTCTTTCTCTGGTTACAAGAGCATTTTCCAGAAGCGGATCGACTTGATGCCGTTTCACGCTCTATCGCACAAAGGTACGCACAATATCTGGCAGAACAAGTTGCAACAGGACACATGAGCAAACAGTATCACGCCGACTTGTATAGCAGTATGCATCGGTTTTTCGATTTTGTACTTGACGAGCATCTGGAGACTGCTCCAGCTCGCAATCCTTTCTCTCCTCGTGATATTCCCAGAAGGCCAGAGATGATCCCACGATATATTTCAGATCAGGAGTTACGCAAAATACTCGCCTACTGTGAACGTGAGGCAACCCTTTTTGAGCGAACCCTGGTCCTCACGCTGTTACATACAGGGATCAGGTCGTTAGAATTTACGCGTCTGAAAACCACAGATATTGTTCAAATTGGAGGCATCTGGAAACTTCATATTCATGAAGGCAAGGGACTCAAGGATCGTCTTATTCCTCTCACGCCACAATGTTTGGCTGCTTTACAGTCCTGGCAGGAGCAAGGGTGGGAAAGGATAAACGACGCTCTTTTTACGCGTCATGGGCGAGCTTTGCAAACTAATGGGAGGGTTCAAGCGACGCTTCAACAGATCAGCCGTAAGTTAGCCATTCCAGCACTCACAGCGCATCGCTTTCGTCATACCTTTGCTGAAGCTCTGCTCAACTATGGCCTTCGCGAAACAGCCCTTCAGAAGCTGATGGGGCATGCCACGCTGGGAATGACACTCGAATATGCACGTATTCTTGATAAGACCGTTGAAAAGGCGTTTAGCGAAGCAGTAGAGCAGATGCAGGATGGAGCCCACAGTTGGGTGCCAAACTTCTTTGCCCAAGAGGAGTACACTCTTTTTGTCGAAGGAGATGCCGTGAGCTGGATTCGCCTGCCGATGGGGTACTGCCGTCGCAATCCCAAGCTGCATTGCGAGAGCGATGTGAAATGTTTACTCTGTGATCGTTTCGCTATTGGCAAAGAAGACATCCCGCGATTGCAACAGATGTATGAGCGGTTCATGAAGCTTGGTCTCAAAGTGAAGGCAGATGTGGTGGCTGCGCAGATCCACCGTTTGGAGCTGCCATCTGGGGAGACTCCTGGTGGATTCATTCCTGCTACGACGATCTCTGTGGCGAAGAAACGCTAACGAGGGAGAGGGGGACACAGCTACGCGCTTTGATCGACTGCGGTGGGGGTCTGGTGGTCGGGGTAGTCGAGGCACAAGCGCGTAGCTCGCGGGCGTGACCTGATGGCTGGTGGAGGTGGTTTCTGGTGGATGGGAAAAGCCACCAGGTTTAAGACCGCGCTGTTAGATATGGCAGTTTTTCCTATCTACCCTGAGTGTAGGAAATAGTCGTGGTGGTAGTTTCCCTGGTCAAGGTTGCCAGGCTGGGACACCACCGCGGATGAAATTGCTAATTTCAGAGAAAGTCGGAACGAAAGATGTGCTGCTTCGCGGCTGAGACAGCCTACGTGGTGCGACCTCATGATGGGCCATTTCTCGTAAGCCTCCTTTGAGAGCTTGACCTAGAGTACACTCTAGGTTGTAAGCTTATCTTGCAACCAGAGAGAAGGAGGCAATGATGAATAAAGAACTATCCATCCAACAAGTTGCGGCGATAACCGGGCTCAGTATCCATACCTTGCGTTACTATGAACGTTTAAGTCTTCTGGCTTCCACGAGGATTCGTCGCTTGCCAAATGGACATCGACGCTACAGCGAGGTCGATCTGGAATGGATTGATGCGCGTCAAATGTTTACGTGAAACCGCTATGCCCATTGCTGAAATGCAGCACTTTGCAGAAATAACACGGCAAGGAGAATCAACGGTGAAAGAGCGACGCAAGTTACTCGAAGCTCACCAGCACAAATTATTGCTGGACCTGCAAGCAATGCAGCGGACATGAGCCATCATCGAGACAAAAATCGCCCATTACCGTTCGCTTGAAAGGAACATACAGCAAGCACATCAAGTATCGCTGCATGCAGCTACCTCGAAATAACTCTTCAGTTATTCAGAAAGAGAGCAATCACGATGACCAAGATATGGTTTATCACTGGCGCATCAAGAGGCTTCGGTCGCGAGTGGGCGGAAGCCGCCCTCGAGCGTGGCGACAAGGTCGCCGCGACCGCCCGCAAGATCGAGACCTTGGACGAGCTCGTCCAAAAGTTCGGCGATACTGTTCTCCCTCTTCAACTCGATGTGACCGACCGAACAACAGCGTTCAGCGCCGTGCAGCAGGCGGCTGCGCACTTTGGCGAGCTTCACGTCGTGGTCAACAACGCCGGCTACGGGCATTTCGGCATGGTCGAGGAACTGAGCGAGGACGACATCCGGACGCAGATGGAGACGAACTTCTTCGGCACGCTTTGGGTGACTCAGGCGGCGCTGCCGATCATGCGCAAGCAGCACTCAGGCCGCATCATCCAGGTCACCAGCGAAGGCGGCATCCGGGCGTTCCCCAACATCGGTGCTTACCACGCATCGAAGTGGGCGGTCGAAGGGTTGTCCCAGTCGCTGTCGCAGGAGGTCGAGCAGTTCGGCATCCACATCACCTGCGTCGAGCCTGGGCCTTACTCGACGGACTGGCTGGCTGTCGGGTCACGGCACAGCGAGGAAAACCCCGACTACCAGGTCGTGCGCGACAACATCGAGCACGGCTGGCAGCTCGGTACCCCCAGGGCAACCCGCACCGCCATCTTGAAAGTCGTTGACGCCGACCAACCCCCGTTGCGGATCTTCTTCGGCAAATCCCTGGAGCCGGTAACCGACGAGTACAAGCAGCGCCTAGCTACCTGGAACGAGTGGCAGCCCGTCTCGGTCGAAGCCTACGGGGCATAGCAAGCGACTCAGGCCCCGAACGCCGCCTGCCGATCAGGGAGGGCGGCATTCGGGGACGTTCTCAGGTCAAGAGTCGAGGAACGCTCCATTTCCAAAGGGCGCGCTCCTTGTGCAGAAGGTTCCAGTGACCGTAACTCTCCCCCACGATGCCACAATTCACAGAATGATGATGGAAGAAACTAGATGGGAGGCGGTTTCTCCAGGCTCTGAGTGGTCGATTCCTCTGTTTCACCTGAAAATCGGTCGAAGTTTGGCCCAATGTACCAGTTGGGCAGGCAAGCGACCTTGGATCGTCGCTGATTTCTTTGCAGATTATCTCTACACAATTATTGGCATGGTGCCTGTAAATCCCAGGATTCTGCGGGAGAAATTGGTACAGTTCTCTGGGCAGGCAAGCGGTCCCTGCAAGACGGACGGATCGCGCAGGGGACGGCCCGCAGAAT
>Ga0099828_10001179_pt1 | contig 17139 bp, 11 predicted proteins | sample CZO8metaG_2_FD_79338 | JGI IMG/M metagenome (GOLD analysis project Ga0099828, IMG submission 79338) | Vadose zone soil microbial communities from the Eel River Critical Zone Observatory, Northern California, USA - CZOApr15con2H1.8 metaG | ecosystem: Environmental > Terrestrial > Soil > Vadose... | reverse complement strand
GCCGTCTGACCGCAGCCTTGTATCCGGGGCAACTCGTCATCACTCCAGAAAGTGCCGTCGAAAAGCAATACGTCTGTCGATTCTAGCTGTTCCAAAACCGCATCGTCCAATCGCGAAACCGCAGGCATGAAAGCCAGGCGTCCGCCTGACTGTGACTCGAGAATCAGCCCCAGGAGTGCTTCCGACGGAGGGAGCGCTTCTGCGCGGTCCTCTGTGACATATGCGGGATAGCGGGTTCCCAAACTTAATGCCTCGCAGCGAAGATTCAAATCTGTGCTTTCGGTGGAAAGTAATGAGAACTGTTTTCCGGGAACGATTTCAGACCAGACTGTCTGTTGCGGAGCACGATTGAGCATGCGAAACATGGTGTTTCCTTCACGCAGGATTCGCAGTATCGAAGGTGCTCCGTAAACCCGCAGCGGTTGCAACTCCCGCAAGAGCAACAGCCCAAGGATGTGGTCGAGATCCGCGCTAGCCAGCACTACACCGGCAATGGGGGACCGGCGCAAGCCATCGCGAGGGTGTAAGTCGGGAGTGGCCTCAATCTGTCCTCGGAGATCGGGAGAGGCGCCCAGCAGAAACCATTTACGACCGTCATGACTAACAGCAATTTGCGTCTGGGTACGCGCTTTGCCCTGGAATCGTCCAGCGCGTAATGAAGTGCAGTTCGCACAGCCGCAATTCCACTGCGGAAATCCTCCTCCCGCTGCGGACCCCAGAATCTTTACGCGCATGCCAGAGCGATCAGAGTTGGGCGCTGGCGTAGGAATTGATTTCGCAGTTCAGCAGAACTTCTTCAAAAAGCGGAGCTGTCCATTCCATTGTAAATTTCCCTTCTTACGATAATTCTTGCGAAGAATATTTGGCGCTCAAAATGACCGGCTATGACCCTAAAGGCCAATTCAGCTTCATAATGCTAACATTGAATTCCCCTTGAAGTCAGCCAGTAAAGAGGCGTCCTTACTACCTTTTTCCCATCGTTTGTTAGCAATGTTGCAAGAGATTGCAATGTCGGGCCCGTTCGTTCCGAACGATTGCTACTGATGTGTGGAATCGAGGAAAAATTGTGCACACGGCACATACTTGCGCAGGAACTAAAGACAATTGACCTGGTTTAGAAAGGATGCTATCCATTTCCGACGAATTGCATGCACTGGAGCACATTCGCGTCCCAGATGCAGGGTTCCATCGGAAGTTTTTCGATTCCAATCTCGCCTTGGCGCTGAGTGCCGGCCCGGCCCGTCCAAATCACGCGAAACTGCGCTTTATTGCCTTCGTACTGGACGTCCACAATCTCGCCCGGTTTAATCTGTGGAGCTAGGCCCTGGACCACTGCCCCCACGCTGCTGATGTTCTTGGCACGAGCTAGCTGAATGAAAGGGCGGGAATCGTTATCCAGTCCCCAAATTCGGACTGGCAGGATGGCGTCCACTCGCGACTTGTAAGGTTGATCCATAGTGAGATTGCACTCGGTTTAACTGAAGCGAGAGTATGGGAATTTGGGCGACAAACAAAGTAACACCGGTTACCCGATTTTGATCTCGAAAGTCACAGTGTTTTCGCTGTGGAGTGAAGCACTTGCGAGACGACCACTTCTAACCTCTGCACCCCCACGATCGTGCCACTAGTCCATATCGGGCAGGGAACAGGCACCGGCGCCGCGCGGATCGCCGCAACTGCCACATGCTCCCGCAGAAGAGGAAGGAGAGGACGTCCCCTTGGAAGAAACCGCAAACACTGAAAGCCGGGGCTCGAGTTTATTGCTCCGGCACTTGGGACACTCAGCTTTATCGCGGCCAAGACCAAAGCTTCGAACTCGTGCCGACAATCCTTGCAGGCGTACTCAAAAATCGGCATGTTATGACCCCCGTGTCGTGCTGGCGCATATCGATAGCGAAGCACAAACTGTAATTCCTATTTAAAATCAATGTGTGGGAGCTTCGCAATCATCGTCATCAAAGATCGGGAACCCAGTCTTCACACCGCGCCGCGGGCTTCGCGGCGGCCATTTGCAGACACTCGCAGCTTTTTTCCTTTCGCGCAAGATAATTCTGCCGCCAGCTGAGGAGCGCCTGATCGAAGTTGAAGCCGGAACCAAGGTTCTTTGTCATTGTCATTGGCAGAAAAATCGTGAAACCGCTCTTACGGTGCTCGTGGTGCATGGACTGGAAGGCTCGAGCGAATCGCAGTACATGCTAGGTATCGCGAACAAGGGTTTCGCCGCTGGCATGAACGTTGTGCGTATGAACCAGCGCAACTGCGGCGGCACGGACCGCTTGGCGCCTACTTTGTATCACTCCGGGCGGTCGGCCGACGTTGCGGCGGTCGCGCACGAATTATTCGAACGGGACAGAATCTCCAGGCTTGCATTGGCCGGATTCTCCATGGGCGGAAACCTTGTTCTGAAACTGGCAGGTGAATGGGGAAGGGAAGCTCCGCCTCAACTGCGGGCTGTGGCCGCGGTTTGCCCCGCCGTGGATCTGGCCGCGTCCGCGGATGCACTTCACAACAGGAGCAATCGCCTCTACGAGTATTACTTTCTCTGGAAACTTCGGCGACGGATGCGTGCCAAGGCGAAGCTCTTTCCCCAACACTTCGATCTTTCACGGGTGCGCCGCTTCACCAGTCTGCGCGATTTTGATGACAAAATTACTGCTCACTATTGCGGTTTTACCGGCGCGGATGACTATTACGCGCGCGCCGCCGCCGCCAACGTGGTCGAGCGGATCGCCGTGCCGACGTTAATACTGCAAGCCGCAAACGATCCCTTTATCCGCATATTGCAGAAAACGCGAGAAAAAATCCTTGCTAATCCCAACATTACTTTCCGCGAAACTGACGATGGCGGACACTGCTCTTTTATCGGAACTGCTGATGGCTACGACGGCCATTGGGCGGAGCGCCAGGTAATCGAATTTTTGCGCCAGTTCTAACCGGCTAATATCTCCTGGTTCCACTCGTTTACCATGTCGCCGTGCAAGTTGATTTCGCCATCGAACTCGGAGCGGACGATGAAACCCTTGAGTTCCCCTGGCCCGCTCCCGAAGGCGGCCCACGTTATTACGACCTGAAACGCCATCCCGAACTACTTCTTTCCGTTGCTGAAGCGAGCCGTTTCTCAGAACTGGCTGAGTTTCTTTCAGCCGTCAATTCTCCTACGAGTCTCTTCGAGACTGCAAAGTGCGATGCATGGTTTAGCACCGAGATGAAACCCGAAGAAGATATATTCGGCGCTGCGTGCAAGTTTGGTTCATACGTGGATCTCGTGTTCAGCAGCCGCGATCCACGCGTCCTGTTTTCCGAACACGAGCAACTGGTAATCCGCTTGACGGAATTGCTGAAGCGGGTGCCGGAGATTCCCGCTACGGCAGAATTCTTGGTTCGCCGCTGCTACTACGCAGAACCTGAATCGCGCATGCGGGAGGGCTTTTATGTCACAGCCTATGTATTTGGGTATGGCGACGACGAATTGCAGTCACGACAACAATGGGCAATCGGGATGAAGCTAGTGGAGAACGCCATTCGGCAGATTTCGACGACTGCGAGATAAACGTTCCCAAACATCTCCAATGAATCGGCTATGGTTTCGGCTCGGGCGGTTGCACAAGATCAGGAATCCTTGCAACGAGCGCCGGTTGCGGAAGCTTGAAGTTGAGTTTCTCAGCAAGGAATGCAATGCGATCACGGCGAGCCTCGGCATTGAGAGAGTGTGGGGCGTCGTAAAGTTTTAACCGCTTAGGGTCGCTCACGATGGCAGCGTACTGGCGAGCGCGCTCGGGATTAAGAAACTTCTCCTGACTGGCGTATTGGAGAAACACCTCCGCCGGTGCGGCATGAGAGACAAATTTGCCGGGATCGAGCCAGGCGTACTTGGCCGCGAAGGCATCAAACTTTTCTGCGCCCACTTTCTGCCGATACTTCTGATAGTCCTCGGACTTGAAGTCTGAGTCATTGGAGAGCCCACCGGCCATGAGCACAAAAGCCTTGAAGCGCTTATCAATGCCACTGAGGAACCCACCAACCGTCGCGTTGTAGCTATGGCCGACGTAGGCCAGTCGTGTGGGATCCAGATCTTTGCGTGCTGACAGCAAGTCGGCGCCGCGTCGCATATCCACGATTTGCTGGATGAGATCAGTCATCTGTTGTTCATTCAACGGCTCTCGATTCTCTACATGTCCGGGGCGCGCGATTGGACCGTCGGTTAGTAATGACATTACCCCGCTGCCGGCAAGCACTACCGCTTCATCCAAAAATTCTTTGCGATTGCGGAAAGTCGAGTTCTCCCAGTACCAGTGGCCCCAGATGACTCCTGCAAAAGGACCTTTGCCTTTGGGCACAACCAGATAGGCTGGAACGCGTCCCCCTTTAGGGCTGGCATAGGAGATGTCATGAATTTCAATATCACCGCGATGCTCAATCCCGACCTCTTTTATATCGAGCGGTGCTTTCTGGTCATAGTCGAAACGGTGCACTACGCTGCCATCCTGCCCGAAAAAAAATGTTGAGCTGCTGATGAGCATAGTCGCTGCCAGCAAAGTTCGCATGAGGATTCTCCTCGGACATGCAAGAGAACTGACTTGGAAGCAATATAACTTAGCGGAATGCTTCATGCCCGCGGAAGATTCACCACCAGCATTCTGCCTGCTCACGAGTTTGCCGGGTGCGCCATCGCATGCGTGTCGCCATCGCTCGCGCCCGCCAAGCGTCCGAAGTTCAGTCTGGTGCGCATCATCGAGAGCAGCAGCATGGAAACGAAGATGGCGAGAAGTCCCAGCGAGGCAGTACGAATACCGACGGCCCGCTTGGGAAGAATCGAGAGACGTCCGTACACAAATTCAATATGAACCCAGTAGACAAGCAGGGAAGTTTGTCCGAGCTGAACCAGCGGGCTGAAGCCCCACTGTCCCAATCCCCACCTGCACCAGGCGTACACGGCGGAGAAAATCACCATCAAAATGCCTACGCGGATAAGAAAGAAGCTTGGACTTGTATGCCAGAAGTCATCCACCGCATACCAACGCCAGGGCCCAGCCTCAAACCAGCGCGCCAGGAAGATAAGCCCGAGCCCGCCCGCCCCCAGCACTACAAAAAACCGATTCTCATGATTGCGCATCCGCTCGCTCAGGAGAATGAAACCAATAGCCAGTCCGGCAAAGGAGAATGCCGTCCAGGGAAAGACTGGAAAGAGCCAGGTTTGCGGTTTCCCAAGATTGTGTACTCCATTGACATACGACTCGATCGGCCACGGCAGCCAGCGTGGTCTCCAAGTCGTCCACAACGGGGGTGTAAGCAAGGAAATAGCGAGGGCGACCCCAGCAGCCGGTTCAATTAGAGGCAGCCGGGGATGAGAATCTGGGAAGCGAGAGAGGACAACCCAGCAAACGATTCCCATCAAAACCATGGAGACGCCGATGATATTTAAAACATCGACGCGTAGCAGATCGCTCCACGGCGCCCATCCCCAAGCGATCAGAAACTCCTGCAGCCGGAACAGCAGCGCAAGAGCCAGAATCTCGGCTCCGCGGCGAATAGTGGTACCTGCGATCTGGCTGGGAGCCAGTCCCTTCTGAGCCAACTTGTCAACCACGAGCGCGAAAGAAACTCCGGCGAGAAATAAAAAGAGCGGCGCAGGCAGAGTGCCACCAAGCTGCGACCACATGAAAAATGTAGTCTTGCGGGCGCTTCCCCCCAACCACGAATCGTAGCAGTGGGTCTGGAACATGAGGAGGCAGGCTAGCCCGCGCATCCAGTCAATGTAGGCGAGCCGCGAGGGCGTTGAAGGCGTCATCTGAATTCAGCTACGCCTCAAAACTTCACTTGGACAGTTCACCGATGTACACGGAAAAGGGTTCTAACGACATCTGCGACAATGATCTTTCTTTCCCCTCGTTGCCCATCGTGGTCAGCAGAGTTTGGGCCTTTTTGGAATTGATCCCTTTGGATGCGAGATCCAGATCGATGGTCCGCGACTGCGATGACATGTTCAGCACAACCAGAACCGATTGATCTTTGTAACGCCGCAGATACGACAATACCTCGGGATCATTCTCGTTAAGCGGCACATAGTCGCCGTCGAGCAGGGCTCGGTTTTGATGGCGGAGGGCGAGCAGATGCCGGTAGAACTGAAGAATCGAATTGGAATCCTGCTGCTCGCTGGCAACGTTGTGTGTCTTGTAGCTAGGAGGCACGGGCAACCAGGGTGTCCCTTGAGTGAAGCCGGCGTTCGCATCGCTGGTCCACTGCATGGGAGTGCGTTCGCCATCGCGCCCCTTTTCCTGGGGCCAACCTATCTTGCCAATGGGATCTTTGACATCTTCCTTGCGCTTGGGGTCGTTATTCTCCATCCCAATTTCTTCTCCGTAATACATAATCGGCGTCCCGCGCAGACTCAGATAGAGTCCGGCCATTAGCTTGGCGATTGCGTCGTTGTGTTGGCCATCTCCGTAACGATTGTAAGAGCGGACGATGTCGTGATTGCTGAGCACGTAAACCGGCCAGCCGCCGGCTGAATCCACAGCCGCAATCTGGCGGCGGAACTCGGGTGCGGATACCTTGTTTACCGTGGTGAACAAGAAATCCATTGGCATCTGAAGTTCGTTGCTGTGCTCGCCATAGTACTGTTTCAGTTCACTCACATCCTTGGTCCAGGTTTCGCCAATCAGCACCGCATTGTGTTGGTCTGCAACCTTGCGAAGATCGCGTAAAACTTCGTGCACCTCGGGCAACTTCACGTTGTACTTGTCTTCCATATTAGGGTCGCCGAATTTGTTCTTGCCGGGAAGGATCGGGTTATCACGCAGATCGGGATCTTCAAACAAAGTGTCGACCGCGTCCAGACGGAAGCCGGCCACACCGCGGTCATACCACCAGCGGGTTACGTCGAACATTGCCTTTTCAACCGCGGGATTGCGCCAGTTCAAATCCGGCTGCTCAGGATAGAAATAATGATAGTAGTACTGGTTTGTTTTGGGATCCAACGTCCAGGCAGAGTGTCCGAAGGTGGACTGCCAGTTATTGGGAGGTTGTCCAGGACCTTTGCCATCGTGCCAGACGTACCAATTGCGATGAGCCGAGGTACGCGATGAGCGCGAATCAATGAACCACTGGTGCTGGTCGGAGCTGTGATTCATCACGAAATCCATGATGATTTGTATGCCTCGTTTTTGGCCGTCGCCCTCGAGCCGGTCAAAATCTTTGAGTGTTCCGTACATAGGATCAATATTCTCGTAATCTGAGACGTCGTATCCGAAGTCCACTTGCGGCGATGGATAGCAGGGAGTCATCCAGATGGCATCTACTCCGAGGTCCTTCAGGTAGTCCATCTTGGAAGTGATTCCCTTGAGATCGCCGATTCCGTCATCATTGCTGTCAGCGAAGCTGCGCGGATAGATTTCATAAAAGACCGCGTGCTGCCACCACTGGTGCCCCTCGGCATCCACGGTCTTCGCTTGTGCACAGACAAAAGGCACGGCAAAGCAGAAGGTCATGAGAACCATCGCCAAAATTACAAGATTGCGAAACATGAGATTCCTCCCAATAGATGGCTACGATCATCGAGCATTAACGCCCATGTAAAATATCGCCGCGCGCCTTGAAACGGAGAACAATCTTGCTGAGAACATAGTCCGTCCCAGTCCCTGAAAATCTGACATTCAGTCTAGCCCGTGCCTGATCAACGGTTTCGAGAGCGGCTCCCTCCACCGAGGCAATCTGTTCGTGATTCCAGACATCAAGTTTATACAGGTGTCCCGATCTCCCGGATACATCCAACTCCAGCTTGTCCCGCCCAGGACTCCAATTTTCGGAAACAACTCTAAGGCCCTCGCTAGTGCTTCCAAGTGCAGGCAAGGTAGAAGAATACGACAGACCGAAATCGTTGCGAAGGCGAATACGCAGAGTGCTCTGATTACCCGAGACCGGAACGCGCACAGTCACGTGTTGGTCAAGAGCATTCTTGTGGATGTCAATTGGCACGCGGTGACCATTTAGCGCTGCCCCAAGAATCTCCGCACGCAGGCTGATCGCGGGCGAAAACTCGACCATACTCTCGCCCGGACCTCCAGGTTTCGCCTCCAGCGTGATGCTGTCAGTTGTCCTGTGGTAGTTAAGTTCCAGGGTTCGGTCGCCCACATGCAAATTGTCCACACGAAACGAATCCCACTCGGCAGGAACGTGGGGAGCAAACCCTAGTTGATGAGAAAGAGCGTTTATCTGCAAGCCCAGCATTCCGCGGAGCAGCGGGCTCACGATCATCGCTGCCGACCAGATCTGGTGTGGCGAACTGGTCGAGAGCGCCTGATGATAATCGCCGGAAAGAACTTCGGTGACATGGCCCAGTGAGCCATCGAGAGCGAGCAAGCTGTTGGCGCGGAGATTGGAATAGGCCGGAAAGGCCCGATGGTAACGGTACTCTCCCACCGAAGCCCACCCCGTGAACAGCGGCCATACGGCGCCGAAATGATAGCCGCCCGGGCTGTACTTTGGATCACGAGATGAAATAATTCGCATGCCCCAGTCGGCTTCGTGGTCGGAATCGGCGAGGTGGTTGACCATCAATTCCGCTTTATCTTCGTCCAGCAGTCCGAACCACATGGGCACGGTTGCCAGCACGCTGGCGACATTAACGCGCTGATTGTTGTTATCCAAAGCAAAACTGAATATGTTTTTCTCTGGCGCCCAGAATGCCTGGTTCAAATGAGTCTTTTGCTGCGCGAAATCCTGACTGAGCTGTTGGCTTAGATCGTTTTTCTCCGCCAGCCGTGCGAGATTGGCCAGAGAACGCAGAGCTTCGGCTCCCAATCCACTCTGGTAAAGCTCGGTTTTCACCGGTAATAACGGGCCGCCTTCCACCCAGCCGTGACCAATCGCAAAGTTCTGAGGGAGGCTTTGAGCGTCGTAAGTTGATTTAAGAAACTGGTAAGCCCTCCACAGACTGTCCCACTTTTGCTTGGCAAAAGCTACGTCACCGCTACGAGTCACATAATCGTTCGCCGCAATGAGATACAAAGGGGTCGCGTCGGCGGAAGCATAACCATAGGGATAATCTTTGAACCAGGGAACGAAGCTCGCGCCCTGTGAAATTTCATGAGCAATCTTTCCATCAGCACGTTGGTATGTACTCAAAAACTCCAGAGCTGTCCGGCTTGTGCTGAAATCACCCTCGGCATCCAGCGCCAGCGTCGTCCACAGAGCATCACGACCGAAGAACCACGCAAAGCCGGGCCGCTGGCTTTCACCAGATGTCCGGTATCCGGCAATCAAACCAGTTCCGAGAAACGGGTTTGTGACCAGCCCTTGTGCCATGCTGATGCGCGCCCAATCATAGGCTTGCTGAAGTTGAACGTCGGGAAGCTGCAAGCTTACGGTTCCGTTCAGGTACTTGCGATAGTACTCGGCGGAATCGCGTAGCTGATCGGCGTAATTTCCCGAAAGCCGCCGATACGTGCTCTCAGCCTCGGCCCGTCCCTGAACTGACGCTGCAATCACAATGATCTTTGTATCTCTTCCCTTGGCGGTCGCTCCGAGCAGGAAAGAACTTTCCTCCGAAGATGAATAATTTGTGAAGTATTCCTGATTGAGGAGGGTCGCGCTGGGTGAACCTACCAAGGCGACATATTTTTTCTGTTCTTCACCTAAATAAAACGCCCGGAGCTCAGATTCCCAGTTCAAGTAGGTGCCGCCGAGCGCGGCCGGCCACTCGAGTTGGAAATCTCGGTGAAAGGACGCCTCCACCTCCAGCGCTTGCACTGTTTCCACGTCAATTATGATGACAGCGCCGGATTCGTGCACTGGAACGAACAGAGTCTCGCGAACCTGAAATGTGTCTCCCGCATAAAGAATGCTGCAGGATTCTGGCCTAACGGTCACTGTGCGCGCCAGAGACTCCGCAGGCAGTATGCGTCCGTCAGTGTGGAAACGCAGGTTAAAGTCGCGCAGGATTTTGAGCGGGTAGACCCAAGCCTCAAAGTTGCCTGCTTCATTGCCGAAGATCCCCGCGCGAGTGCCGACCGCCGCCAGAAATTCCCAGGACCGTACCGGGCGGGAGAGCTCAAGTGATGTACTTTGCTCTGCCGTGGCCCCGGGTAAGCTCATTACAATAGCTACGGCAACAAAAACCGAAGAGATGTGTATCAAACGAAAACAGTGGAGTCGTGGCATGGTTGTTTCTGCGAGCTGCGGATCATGATCGATCCGTCTTCTAGGTTGCCGCGAGGTGTACACACTCCATACTGCTGTACTATTGAAAGTAGTCGCGAATTCTAGCATGAGCCCAACTTGGGCGGGTACTGGCCTTTGTCTTTCTCACGCCGCAGGTTTATCAAATCTCTGAGTCGTTCCGCTCTCATATGGTCGTTCGATAGCGTTCTCTCCCTTGCACAGCCGCTCCGGATACGCGCATTCGCGCAGAATTCCAAAAGTACTGAGCCTTCGAAATCGGACAATCTCCCCAAATCGCCTCGAGAGATTGACGAGAATTTCATAAACGTAGCACGCGACTCAGGTCTGAACATCAAGACCATCTTCGGAGGCGAGCACAAGAACAAATACCTGCTGGAGACGACTGGTTGTGGAGTTGCCTTCTATGACTATGACAACGATGGCTGGCTGGATATCTTCCTTGTGAATGGCTCGCGTCTGGAAGGTTTTCCTGCCGGACAGGAGCCTGTCTCCCACCTTTTTAAGAATAATCGCGATGGTACCTTTACGGACGTTACCGCGAAAGCAGGACTAAGACACTCAGGTTGGGGACAGGGCGTCTGCATTGGCGACTATGACAACGACGGCTGGGAAGATCTGTACGTCACCTACTACGGCAAGAACGTGCTTTACCACAATAACGGTGATGGAACTTTTACTGACGTCAGCGAAAAAGCCGGGGTTGCCGGCAAGAAAACACGCTGGGGAACCGGTTGCGCGTTTGTGGACTATGACCGCGACGGCCATCTCGACCTGTTCGTCGCTAACTACATCAGTCTCGATCTAGCTACCGCCCCGGTCCCCGAATCGGGACCATGCCTCTACAAGGGCGTCATGGTCGCCTGCGGACCTCCGGGGCTGGCAGGTGATACTAATATTCTGTACCACAACAACGGCGATGGCACTTTCACGGACGTGTCCGAGAGTGCCGGGATCAAGCAGGCGGCCGGATTTTATGGACTCGGCGTATTGACCGCGGATTTCGATAATGACGGCTGGCCCGATATCTACGTGGCCAACGATTCGACCGCCAGCGCTCTCTTTCAGAACAAGAGAAATGGCAAGTTCGTGGACGTCGGCATGGAAGCTGGATGTGTTCTGAGCGCCGACGGAAAACCTCAAGCAGGCATGGGAGTCTCAGCTGCAGACTATGACCTTGACGGCAATCTGGACATTGTTAAGACCAACTTCGCCGGGGATACTCCCTCGCTTTACCACAATCGTGGGAACTGGAATTTTGAAGATGCCACTTTTACGGCGGGTCTGGGAATGCATACTCAATACCTGGGATGGGGGTGCGGATTCTTTGACATGGACAACGACGGCTGGCCCGACATCCTCCTCTGCAACGGCCACGTGTATCCTGAAGTCGAACAGTCGAAGACCGAGGCAGGCTATGCTCAGCGCAAGCTACTTTACCGGAACTTGCGCAACGGCCATTTCGAGGATATCTCGCTGAATGCAGGACCAGGTATCTCCACGCCCTACGCTTCGCGGGGCTGCGCTTTCGGTGATTTCGACAACGATGGCGACATCGACGTCGTGGTCAACGCGATCAACGATTATCCTCAACTCCTCCGCTGCGATTCACGCCACGACAACAATTGGATCAAGGTGCGTACCATTGGAACGAAATCCAATCGCAGCGGAATTGGCGCGCGTCTGAAATGTGTTACTCGGCCTCCGGGAGAATCGAAGCCTCACCAGCAGATTGACGAAGTTCGCAGCGGAGGAAGTTACATCTCCCAGAACGACCTGCGCATACATTTCGGCCTGGGTACGGCCGATAAAGTTGATTTGCTGGAAATCCGCTGGCCCAGCGGTCAGGTCGATACCCTAAAAGACATCAAGCCGAACCAATTGGTTTTTGTCAAAGAGGGCACAGGAATCGTCCGTAGCATGCAGTTCGATCGCTCCAAGGGATCAAACCCGGCGAAATAGTCACCGCGATGTGGAGGGCGCAGAATTCTTTGGGGTGGCGCGATTCATCGCCACTCCGGCACCTTCCGTTAGAGTATGAATAGAATCTAGCGTCACGTTATTAAACTGCTCTACCAGTCCGCTCGGCCACCGCACCTGCACTGAATCAACTCGCTCAGCCGTTCCCAGGCCGAAATGCACTCGCCGGTCGCTGTTCGACATGTAACTAGACCCGCTGCGCACTTCGTCCACCAACCTCCGCTTGCCGATATTCACCGTAATTCCCGCGCCGATGCCATCGTGATTGGAGCGCGTTCCCACCGTCTTGATTCCAATCCAATGATTAGACGAACGAATCTGATTGACCAGAAGGCTGGGCTGGGAGTTCATGTTGCTGATCACGACCGAAAGCTTGCCGTCGTTCCACAGATCGCCAACTGCCAAACCGCGTGACGATGCCGCGCTCGTAATTGCCACTCCCGCAGACGCAGAGATGTCGGTGAAAGTTCCGTTGCCGTTGTTGTGATAAAGAATGCGTGGTTCCTGGTAATTACTTCCAAGGTGATACTTGTCCACTTCCGGATACACGTGCCCGTTCGCGACGATCAGATCGGGCCAGCCATCGTTATCGAAATCGAAAAACATTGTTCCCCAGCCTAGATACTGGGTGTGAAGCCCGAGCCCGGCAGCGAATGTGGCATCCTCAAAAGTCTCGTCTCCGTTGTTTCGGTAAAGCGTGGAAGTATCGTCGGAGAAATTGGTTTTGAAAATGTCCAACCGACCGTCGCCATTGAAATCGGCGACGCTGGTTCCCATGCCTGCCTGCTCACGCCCATCCTCGTTGAATGCGGCACCTGCGGTTACCGCAACATCGGTGAAAGTTCCGTCGCGATTGTTGTGGTACAGAATGCTGGGAGTGCTGTCGCAGGCAACATAAATATCAGGCCAGCCATCGTCGTCGAAGTCGAGAGTAGAGATACCGAGCGCGTAATGGCCATCGGTGCGGTCGATGTGCGCTTTAACTGTGACATCTTCGAATGTACCGTTGCCGCGGTTGTGATAAAGAATGTTCTTAGCGTCCGGTAATCCTCGCGGCCCACACATCACCGCCACTCCCTTCCATACGCAGGCGGCCCTCGCTCCTGGTGCGGGCGCAATTGAAAGATCAAAGTCCACGTAATTGGCCACGATCAGGTCAAGCAGTCCGTCGCGGTCATAATCAACGAATGCGCAACCTGTTCCCCAGGATTTCCCTGAACCCGCTACTCCGGCTTGCTGCGCCACTTCCGTGAAAACCCCTTTCTGGTTGTGATACAGGCGATTCTTCCCGTAATAAGTGACGTAGAGGTCTTCCCACCCGTCGTTATCGTAGTCGCCGACGCAAACTCCTTGCCCCCATCCGGTTGCGATCAGGCCTGCCTGAACCGTTACATCTTTGAACGTGCCGTCGTGATTATTCCGATATAAATGGCTGGTGGGGCCTTTCCCCGGCGGGAAGCCTTCTAAAGTCGTGCCATTCACGATAAAAATATCGGGCCACCCATCATTGTCATAATCAAAGATGGCGACGCCAGTTCCTGTGGTTTCAATGATGTACTTCTTTGTTTCCTTGCCGCCGAAAACGTTTTCCATAGTGAGCCCAGATTTCCCGGCGACGTCGGTGAAATTGGCGATTTGCGCCGAATCTCTGTTAGCTTGGGCCTTTGTTCCAATAGGAAATATGAAGAAAATGAACAAAACTACGGCGCCGAAAGATTGCGAGCGCGGGAGACGTGAGCAGCGAGGAAAATTGGAAATCATGACCCTGTATGCATCGTAGGAGCAGCTCTGGCTCGGGTCAAGACATCACCAACTGATCGCGTCTGCACAAACAGTCGCTTCGACATAGTAGTATTTACTCATCCCAAACTCCGGGCCTGATATTTGCTGCCGTGCTTCTCTCCACCTCCAATCGCGGAATGGCCCTCTCGCTCTGCCGGCTGGGCGCGCTCCTGCTCGGTCTGTGGGTCGTGTCACTGGGTGCATCTGACCAGGCCGCGAAGAGCTCTCCGGCTTCTGCGCGCGCTGCGTCCAGTTACCAACGAGGCATGAAGGCCTTGCAAAAAGGTGATCTCGGCACTGCCCAGGCTGAATTTGAGAAGGTGATCCACCTCACGCCCCGCAGTGCCGAGGGCCACAACTCTCTAGGATGGGTATTGCTTTCACAAAGGCAGTTTGAACCGGCCATCTCTCAGTTCCGCACCGCCATGCAACTCAAGCCTGACTTCCCCCAGGCCCATATCAACTTGGCAAATGCTCTCTCCCAAACCGGGGATCTCGAAGGAGCAATTCTGCAAGGACGTGAAGCCCTGCGGCTGGCTCCAAACGATGCCGAAGCACATCGCGCTTTGGGACGAGTTCTAAGTTTTCGGCACGATTTGGATGGTGCGACCCGAGAACTATGGCGCGCGATTGATTTAGAGCCTCGGCGGCCCGACCTACATGACGAACTGGGCGCGCTGCTAGCACAGCAGTCGCATTCAGATGAAGCCTTGGCGGAGTTCTCCGAAGCTATACGGCTGCAGCCAGATTTCGCATCCGCCCATCTTCATCTTGGTGTGTTGCGTCTCGAACAGAAGTCACTGGGCGACGCAGTCTCGGAACTACGCACCGCCATCGGGCTCGCTCCTGACAACCCCCAGGCGCACTTCTACCTGAGCAGAGCGCTTGAGGAAAAGGGCGAAAAAGATGAAGCCATCCGAGAAATGCAAGCCTCAGTGAAACTGCAACCAAACTTCGCCGACGCCCAGAATCGTTTAGGCCTGCTTCTGCAGCATTCCGGAGATGCCGAAGGAGCGGTCACTGCATTCCACAAACTAGTAGAGCTCCAACCCGACAATCCGGATGCGCACAACAATCTCGGTCTGGCGTTGCTGCAACGTGGTGATGCCAACGCCGCAGCGCAAGAATTCAAAGAGGTACTAAAGCTGCGGCCGGATGATACCGGTTATCGCACAAACCTCGGTGTCGCGTATCTGCAGCAGGCCAACTTCGATGCTGCTATCGCAGAGTTCCAATCTGGACTCAAGACAGCCCCGCAAGATGCCACCCTGCATTACAACCTCGGCCTGGCGCTAAAGTTAAAAGACCGACTTGCGGAAGCTGTCGCCGAATTGCGAAAAGCTGCCGAACTAAATCCTGCGCAGGCTGACATTCACTACACGCTGGGCGTCACTCTTTGGCAGGAGGGAGATTTTCCCAAAGCGTCTGACGAACTCCGCGCCGCCATCCACGCGAAACCCGATTACGCCGAGGCCTATTACACTTTGGGCACGGTTCTGAAACAGCAGGGAAGTCTCCAAGATGCGGCGACTGCACTCCGCGAGGCAATTCGGTTGCAACCGGACTTCATGGGCGCCCATACAACGCTCGCTTCGGTCTTGCGACAGCAGGGCGACACCGCAGGCGCGGCCGCCGAGAGTCGGGCAGGTGAGCAGATCGCAAAACAAAAAACTAGCTTACAGACGGCCACCTTCGCCACCAATTCAGGCCGGAGACTGCTCGACGTGGGAGATGTCGAAGGGGCGGTCGCACAGTTTCGTTCAGCGATCACGCTGGTTCCCACCTATGCTCCGGCGCATCTCCACCTCGCAGAGGCGCTCCAACGAAAAGGAGAAAAAGCGGAAGCGCAGAGAGAGTTTCAAAGAGCGGCTGAATTGGATCCACGCCTGAAACCTGCTTCTCCGTAATGCACGGCACATCTTGCAGTTTGCCTACGGGTTCCGGTTCCGGAGCGCCACCACTGTAGTCTCTACCGGAACGCCGCGGGTAACCTTGACCCGCAGCACAGCTTCGAATGGCTTCACTTCGCCCGTATCCGAAAGGCTGAGCCGTGACAAGAGCTTCTCCAGAGAATTCTGTTCGCAAACGTATTCGACCGCTGCTTCGGTACCCAGTGTGGTTGTTCCCGCGAGGATCAAGACAGAGCGGGCTGGATCCAATCCCTGTACCAATGCCACAACTGCATAGTCCTCGCTCAGAGGCGTGTTGGAGGGACTACCGACCAGAAACTTGGGCTCTCCACTCCGCGGGTGCACATTCACCACCGCCAGGTCACCCTTGCGCGGTCCCGAATCGAGCCGCTGAAATACGAACTCTTGTGTGCTTGGTATCTCTCGCAGGGTCAAATTTTCAGCCGGCGATCCAACGAAGATCAAATCGTTGTTCTTGGCGTCGTCAAGCGAGAACAGACTCCCACGCTTGACGCGTAGCGGGCGCCGCAGCAAACCGAAGACCCGATCGAGCTCATGTACCGCCAGCACTTCTCCTACTCCTGTGTAGTGATCCAGAATCAGATTGCGCGAGTCACGCAGGGGATCGAAGTATCGCATTCCAATTTCGGGGCGTCCCACGAAGGCCCCGTTGCTGAAGATCACCCACGTCTCTTGCGACCCACTTAGAAAGTTCTTCCAGAAAACGCGGAACGCTGCAGGGGCCGCCTCGTTACCGGCAGCCGGTTCGCGGCGAGTGCTGTTTCTGGTGACTACCAGTGAGACGATCACTCCAACTGCTGCCGCCAGCAAAATCGACAGCACGGCCACTGCTCGAACATTGCGCCGCTCGGTAGTTCGTTGGAATGTCTTCTCATAGGAAGGCGTCGAAGGCGGATGAGCAGTTCCTGGCAAGCGATGATGAAAAGAGAGAGCGTAGCTGCCCTTAGGGAGTTCCACCACGATCGGATCTTCGGCGCCAGCAGAACCGTAGTACTCGGCTAATTTCAGACGTAGACGTCCCGCCTGTACTCGAATTGTGGAATCGGACTGCGGATCGAAATCTGCCCTTCGCCCGAAAACCTCGGTCGCGATTTGATACTCCTTGGGATGAGCGCCCGGATGATCGAGTTCATGCTCGGCGAGGTATCGGAGTAGTTTGCAGAGCGACTCCGAGCCGTGCAGAACATGGCTGCTGACCAGCCTCTCAATCTGCGCGAGGTATTGTTCCTTTTCCGAAACTTGGGGCCGAGTAACGCTCATTTAACGTAAG
>Ga0099828_10001173_pt1 | contig 17165 bp, 13 predicted proteins | sample CZO8metaG_2_FD_79338 | JGI IMG/M metagenome (GOLD analysis project Ga0099828, IMG submission 79338) | Vadose zone soil microbial communities from the Eel River Critical Zone Observatory, Northern California, USA - CZOApr15con2H1.8 metaG | ecosystem: Environmental > Terrestrial > Soil > Vadose... | reverse complement strand
CTTGCCACAGTCAGAACAGACTACTTTATGCATTGTCCGGGGACTGCCATACGAACTACGACTCATCGGCCTAGTACACCTCCTATTAGCGTGCACCAGTACAGGAATGCCACTAGCCTATAGACCTTAGGGACCCAAACCCCTCAATTCATAGTGATTGGACACGATCTGAAGGTCTGCAGGGATTCTTTCTCGATAAAGAGGTGTAATGACGATAATTCCTGCGAACAACTTCTAAATCGGACCCGGAGAAACGGGCCTCCATGGAAAGCTCAGACATACAGAAAGCCCTCGATTCTTCCGTGGAACTACAGATCACCGTTACCGGAAGAAAATCAGGACGAGAATTCTCGACACCAGTCTGGTTCGTCCGAGAAGGAAAGACCGTCTTTCTCATGCCGGTCAGGGGCTCGAAGAATCAATGGTACAAGAATGTCTTGAAGTCGAAACGAATCGGGATATCATCGGGGAAGGTATCGATCGAACTCTCCGCGAAGCCGATTAACGACCTGAAGAGGGTTGCATCTGTGGCTGACAAGTTCAGGGAGAAGCATGGAGTAGCAGATGTCAAGAAGTACTATGCCAGGTTTGACGCCGCTATAGAGTTGAGTCTTCCATAGCCAGAAGCGCATTTGTTAGAAAGGCGATGATCCGACTATGTCAAGGATTTCAAAACGGCCAATGCTTCGCTCGCATGTGCTGTCGCTCTCGACTGGGACGAGAAGACATGTCTCACGATTCCATCTTTGTCAATCACGAAGCTTACTCTTCCAAGGATTAGTCCAAGGGTCTTCTTGACCCCGTAAGATTTTCTGACTGATCCATCGGGGTCGCTAAGAAGTATGAAGGGTAGTTTATGTTCCGTGGCAAAGTCCCCGTGAGACTTTTGGTTGTCTCCGCTTATTCCGATGACTTCTGCGCCAAGGTTCTTGAACTCCTCGTATGAATCTCTAAACTCGCAGGCTTCAGCCGTGCATCCTTTCGTGAAGTCTTTTGGATAGAAGTAGACGACGACGTTCTTCTTTCCGTGGAAATCTTCGAGGCTAACGTACTCCCCATTACTGGCCTGGAGTCGGAAACCGGGTGCCGGACTACCTGTCTCTACCATCGCTTACATCCCTCAAAGTCTTCCTTCTATCGCCGAAAACGGATCAGAATATAGGGAGACAAAACGACTTCTGACCCGCGTGGCTTCCCGAAGATGTTGATCTCGTAGTTTTAGTCTGAACTTTCAGCTGAATCCCGTTTTGTCGGCAGGATGAGGATGTCGCCGGGCGACCTCCACTTCTTCAGAGTATATTTTCTCGAGGTTCGACTGCTCATTCCGGTTCTTTTTCCCGCGGTGGATGAACGAGCGATAATTTTTGGGGAATTCCTTCGCTACAACTATCTGCAATGATCTCGGTTCCGAATGTTGAGTCATGCTACTATTGATTAGCTCTGAATATATAAACGCATTGATGAACGTCTATATGTTCTTCTCAGCGTGCGTGCGGTGTTGCTAGAACCGCGTTCAAGCCCAGCCGACGCTGGAGTTCGGAGACGTATGCGGAAAGGACCTCATTGTTGACGTGATAGAAGCAGAACTGGCCTTGCTTCTCTTTCTCTACGATGTGAGCTGTGGCAAGTTCCTTCAGATGATGGGAGACCGTGGGTTGCGAGACATCGAAAAAAGCGCCGACATCCGAGCAGTTTAGTTTGCCTGTCATTGCAAGCTTCTGCAGGATTGCGCGACGTTGCGGGTCAGCTAGGGCCTTGCTGATACGATCGAAATCCTCGGTAGCTAGCTTCATCACAAACCAACTAGGTTTGTCGAAACTATTAACGTTTCGATATGCATCTATCCAATCTCCTGGATACCTTCAGCCATAAAGCGTTCCGAATGATGATATAGATGTTCATCAATATGTTTATATCCCGTCCGCCCCATGCTCTAGCCATGATAAGGAAAGAAACGACTAATGACAAAGTAATCCACCTTAGCAACGGGGAGTTCGAGACCCAAGTTCTCAAATCCGACTTACCGGTTCTCGTAGATTTCTACGCAGACTGGTGCGGACCATGTCATGCGATTGCGCCGACGATTGATGCCCTGTCAAACGAGTTCGAAGGCAAAGTAAAATTCGTCAAGGTCGATGTCGATGCCAACCAAGAAGTAGCATCGAGATACGACATCATGAGCATACCAACGATAATGCTGTTCGAGAACGGCAGAGTCGAAGATAGCATCGTGGGAGCATACCCAGCGTCCGTTTACAAACAACACATCGAACGCGCCCTAGGCCGTGTAAGCTAACCACAGACAAGCCAACCATTGGGGCTTTACGACATGGATCACGCCTGCCCAATCTGTGGAGGACTAAGCCCGTGCATCTATCCGCGTTCTGAGTCTCTAACCCTGTTCAGGTATCACGATTGTCCTTACTGCGGGTGTGCTTGGAAGGAAGCTTCGAGCACAGAGTCTCCTTAGGCCGTGACTCACCAAGCTCTAGCGGAGGACTATTCTCCAAAGGATCAGGACTGTTCCGATGATCCCGATCAGCATTGAGCCGAGATAGTTTCCTAGAAGAATGCCTAGGGGCCATGCGTAGCTGGTGAACCAGTCGCGCATGAAAGGGTTCGATTGGTATTCTGACGAGAGAGCTGCGGACAGACCTAGTATAGCGAGGAATTGGCTGATCACAATTACTCCGAGTCTTCTCCCGATTGCTTGAGGTTGCTGAACCATTACTTTTGGAGTGACTTTGACCGGTTTCGGCCTTGGGTCGGGAATCAGGAGAGAGCTCAAAGCTCCGAGGGAGACGAAAATGCCTGCTGTAAACGCAGCCCATCTGGTGCCCTGAGTAAGCGCATCAAAGATGATGCCCATCGCGGCCGGCCAATTTGCACCAAAGCTGGCGATGAACGTCGGGTCGATTCCCCCCGATAGTCCCGAATTGAAGGCCGCCTTCAAACTGGCGATTCCCATCTGGCCAAAATTGACCGTACTGGCTGCGAGGGCGGCCTGTCCGACGGCGGATATCTGAGCTACCAGTATAGCGCCTATTACGGCGATTCCAAAGGCTGAGCCAATCTGTCTAACAGTATTGTTGGCCCCAGATCCTACACCTGCTTTCTGCCAGGGTATGCTCATCAAGACTGTGCTTGTAACCTGGCTGATCGCCAGCCCAACGCCAGCGCCGTAGACAATAAGAACGGGATAGAGGTAGTAGACGGGGTTTGAGATGCTGATGATCTGAGACATGCCAAAGAGCGCAACAGCTTCTAGAACCATGCCCGTAGTGATAATCCACTTGGGTCCAAACCGGGTAGCTAGAATACCGGCGATTGGAGCGAAGATGAACACTGAGATGGCCATCGGTAGGAATGTGAGGCCCGCATTAATCGCGGACAATCCCTTAACCGTCTGCAAGAATATTGAAATAATGAAAACTGCTCCAAACTCACCCATCGCAACGATTGTAACGGTGAATAGCCCATACCGGAAGCCTTTGTACTTGAGAAGGCTGAAATCAAACAGAGGCACCAATCCCTTCCTGGCGCGGCGAATCTCGTAGAAAGTGAATATTCCCAGTAGTATGATTCCTGTTATGATCGAAACTATAGGAAGCGACACTGGGTTTGAGGTCGGCCACGAGAAGCCTCCGACAGAGAAGTCTTGGTTAGGAACCAGCCAACCATAGGTTTGGGCCTCGATAAGGCCGAATAGCACGCTCGCCAATCCGACTGTGATGAGGATGAGTCCGGGATAGTCAGTTGTGTATTTTGGATCCTTGAACCGGGTCTCCCTCATAACCAACGCAGCCCCGACCAAAGCCGCGATCCCGATCGGGATGTTGATGAAAAACGCCCACCGCCAAGAAATATATGTTGTAAAGTATCCACCTAAGACCGGACCCAGAACCGCAGCCGCCCCCGCTGTCGCCCCCCAGATGCCGAAAGCTACGTTTCGCGATTTGCCAGTGAACGTCGTCGTCAGGATCGACAGAGTGGAGGGAGAAGCCATGGCTGCCCCGAATCCTTGGATTACTCGACCCACAAGCATCTGGGATAGGTTGAGTGAGAATCCGTCGATAATAGATCCGACGATGAACGTGGAGATTCCAGCCATGAAGATCAGTTTTCTGCCGAACTCATCGCTCAGTTTCCCCCAGGAGAGGAGGAAGGAGCCGAAGATGAGTGCGTAGAGGGACGTGATCCATTCTAGATCCTTAAGGCTGATGCTGAAGTCTTTCTGGATTTGTGGAAGAGCGACGATGACTATGGTCGCATCAATGACAATTATCGCCAGGGAGAGACTCAGGACCAGGAGAATTAGGAGCTGCTTCGGCTGGATCTTGCCGGACTCTGCCTGTGCCGCTTGGGTCGCTGATCCCTGCCAGTCTTGGCCTGACTCCTTACCCGTACGACTCGCTGACATAGACACCACTCGGCTTTTCTAGAGGGTAATCAACTTCACTCTAACACGATTTCAACCAAGTTTCGATTGGACGCTCGTTCTGTAAGCTTCCATGTTCGTCTTTGCGTTTTCATACGCAAGCCGGATGAGTTCTTTGGCAGGACCGAGGTCTTCCGCCTTCTCGATCCGGAAGCTCACCCATCCGGCCTGAGGAGCGAACCTATGAGGGATCGCTGTCCCCTTCTTCAGCGCCGTTGCTTGGTCGATCTTTGATAGTCGGATGTCGAGGAAGGAGGGTCCGTGGTGGTGCATGAACTCGAGCCCTTCAACTTGGAATTCTGTTCCTCCGAAGCGGTGGGTCGCTTGGGTCACGCTTGGAAGTTGCAATATCCAAGTCTTCAGATCCTCGAAGAGATTGTTCTGGTCCACCATGTCTGCCCTACTGATTGGTCATCGGATCCAGGTATTTGTTGACCAACATTTAGGCTCGGATGGTCATTTCATAGACGTTGTATAGCACTGGATGATTGATCTATGCTTCCAAAGGGAAGAGTGAGGGTATGGAACAGTCCTCGAAAGTCGCAATTCTCGGCATGTCTGGTAGTGGCCGGAAAAGGTCCTACAACAGCGCGTTGCTAGAGGCAGCGAAGCAGCTACTCCCACCAGACGCGACTCTAGAAGTCGTTGATATCTCAAGACTACCGTTGTACAATCAGGATCTCGAACATGACCTGCCCGAGGCCGTAAAGGAACTCAAGAAGAAGATTCGGGGCGCAGACGCGATTCTGATTGCTACTCCCGAGCACAATTATTCCATCACAGCGGTTCTAAAGAACGCAATCGAATGGGGCAACAGGCCCCCGAGAGACGCTTCGTGGAGCGGGAAACCCGCTGCGATCATCAGCGCCTCAACAGGGTTGCGAGGAGGAGCGAGAGCCCAGCTGCACCTTCGACAGATAATGATAGACCTAAACATGCACTCGATCAACAGGCCTCTGCTATTGGTCGCGAATGCTAAAGACAAATTCAATGAAAATCTGCAATTGACTGACGAGGAGTCTCGCCAGACTTTACGGGATGTTCTCTCAAGCCTCGTAGAGTGGACTCGCAGACTTCAGCGATAACGGCGAATGTCTCGTGAAATCCACATTCCCACTACTTGAATAAGACTAATGAACTCTGCGACCGACACGAGCTGAGAGAAAAATGTTGAACCACAAACGATTGGCTATAGTAGGGCTAGTACTGGCTATCTTCATTGTTGCGATTCCTTCGACAACTCCCCGCGTATATGGAGCCGCGGCTCCATGTTTGCAAAAGTGCAGCATAACGATACTGGCCCCGGGCGGAGCCTTGAACTCGAACACTAACGTCAACTCATCTTTCCTAGTGTCATTCGCCGTCCACAATTTCACGTTACAAAACCCAGGAACGACAAGTGATGTCAACACGACAACCACTGGTGGCGGGGCGCATAACGAGGGTCACATCCACGTCTGGGTTGACGGTCGCTATATCACGATCTGGACGAGTCCGAACGGCATACCTCTGACACTTTCGGCCGGCAGCCATACAATCCGGTTGGATCTAGTGAACGACTTTCACCAAACGTTCAGCCCTGGAGTAAACGCGACAACGACCGTAAATGTGTTGGAGTCGCCGCTTCAAGCGACCGCTAACAATGCTCAGAACAATGCTAGCAACGCGATGTACTACAGTCTCGGCGCCCTCGTACTTTCCCTCGTAAGCGTCATTCTAGTGGCGTACGTTGCGTTCAAGCCAAAGTCGAAACCATAAGGGTCACCTGCGAATGGGGACCCTGCCCCATTTTTGTGAGCCGTCATTCTTCAAGATTGCACTCGCCTTGTTCCTTGCTAGTCTTACGGTTTTCACACTGCCTCAGAATTCTCCAAGACCAGTTCAGGCTAATGATCCCACCTCTTCCGCGATGATAGTCGACTATGCTTATCAACCACAACACATCAACATAACCACAGGAACGCAAGTAACCTGGACCTACTCGAGTAATGGACAAACAGTACACACGGTCACCTCATCACCTCAGACGAACACAACGCAAGGAGGAACACCGCTCATCAGTAGCGGACAGCTAAACCCGGGACAGAGCTTCTCATACACCTTCTACAAGCACGGCATCTACCCTATCCAGTGTTCCCTCCATCCCACAATCTCAACGATGAACGGATGGGTTAACGTAACCGGGACAGACCTCCAACCTCCACCTGCTTCCACGCCTTCTTCTGACATGACACTGTACGTGATCGCAGGACTAACCGGTGGCGCCGTCGTAATAGTATCAGTCATCCTATTCCTAAGGCGTCGGTCCCGAAAAGCCAGGCGCACTTCGCCACTCAGGTCATCGTGAAGCCAAAGACACAGTCGAGATTTTTCTAGAGAGACTGTTTCTGCAAAGAACTGCGAATCTTTTCAATAGTCTCAGGCGGGAGCTTGAGGGTTCTATGCTCATCACCGGCATGAACTTCGACCAGCTTCATCATTTCGTCTACTGAATGGGTGCCCTTCGCTTCGAACTCGCACTCCTTCAAGAGGAAATCCTTGCATTTGAATTTGATCATGGAGCATTAGGCCAAAATGGTCTAAGGATGATAACGTTTGTCCGACCGGTGGATTCACGGGTCCGTTGTCGCTAAGGCGCGGCTGGTACCGAAAATACAAGCTTTGTCGGGAATCTCCCGATGATTCCTTCTTAAGTACATGTTAATCGCAGTCGAAATACGGTACTCTTGCAGCTGGCCACAACTCAGCCCGCGAAGAATGTTCTAGAGGTCCGAGAATATGACCTATTCCTCGATGTTGATTTTGCCGGTCTCAAATACAGCGGGAAGGTAACGGTGGATCTAGAATCAGTCGGCGACGTGTCCCTCGACGCTGTAGGCCTACAGATCACTAATGTAAAATCCGGAAACCGTAAGGTTCCATTCAAACATACGGGGAAGCTTCTAAAAGTTCAGACCGGCAAGTTCTCGGGTCCACTAGAAATCGAGTTCACTGGAAACGTCTCTGACAACTTCACCGGGCTCTACAAAGCATCCTACGGAGACAGTTACATTCTCTCCACACACCTCGAAGCAGTTCAAGCTCGCAAGGTCTTCCCTTGCTTGGATCATCCCGCATTCAAGGCAGTGTTCAAGGTGCAAGTACGAACCGATGAGAGCCTCTCCGTCATCTCGAACATGCCCAAGGAATCCGAGACAGAGGAGGGGGGCGATAGGACTGTCACGTTCCAGAAGACGCCGAAAATGTCCACATACCTACTCTACTTGGGCGTTGGAAAATTCGTCCAGGAGAAGGGCCGACATGGAGAGACAGATCTATACGCGGCCTACGCTGACCGGCCGACGGGAAAGATCAACACAGGATTCTCATTCGAAGCTACTCAGAAGGTTCTAGATTACTACGAGTCATACTTCGGCATCCCATTTCAGCTGCCGAAACTCCACAATGTAGCAGTCCCAGAATTCGCCTATGGCGCGATGGAGAACTGGGGAGCGATAACCTACCGAGAAATCCTGTTACATGTGGACAAGGATACGAGCATACGGGCGAAGAAATCGGTAGCCCATGTCATCGCCCATGAGATCGCTCACATGTGGTTCGGAGATCTAGTCACGATGAAATGGTGGGACGACCTCTGGCTGAACGAGAGCTTCGCCACATTCATGGACTACAAATCCACCGACCGCGCCTATCCTGAATGGAAGGTCTGGCAGGACTTCGTTCGCACCTCCACCTCCGGCGCAATGGGCCGCGACTCCCTGACTAAGACCCATCCCATTATGGCTAAGGTCCACGACCCTGAAGAGATCGAGGAATTATTCGACGAGATCAGCTATGGCAAGGGGGCCAGCATCCTGCGAATGATTGAGGCCTACATTGGCTCAGAGAATTTCAAGAGGGGTGTTGCTCAGTATCTGCAGAAATTCCGCTATAGTAACGCCTCTGGTCACGATCTCTGGTCAAGCCTCCAAGAAGCATCTGGGACAGAAGTCAGTCGGATAATGGAAGGCTGGATCAGCCAAGAGGGCTTCCCGGTCGTCAAGGCCTCTTTGGCGGGGGGTAAATTATTGCTTGAACAGGAGAGGTTTCTACTGGCGGGTGGGACTTCGAACCAAACTTGGCCGATACCGGTCACAATGAATGTTGATGGAAAGACGCAGTCATTCTTGCTCGACAAGAAGAAGACCGAGGTCAATCTGCCCACAAAGCCAAGGTCCCTAAAAGTGAACGTGGACCAGACGGGGTTCTACGTTGTGCAGTACGACGGAAAGGAACTGCAAGATCTCGTGTGGAAGGGCAGACTCTCTCCGCTCGACCGTTGGGGATTGATCAACGACGCGAAAGCCTTCCTTCTATCGGGACGCGTATCATTCGTGGAATACTTCAGTCTAGTCGAGAAGTACCAGAATGAGGAGGAGTATCTTCCAGCCATTGAAGTCTCCGACCAGCTCTCATTCCTCTACCAGATCGCGCCTTCTAGATTAATCGAGACTTCTCGCAAATTCCACAATGCTGGACTCAAGATTTTCGAGAGTAAGAAGGACGACAATAGCACCACTCTCAAGGGCATCGTCGCCGCCCGCCTCACACTTCTAGACGATGCCTATGCAAAGACGGCCGGTTCTAAGTTCAAGGGCCTGGCAAATGTCGAGCCGGACATGAAACGATCCGTGGTCATGGGCTACGCTAGATCCTCGGACGATTACGATGGACTAATCGGCGGATACTTGAAGAGCACGACTGACGAAGAACGGCTGAGATTTCTGGAAGGATTAGTCAGTTTCAAGAATCCCGAACTCATAGCAAGGACACTAGATTTTGCCGTAGGCGGCAAGGTGAAGAGACAGGACGTTCGAAACGTGATTCTCTATGCGACAGCCAACCCGGACGCAAGAAATGTGGCCTGGGAGTGGTTCAAGAAGAACATGGCCAAGTTGGAAGCGATGTACTCAGGGACGGCCCAATTCTCGATAATCCTGCGTGAGTACTTCTCGATTATCGGTGTCGGTCGCGCAGCCGAGGTCGAGAAATTTTTCAATGAACACAAGGTTATCGGAGCCGACATCGCCCTAGAGCGCTTGAAAATCTACGATCAGCTCGCGAAGAAAATCATCGCAACCCGTTAGGTGTTCATCCAACAGTTTCCAGTGGTGCTCTACCTTCTATGCATAACTGGCTACGAATCCAGCTATTGTCTCAGTGACTGAACAGGCTCGCGTGAGCTCATTTGAGATTAGTTGGGTTTCCAGGCTATTCCTCGGAACCCTGAGAATGTTCCAGTCCGTGAGTTCGTCAGTGTCCCACCTGAGTATGTGAGCATTGTTCCTGCTCCTCCTGCTATGTAGGCCGTGCCGGCGGCCCAGCTGACTGAGTATAGGGTGTTGCTTGTAAGCGTTGGGAGGGCTGAGAGAGTGGATCCGTTGTATGTTAGGACTAGGCCTGAATCTCCAACGAGTAGGGCGAGGGTGCCGGCAGGGTTGAAGGATATGAATCGCACCGTCAGGGTTGAACTGTAAAGACCCGCTGTATTGAGTGCCTGGAACGTCGTTCCATCGTACCTGAGGATTCCACCGCCCTCTCCAGCGATGAGCGCGTAGGACCCGTCTGGGCTCCAGGCGACAGCGTCGAAGCTCTGGCTCGCTCCAGAGTTGAGCTTGGTCAGCTGACCTGTCGATTGATACTGGAACACTTGGCCAAAGTAGCTCACAAGAAGGGCTTGGGTTCCACTGGGATTCCAACTGATAGCGCGGAACGATACAGCGTAAGAGCTGGGAATCTGAGTGACCGTTGCGCCGTCGTACTTTAGGAGAATTCCTCCAGAGCCACCCACCAGCGCGTAGGACCCATCAGGCCGCCACGAGATCGAGAGGAAGTTGACCGTCGTCGCGATTCCTGTCGGAATTGTCGTGAGACTGGTCCCGTCGTATTTGATGAGCACGGCATGGTCACCGACTATCAGGGCGTAGGAGCCGTCGGGCTTCCATGAGACCGCGCGTAGCTGGCTGGTGACAGGCTGACCGATCAGCGAGAGCGTCCCGTTCGGGTAGAGCTTGTAAACGAATCCCTCGTATGAAACTACCAGCGCATAAGATGGAAGCGTGGTTGTCGAGGAATTGACGACTAGCGGTTCGCAAACACTCGTCGTGCCATTGTTGTTGGTGTCTCCTGAGTATACCGCGTTCCAACAGTAGTTGCCTGGAGTGTTGAATGTTCGAGATGCGGAGTTGGGCACAGCGCTGTTGGTCACTGTGACCGTAGATACTATCGTCGACGTCCCACTGCAATCCTTCGTCGAAAACAGGGCGTAAGTTACCGTCCCACCCGCCTGAAATGCACTGGTCAACGTGGCCGAGTCTGTTACTGAGCCGCCGGCAGTAATCGTACTGGAAGAAAGAATTGTTGTAATCGTCGGGGTCGTCTCATTTACCGCAAAGGGTTCACAGGGTGACCTAACGGCGGCGTTGCCATTTGTGTCGCCGCCGTAGGCAGCGTTGAATGCGAAGGTGCCTGTCGAGTTGAATGCTACGGCTCTAGAGTTCGGAACGATGTTGTATCGACCGTTGTTGATGACACTGACAATCGACACAGGGGTGCCTGCGCCAGTGCAAAGGCCGTTTGCAAAAACACTGTAAGTGACTGTCCCACTGGCAGCCACCTCTGACCCGCAAGCGGGATCAGTGCAGCTTGTCGTAAGGGACGCAGAGTCGGTAACAGGCCCTCCCACGATTATTGCGGTCGCTGACAGACTGGTTGTAAGATTCGGCGGTCCAGGATTGACAGTCAACGGCTCGCAGGGGCTGATTGCTGCAGGATTATTGGTGTCGCCACTATAGTTGGCTTGGAAGCTGAAGCTACCGGTGAAATTGAAAACGACGGGTCTGCTATTGGGGATGACTCGATTGGTTACTGGTACAACGGAGACGACAGTCGCGGCTGCTCCACAGTTTCCAACACCGTAGCCAAAATAGGTAACCGTTCCGCTCGCGTTGGCAGTTGCTCCTTGCAGACTCGCAGAGTCTACTACCGATTGGCCCACTCGAATGCTCGTCGAGGATAGGGCAGTGTTGATTGTTACAACGGATGAAGTTACAGTCACATTGAGAGAGATCGAATGGAAGAAGGTCCCACTCGTTGCGTTGATGTTCACCATGTAGCTGCCCAACATGCCGCTACTAGTTGTGACGTTTAGGGTTGCGATTCCAGTTCCTCCCGAGTTCAAGACCACGCTAGCTGGGCTGAGGCTAGCCACGGGTCCAGACGGAGAGACAGATGCCGAGACGCTTAGGGTCCCGGAGAAACCATTCAGGCTTCTCAAAGTTATCGTTGAGGTCCCGGAAGAGCCCGCAGGGATGTTGAGCGAGGTGGGATTCGCCGATAGCGTGAAGTCTTGAGATCCGATGATATGATAGATCACAGTTGCAGAGTGAGAGATAGTTCCCCTAGTGCCAGTTATTGTGGCCAAGTAGTTACCAGCACTCGAACCGGTACATGTCAAGGTAGAGCTCCCAGACCCGCCAGTGATCGAGGTTGCAGACAGACTGCAGACAAGGTTAGTAGAGTTTGTAGTAACGCCGAGAGACACCGTACCAGTAAAACCGTTCAGAGGCGCGACTGTCATCGTTGAATTCGCAGCGGCGGCCACATTCACCGTGACAGAGGTCGGGTCGGCGTTAACAGTAAAGTCCGGTGCATTGGCCACATGATATACAACCCCGGCCGAGTGCGAGAGGTTAGTGCTCGTACCCGTGATTGTAGCGAGATAGTTGCCGGCAACGCTACTACTGCACGAGAGCGTTGATGATCCTGAGCCACCAGTAATGGTGGTTGCGCTCAGAGTACAGACAAGGTTGGTAGAGTTCGTGGAAATTGCGAGAGTGACAGTTCCACTGAAACCACTCAGAGGTGTTACGGAGATGCTCGAAGCTCCTGGAGTGTTAACGGTGACTGCGACGGTTGTTGGAGTCGCGGATTCCTTGAAGTCTTGCACGTGATATGTCACGGCGGTTGAGTGAGACAGAGAGCTGCTGGTCCCGGTCACAGTCGCAAGATAGTTGCCTGCGGGTGAACCGGTGCATGACAGAGTCGAAGAACCGGAACCGCCTGTTATGGCAAGCGAGGAGAGAGTGCACGAAAGGCTGGTAGAGTTGGTCGTTACGGTTAGTGAGACTGTTCCAGAGAAGCCGTTCATAGGAGCAATCGTTATGGTGGAAGTGCCACCCGTGCCTGCATTGACAGTCGCACTGGTTGGACTCGCTGAAATAGCGTAGTCGGGCGATGACGACGGTGATACTGATACATACACGATGGTCGAGTGAGAAAGATTGCCACTAGTTCCAGTGACTGTTACATTGTAGTTTCCAGGTGTTGTCGAATTGAGAGTACATGTGGAGGATCCGGAGCCTCCGGGTATGGTCGTTGGGCTACAGGTGACGTTGAGACGCGTTGAGGGGTTGACTGAGGTTGCGAGGGTTACTGTACCTGTGAAGCCGTTCTGGCTGGTTACCGTGATTGTGGATGTGCCTGTTGAGCTTGGACCCAAGGGTAAGGCTGCAAAGTTGTATGTGAAGGGAGCTGACGAGCCGCTGACGTAGAAGATTCCACCGGTGGTCGGAAGGCTATTTGTCGGGGAAGATGTGATGAAGCTTGTAATGCTGTCGGGGTAAGGCGCTGCGGTGGTGCCGATTAGCTTGGTCGTCTTCGTCCAGCTGTTCCCGGAGCCTGTCCACTCGTCTATTCTTTGATTTGTCGCGTTCATCCAGAAGAGGTAGAACTTGTTATGGGTCGGGTCGTAGCTCGCGGCGTCTGGAAATGCGTAGTAGGATGACGAGAACGAGGTCCCTGTTCGAGATTCACCGACTCCAATTACGTTCGACGTCCATGTTCCAGTTGGCGAGCGTGTGGCAAAGTTGAACGTCTCTGGGTTGTTGTCGAAGTAGACGGCGTAGAGGTTGGTTCCAGAGTTGAAGAGCCAGGCGTTGACATCGTTCTTGGTGGTCGTCGCGGAGATCTGTTCATCCGTGCCCCAGGTCGAACTGTTGTAGAGCTTGCCATGCATGTCACTGTTCCCTAGCCAATAGGCTGCATAGATCTGGCCAGCCCCGAGCGATGCCAGTGCCACATGCCAGTTGTTTGAGTGAGCAGTTGAGAGTGTCGTAGGTGTTGTCCATGAGGCATAGTTTGTTCCCGAAGAATGGATGACTTGAGGCAATTCAGTTCCACCACCGCCACAGCTGCCCCGACTATCGCTCAAGAACGCAATCCAGGCTTGGCCGTTGCTGTCGACGATAATCTCTTCATTCTGATAAGTGAAAGTCGATCCAGCTTTCAGGGCAGTCTGCTCAGGTTGCCAGTTGATCGTCCCCGATGCCCCTACGAGGCTTCCTGTACGGAACTGGACATTTCTGCCGCAGTCGGTCTGGAAGGTGAGCTCGTTGTAGCGTGCGTAGTAGACGTTTGTACCGTCGGTGTAGACGCTGAAATCGCTGTCAGTTACATGAACATTGACGTTTGTCGGTGTTGCCCAGATTGATCCGGTTGACGAAGTTGCATACAACAGGCAGCCAGATTGATTTTCGCACGTCACGGATGTATCTTCATAGAACATCCAGATGAGGCCCTGGGCGAAGAAAGAATCTGCTAGATAGGATGACTCGAACCAGGTTCTGTCGTTGCTGCTGGTGACCGTGACGGGAGTGATTGTTGCAGAGGTGGTTTGACCTAGTGTCAATGAGCTTGGACTAGCGGAGATGGTAAAGTCGGGTTGTCCTGTGATTGAGACTGTAAGAATGACCGAGTGGAATAACGATCCGCTCGTACCCGTAACATTGACAGTGTAAGAGCCGAGGGGAGCCGTGCCACTCGTTACACTCAGGGTTGAACTTCCTACGCCATTGGAACCAAGGATGATGCTTGTCGGGTTAAGGTTCGTAATGGGACCGGATGGAGAGATAGAGGCTGACAGTGTGACGGTGCCTGAGTAACCGTTGATGCTTGATAGATTGATGGTCGATGTTCCTGAGGATCCCCGTACTATGCTCAACGTAGCGGGGTTCGCGGCAATCCCGAAGTCTGGTGTCGGTGGTTGCGTAACTGTGACCGAAACAACGGCAGAATGGACAAGACTCCCGCTTGTGCCTGTGACTGTCACCGTGTAACTTCTTGGCGTGGAGCTGTTGAGAATGCAAGTGGACGACCCGGAGCCCCCGGATATATTCGTGGGGCTGCAACCAACGCTGAGTCCGGTGGTGGGATTGATAGATTTCGAGATCGTTACACTACTAGTGAAGCCGTTCTGGCTGCTAATCGTAACCGTGAATGAGCCTGTAGCGCCCGAACCGAATGATAGGCTGGATGGATTCGTAGAAACAGTAAAGTCTGGGCTGGACTGGTGTAAGCGCCATCCTGTCAGTGGATGTATTTCCCAGCCGTTGTAATTGTGCCCTTGCGAGGTCTCGCGGCCTGGATCCCAGTAAATGAAGCCTTGAACATCTATCTTCGTGGACGCACGGCTCGTCTGACTGCCCAGGGCTATGTCGTCGCAAGCAGTTCCTGAGCCGCAATACCCGGCCGCCTTCCAGTCATGATCTATCTCTCCATGAATGCGACCGTAGCAGGTCGGGTCTGATGGAGATGTGCACGAGGTGTCGTAATTGGGAACTATTGCGGGGTCAATGAGGTTGGTGGTGGTGTCGGATGTCGTTTGATGGCTAGTTCCTCCATTTGTGGCGTCATAGCTGGTGGCAGAGTCCTCGGTTGTCAGGCTGCTCCTTTCGATACCATCGATCTCGACGAAGACCGATTTTATTCCGTTGGAATTGGTGACGGTGCAGGATGGACCTGGAGAGGCCCAGCCTGGCGGTGTTGGACCTGGCGTGAGCCATCGTTTTGCCACTCCACCTGTGACGCTTGTAGTGATACCTGGAGTAAATGGACTAGCAGAAAATGAGGCAGACCCCGTGTGGTTCGCGGTTATGTCAGTAATGCGCACGATCAGTGGAGTGCACTGAATCCGCGTGTTCCAGGAAGTTGAAGTCGTTGCTTGGACCGACGGAACGTATCCAGTGTGGACAGCAGTCACAAAAGCTAGGACAACCATGATAAGCGGGAGAATAATATTTCTCGAATGTTTTCTGGAATTCATTATAGTCTCAGGTTTTTTTCCGGTCAGCAGGACCAAGGAGTGCTAAACCGAAAAGCCGTGCCCTCAAACGCGTACTAAAGGCAATGGTTGAGATGGCGATCTTTGGATACAGGAATCAGTCCATAGCTGTAAGCAATCTCGAACTAGCCGACCGATAGAGAGCTGGTGTGATTCGTAGAACCAAGCCTCTTGCGAACTTCGATCGTTGGAATTTTTTCAGTGGGGGTGATTTCTTCCGGTGGTTTGGTGCGGGGGGTGGGATTTGAACCCACGAACCCCTACGGGACGAGGTCCTGAGCATCGCGTCCTCTGGACCATATTGCCAGGGTTCTCGCGCCTTTGACCTGTCTTGGCAACCCCCGCTTGGTTGGGGGGAGATTTCTGATCTAGTCTGATAAAGCCTTCAAAGGCTACGCGGTCCTGCCATCAGGATTCTGCTGGTCTATGCTGATGGTCCTTTGCTGTTTTCTGTATTCTTCGACTATCTTGAGTCGTTTCTCCCAGTCTCTCATCTGTAGGTCTCGCAGTACTGTGTTGAGTATCTGGCTGGTGCTATTGTGTATCTGCGTCCAGCGTTCGCGGGTCTTCACATCTCTCTCACGATCAAGCATCATATTCCTCGACTCCTCAAGACTCTCCAGAAGCTCAGTCACGATCCGTGTTCGTACAGTATTCTCCTCGATCTCTTTCTCGGCCAAGTGCCTAGGACACCGTCCCACTCGGATCTTCAGTCATACGCTTCCTTCTTCCTGCCCGCCCTACTGTCCGGTTGGTCCATTTGTCTTTCAGAGCGCTCTTCCATAATCGCAAGAGTCTTGCTCCTGTGCTGCTGAGCAACCGTTTCTCTCCCTGATCCAAAGTCTTGTCCCTGGACCCCTGTTCGAGATTATCGAGGACAGCGATTGTCAGCCGGCGAATATTCGCCAACAGTTCCCACCGATCAGCCTGTTCACCAGAGCCCTCCTGAGCCATTCTATCTATCACTCCCATTTCAAACACCTCGATTCATTCGGCGTCACGTCCCGTAGACCAGCATAAGACGCGGAAGACCCGTCAAGACTAGCCTAGGAGACGCTGACACTCGATGATTTCGAGGCCAGTATAGACGCGAGTAAGGGTCCTCAACATAAACGCTGTCGTCCTGAGAGGCAGCTTACGAATGGGACAGTGAAAGCATTACGCAGGATAGTAGAATTGACACTGGACGTATCCAAAAGTCGCGCAACGACGGAAAAATACGTTCTCCGTTCTAGAAAAAGAATTCTTAATCGTTCCTGTGGTTAGTCAGAGATCTCCCGAGAAGAACCGGAAGAGAATCCAGCCCGATCCGGCAGCGAAGCCGCCTAGCTATGCCCGTCAACCCTGTGAGGTATATGGACTGTTAGAAAAAGGGGGTTTGTGTCCCAGGTGAGTCTCCAGAGATAGTTCTATTTCAATCGTTCAAGTATTATCTCTATGGTGGAAACGTTCCGTGCATCCTGGCCCTCACCGACAATCTCCGTGCCCAAGTTCACATGCTTCGACAAGCCGCCCTGGAAGAAGCGGTTATTCACCACCTCAGCCACATCGACGGCAGTGCTGATGGCT
>Ga0099828_10001170_pt1 | contig 17189 bp, 20 predicted proteins | sample CZO8metaG_2_FD_79338 | JGI IMG/M metagenome (GOLD analysis project Ga0099828, IMG submission 79338) | Vadose zone soil microbial communities from the Eel River Critical Zone Observatory, Northern California, USA - CZOApr15con2H1.8 metaG | ecosystem: Environmental > Terrestrial > Soil > Vadose... | reverse complement strand
GCAAAGCTGGTTGAGAAGCTCGGCGGCAAAGTCGAAGGCGCCGCGTTCGCGGTCGAACTCACCTTTTTGAAGGGCCGCTCCAAGCTGAACGGGGTCGACGTGTTCTCCTTGATTCAATACGACCGCTAATTCTCAAACCTAGAGTCGAGAGAAAATCGCCGCTCCGACGCAGGCGCTACCGTGAATGCCGTTGCCGTAGAGCTTCGAAAAGGACGACACCTGCGGCGACTGAAACGTTGAGCGACTTCACCGGCCCGGTTGTGGGAAGCGAGACGACGAAGTCGCAACGCTTCCGCGTGAGATCATGCAAACCCTTGCCTTCTCCGCCGAGCACAATTCCCACGGGTGACGTGTAATCCGCCTCTGTGTAGCTCTTGTCGGCGCGCTCGTCGAGGCCGATGAGCCAGTACCCAGCTTCTTTCAACTCTTCCATTGTTTGCGCGAGATTGGTCACTTTTGCGACCGGCAAATGCGCGAGCGCTCCCGCGGAAGCACGCGCGACCGTGTCCGTCAGGCCCGCCGCGCGCCGCTCCGGAATAATCACGCCGTGTGCTCCCGCGGCAAGCGCGGTTCGAATCACGGCCCCCAGATTGTGTGGATCTTCAACGCCATCCAGCAGAACAATCAGGCCCTTCTGGCCGCGTCCGGCGCTCTTGTTTGCGGCCGCCAGAATTTCTTCGAGCGTGCCGGCCGCGTGTGCCGCTGCCAGCGCAACGACACCTTGATGATCCTTCGATCCTGCCAGCCGGTCGACCTGCCCACGGTCTTCAAAACGCACGGGGATATTTCGTTCCCGTGCCAACTGGACAATCTCCTCGACGCGCGTGTCTTGCCGCCCGCGCGTGATTACGACGCGGTCAAACGCTTGTCCCGCTTCGAGCGCCTCGCGAACCGCATGAATTCCAGTGAGCCGATCCATCGGGGAGACAGTTTACAGTTGAGAGCCTACAGTTGAAAGCGAGAGCGGGCGCCTGTGTAGGGGCGAAGCACGCTGCGCCCCTGCGGGGAACACTCAATCCAAGGCCGCACAAAACTCCAGGATGCGCTCGTGGGCTGGCTTGACGGGAGCAGCAAACGAAAGACTCGCCGCTTCATCGAGCAACAAGATCACTCGATCGAGTTCACCTTCGCCGGCCCGCCCGGCCAGCGCGAGGCGAATAGGATGAAACAGCTCCCGGCCGCGGAGATCGAGTTCGTCTTTCAGACAATTCACAACTTGTTTGAAGCGCTCGGAGGTAAGCGGTGCGCCATCGAGCAAGAGCAGAGCAAGTTGACGAAGTACTTCGCGCGCGGCATATCGGGAAAGCACCGCGTGAGTTTCCACTCTCGCAAGGATCTCCTCTGCATCGTAGTGGAAAACTAGGTTCAACAATTCAGAAAGGGCGCCGCGGTCCGCAGCATGCGCGCCCAGCATCGATGCGGCGCGTTCGCACCACGCAAGCTGCTCCCGTGAAGGCTCGCCAGTGAGCCAGCCGCGCTCGCGGAGAATGCCGGCAACGTCCGCGCTTGTAAAGGGGTTGACGGCAGAGGGAGTCTTCGGCGTTTGTTCGGGAGGCATTACGAAACTGTATCGCAAACCGGCCGGCCGAGTTTCACCCGCTGCACTCAGAGCGGCACGAGCGTTGCCACAACCTGAGCGGCAATGGCTTCACCGCGTCCGATGGCATCGACGCCCTCGTTGGTTTTCGCCTTGAGATGTATCTTATCGGCCGTCACGCCCAGCGCCTTCGCAAGTGCTTCGCGCATCCTGGGGAAGTGTGGCCCCAGCTTGGGCTTCTCGACGATCACGACGGCATCAATGTGCTCAATCGCGAAGTGCTTTTCATCGAGCAGTCTTCTCGCATGTTCTAGAAAGAGCAGGCTGTTCGCGCCCTTCCATTTCGGATCCGTATCCGGAAAATGCGTGCCAATGTCGCCAAGCCCTGCCGCGCCCAGCAGCGCGTCACACAGCGCGTGGGCGAGCACGTCCCCGTCCGAGTGGCCCACGGGTCCCTTTTCAAACGGCAGTTCGACGCCGCCAACGATCAGCTTTCGCCCCTCCGCGAGCCGATGCAGGTCGTAGCCGAGACCGCAGCGCATGCTCATGCTTTCCGCCGCTCCTGCTCGAGATAAAACCGGGCGAGGTCCATATCTGCGGGCTTGGTGATCTTGATGTTGCGCTCCGAGCCCAGCACCACGTGAACATCATGGCCCAGCCTCTCGACGAGGCCAGCTTCGTCCGAGGCGGTGACGCCGTCTGCTTGCGCGCGCGCAAATGCCTCTTTCAGCAACTTGGTCGAAAACGCCTGCGGCGTCTGCGCCAGGACCACGCGTTCGCGCGGGATCGTTCCGATAATCAGCGCCACGTCTTCGGGCAGGCTCGCGCGCTTCACTTCTTTCACGGTATCCATAGCCGGAATGCCCAGAATGGCCGCCTGGCAGCGCCTCGCTTCTTCAATCACCCTGGTGATCTGCTCCGGCGTCACGAAAGGCCGTACCGCATCGTGCACCAGCACGATCTCCGTGTCATTCGATACTTCCTGCAATGCTAGCGCTACCGATTCCTGCCGGGAATCCCCGCCCCGCACCACGCGAACGGTTTGCGTGTATCTTTCCCCGCGGATGCGCTCTTCGAGTGATGCCACAACGTCCGCGCGCGTGGCCACAATAATGTCCGTCACAAGTGGGCAGGACGCGATGCGGCGCACGCTGTGAAGCACGATCGGGGTGCCGTCCAGCTCGAGAAACTGCTTGGGCGTCTCGGCGCCCATGCGCGTGCCGAGGCCAGCAGCAGGAAGAATGGCGGCTATGCGGCCCATTGCGTGTCCGTGAATGCGAAGCGGGCCCTGTGCGGCGCTACCCCCGCCCCACACAGGTCAAAGAACGATTCGCAAACCTCAGAGTGTACCTCAAGCGGGAGTGCCAGGTGAATCTGGGACGGCAAATTGGCGCCAGACTTGGCGTACAACAGAATGATGAATCTTCTGCTAGCGCAAATAGATACGAGGAACGCGCTGGCTCACGGCGCAAAGCAGATCGGAGGTCACCGTGCCAATGCTGCGCGCGACCAGATGGGCGGGATGAGCGTGCTCTCCGTCGCTGCCGTAAATCGTCGCAACGTCACCTACTTCCGCATTCGGCACATCCGTCACGTCAGCCATCGTCACATCCATCGAGACAATTCCCACGATTGGGGCAAGCACACCGCGCACAAGCACGCTCCCGCGATTCCCCAGCGATCGGTGGATGCCGTCGCCGTAGCCCGCGGCGAGCACGGCAATCCGTGAGGGACGCTTCGCCACAAAGGTCTCGTTGTATCCGACGCCCGCACCCGCGGGGATGCTCCGCAGGCTGATGACGCGCGTGCGCAAACTCATGACTGGTTTCAGCGGCAATCGCGCTTCCAGCTCGGCGCGCTTTTCCACCGGCTCGTAGCCCGGGTGGTAGCCGTACAAAATTGCTCCCGGCCTCACCATGTCGGCCCAGGTTTCCGGCCGTGTCACAATCGCGGCGCTGTTGGCGAGGTGCACGATGCCCGGATCGATGTCCAGCGACTTCAGGCGCTCGAGCGCTGCATAAAAGCGCTCCTCCTGCTGCCGCGTCTGGTCGCCGACTCGCGAATTCGTGAAAACTTCCGACGATGCGAAGTGGGTCATGACTCCGCCAAGCTCCAGGCGCCGGCACTTCGCGAGCTGCCTCGCAAAGCAGTCCACGTCACTCGGAGCGATCCCGAGCCGGTTCATGCCCGTGTCCATCTTCAAATGAAACAAAACCCGCTTCCGGCCCCTGTGGCCAGAGACTCGCCCGGCCGCCCGCTCCAGTGCCTGGAGCTGCTCGCAGCGGTGAACGACCGCCGTTAAGTCGTGCTCCAGCATGCGTGACTCTTCCCCCGGCCAGAAACTCGTCAGCACAAGCACCGGATTCCTGACTCCGGCTTTGCGAAGCGCGATCCCCTCCTCCGTGCAAGTCACGCCAAACCATTGCGAGCCGGCCTTCTCCAGCGCTTTCGCCACCTGCGGACCGCCATGGCCGTAGCCATTGCCCTTCACAATCGACAGGATTTTTCTTGGCGTCTTGCGCTTCTCTTCAGGAGGGTTCACGTACGCATGGATGGCCCGTAGATTGTGTGCCAAGGCGGAAAGCGAAACCTCAGCCCAGACAGGGCGGCTCTTCATTTTCGCAGGACTCTTCTCTGTTTGCGCCATAGCCTTCCCGGGAAGAAAATAGTGTACGACATTCGCGCGAACCGGACCGATTCCCCCGGCCGCTGGAGCGTGAATGACAATACCAGTCAAGTAGGCACGCCGCATACCACCGGCATTGCCGTCGCGGACCCGCCTCAGCGGATCCCACACTCACGTCTAACCTATTAGTTTATAAAGACTTACGAGGAATCCGGACTGCACGACTCGCCGGCGGCTCACTTGCCTGCTCCCGGCTTCTTGTGGAACGCTTTCCGCGCTGTGGCAAGCCTTACATGTCCTCTGGGGCGAAGTGCGAGAAGGCATCCGGCGCCGCTTCTTCGAACCGCGTGAAACGACTCAGGAACTTCAGCTTCACCATGTCTGTTGGGCCATTTCGCTGCTTGGCAATTCTAAGCTCCGTTTCTTCTCGCTCGTCAGGAGCGGCGCCTTCTTTGTAAAAGTTAGGCCGATAAATGAACATCACCACATCGGCGTCCTGCTCAATGGCACCCGACTCGCGCAAATCGGAAAGTTGCGGGCCGCGCTCTTCCCGTTCTGGCGCGCGCGTAAGCTGGCTCAGAACCAGCACGGGAATCTGTAGCTCTTTGGCAAGACCCTTCAAGGCACGCGAAATGCTCGCAACCTCCTCCTGGCGGTTGCCGAACCTTCCGCGCGCGGTGATCAATTGGAGATAGTCCACTATTAGCAGAGAGAGAGGCTTATCTCGTTGTAGACGGCGTGCTTTTGCCCCGATTTCGAGAACGCTGATTGAGCCGGAGTCGTCGATCCATAGTGGTGCTGCTTCAATTCTTTGGAGAGCATCGTTCATTTCGTTCCGCACGGCTCTCTCCATCCTTCCCCTACGAAACGCTTGGCCGTCAATCCTAGCTACGGCACTAACAAGACGCTGCAGCAGCGACTCTTTCGACATTTCCAAGCTAAAGATTGCCACCGGCAAACCGGCGTTAATGGCGATGTTTTCAGCCAGATTCAACGCCAGGGCAGTTTTTCCTTGTGAGGGACGCGCTGCCAGAATAATAAGCTCCGAAGATTGAAATCCGGAAGTCAGCCGATCGAGATATCCGTAACCGGTGGACACTCCTGTGACGCTTTTTCCTTCGCTAGCTATCTTGTCAAGGCGCTCCCAGTTCTCGCGAACGATAGCTTTGATGGGGATAAGGCCTGCTTTCACGCGGTCTTCTGCGAGCGCAAAAATCGAGGATTCCGCGTTGTCGAGGATGGCGTCCGCGCCATCCTCGCCCTCGAATGCGCGCTGCTGGATGTTGTGCGTCGCATGGATCAGGTTGCGCAGCAGCGCCTTCTCTTTGACGATACGGGCATAATGCTCGATGTTCGAAACCTTGGGCATGCCATCCGCCAGCGACGCCAGGTACGGCGCTCCGCCTGCCGCTTCCAAATCGCCCCGCCGGTGCAATTCCTCCGTCAAGGTGACCAGGTCAATCGCCTGTTGGCTCTCGCCCAGCGAGATCATCTGCGTGTACACGCGCCGGTGTTGGTCCAGAAAGAAATCCTCCGGCCGCAAGTTCTCAATCGCCGCGTTCAGCGCGTTGTTGTCGAGCAGAATGGCTCCGAGAACCGAGCGCTCGGCATCGAGGTTATTGGGAAGGGGCTTTTCCAGGCTTGCGTCAGTCGGCATAGAGATTTCGCTTTGTATTCGCCTTACCTTCGCCTGTTTTTACTATAGGTTTCGCCGGAGGGCAAGTGAAGAATTTCTTCACCTCGGGGCCGGGCGCTCCCCCGCTCCAAGCGATGCGGCATTGTGCGCGGAAGCAGCGCCAGCGTCAATCCGTTGGCTGTGGATTGTCTCGGAAATCGTTGAATAACTTTTGCGCGTGAAGTAACAGCGGCTACCAGCACGATTCGCAAACACCCGCCGCATCCCCGGTCTGTGAGCCTTACGATTCCTTTTCCACTTGGACCTTCACTGCGGCCGTCACGTCGCGGAACACCTTGATCGTGACCGTGTACTCCCCGAGCGCCTTGATCGGCTCCGGGAGCTGTACCTGTCGCTTGTCGATCTTGAAGTTCTGTGCCGCGAGCGCCTCGGCAATGTCAGCGGTTGTGACCGACCCGAACATCTGGTCGTTCTCTCCCGTCTTGCGCGTGAACTTCATCGACACGCCATTGAGCAGCTCCGCCTGCTTGTGCGCGGCATCCAGCTCGGTGGCTGTCTTTTTCGAAAGCGCCGTACGAATCCTTTCGAGCGCTTTCATGTTTCCCGCGCTCGCCTCGATCGCCAGCTTGCGCGGCAAAAGAAAATTCCGCGCGTAGCCCGGCTTGACCGTAACCACATCGCCGCGGTGCCCCAGCTTGTCGATATCTTCCTGAAGAATAATCTGCATGTTGTATTCCCTTAGCTCCTCGATGCTTTACGCCTTCGGCGCTTCCGCTGCCGCGGCCACCACCACGCGCGGCGCTTGCGTCCCCGCCGCGCTGCCCGCGAAGGGCAGCAGCGCGATATTGCGCGCGCGTTTGATCGCCACGCCCAGCCAGCGCTGGTGCCGCGAGCAAACTCCCGTCATGCGCCGCGGCAGGATCTTGCCGCGCTCTTGTACGAACTGCGAAAGAATGTCCGCGCGCTTGTAGTCGATGAAATCCATCTTCTCGACGCAAAATTTGCACACTTTCTTCTTCCGGAAATATTGCCGCTTGCCCCGCGGGCGTCCTCCGGGACCTCCCGGCCCGCCCTCGCGGCGCGGACCGCCATGTCCGCCTCCGGGTCCGCCTTCACGGCGCGGTCCGCCGTGGCCGCCTCCCGGTCCACCATGCCCACCTTCGCGCGGCGGAGCCCCGCTCGGCGCGGGCGGTTGTTTCGGTTCCTCTGCCATGACTTCCTACCTTTCTCTCAGTTCGAAAAAATCGATTCCTGCAAGCGGGTTTAGCTCGCTGCGGCAGTCTGCTCCGGTGCCGGGGGCGGAGCCGCAGCCCTGCGCGGACGCCGCGCCGCGCGCCGTTCGCGCTTTCCACCGAGCTTTTTCTGGCGCTTCAAATCTTCATCCAGCCGCACCGTCAAATACTTGATCACCACGTCCTGCACGCGCAGCCGGCGTTCCAGCTCCGCCATCAGCTCCCCGTGGTTCGTGCGAATCTGCTGGTACACGTAAATCCCCTCGCGGTGCTTGGCCACGCGGTACGCCAGCTTCCGCGTGCCCCAATGCTCGGTCTTCTCGATTTTCCCGCCCTTTTCCGCGCAGGTGTGCTCGATGCCGGTGAGAACCTTCTTGATCTCTTCCTCCGGCGTCGCTGGACGCACGATGAAAATCAGATCGTACAAACGCTCTTCCATGATGACCTCTTTCCTGTTGACCGCTTTGCGGTTGCCTCAAAACGACGTCCCGGACCCAGGTTCGGGAAAATCGTCACTGCTCTTTTGGCGGCTCTTCCGGCTGCGCTTCCTTCCGCCGGTTGTATTTGTTCATCGCCGGGTCGATCCCTTGCCTCAGGATCGTCTCCACGGCGTCGCCCGCTTCGCTAATCATTTCGGCTGCAATTTCCAGTTCAGTTTTTTTCATCGGCCGCAGCACGAATTCTTTGCGGCTGCTCAGCGAATGATCTGGCCCGCAGCCCAGCCGAAGCCTTGCAAATTCCGGTGTCCCAACCGAGCTGATCACTGAGTTCGCCCCGTTGTGGCTGCCGCCGCTGCCTCTCCGGTCCAGCCGAATCGTGCCGAACGGCAATTGCACTTCATCCCACATCACCAGCAGATCGCCCGGCTCCAGCTCGTATTTCTCCAGCAGCTCCCGCACCGAAATGCCGCTCAGGTTCATGTACGTCTGCGGTTTCGCCAGGACCACGTCTTCCCCGGCGATTTTCCCGCGCCCGACCAGCGCTTTGCCCTCCGGCCGCTCCACGCGAATCGCATTCCGATTCGCCAGTTCATCCACCGCCATGAATCCTAGGTTATGCGGCGTCCACTGATACTCCGGATCAGGATTCCCAAGCCCGACAATGAGCCGCATAGGTCTCTGTCCGGCAGCCCGCATATCGCGCGCCGCCCTGCCTCGTAATTTATGGCCTTACTTCTTTTTTTCGCCCTTCTCGCTTTTCTCGCTCTTCTCCGATTTGACCTCGGCCTCGGCGCCCTCTTCACCCTCCACTTCCTTCTTGCCCTTCTTGATGACTTCCGGCTCGGCTGGCGCCGCAGCTTCCGCAGCCACCGCCTCCACGGGCTTCTCTTCTTCAACCTTGAGCGCCACCACGTGGGCGAGCACGCGGTCCGGATCGGTGAGCAACTTCATCTTCGCCGAGTCAATTGTCAGCTCACTGGCGCGAAGCTGCTTGCCCAGCATCAGGTCGCTCACGTCCACCTTGAACTCCGTCGGAATGTCTGCGGGCAAGCATTCGATTTCCACTTCGCGGGTCACCACCTCGAACACCCCCCCCTGCTGCTTCACGCCCGCAGGCTCGCCGAACGTGTGCACGGGCACTTTGACGCGCATGCGCACGTCCATCGCCACGCGCAACAAATCCACGTGCAGCAGCTTTCCGCTAAGCGGATCTACTTGCCAGTCCTTCAAGATCGCCGGCTCGTGCTTTCCTGCAAGATCCACCTGAAACAATGTGTTATGTCCGCTCTCGGAACGCAGGATCGCTCCTACCTGCTTGGCATTTACGGACAGCGTGATCGCCTGGCCTTTCCCTCCATAGAGTACGGCCGGCACTTTGCCAGTCTGGCGCAAGCGCCGCGCTTCGTTCTTTCCCCGGTCCGACCGGGGCGCTGCTTCCACCACAATCTGTGTCTGAGCCATACGTTCTATCCTTCCCTGAATTCTTGCGGGACAACCTTTTCTGTCCCACGCAACCCTAAATGAACAGCTCGCTGATCGAAGTCTCCTCGTGTATCGACCGAATCCCGCGCGCCAGCAAATCCGCGACGCTCAACACCTTGATCTTCCCCATCTTCCTCGCTGCCTCGCTGATCGGCACCGAATCCGTTGAAGCGACCTCCTTGATTTGCGACTTCGCGATCCGCTCGATCGCCGGTCCTGATAGCACCGCATGCGTGCAAGCCGCATAAACCTGCGTCGCGCCCTCTCGAATCAATGCCTCGACAGTCTTCACCAGCGTCCCCGCCGTGTCGATGATGTCATCTACAATCAGCGTGCTGCGTCCGCGCACGTCTCCAATCAGGTTCATCACTTCGCTGACGTCCACGTCCACTCGCCGCTTGTCCACGATCGCCAGCGGGGCATCCAGCTTTTTCGCAAAAAATCGCGCCCGCTCCACGCCTCCCGCATCCGGCGATACCACCGTAAGATTCGGCAGGTGCAGGTGACGGAAGTGTTCGACCAGCACCGGCGTCCCGAACAGGTGGTCAACTGGCACATCGAAATAGCCTTGAATCTGCGGCGCGTGCAAATCCAGCGTCAGCGCCCGGCTCGCTCCGGCCGTTTCCAACAGGTCCGCGACCAGCTTTGCGGAGATCGGAACCCGCGGCTTGTCTTTCCGGTCCTGCCTCGCGTAGCAGTAGTACGGCAAAACCGCAGTGATCCGCCACGCCGACGCGCGCTTGAACGCATCGATCATCAACAGCAGCTCCAGCAAGTGGCAGTCGACCGGATAACAGCACGGCTGAACCACGAAGACATCCGCCCCGCGCACGTTCTCCAGTATCTGAAAATAAATTTCGCCGTCGCTGAAACGCCCTAGGCTCGCCTTGCCTAGCGGCACGTCCAGGTGCCGGCAGATGCTCTCTGCCAGCGGCAGATTCGCGGTCCCCGAGAAAATCTTGAATCGGTCGTCATTCACGACGCGCGCGCCCCCACGCAACGTTTGAATTCCTTGGCCTTCGAGTACCTGAGCCCTCACACGGTCCCGATTGAGTGTCTGCTGCCGAAAGTCAAAAGCTTACGCGGAAAACCCGGCACTAACCCTGTGGCCTGAGGAGCCTGAAAACACAAAAACCCAGCTCAAGGTTCTTTGCCACTTTCCACTGCAAACTGTCGGCGGTTACTTTCTGCAGAGACGCTGCGGCTCACCCAACGACACGTGCGCGTTTCAAGGCGCACCCTTTACCAGACGGAGATACCTGTCGCGCGAAATCGTCTCGCAAACGAAGGTCTGGTCGTTCGAAAACCCAACAGCGGCTCGGCGCGCCATCGCTGGGCTCGGGAAAACTCCAAACACCGCCGAACCGCTACCCGCCAGCGAGGCTTCTGAAGCTCCTCCCCGGAGCAACGCCCGCTTGATTTGATCAAGCCGCGCGTGTCGCCGGAAAACCGCCCGCTCGAAATCATTCGAAAGGCCGCTTCCCCGCCCGCTCCAGCACAGAGTACAGAACTCAAAAAGTCTACGGTTTGCGGCCCCTTTTGTCAACGTGGCGGAAGACAGTTTGCCGGCCTTCACCCAGCGGTACGCGTCCGGCGTTGCCACATGAATATCCCACGGCGAAACAATCAGCAAATTCATTTTCACGATGTTGGGAAGCGGATAAATCTCGTCGCCGCGGCTCACCCCTAGCGCGCACCCGCCAAAAAGAAAAAAAGGTACGTCAGCACCGAGAGAGGCGGCAATCTCCATCAATCGCGGCGCCGGTAGCTTCCTTCCCGTCAGCCGCAGGTACCCGATCAGCGCGGCCGCCGCATCGCTCGACCCGCCTCCCAGTCCCCGCCCCGCCGGAATCGCTTTTCGCAGCTCGATTTCCACGCCGGATCGAACCTTCAACTCGCGGCGCAGCGCCGCCACCGCGCGATAGGCCAGGTTTTTTTGAACCGGCTCCTGCGAAAGAGCGGTATTGCCCAGAATCGTCAGCGCCATCCCCGGCCGCCGCGAACTCCGCAGCCGCAATTCATCGTGGAGAGAGATTGTCTGGAGAATTGTGCGCAGCTCGTGATAGCCGTCCGCGCGCTTCCCAAGAATCTCCAGACGCAGATTGATTTTGGCGAACGCTGGGATTCGAACTTCGCGCATGCGGCTTACTGCGGCTTCGCGGCTTGCGGCGAGGATTTTTGCGCCACGCGGTGCTTTACCTGCGAAAGTTTCTTTTCTATTTCTGCGACTTTGTCGTTCTCGACGTCCGCCGGCAGCGAGCGCCGCCATTCGTTCAGCGACTTCTCCCACTCCGCCGCCGCAAGCTCGCTCCGGCCGGTCTTGGCGTAAACATCGCCCAGGTGCGACCGAATTGTCGCGTCATGGCTTTCCCGCGCCACAGCTTTGCGCAGCGTGGCCTCGGCGTCGGCCAGCTTGTTCTCTTTGAAATAAATCCAGCCCAGGCTGTCCAGATACGCCCCGTTATACGGGTCTTCTTTCAGCGCGCGGCGCACGAGCTCCTCCGCTTCGTCCAGCCGGATTCCTAGATCCCCCAGCATATATCCATAGTAATTGAGGACCGGCGCGTTGCGCGGATCGGCGGCCAGCGCTTTCTTGAACTCCTCTTCAGCCCGGTCGTAGAACTTTTGCCGCTCGTAAATCGCCCCCAGCAAAAACCACACCATCTCTTTCTCGCGCGGCTGCCCCGGCAGCACTTCCGCCGCAAGCGCCGCCTCTTCGGCCTCCTTGTACCGCCTTCCTCGTTCGTAGACCTGCGCGATATTCAGATACGTTTCCCGGTCGGTCTCGTTCTTCCTCAATTGCGCCCGCAGAATCTTCACTGCCTCGTCAGTCTGCCCATTTTCGCCCAGCAACAGCGCATGGCTTGTCCGAATCGCAGGGTCGCTCGGGTATTTCGCGGCTGCTTCCTTTCCCGTCTGCAGCGCCCTCGTCAAATCCTTGGCCGCGCGATAGGTGTCCATGATCAGCAGCCGCGCCCGGCGGTCTTCTTCGTCACCGAGGTGCCCCAGTTCTTCATACGTGTAAATGGCCGCCTGAAAGTTCTGCATATCCCGGTAGAGTTGCCCAAGCTGCTGGTAGAGAATGGCCATCGACCGCCGCCGCGACGGCAGCACCGTGGATTGCGATTTCAGCCCCGTCACCGCGTCGGACAGCACGCGTATCGCATCCTCGAAGCGCCCCTGCGCTTCATACAGCATGGCCTCGTTGTACATCACCTCGAGGCTGCCCGGAGCGTACTGCCTCGCTTTCACGAGGTTTTCTTCCGCCTTATCGAGTTGGTGCAGTTCCCGGTAAATCTGCGCCAGCCGCAAATAAATGTCCGAATCGTCTGGCATCAGGTCGGCGAGTTTCTGGTACACCGCCAGCGCTTCCGAGTATTTCTCTTCGGAAAGCAGCGTCTGTCCGAGTCCCCGCTGGTGGCTCAGCTCCGACGGATCCAGCTCCGCCGCCTTGCGGTATGCTCGCTCCGCTTTCGCAAGTTCATGCGTCTGCGTATAGGCGTCCCCCAGAAGATCCAGCAGCGCCGGCGCAGGCGTTCTGCTGGTAATGCCTTCGAGCAGCGTTACGGCGTCCCCCGACTTGCCCTCATCCAGCAAGAGTTGTGTGAGCTGCTCGATTCCCGCGCCGTTTTCGGGGTCCTCCTTCAGCACACCGCGCAGCACTTCTTCCGCCTTGTCGTGCTCGTTGCGCAGCCGGTAGAGCCGCGCGAGCCACAGCGCCGACTCCGTGTCCGCGGGATCCAGCCTGTAAATCTCCCGGTACTGTTCGATCGCTTTCTCCGCCATGTCCGCCTGGCTGCTGTTGCTCAAATCTCCCAGGCTCCGCAGATAGATTCGCCCCAGAAGGCGTCTTGTCTGCAGGCTGCGCGGGTCACGCTTCAGAATTTCCTGCGCCTCCGCCACCGCGTCGTGGATTCGCTGCGCCTTCCAGTACATCTCCGCCAGGCGTTCCCCGATCACCGGCGACTTCGGGTCGAGCGCGTACGCTTTCTTGTAAGCTTCGATGGCCTGCGTCGCGTATTCCGGCCGGCTCGTCGCCTCGTACTGCTGCTCGTACATGTGCCCCATCGTGAAGTTGTAATAGGCCTCGGATCGTGCGGAAGGGGACGCGAGTGTGGCGGATGATGTTCCGCCCGATTGGTCCTGCGGCGAAGCAGCCGCCTCAGGCTTTTTCTCGGAGCTTTGCGCTTGCAGCGTCTCTGCGGCGGCGCCCGCGCCAAACAGGCCGGCCATAACTGCGAGGTACGTCGTTCTTCGTAAGTTCATGTATGCCCCGGAAACAAAAAGTATCCCATGCGGCCGGAACGCGGTCAAAACCGAAAAGGATGCCGTTTCCAGGGCCGGAAGGCGCCCCCAACTCCAATTAGGATGCGCGGAGCGGGGAATTCGTTTAACGGGGAAAAAGGACTTGACATAGTTCTATATTACCGCAAACATGGAAATATGAAACGCGTCGATCCCGGCCTCGTGACCCGCGCCGCAGAACGCTTCACTGCACTCGGCGCTGAGCCCCGCCTGCAAATCCTCCGCCTCCTCCTCGCCGCCCACCCCACAGGGATGGTTGCCGGCGAAGTTCAGGAAGAGCTCGGAATTCCGGCCTCCACGCTCTCTCATCACTTGGAAAAATTGAAGCAAGTTGGACTCGTCACTGTCCGCCGCGAAAGCACCTACCTTTGGTACTCCGCCGACACCGGCGCTCTCCGCGAAGTGATGAATTTTCTCTATGAGGAATGCTGCACCCGCAGCCGCGCCCTCCCGCCGGAGGCCCTCGTTCATATCGGAAAGGCGACCTAGCGATGCATCGCTTTCCCAATCGCCCGGAACGGATTTCCTTCCCTTATAGGGTGCAACATGTTGCGCCCTTCTCGGCAACCACTTTCACCTTTCAAGGAGCTGACCCATGACCGACCCAACTATCCAGGAAGCCGTAAAACAAAAATACGGCGCCGTCGCCAAACAAGTCGCCAGCGGTTCCACCGCCTGCTGCGGCGGCGGAGCCGAACTCACCGGCTGCGACCCCATCACAAAAAACCTTTACGATGAATCGCAGAAGTCCACGCTTCCCGCCGAAGCTGTCGCCGCTTCTCTCGGCTGCGGCAATCCCACGGCCCTCGCCAAACTGCAGCCCGGCGAAACCGTCCTTGATCTCGGCTCGGGTGGCGGCATCGATGTCCTTCTCTCCGCCCGCCGCGTCGGTCCCACCGGGAAAGCCTATGGCCTCGACATGACTGACGAGATGCTCGTCCTCGCCCGCGAAAACCAGCGTAAGGCCGGCGTCAGGAACGTCGAATTCCTCAAAGGGGCCATCGAAAACATCCCGCTTCCCGACAATGCCGTTGACGTCATCATCTCCAACTGCGTCATCAATCTCTCTGGCGACAAAGACCGCGTCCTCGCCGAAGCCTTTCGCGTCCTCAAGCCCGGCGGCCGCCTTGCCATCTCCGACGTCGTGGTCCGCGGCGATGTCCCCGCCGACATTCGCAAGAGCATGGAGCTCTGGGTCGGCTGCATCGCTGGCGCACTGGAAGAAAATGAATACCAGCAAAAACTGGCAAAGGTCGGCTTTGACTCTATTGAAGTTGAACCAACGCGCGTCTACAAATCCGAAGAAGCGAAGGATTTCATCACCGCCGCTGGCCTCAATGCCGATACCGTCGGTCCGCAGATCGACGGCAAGTTTATCAGCGCCTTCGTCCGCGCCGTCAAGCCCGCTGCAAAGCCCGTGGAAAACTCCGCCTGCTGCGGCCCGACCTGCTGCGCGTAGGAGAGGAACGCCGTGGAAGTGCGCTACAACGTCCTGTTTCTTTGCACTGGAAACTCCGCCCGCTCCATCATGGCCGAAGCCCTCTTGAACCATAAAGGCAAGCCCAACTTCACGGCCTATAGCGCTGGAAGCCATCCCGCCGGGCGAGTCAATCCCCTCGCGCTCAAACAACTCGAAGCCTCACGGTTAACCACCACGGGTCTGCGCAGCAAGAGTTGGGAGGAGTTTGCGAAGCCCGGTGCTCCGCGGATGAATTTCGTTTTTACAGTCTGCGATAGCGCTGCGCGCGAGGCCTGCCCCGTTTGGCCGGGTCAGCCAATGACCGCTCACTGGGGCGTTCCCGACCCCGCCGCGGTAGCGGGGACGCCCGAACAGCTCGAGCGCGCCTTTCGCGACGCCCTCGTGGTTCTCGATCGCCGGATCGCCTTGTTCCTCAGCCTCCCTCTCGAGACCCTGGACTCACTCGCCATCAAGAAGGAAATCGCTCGGATCGGTCAGCGATAATCAATTAACCCCGCTGCGAAACCTTAAAGAATTTGGCGGAAATGTTGTAAGGAAATATAGGAGGTTGTTGAGATCAATGAAAGGCATGAATAAAGTCCCGGTCGCTCAGACGCTCCTATGCACTTGTCTGCTCGTGCTCACCCTTGTCGCTTCTCCCGCCACTCCATCCGCGCAGGATAAATCTTCCGCCACGCCGCTCGCCACCCTCGCGGATCTCTCCTGGCTCGCGGGCCATTGGGAAGGCAAGCTCGGCCCAATGACGGCCGAGCAGCAGTGGATGCCCCCCAGGAACGGCACGATGCAGGGCTTCTTCCGCCTCACCGACACCGAAAAAACCATTGTCATCGAGCTTTTCACGATTCGCGAAACGCCCGGCGGCATCGAGTTTTACTTCCGCCATTTTTCTCCGGAGTTAAAACCCTGGGAAGAGAAGGAAGCTTACCATCTGAATCTCATGAAATCGGAAGGCGGCATTTTCCGCTTTGACAATTCCGTCGTGAACCAATTGAAAGACGCGATCCTCACGCGCGTTGACGGCGACACCTACATCTCCCACGGTGATATCACCGACGCCGATGGCAAACCCAAAGCCATCGAAGTTACCTACCGCAGCGTGAAGTAGAAGTACCGGTCCTCGGTGCTATTCGCGCGAACCAGTTCCGCGCCGCTTCCCGGTGACTTCTCCGATCATCAGCGCGCGCAAGAGTTTGTTGAGCCGCGTCTGATAACCCTTGCCCTGCAAGCGGAGCCAGGCAATGACGTCAGCGTCCAATCGCACGGTGAGCTGCCGCTTGACCGGTCTGTAGAACGGGTTTCGCACGGCATTCTGCCAAAACTTCTCCGTAAGCGGCGGAATATCGGAATAATCGATTTCACTATCAGCACGGCCGGCAATCTTGGCAATCTCTCGCTTCTGCCTGGCCGATAGCGGGCTACCGCCGCCCGCTCTTCTCACGATTTTCTTCATAACGATTCCGCTCCTTCCCGTTGGCTCTTCGCGCTGAAATGATGCGTATGATTTCGTCCTCGCCGGCATCTTGCCGGACCGTGTGCGCAACCAGCACCAAGAGCACGCCGTGCACAAGTCCAAGCGTCTGCCACCGCAACTCATCGCCTTCCACGCGATCTTGTTCGGACAGAGCATTCGGATCATCAAAGACGCGCATGGCGATTTCAAAGCTGATGCCGTGCTTTCGCTCGTTCGCCCGCGCCTTCGCTTCCTCCCACTCGAACTCCATCATACCGACACAATTATAACACCATATTTGTAGTTACGAATAAACGGCTAAAACACTTTGTTCGCCGCCGCTCCCGCGGAGGTTAGGCCCACGTTGCAAAACTGAGGATGCGGCATGCCTGGCTGCTCGAAGAACTCAGGAAAGTTAAGGCTAGTTTGGATTCTGCTCAAACGCTCTCAGCTTTTCCGTTGATTGCGAGACGGTGAAACCTTCCTTGCGAGCATCTTCAATCAGGCAGTCCGCTATCTTGCCCATACCAAAGCGCTCAGCGCCGTAAAGGATATTTGTCCCGAGGAGCGCAGCGACGAGGGACCCCTCCTCACACCCGATTAAGCGTGCCTGTCCCGAGCGACCAACGGGAGCGAGGGATCTCTCTTCATTCCCGACTAGGGGCTTTGTCCTGACGGGCGCAGCGCGGAAGTCTCTCTCTTCGCATCCGGCGGGAATACTCAATCTCGAGGAGCATCGCGACGAGCGACCTCTCTTTGCTTCTTCAAGAGTCTCAGTGCAGAAAGTGCCGCAATCCCGTGAACACCATCGCCAAGTTCAATCGATCCGCCGCAGCGATCACGTCGTTGTCGCGCATCGATCCGCCCGGCTGGATCACCGCCGTCGCACCCGCCTTCGCCGCTTCTTCCACCCCGTCCGGGAACGGGAAAAATGCGTCCGAAGCCACCACGCTTCCCGCTAGCGGCGTCTGCGCCTTCATTACCGCGATCTTCACCGAATC
>Ga0099828_10001167_pt1 | contig 17197 bp, 10 predicted proteins | sample CZO8metaG_2_FD_79338 | JGI IMG/M metagenome (GOLD analysis project Ga0099828, IMG submission 79338) | Vadose zone soil microbial communities from the Eel River Critical Zone Observatory, Northern California, USA - CZOApr15con2H1.8 metaG | ecosystem: Environmental > Terrestrial > Soil > Vadose... | reverse complement strand
TAATCTGGAACCCCAGCGTAAAGCACACCACCCCGGGAATCACGATGCGCAGCGTCTTTTCCGGATCGAGCGGGCCGAAGTGGCGGCTCTGCCAATACGCCAGCCCCAGCACCCACGCGCCAATCCCCGCGACAACCAGTACGGTCCCCGCCGCCAGCCCTGTCTCCAGGGTGATCACGCGAAACAGCTTGTTCAGGCGCGGATCTTCCGGCAGCAGACCCTCGGTAATCGCGAACACTTTGCTGAACGTCGCGAACAAAATGGACTGGAAGCCAATCAAGATCGCCATGGCGGCGAACAGCAGCGTGTGCACATCGAACCCCACGCCCCCGATGTACCGCGGCCCCGGCAGCAGCAGCGCTCCCGCCACGGCGCCCAGCACGACCAGCGCAATGCCCGGATACAGAAACAGCCAGCGCGGGCTGTAGAGCAGTAAAAACCGCAAGTGCCGCCAGCCGTCGCTCCACGTGCGCAAGTGCGGCGCGCGTCCCCGCCCGTCCGGCGACAGCGTCGTCGGAATTTCCGTGATGCGCAATCCGAACCGAGTCGCCTTCACCACCATTTCGCTGGCGAATTCCATCCCCAGCGTGCGCAGGCCCAGCCGCTCGATCGCGTCCTTCCGAAACGCGCGCAGCCCACAATGAAAATCTCCGACTGGGCTTTTGAAAAACAGTCGCCCGATCCCTGTGAGCACGGGATTGCCGACGTACCGGTGCAGCGGCGGCATCGCCCCCGGCAGGATTCCACCCTGGAAGCGGTTCCCCACCACCAGGTCGTACCCTTCGCGCAGCTTGCCAACAAACTCGTCCGGGCGCGTGAAATCGTAGCTGTCGTCCGCGTCACCCATCAGGACAAAGCGCCCTCGCGCCGCCGCAATGCCTGCGCGCAACGCGCTCCCGTAGCCGCGCGTCTCCACCCGCACAACGCGCGCGCCCGCTTCCGCCGCAATTTGCTGCGACCCGTCCGTGCTGCCGTTATCCGCGACCACCACTTCGCCGCGAATCCCGTGCCGCTCCATCGCGCCCCGCGCCTTCTTCACGCACGCGCCCACCGTGGCCGCTTCGTTCAGGCACGGCATGACGACAGTGAGTTCCAGCTCGGCGCTGGTTTCCACTCCCCGGGTTGCCGCTTGCGGTTCTGCGACCGTAGCCATCAGATCCCACACCGCACTGGCGCTTCCCTGCTGAGTGACTGTGTTCGCATGCTAATGCGATATACCCTTCACGGCTGGTTCCCTGGCACCAGCGAAGCAATAAAATAATCCGTGTGCCCGAGCCTCTCCCAGTGGAATCCGGTTCCCTCTGGTGGCGCGGGGGTGGTCACAATGGCCCTGGCACCCGGCTGCCCCAGCGTGCTTACCAACGTTGCGTGTGCTTCTTGGTTCAAGGCCGCGAGTTTTGGCATCTCCTCGAATGGGATTTCCTCAACGATTTTCGCACCCGCCAGATGCGCCCAGTAATCTCCAAGCCGGTGGTCAATGATCGTGGCAACTGTGTCTCCCGGCCTAATGCCCCGATGGGCAAGCGCCTGGGCCACCTCCCACTGCACGTTTCGCGGCCTAAGCAGCGACGAGGGCAGGTTTCGGGCCGCGAGGGACGCCACAGCGAACAAATTGAGCGCCGCGATCGCCCAGGCAAGCCCGACCACGAACCGCCGGGTCCCCACAGAAGGAAGCAGACGGATTCCTGCCATACCACTTAGGCCAGCAATCACAAGGAAGCTTGCCGCGTAGCGAGATTCCACCAGAACGAGAGCAAACATGCCGATCCCTGCTACGGCCGCAATCCAACCCGGCCAAGCCGCCAACGCCTCACGCCAAAAACTGTAACGCTTGGCGTCCAGGACGGAAAGAGCGATGAAAGCGACGACGAACCCACCTTGCTCCAAAATGAAGCCGGAATAAGCATGCGCGCTTCCCACCAGTAGGTGAAGCTGACCACCGATGTCCACGCGAGTTTTCAGGCCATCGAGCCAGTACGAGGGGTCATTCCACGGGGGATAGGTCCCGCCCACAGGCATCGCAAACTCAAATACGCTGGGATTGGCGGCAATCTTGCGTACTGGATGTTTCGGCGTGCCGAGATTTCCCTCTCCCTGCCACAAGACGTTGCCCGGGAGTCCGTCCACCATCTCCGCATAGGCAATTTTCCCGGTGTCGCCGAATGTGAAGCGGCCTTTCGCGTGTGACAGCGCAACGACCAGCGGCGAGGCCACGATCGCAAACGTGAGCGCCGCGACCAACGCCCGCCCCAGCCGCTTGCCCACACTTTCGCGGGTGGCCAGGAACGGCGTCGCCGCCAGTGTCACCAGCCCGAGCGGAAAGAGCGCCGCCTTGATCAGGTACCCAACGCCCAGCAGAACACCCAGGAGCGCATACCAAGCCCAGCCGGCCTTCTCCCTATGCATGCGGAGGAGCAAACCGCCTGCCAGATATATCACCACCGCCACGCACTGATCGGGCGTGACAGCCGCCACGGATATCCAGACCAATCCCGCATAGATACACAGCGAATAGCCGAACATTTGCATCGCCCAATCGGGCAGCGGCTGCACGCCTTCGCCCTCGGACAAGACCATCCGATGGCGGCACAATTCTCGCAGAAAAAACTCAAACGCCGCCATCGAAGCGGCGAAGATCGCAAGATTCACCGCATGCGCGATCGTGGACTCCCAGTAAAGCGAAGCCCGCGCCAGCCAGAGGCCCGCGCCGAGCAGCCCCGCGTACAGAGGACTCCAGTAGGCGTTCACAACGGAATTCCAATCGTGATTCAGAAACGCGCGCGCGAGATCCAAGTAAAAAACCCCATCAATATTGGGCGTATTCGCTGGCCGGACGGGGAACAGAATGGAGAAACGAGACGTCACTGCTTCCAGCAACCCGAAAGTAAGACCGAAAAACCAAAACAACCGGCGAACCCAGAAAGATAAGAATTTGTCTTCCCAAGCGGGATCTAACGGATCAACCGGAGTTAAGGCCGGCTCTAATAGGGTGGAAATTGCCACCTCGCCCCCTTGTTCAGAGGATGAGCTATCTGATCTGCTCCCGAAGTTCCATTGAGGATCTCCAGACGCGCGGCAGTATATCTCACTTCCCTCGTTTGATATCCCGGTCCTGCCCCCGCCGTTGCCTGAAACGCAACGTCCCACAGGGCGATCCTTGACCCTCATTCAGCCCGTTAGTACTTTGTGTCACGAAGTGCATGGGCGAACCTTCCTCACAAGGGCGCATTCCCGAACTCGACGGACTCCGCGGAATAGCCATCTTGCTGGTGCTGGGAACCCATTACATCATTGTCTCCGGCCAGTCCCAGGTGGCGTCCTTCTTCCAGTTTGTGTTCCTACTCGGCTGGAGTGGCGTGGATCTGTTTTTCGTGCTCTCCGGATTTTTGATTGGCGGCATTCTGCTGGATGTTCGCGCTTCGCCCTCCTATTTCCGAACGTTTTACATCCGCCGCTTTTTTCGGATCATTCCGGTCTATTACCTTTGGATCGTCCTCTATATGTTGCTAGTCGGCGTGGGGGGCTCGTTGCTCCGGGCGCACACCCGGACCGGCACTGTTCCCCCGCTAGGGTTCGACATTTACGCGCACTTCCTGTTTCTGCAAAATTTTGCGATCGTGAACTACATTGCGATTTCAGAGTACTGGTTTGCCCACACCTGGTCCCTGGCAGTCGAGGAACAGTTCTATCTGGTGTCTCCGCTGCTGGTGCGCCTCTGTACTCGGCGGAGACTATCCGTGTTGTTGGGTACGCTCATCTTGGCTGCCCCGCTGATCCGGTTGTTTGTGAGGAGCCATTTCGCCGAGGGTCCCTGGCTCGCGTACCGCCTGATGCCCTGCCGCGCCGACTCGCTGGCTTGCGGCATGCTTGCTGCGGTCCTCTGGCGGAGCGAAAGTTTCCGAGAACGGGTCACAGCAAGCGGCAACAAGCTCTACGGACTGCTTGGCGTCCTGACCGCCGGTCTGGTGGTGCTGTGGAAGTGGTTCCCGAATCCCCAATCGCCGCTGACGGAGACGCTGGGATTCACGTGGATTGCGGTCTTTTACCTGCTGATTCTGCTGCTTGCTCTGTCCAGGCCGACAGGACTGATCGCCAGCCTTTGCCGCATGGCCTGGCTTCGCGAACTGGGCCGGGTGTCTTACTGCATCTATATCATCCACACGGCCGTAAACCTTTTCTTCCACATGGCCCTACGGCATGCCGCGCCGCAGAGTTCCGACGCCAAGGGCGCGGTGGTCACTCTTCTCGCTGCGTTGGGAACCTACGGAATAGCCCGGGCGTCCTGGGTGATCCTGGAGCATCCTTTGGTCCGCCGCGGCCACGCGTTCAAGTATTAGCCACACGGCACGCAACACTCCCTGGCGACGTTGGAGTTGTGTTCTGCGGCGCGCGTGCGCAGCCGCTGGCCGCTCCCGCAATTTTGCCGTCGAGGTTGGCGCCGGCGTCATCATTTTGCGACACGGCTCCCGAATCGTAAATCACCGCCGCGTTCATCCTTGCTTCTGCTCCACGTGTTCCGGTTCCAGAGGAGATACTTCAAAGCGCGATGGGATATTGAGGATTCCTGCCCACTCGTCTAGCCAGTGCGTAACGGGTTTCGTCGCCACCAGCAAGTCGGGTACGCACTCCCAGCTATCAACCAGGTCTTCCTCGTCCCAAAGGGTAACACGCCAGCAATAGGCGCCGGGTTTTACAGGCAGGTCCGGCAAGTGATAGACAAACTGGTGCACTCCGGCGTCCAGATGGAACTGCTTCAGCGCGGTGCCCCATAGCAACCTTCGGTCGGCATCATAGAGGCCGATGCCGTGATGAGCGCGGCGAATGGGTGATTTCGCATCGACCAGAAACCGCAGCACTAGCGGCCCGGGCTTGTCGAGGACGTTCGGTTGTGCGGCGCGCGGTTCAACAATCTCCCAACGGAGAAACTGTGCCTTTGCTTGCGGCGAATCCCTTCGGACGCGGTTAGACGCCTCACCGGAGAGAATGGCCGATTCATAAGCGCCCACCACTTCGGCGGTCTGGCCAGCCTGCCGGATGGTGCCGCCATCCATCCAGATCACTTTTTCACAAAGGCGCCGGATCTGGTTCATCTGGTGGCTGACGAAGACGATTGTGCGTCCGGCGTGAGCCACCTCGCCCATTTTGCCCAGGCATTTTTTCTGGAATGCCAGGTCGCCGACGGCAAGCACTTCATCGACCAGCAGAATCTGCGGCTCGAAGTGCGCCGCGACAGCAAACGCCAAGCGCATCTGCATGCCGGAGCTGTAATGCTTGAGGGGCGTGTCAATAAAATCGGCGACCTCGGCGAACGCGACGATCTCTTCAAATTTGCGGTCGATTTCCCTTTTGCCCATGCCAAGAATGGCGCCGTTCAGATAGGTGTTTTCGCGGCCGGTGAGTTCCGGATGAAAACCTGTGCCAACCTCGAGCAAACTGCCCACGCGACCGCGAATCTCCGCCGTGCCTTCGGTCGGCTGCGTGACGCGGGAGAGGATTTTCAGCAGCGTAGATTTTCCGGCGCCGTTGCGCCCAATCAAGCCGAGCACTTCCCCTTCCCGCAGGTCAAAGGAGACATTGCGGAGCGCCCAAATGTGGCGCGTGCCCCCAGGCGAGCCGTTTGACCCGTTCGCATGGACCCAGCGCAAGGGCGCTTTGGCCGCGTATGTGAGGCGGTCGCGCAGGGTAAGGTACCTCGCCCGCTGCCCGATCCGGTAGCGCTTGCCTAGAGAATCAGTGTGAATGGCGGCCTGGCTCATGAGTTAAACCACGTCCGCGATTGTGCCCTCCATCGCGTGGTAGTACACCAGCCCGCTCAGAACCAGCAGCACAACCGCCGCGGAGGACGCTGCCAGCAACATCCCCGGCGGCTCACCATGACCGGTCAGTGCCCAGCGGAATCCCTCGATCACTCCCGCCATCGGATTCAGCCCGTAGAGCCAGCGCCATTTTGCGGGCACCAGCGAACTTGGATACGCCAACGGCGAGCCAAACAACCAGTATTGCACCAGAAAGGGCACGACGAAACGGACGTCCCGGTACAACGCGTTCAGTGCGGAAAGCCACAACCCCACGCCCAGCGCGGTCAGCACCGCCAGCAGCATGAACACCGGGAGCCAGATGACCGCAGCCGTCGGCACGATGTGGTAATAGGCCAGCATGGGCATAAAGACGACGAACGCGATGGCTAAGTCCACCAGGCCTGACAGCACGGAGGCGATCGGCAGGACGACGCGCGGGAAGTAAACCTTGGTGATGACCCGCTGCTGCTCGACGACGATATTCGTCGCGCCCTGCATGGCGGTTGCGAAATAGGTCCAGGGCAGGAGCGCGCAGTAATAAAAAACCGGGTAGGGCAATCCCTGGGAAGGGATCTTCGCCAGCATGCCAAAGAACAGGCTGAAAACGAGCATGGTCATCAGCGGCTGGAGAACCGCCCAGGCTGCGCCGAGGACAGTCTGCTTGTAGCGCACTTTGATGTCGCGCCAGACAAAGAAATAGAGCAATTCCCGATAAGCCAACAACTCACCGAGGTCCAGGGCCGTCCAGCCCCGACGGGCGGCAATCCGCACGACGGGAACTTCGTGTGTGTATCGGAGGGGAGCGACTTGGGTTTGGGTGGCCGCCATCGCCTCGCTCAATTCTGAAGCATCGGGCTCGTCTTTTGCTGTTGCTGCTGCTCGATGTCTTCCTGCTCGATATGCCGCATCATGTCGCCGCGATGCAGGAAATAGGTTTCCAGGCTATGCTCCACGCGCACCGGAACCACGGAAAACTGGTTGTGCAACATTTCCCGCCAGGAAATCTCCCCGCGCGCAGGAACTAGATGCGTGCCCCATTGAAAAATGAACGCGACATTCCAAATCACGAGCAACGCGATGGCCGCCCCGGAAATCGCAACCACTCGCGAGGCGTTCTGCCACCACTCCGAAAGGGCGCTTAGAAGCGCCGCAAGGCCCAGGATGAAAATCGGCGTCAGCGAGACGAAGAAACGGTTCCCGTAGCTCGAAAGCCCGTCCCAATCGGGGTAGCTAGCGATGAAATAGTAAAAGGCGACGAAAGTGAGAAGCACGCCCAGTCCCAGCAAGGGATTGCGCTTCACGACGAAGAGCAGCCCGATCGCCGCCAGCAGCAAAATCGGGGTCCAACTCCACATGCCGTGATCCGAAGAGAAGAGCACCTTCACCAGCACAGGTGAACCCCAGTTCCAAGTTTGGACGCCCGGGTACCCGGTCTCGAACGGGCTGCCGTAAATGATCTGGCGCGTGATGAAAGTGGGGAGGAGTGAAGCAAAAAACGCGCACATGAAAACGAGACCATACCGAGCGGCTCTGCCAAAAGAGAACGTTGGCCCATCCGTTCCGCTCCGTCGGTGACGCAACAGCCAAAGAATTTCAAGCCCCGGAAAGATCAGCAGGATGGCATTTGGGTAATAGACATTCCCCATCAGGCCGGCCAGCAAACCGAGGATCGTCCACTGCACCAGCGTCCGTTGCAATTGCGTGCGGTCCCAATACCACAGGAACAAGGAAACGGTGAACGCAGAATGCGCGTGCGACCAGGACGGATTGAAGTACATATAGACCGGCAGGGAACTCGCCATCCAGATCCCGATCGTGGCCAGGAACACATACTGCTGGCCGAAATACTTCTTCGCGATTTGAAACGCGAGAAGCAACGCCAAAAATCCGTAGAGGGCGGTTGTTAGCGCCATCGAAATCATGTAGGGGCGCGAGTACCCGTTGACCGGGATACGAGCCCCGAGCTTGTCGAGGAGACGAATCCCGAGATGAACTGTGCCCAGGACCGGGGCCCATAAGATCGCAGGCCCGACGCTGAAATGATTGTCCACATAGCCCGTCCGGGTGTAGAGACTCGGGAGCAGGTGCCCCTGTGCATCGGTCCGCGACATGACGAAGGATTGGTTTCCAGCCAGGTAGTCGTTTTCAAAATTCAAGTCGTGGTCAATCAAAACGGAGCGCAAATACGCGTAATATCCGACTCCATCGCCGCGAACCCAGGGATTCACTACAGGCAAGGTCAACAAGAAGAGGACGCACAGCCACTTGACGTACGCGGCCGAGGTGGCGACGGTGGAAGCGGACTCTTTCGCGAAGGAAACACTTGCAAGAGCCTCAGGGCTTCCCAGTGCTTCGTTCATCCGTGCGCTGTTCATCGGTCCACTCGCAGCACGATTTCCCCCCGAACACGAGCGGGAGGCACACCCCGCGCTCCGCATAGTGTCCTGGGGAGTCCCTTTGACAGATGGAGGAACTCATCGCATCCAGGCTCTTCGAGTCGCTGCAGGATGTGCAGATGAGAAAATTCGATAGGGCTCGTCGTAATCAAGCGAACAAGTCAATCTCAGCCGGCGCCATGCAACCCTCAAAATACCCGTCTTGCATGCCTCCGAATTCCGGCTTCCCCCTAGCGACTTTATTACACCGACGACAAACCCCGGACATCCAATGCGGTTCTTGGTGACGAGAGGAACAACAGTGGCGGGGCCGGGCCTCAACACCTAGACTGCTGCACGCGCTGGCACCCGGGGGACACTCACCAGCTCTCTCTTCGCTCCCAGGTAGCTGGCTACCCGGTCAATAATTTCCGACAGGGTCGTCCGGGGACGGAACCCGGTCAGCCGCTCCAACTTGTCAAGAGCAGGAACACGGCGGAACATATCTTCAAATCCCGGCTCATAAGCCTGGTCATAGGGAATAAATTTGATGGGGGAAGAGCTTCCTGTTCGCTCTTTCACTTGGTGCGCAAGCCCCTCGATTGTCACTTCGTGGCCATTCCCGATGTTGACGACCTCGCCGACGGCCGCGTCTTTCTCAATCAGGCGAAGAACCGCTTCCACGGTATCTCGCACGTCGCAGAAGCAACGCGATTGTTGGCCCGTGCCATACACCGTAATGGGTTCGCCTCGGAGCGCTTGGGCAACGAAATTCGGCATCACCATGCCGTAGCGTCCGGTTTGCCGAGGGCCTACGGTGTTGAAGAAGCGAGCAATCACAACCGGCTGCTTCTTCTCCTTCCAATAGGCGATGGCGAGGAACTCATCAAGGGCTTTCGATGCGGCGTAACTCCAGCGGCCTTTGTTGGTCGGACCGAGCACCAAATCCGCATCCTCCTGGAACGGAACGTGGGTACTTTTTCCATAGACTTCGGAGGTCGAAGCGGCGAAGACCAGCTTGCGTTTCTTGCAGGCAGCCTCGAGCACCAGTTGGGTACCGTTGACGTTGGTCTCGATTGTCCGCACAGGGCTTTCGACGATGAGCTTCACCCCCACCGCCGCGGCCAGGTGGAAAATGACGTCCGCTTCGTCCACAAGTTCCGCCAACAATTGCCGGTTCTCGAGCGGCTCCAGGAAGTAGTGCATCCGGTCATACTTCTTGAGGTGCCGAATGTTCTCCATGCTTCCCGTCGAAAGGTTGTCGAGGAGCAGAACTGTATCTCCGCGCTCGAGCAACCGTTCGGCAAGATGTGATCCGATAAAGCCAGCACCGCCAGTAATCAAGTAAACCAAGCTGCAGCCTCCTGAGAAATTAGTCCTGCCGCAGCAAGGAGTCTTGCCGCTCTGTCCGGCTCGATTTGCGGGATTTTTTTCCTTCGTCTTCCCGGCCGTAGCCGCCGTAAGAATAGGGATAATACCGGTAAGAGTAGTAGTAATCCGGCGAGCTGGCATCCACGGCGTTCAGCACCACGCCGAGCATGCGGCATTTCACGCCGGCCAGGAGGTCACGGGTGCGGGTAAACGCCTCTTTGGGCGTTTCCCCGCTGCGCACGACCAACAACACGCCGTCCACTTGCACGGACAGAATGACGGCGTCGGTCGCCGCCATAATCGGCGGCGAATCAATCACCACAAATTTGTACCGAGTACGAAGCTCCGCCACGAGTTCCGTCAACCGCCGCGAGGACAGCAGGTCGGCAGGATTGGGCGGGATGGGCCCTGTCGGGATGGCCGCGAGGTTCGTGATCGCCGGGTGCGGGACCGTAATCAAGTCCAGCGAGGAAACCCCCGCCAGATAGGAACTGAGTCCCGCATGCTTGCCGTCCACCAGGCTCAACGCGCGATTGATGCCCGGCTTGCGGAGGTCCGCATCGACCAGCAAGGTTTTGTCGCCGAGCTGCGCGAGCGTCACGGCCAGGTTGACCGCCGCCGTGGTCTTCCCTTCGCGCGGCAACGCGCTGGTCATGAGGATGACTTGCGGCGGGTGGTCGGCTTGCGACAGCAGCAAGGAAGTGCGCAAGGCTCGGAACGCTTCCGACATTTGCGATTGCGGCATATGGTGGGAAACGAGTTCGGCCCGGCCTTCCTTGCTCGCGAGCACTGGAGCCTTCAACAGCCTCGAAAAACGGCCCCGATGCTTACCGTTGGAACTGGTCATCGCAGGCACCACGGCGAGCGAGGGCAGCCGCGCCAGCGTTTCGATGTCGTCCGGAGTTTTCACGGTGTTATCGAGGTACTCGCGCAGCAGCGCCAGTGCGATTCCGCCGAGCAGACCGACCAGAACACTCAGCATGACGTTCCGTGGCTTGTTCGGGCGGGACGGGCCCGTCGGGATCAAGGCAGGGTCCACGACTCGAATATTCGATGACCGGAGGCCCGCAGTGATGCCGGCCTCCTTCAATTTCTGCAGCATGCCGTCGTATAACTGCTTGTTCGTTTCGGCGTCCCTCTTCAAGATGTTGTACTGAACCAGCTTCTCCGCCATCTGATTGGTTTCGGCCTTCTGCTGATCGAGCGCGTTCTTGAGCAAGAGCTCCCGCTGCCGCGCCCCGCGGTATTCCGCCTCCATTTGATTCCCAATATTCACCTTTTCGCGGTTCACCAGCCCTTCGAGATCCTTCAGTTGGGCCTGAAGGCGGACCACCTTGGGATACTTGGGGCCATATTGATTGAGGGCCTCTGTGTTCTGGGCGGTCAATTGGCTCTGTTGTTTGAGAATGTCCTGAATGACAGGGCTTTCCCGCACTGCCGGGATCGCATCATAGTTGCCCGCTTGCGCAAGCTGATAGACGGCCTCTTTATTAATCCGTTCGCCCTGGGCTTCGGTCAGTTGCTTGTTCAGATCGCCCAATTTTGCCGAACTAATGTCGTTCTTCTCGTCAATGGTCCAGATTTGGTTATTGCGTTCGTAGGTGATGCGGGCGTCTTCGGCCTTCTCCACCTTGATTTTCATCTCGTTCAACTGGTCGGCCAGCCAGTTGGATGCCTGGGTTGCTGCTTCGTACCGGCTCTTGAAGTTCTGCTCGATGAAGTTGTTCAAGTGGGCGTTCACAATTCGCGCGGCCAGCCGGGGATCCGTAGACTCGAAGGTCACGTCGAGCAACCGACTGTTGGGCACACGCTTGACCGTCATCCGGCCAAGGAATGCTCCCAAGGAAGCGGGACGCTGGAGAGCGGCATCGCTGCCCGGAGGCGGGAGGGTTACGGGTGCGCCCGGTTGGCCGCCAAATTCCAGAAGGCGATCGAGCCCCATGGATTTGACGGTCAGCATCGCCATGGTCTCGCTCTGGAGGATCTTCGACTGCGTGGTGATGTAATCCTCTAGGTCTTCATAGGCGGTATATGTTTCCTGCTCGGAAAAGCGAATCGCATTGGTATTTTCGCGATCGATTTCCAGCCGGGCCGTCGCCTCATAGACTGGCTGCATCCGGAACGTCGCAATGGTCACGATCGAAACAATCGTCAGCAGGAAAAACAGAATCAGCCACTGGTGCTTGCGCAGGACAATCAAATAATCGATTAAGTGCGGGTCGCGCGGCAGCAAATCCATCGCGAGAAATGAGGTTCGGGGCTGCAGGTTCTCCAAGGAGACGCTCGTCGAGCGCTCCCGCGGTGCTAGTTTGTTGGTCTCGTCCATAATTCCCTTGTCTACTATAGATTCTTCAATCGAATTCGTGCAGCTCGGCGCGGATTACAGTTTCCCCGCCGTGATCACAGCTACGCCGGTCGTGAGCGCTATGCCAATGTCGCCGGCCCGGCGCGACGCCGTCTTCCCCGAACCGTCCGGCGTGAACAGGGTGTCCCCGGCCTGCAACCCGGCGTCCTCGGTCTTGAGATGCATCACATTGTTCAGATTCACAGGCAATTCCTGCCGCTTTTCGACGCCGGGGGTTTTGCGCAAAATCACAGCATCCTTCGTCTTGGCCGTCGCTATCGTCCCTCCAGCCAGAGACACGGCCTTGAGAGTGGTCATTTTGTCGCGGTCGTTCTGCATCACGAACCCGCCCGGCTTGTTCACCGCGCCCACGACGTAAAAAATGCCGGCATGGGGCACGCTCACGACGTCGCCGCCGAGAATGGGAATATTGAAACGCGAGTCTCCGGTCTCCAACAGGTCGGTCAAGTTGATCGTAAAGATCTGCGGGGGAGGCGGCGGATCCGCTGGGAGATCGGCGGTCTTCCCTTCGGCGTATTCAGGAACCGACGGTGGCGCCGGCGTCCGCGTCACGATCACCACATTGCCGGCATCATCCAATACTCCGCCGGCTTGTGAGAGAACCTCAAGCAAAGTCGTCTGGCGAATCGCTTGAACGACCATCGCATTCTTGACGGCGCCGATCACGGTGATGGGCTGGCTGTGCTGCTCCTTCACAATCACCGTAACCTGAGGCATCGAGATCAGGCCGTTGGTTTGCAACAGTTCCTCGAGTTTGTCTTGTAGCTGTGCGGTGGTCAGCCCGGCCGCGCGCACTTTCGTGGGCAGCAAGGGCAAAGAAAAATAACCGGTTTCGGTGACCCGGACTTCCTTCGAGAGTTCGGGCACATCAAACACCTCGATGGCCAGCAGATCGCCACTCCCGATCACGTAGTCGCCCGTCTTGGCAGCATTGGCCGCAGCAAGCTGCGCAATGCGATCGTTGGTTTCCGCCGCGTTCTGAAACTTTGGTGCAACCGGCGCTTGGCTTGTCTGTTGAGAAAGCGCTGCTGGCGCTGCCAGCAACAAGAGCATCCCTGGCCAGCAAGTCAAACGAGCCAGCAGGTGAAAGACACGTTGCCGTTTGATGTTCATCAGCTAGATTTCCCCCACGCGTTTGCAATTATACAGGCACTTTTCGGGTGTCAAGGGGGAGAAGTAGGGGGAAAATGAAATTGTTTCGCATTGGTACACCATCTCGAAACAACGAGAATGTCCTTTGAGTCCGCGGCGATCTTGCTTTCTATTTCTGTTCGTCGTTTTCGAAGCAGACCAAGCGTGTCGCGGTCTCGATGTCTCGTTGCGGTTCGGGACTGTTCCGCAATGTCAACGAGCGTTTTCGGACCGCGCAGGAGACTGCTGAGCGGGGAACCGAGTCGTCGCAAGCGCAGTCAGCAGCAGAAAAGCTAAGGCGTTGGAAGGAATGTGAAAATTGAAGTCCACCGTGGCATGCACAAGCAGACCGAAACACGCAACGAACGCACCGGCATGGTACGCCAGAAATCTTTTGTCCCGATCCTGAGCGATATTCTTCCAGCTATACCAGAACCACAACAGGAGAAACGCCAGCCAACAAAGCCCACCTAGAATCCCGGTTTCGGCCAGGGCTTCGGCGTAGTCGTTGTGACTATGGTTGACGACCAGACCGTCATAAACCGTTTCGTAGAGGGGAAACACTTCCTGCAGCGTTCCTAGCCCCGTTCCGGCGAGGGGATGGTCAAGAAAGATGTGCCAAGTACCGTGAAGCATTTCCACTCGGCGTGTTTCGTTGACTTCGAGGCTTTTATAGCTGGCAAACCGCTCCAGCGCGCGGCCAATCCCCAGCCACGATACCAGGAGTCCCCCCAGAACGAAGACCATCGCCGCAGCCGCCAATTCCTTCTTTTCTCTTTGACGCAACACAATCAAAACCCCGAGCATCACCACTTCGGCGACGAAGCTCATAATGCCCCCCCGCGAAGCCGACAGAAACAGCGCTCCAACGGGAAACAAGGTGAATAGAGTGACCAAGGGCAGCAGGTCCCGGCGTTCGGCGCGCAAGATCAGGATGGCGAGTCCCGGCGGGATCAACAGCTCCATCAGGCCCGCGAAGTGATTCCGATTGACGTACGGTCCGAAAGGAATTCCCCCGTAACGCAATTCGCGCACCCAGTACAGTTTTCCGTTAAACGTGAAGTGCTGCAAAATGCCGAAGAGCGACACCCCGAATCCGAGGACCAGCAGGAACCAGACAAACCCCCGCCAATGATCACGCGTCCGGAACGACTGCACACACAGGAAAAACAACGACGCCAGCGCGGAATATTTCAGCAGCTCGATTCGTGTCAGAAACGGGTAGGCGGAAATGCCCAGCGCCAATTGCAGGGCTGCTACCGCCCACAAACCGAGCAGCGGCCACAAGAGCGGGGTCCATACGACGTGGGATTCCCGGCTGGTCAACACTCCGGCTACCCAAACCAACAGCAAAGCCGCTGCCCCCATTTCCAGAACGGCTTCCGACCAAGGCTCGACCGCTCCGTGCGCCAGGACAGAGAAGACGACCAAGAGGCAAACACCGAACCGTATTCCCATCATCATTTCGATCCGGCGGGTGAAAGGCCCACGTCATCCACCCACACTGTGCCACTGAGCTGGTTATCCAGGTGGGTGCTAGGTACCCGGCGCAAGATGATCTGAATCAGGTGCGTCTGCGGGCCGGTTGAAAATTCGACTTCCTCCAGCGTCCACGCTTGCGTGCCGGTCTCATTCGGAGTCAGCATGTCGAGGTCCTGTGGCCGCCGGGCGTCGCGGATTTCAAATCGCACGCCGCTATCGGTCGAAATCTGATCCGTACGAAGAAAACCCAGGAACTTGTAGCGTGTCCGCGGCTGGACCAGCACAGTTTGGTAGAGGTGGCCGTAGGAGAGATTCTGTGATCCGTCGAAGGTGACCCGCGCGGAACGCGCGCCGGAGTGTTTCTCCGCAGTATCGAAATCGAATGTGGCGCCGCTGAGGTCCATCTTTCGCCATCCGAAGCCGCCGCCGGAGAGTTCGCTTTCGAATCCCCCGTCATAAACGAGCGACCCGCTTGCGGATGCATTCGAAGGGGGGCCCTGAAGCGCCAGCGCCTGATGCCAAGCCGCACCAGCCTCCTCGAACCTGTCCTGCGCAACTAAAAGGTCCAGGAAACCGAACAGAGACCCCCGTCGAATCGAGGGCTTCTTTGCGATGAAGTGATTCCACACCGCCAGCGCGGCTGCCGTCTGTTGCGTTTGCGTAAGGAACTCCAACGCATCCCAGCCTCCATCAGGCGTGTCCGGCAGAATCTGGTCGAGCAGCACGCGAACATCTGGATTGCTGCGCCAAGCGCGCGAAACAGCCGACGGGAGCAGCTTCGGGTCCACGAGAACGGCCCGATGAATCTCTGCATAGGCCTCCGGCAACCGTTGCTGGCGAAGAAGGAAATTTCCATAGCGCCAGGAAACCTCCCCCGAAATCGGGTAATTCGCTTGGGCGGCGCGGAAATATTTTTCGGCCTCAGCGTCGTCCCCGGCTATCTCGAGGGCCGTCGCCAGATCGAGTTTGTAGAAGGGAGAGGGCGGATCGAGCGCGACGGCGCGGCGATAATAGGAAATCGCCAACTTCAGATCCGGATGGTCGAAATCGAGCTGGCGGTAGCGCCCCAGGCGGTACCAATTTTCCGCGGACGACGGCTCTATCTCCGCCGCGCGAGGCCAATCGCTTGAGCTGGAAGAGGCGCCGTAGTGGCTCGCGAGCGCGTGCTTCACGCCGCCGTAACATAGCCAGACCGCGGCAGCAACCACCAGCACCACCGCCGTCCAACGCCGGGAAGAATTGGCGAACGGCTCAGTCATTCGCCGATAATCTGCTACGAACACGGGGCCGGGTGCAACTGAAAAGCGGTCTGGATTTGCCGCGTGTCGCAACCAGCAACATCACCAGAGAAGCGGAGAATCACGCCACAGCCTTTCTGCTGGCGCAAAATTCAGGCCTTCTCTGAAGCGGAGTGTTCCATTGCCTTCCCCGTCTCCTCCCGAGCTAGGCCTTTTTCTCTGGGTTCCTTCACTTTCCACAGATAAAGATACGTCGGGGCGCCATGGGGCGTTACGTGCTTCACGCACTGATCCGCGGGCCAGCCAAAGATTTGGAAGTTTCGCGAAACAATGCGCGCTCCCGGGCGCAATTGTTCGCGAAGGCGATCCACCAATTTCAGATTTCCAGCGGCGCTCGTGTAAAGCGTTACCACCGTGGCCTCGGAAATGTCCGCTGTTTTTGCGTCCTGCAAAAGAAATTTCGTGCGAGCCTCCACACCGTGCTTCCTGGCCTTGGCGCGGGCCTCCGCAATCCGTTGCGGATGGATATCGATCCCCACGCCCGGAATGCCGTATTTCTCCGCCGCAGTGACCACAATGGCCCCGTCGCCGCTCCCCAAGTCATAGACCACGTCTCCCGGGCCGGTTTCCGCGAGGCTCAACATCCTCTCCGCGACCTCCGGGGAAGTGGCGTCAAAAATTCCTAGATCGGCCTCGGCCTGTGGGCCGCGCAAGCCAAGGCCATACTGACGCAACAGCCGCCAGGGACGCACCAGGAAATAAAGAAACGAGAACCGCGCAGGGAGACCCACGGCGCCGCGGTCGCTTTCGGTCGGGCTCAAAGCAAGGCGAGCCATGTGCAAGAGCCCACGTGCAAACTCATCCCGGGATCTCAAACGGAAAGTTGTCCGGCGAAAAACTCCCGCGCTCGGCCTGGCTCTGCCGGCCAACGGGTCGCACACTCTTCGAGCCAGCCAGCGAACCTTGGAGTCTTGGCGCACTTGCTCAAGAGCGGACTCCGGCAAGGGCGCGTCCAGCAGATCATGGGCCAGGGACAGCCCGAGCAAGAACACTCGCGTGGATTTCAAGTCTGCCGCAATCTGCAGGGCTGCTGGCCAGTCCACCGGCTGAGAGGAAATCAGGCCCGCGATGTCCAGAATCCATCCCAGCCTGTCCCAAAAGTGTTTTGCGCCGTGAACGCACAGCATCACCAGGGTGTCTTCCACCGAAAAGGTGCGCACGATGCGTCCCGCGAGTTGCACCCCCAGGAGCCGCTGGCCCATTTTTCCGAAATCCAGCGCCACGGGAAAATATCGAAGGGTTCGCTCGGTGTGAAGCTCCACGCGAATAAAATTTACGCCCCGCAGGAACGCGTATTCACCGGGGGCATGGGGCTGCTCGCCGGCATGCAATTCGCGCGGATCGCATGCGGGTGTATATCCTGCCCGCTCCAGCACG
>Ga0099828_10001165_pt1 | contig 17202 bp, 20 predicted proteins | sample CZO8metaG_2_FD_79338 | JGI IMG/M metagenome (GOLD analysis project Ga0099828, IMG submission 79338) | Vadose zone soil microbial communities from the Eel River Critical Zone Observatory, Northern California, USA - CZOApr15con2H1.8 metaG | ecosystem: Environmental > Terrestrial > Soil > Vadose... | reverse complement strand
GACCAGCGCCGCCGCGAGGGTCAGCCACGGCCGGAGGTGCCGCAATGCGCGATTCGTGGTCATCCTGGCCGCTCTCGGCGCGGCGCCAGCACTATCGAGCCAGCCGGGGCGGACTGTCAAGGGAGCTCGAGCTCTACGTGACCTCCCGCGCGAGGTAGTCGATCGCCGCCTGCACGCCGCCGGACCCGCGGGGGATGCCGAGCGCCGCGAGCCCCATCTCGATGCTACCGAGAACGCCGAACACCATGGGCGCGTTGATGTGGCCCATGTGGGCGATGCGGAAGGCCTTGCCCGAGAGCTCGCCGATGCCCACGCCCACCACCACCCCGCAGTGGGCGCGGCAGTAGTCGAGCAGGGGCTTCGGATCGCGGCCGGGCGTCAGGACGGTCGTGACCGAGTTGCTGCGCTCCGCCGGCTCGGTGACATTGAAGGCCAGCGCCCCGCCCTCCGCCCATCTGCCGACGGCCCGGCGCGTGGCTTCTCCGAGGAGCGCGTGGCGGTGGGCGGCCCGATCCAATCCTTCGGCGAGCAGCATGTCGAGCGCCTTGCGCAGGGCGAACAGCAGGTGCTGCGGTGGCGTGCCTCCGTACTTCTGGTAGTGCACCTCGCCCATGCGGAACGTCCAGTCCCAGTAGCGCGTGCGCAGGTCGGCCTTCTGGTGGGCGGCCAGCGCCCGGTCATTGGCGGCGACGAAGGCCAGGCCGGGCGGGGTCATCAGCCCCTTCTGCGAGCCCGACATGGCGACGTCGACCTTCCAGGCATCCATCTCGAACGGCATGCAGCCGAGCGAGGCCACGCAGTCGACCATCAGGAGGGCGGGGTGGTCGGCCGAGTCGATGGCCCGGCGGATGGCCGCGATGTCGTTGACGACCGCCGAGGCGGTGTCGACCTGCACGACGAGGATCGCCTTGATCTCGTGGGCCGTGTCGGCGGCCAGGCGCTGGGCGACGGCGGCCGGATCCACCGCTCGCCGCCAGCTCCCCTTCAGCACCTCGACCTTGATCCCCAGCATCCGCGCCATGTCCCCCCAGCCGATCGCGAACACGCCGGACTCCAGCACCAGCACCGTCTCCCCTCGCGACAGCACGTTGCTGACCGCCGCCTCCCAGCCGCCGTGGCCGTTGGCCGCGTAGATGAATGTCCGCCCGGACGTACGGAAGAGCTTGGGCAGGTCCTCGAGCAGGGTCCGGGTCAGCTCGACCATGTCGCCCGAGTAGATGTCGATCGCCGGGCGGTGCATCGCCTGGAGCACGGCGTCCGGGATATTGGTCGGTCCGGGGATGCTGAGGAACTCTCGACCGTTGGCGACTGTCATGGGGCCTATCGTAGCACGCGGGACGATTGGCCTTACACGCGCTCGATCGTCGGCCGACCGAACATCCCGTACGGCCGCACGAACAGCACCGCGAGGAGCAACAGATAGGGTGCGATGCTGCTGAAGCCCGCGCCCAGGAGGGGATCGAGATAGCCCGCGGCCAGACTCTCCAGCACCCCGATGAGAACGGCGCCGACCATGATGCCGGGAACGCTGTCGAGGCCGCCGACGACCAGGATCGGGAACACCTTGAGCCCGATGATCACCACGCCGAGCCCGCCGCCCGACGTGAAGGTCCACAACGCGCCCGTGAAGACGGAGATCACCCCGACCATCGCCCACGTGAGGGCGACGTGACCGTGGACGTCGATGCCCATCGCCATCGCGACCTGCTGATCGTCCGAGATGGCCCGCAGCGCCAGTCCGGTTCGACTGAATCGAAAGAACGCGCTCACCGCGGTGATGCAGGTGATCGCGATCGTGGCCGCGACCAGCCTTCCCGCCGGGACCAGCACTCCATACACGTCGAGCGGATCCGACGGGATCGGAAGCGGGATGGGCCCCGGGACGGCTCCGAACACCAGGGGGGCCGCGCCGCGGATCAATGCTCCGAGGCCGAGGGTGACCATGATCAAGGAGATCAGCGGCCGGCCGACCATGTGGCGCAGGACGAGTCGGTTGAAGGCGAGGGCCACCACGACCATGCCGGCAGAGGCCGAGCCGATGGCGCCCGCCAGCCCGAGCTCCATCGCGTGGATCCCGGTGGCCACCAGTCGCGAGCCCAGCATCGCCAGCTCGCCCAGCGCGAAGTTGATCGCCCCGGACGCCTTGTAGACGACGACGAACGCGAGTGCGACCAGGGCGTAGATGGCGCTGGCCAGCAGTCCGTCCACGAGCAGGGCCGCGAAGAAGAGCACTCAGGCGGGACCGATGGCCTTGAGCGAGAACATCAGCGGCAGGCTGCCGCGGCCGAGGGGCAGGCGCGGGTCCTCCGGCAACCGCCACCAGCCGTCGGCGCCCCGCTCCATCCACGGGAAGAACCGCCAGCCGAGGAACGGGTACTCGTCGAACGCGGTGATGCGGAGCCCGGCGCGGACGAGCGCGTTGATGATGTCCGAGACCGTGTGCAACCAGACGTGCTCGACGCTCGTGATCGGCGCGTCGGCGGTGCTGTAGCAGCCGGGGTGCTCGTCGCGGACGGGCTCCGGTCCGTGGAAGTAGGGATAGAGTAGCCGCAGCGCCGGCTCGGCCGCGCGATCGTCGAAGATCTGGAGCAGGGGATGGACCTCTACGATGTAGAAGACGCCGCCGGGAGCCATGAAGTGGGCGATCACCTGGGCCCAGCGCTCCAGATCGGGCAGCCAGCCCAGCACCCCGTGCGAGGTGAAGACGACGTCGAAGCGGCCGGTGAGGTTCGCGGGCAGGTCGTAGAGGTCGCTCTGCACGAAGGTGGCGGACACCCCCATCCGGGCCGCGAGGGTCCGCGCGGCGGTCACCGCCACTTCGGAAAAGTCCGCGCCGGTGACCGTCGCGCCGTGCTTGGCCCAGCGGATGGTGTCCGTCCCGAAATGGCACTGCAGGTGGAGCAGCGACTTGCCCCGGACGTCTCCCGGGCCCGCGCGGGCGATGGGGTCGAGGTCGCGCCCGCGGCCTGCCGCGAAGCCCTCGACGTCATACAACTCGGACTGGAGGTTGATCCGCGCCCAGGTGTTCCAGAGCGCTCGGTTGGCCTCGAGGTGCTCGTCCACGGCCTACGCGTCCAGCCGATAGACCCGCCGGGCGGTACCACTGAACATGGCCTGCTTCTCCGGGAGGGAGGCGCCGCCGGCAATCCGCTTGAGCGCGTTCCAGAGCCCTGCCCAGCCGATGCCCATCTTGTCCACCGGGAAATTGCTCTCGAACAGGCAGCGGTTCGCGCCGAACAGCTCGATGCATGTCTCGATGTACGGGCGCCAGAGGGCGGCCAGCTCGGTGGAGGTGGGCGGCTTCGGCTGGGTGCGGTAGTCGTAGGCGGCCAGGCGCATCATCATGCCGCCCAGCTTCACGACCACATTGGGGCACCGGGCGAGCTCGGTCACCTGGGCCTTCCAGGCCGCGAACACGTCCTTCGGCTTGCCGGTATAGGGGCCGTAGCCGAGCACGCCGCCCACGTGACCGAGGATGATGGTCGTGTCGGGACACGCGCGGGCCAGGTCCACCACGTCCGGGAGCTGCGGGTGGAATACCCAGGCGTCGAGCGAGAGCCCGAGCCGGGTGAGCACGGCCAGGCCCGCCCGGAAGTCCGGCCGCAGGTAGACGTGCGGCCCGTCGGCCACCGCGCTGTTGCCGATGATGTCGCTGGCGTCCCAGGCCGCCGAATGCCGCACCCCGCGGAAGCGCCCGCCGCCGGCGCGCAGGTGCGCCTGCAGCACCGGCTCCACGCGGTCGCCGAGCGTGAGATCGGCGAAGCCCACGATGCCGGCGGCCACGCGGGTGGGGCCGTACATGCCGCTCGCGCTCATCGCGGCCTGGCCGGCCACGAACTCGGTCTCGCCCACCGGCCGCATCTCCACGGGCCCGGCCGCGCGGTACATCGAGTGGCATTCGAGGAACACGGTGGCGACCAGATTGTGGCCGGTCGCGGCGTCCGCGAGGAAGTCGGGCAGGAAATAGCGGTGGCCCTCGCGGTCCCACAGGTGGTGGTGCGTGTCGATGATCGGCAGCTCGGGCTCGAGGATGGGCTCGGCCGGCTGCTTGGCCAGCCACGCCTCGTCCGGATGGTGGATTCTCCCGAACTGGGTCGGACGGTCCGATGCGCTCATGCGGAATCTCCCAGGGTGCGCAGCAGGGTCTCGCTCTCCCGGTCGGCGGGGAAGAAGCACTCCACGCGCAGCTCGTGCAGCGTGATGTCGTAGGGGACGCCGAGCGTGGTCAGCGTGGAGAAGAACGTGACGTGGGTATTCCCCCGGCGCAGCTCGACGCCCAGGAACGGCACCGGGGCGGCGTCCAGGTCGAGGGTGCGCCACTTGTGCGGGACGTCCGGGTAGGAGAGCAGCTCCTCGAGCAGCCGGCTCGTCTCCGCGTCGCCGATGCCGCGGGCCAGGTCGCGATGCAGCCACTGGATGAGCCCGGCCGCGGTGGCTTCCCAGTTGACGATGTAGGGGCGCATGCCGCACGGGTGGTAGAAGAGGCGCATCGCGTTGGGCCGGCCGCCGACGGCCGCCACCGCGTCGGCGTCGAGGAACAGCCCCATCAGCCGCCGGGCCCCGCCATTGGTCATCAGGATGTTCCAGTGGCCGTCGATGACCAGGCCGGGGTAGGGCTCCTGCTGGCGCATGATGAAGTCCAGCGCCCGCCGCACGTCGGCCATCTCGGGCGCCTCGAGGCCCGTTTCCCGGTACACCGGCGCGTAGCCGGCCGCGGTGAGCAGGTCGTTGCGACCGCGGGGTGGGACGTCGAGCACGCGGGTCAGCAGCATGACCATGTCGCGGCTCGGCTGGGCGCGGCCCGTCTCGATGAAGCTCAGGTGCCGCGAGGAGATCTCGGCGTCCACCGCCAGGGCGAGCTGGCTCAGGCGCCGCCGCTCGCGCCACTGCTTGAGCAGCCGCCCGAAGTTCCCCGCCGCACGGCTCGCGGCCGGCGGTGTCCGGGTCGTCATGGCGGCCAGTATACGCGGGCCGGGATCGAGCGCCATTACCTCCGAGGTAATTGAACTGGCTCCCCGTTTCGGTGAGGATGGCCGCCGGAGGGCACTTATGGACATCGACCCCACGCCGTTCAACGAGAGGATGGCCGGAACCCTGAGCACGCTGCTGGGGCTGCGCATCGTGGAGGCGAGCCCCGACCGCGTGGTGGCCGAGCTGACGATCCGCGACGAGCTGCGCACCGTCGGGGGCGCGCTCCACGGCGGGACCCTGATGGCGCTGGCCGACACGGTGGGCGCGGCGGCCACCGTCGTGAACCTGCCGCCGGGCGCGGGCACGACCACGCTCGAGTCGAAGACCAACTTCTTCGCGGCCGGCCGCTCCGGCGTGGTGCGCGCGGAGGCCACGCCGCTCCACAAGGGCAAGCGCACCCAGGTGTGGCAGACCCGCGTCACCGACGAGTCCGGCCGACTCCTCTCCCTGACGACCCAGACCCAGATGGTGCTCACGTGAAGGTCGCCTTCGCGGGGGTCTTCGCGGGTCACGTCGCCGACCGGGTGCGGGCGCGCCTGCGCATCCCCTGCGAGGTGGCGCTGGCCGACGACCGCGAGATCCTCGCCCGGCTCGGCGACGTGGACGTGCTGGTGACCATGGCCTTCACGCGCGAGATGGCCGCGGCCGCCCCGCGGCTCCGCCTCGTGCAGGTCCCGGGCGCCGGGCTCGATCGCATCGATCGGAGTGCCCTCGCGCCGGGCACCGCGCTCGCCAATGCCTATGGCCACGACGTCGGCATCGCGGAGTACGTGATCGGCGCGATGCTCGCGGTCACCCGAAGCTTTTGCCGGATCGACGCCGATCTGCGCCGGGGCCGGTGGGACAGCGTGTGGTCGGGCGCGCCGGTGCCGCTCTGGTCGGAGCTGGCCGGCAAGACCCTGGGCATCCTCGGCTACGGCCGCATCGGCCAGGCGGTCGCCCGACGGGCGCTGGCCTTCGACATGGACGTGCTGGCGATCCGGCGCGACGCGACCCAGCCCGATCCAAACCGGCTCGCGTTCGTGCGGGGCCCGGCGGCGCTCGACGAGGTGCTGGGGCGCGCTGACTATCTGGCGATCACCCTCGCGCTCGCGGGGGACACGCGCGGGCTCATCGGCGCACGGCAGCTCGCGCGGATGAAGTCCACCGCGGTGCTGATCAACGTGGCCCGCGGCGAGGTGGTCGACGAGGACGCGCTCTACGACGCGCTCCACCAGGGCGTGATCGCGGGGGCCGCGCTCGACGTCTGGTATCGCTACCCGGCGGGCGACGCGCCGACTCATCCGGGTCACCGTCCGTTCCACACGCTGCCGAACGTGCTGATGACGCCCCACGTGTCGGGCTGGACGGAAGGAATGATGGACGCCCGGGCCGGTGTGATCGCCGAGAACATCCACCGCATCGCGCGCGGCGAGGCGCCCGTCAACCTGATACCATGACCGTCCGTGACGACCCGCATCGACCGCGCCTCGATCGAGCGAACGTATGGCCTGATCACGCCGTACATCCGCGTGACGCCGGTGGTGGAGACGAGCGGCGCTGATTTCGGCCTGGCCGCCTTCCCCCTCACCTTCAAGCTCGAGCTCTTCCAGCACGCCGGCTCCTTCAAGACGCGGGGTGCGTTCACCAACCTGCTCACCCGCGCGATCCCGGCCGCCGGCGTGGTGGCGGCGTCCGGCGGCAATCACGGCGCCGCGGTGGCCTATGCGGCGATGCGCCTGGGCGTGAAGGCGCGCATCTTCGTCCCCACCGTGTCCTCGGCGGCCAAGATCTCGCGCATCCGGGCCTACGGCGCCGATCTGGTGGTGACCGGCGATCGCTACGCCGACGCGCTCGCGGCGAGCCAGACCTGGACCGCCGAGTCGGGCGCGCTGCCCGTGCACGCCTTCGATCAGGAGGAGACCCTGCTCGGCCAGGGCACGCTGGCGCTGGAGCTCACGCGGCAGGCACCGGGCCTCGACACCCTGCTGGTCTCGGTGGGCGGGGGCGGCCTCATCGGCGGCATCGCGGCGTGGTGCGGGGACCGGCCGCGGGTGATCGGCGTCGAGCCCGAGGCCGCCCCCACGCTCACCCGGGCGCTCGAGGCGGGCAAGCCGGTGGACGCCCCCGCCGGCGGCATCGCGGCGGACTCGCTCGCCCCGCGCCGGGTCGGGGAGCTGATGTTCCCGATCGCGCAGGCCCACATCGTCCGCGTCCTGCTGGTGAGCGACGCGGCCATCCGCCAGGCGCAGGACGCGCTCTGGGCGACGCTGCGGGTGGTGGTCGAGCCCGGCGGCGCCGCCGCCTTCGCGGCGCTGCTGAGTGGAGCCTACGTGCCGGCGCCGGGCGAGCGGGTGGGAGTGGTGGTTAGCGGAGGCAATACCACTGCGGTAGACTTCGACCGATGAGCAGCCCTACCCCGTCGCGGCAGGAGTCGCTCACCCGCGCCCTGGACTTCCTCGCCGCGGGGGAGTGGCAGCGCGCCCACGAGATCGTCCAGGAAGACAAGTCGGAGCTGGCCGCGTGGCTGCACGGCATCGTGCACACGCTGGAGGGCGACCTCGACAACGCGCGCTACTGGTACCGCCGCACCACGCGTGAGTTCCCGGGCTCGGCCGCGGTGCAGCGAGAGATCGCCGCCGCGCGCCTAGCTCTCGCCGAGGAACAGCGCGCGTAGCCGCGCCTTCTGCACCTTGTCGCCGTGCGGGCCCGGCGTTCGGGGCACGTCGGCCACCACGCGCACGTGGCGCGGCACCTTGAACGAGGCGATGCGGCCCCGGCAGTGCGCGATGACCTCCTCCTCGGTGACGGTGGCGCCGGGCCGCGGGATCACGTAGGCCACCGCCGCCTCGTTGGTGCGCGGGTCGGGCACGCCGATGACGAAGGCCTGCAGCACCTTCGGGTGCGTCTGCAGATAGTCCTCGATCTCGCCGGGAGCCACCATGAAGTGGCTGATGCGGAGCACCTCGCGGAGCCGCCCGATGAAGAAGATCCGCCCGGCTCCGTCGCGCACCGCCAGATCCCCGGTCTTGAACCAGCCGTCGGGGGTGAAGGCCTTCGCGGTCTCCTCCGGCTTTTCGTAGTAGCCCTGAGTCACCAGGCGGCCGCGCAGCCACAGCTCGCCCTCGTGGTCCACGGGCTGATCCCGCCCGGTCTCCGGATCCACCACGCGCGCCTCGAGGCCGTCGGCGGGCCAGACGCCGGCCCGCGCGCGGCTCTCGGGCGGCTCGTCGAGATCGTGCACCAGGGCCATCGCATTGACTTCGGTCATGCCGTAGGGCTGGAACGCCTGGCGCACGCCGATCCGCTCCACCACCGCCTCGAAGAGACCCTGCACGCCGCCGCCGGTGGCCGCGAAGCCGCCGGTGCGGAGGCTCGAGCGATCGCGCCATGCCAGGTCCGGGTGCTCGAGCATGGGGATGGCCATCGCGTCCACCCCATTCCACACCGTCACGCGCTCGGCCTCCATGAGGCGGAGCGCGACCGCAGGCTCGAAGGTCTCCATCAGGATCAGGGCGGCGCCGTGGCTGAACGCGGCCATCGGGATGCAGAGCCCGCCCCAGGTGCCGGACAGGGGCAGGGCGTGGAGTACGCGATCGGCCGTGGTCAGGCGCAGGACCTCGCCGCACCACCAGCCGTGCGGCAGGCAGTTCCAGTGGCTGATGACCGCCCCCTTCGGGAACGACGTCGTTCCCGAGGTGTAGAGGATCGTGAACGGATCCTCGGGCCCCACCGGCTCCGCGGCGTAGCTCCACGCGGCCGCCCACTCGGGCGCGTCACCGTCTTCCAGCACGTCACGGAGGCGCAGGCATCCCGGGTAGGGATCGCCGGCCTCGAGAATCACGCGACGGAACATCGGGAAGTCCTCCACCAGGAGCTCGCCCGGCACGGATTCCCCGAGGGTCGGAAGCACCTCGGCCAGCGTCTCCAGATAGTCCACCGGCCCCGAGTGGTCGGTGCAGACGAGCGTCGTCGCGTCCGACTGGCGCAGGATGTAGCGCAGCTCGTGGGCCTTGTAGCGCGTGTTGAGCGCCACCACCACCGCGCCGATCATCGCGCAGCCGTACTGGGCGAAGAGCCACTCCGGGCGGGTGGGCAGCCACAGGGCGACCTTGTCGTTCTTCTTGACGCCCAGGGCCAGCAGGCCGCGGGCCACCCGCTGCGCCTCGCGGTGGAACTGGGCGTACGTGATGCGCCGGTCCGGCGCGACGATGGCCTCGTGGTCTCCCACGCGTCCGGCCATCGCGGCGAGCATGCCGCCGACGGTCTCGCGCAGGAACGGATTGCCGTTTCCGGATGGCAGCATGGGCCACATGCTATCGCTTTACACCGGGCGCCAGATGTGGAAGATGGAGGTGGATGAAGTGCGAGGACGTGCGCCGTACGCTCTCCCTCCTCGTCGACGGGCAGCTGGCGCTGACCGAGTGGGCCATCATTCAGGCCCACCTGCTCGGGTGCGCCGAGTGCCGCAAGGAGGTCGACCGGTTGCACATTCTGGCGGGCGTGCGGGCCCGAGCCAAGCACCGCCGCGCGACCGTGGCGACCCTGGCCGCGATGGCCGTCCTGCTGGCGGTGGCCGCCGGAGGCGGACTCTACATCTATCAGGGGAGCTTGCCCGACTTCCCTCCGTGGGGTTCGACGCCGGCTCCGCCGCGGACCGTCACCCCGACCGCGCCGGCGGAACCCGTCGCGCCAGTAGCTGCACCGGTCCCGCGGCCCTCGCCGCCGCTTCCCGCGCGGTCCAAGGCTGCCGTCGAGGCGGCGCCGTGGGGCACCGCGCCTCCCACCGCCGAGTCGGTTCCGCGCGCGCCGCGCCCGGCGGCCACCGCCGAGGCGCCCCCGGAGGACCGCATGCCCACCACCCAGGCCCGCCCGCCCGCGGTGCTGAATGCCCCGCCGGACGCGGAGGCGATGCCGACCCAGGCCCCCTCTCGCCCCGTGCCCCGCAGCCGCCCGTGAGCCGGGAGCTAGGCCCGCTCGGGGCGGGTCTTCTTCAGGTACTTGCCGACGGCTTCCAGCAGGAGGCCGAGGGCTTCCTTCTCGGTGCGCCCGGTCACGCTCACGTCCGGGTAGGACACCGCGGTGGCCCGAAAGATCCCGCCCTCGTCCTGGACCATGTCGACCTCGATCCTCATGCCGCGCTCCCCCGCGACGTGCGCGCGCGATCGGCCAGGAAGAGGTAGCGCGAGAGGCCGAAGAAGTACTCGCCCCGGGTGGCCTGACTCCGCACGTCCTCGGCCCAGCGGGCGGCCTCCTCTTCGCTGATCCCACCCCGGCTGGCCACGAACCGCGCGACCACGTCGATCATGCCCGCGCTGTAGGTCTGCTCGCTCATCTCGACGTTGACGATCGGGATCATCGTCACGCTCTTCACCACGAACCCGCTCCGCCGCAGCAGGTCGGGCAGCCGCGCGGGCAGGTGGGGATGGGCGAACCGCTGCTCCCAGGCCCGCAGCACGCGGGCGGTGCGCTCGCGGTCGCTCGAGTGCCAAACGCAGGACTCCCAGTCGGTGTCGAGCACGCCCAACCGCCCGCCGGGCTTCAGCACCCGATACACCTCGGCGAGCCCGCGCTCGACGTCGGCCATGTACTCGTAGACCTGCATGGCGGTCACGAAGTCGAAGCCGCCCGGCGAGGCGGGCACCGCCTCGGGATCGGCCTGCCGGAACTCGGTGCGGCCGGTGACCGCGTCGTGTCGGGCCCGCTCCTCGCAGGCGATGATCATGTCCGGCACCGCGTCCACGCCCATGATCCGCCCGGTGGGGCCGACGTCGCGGGCCAGCTCGCAGGCGAGGAGGCCGAAGCCGCAGCCGATGTCGAGGCCCCGCTCGCCGGTGCGCGGCGCCATGATGGCGCGAATCCGCGCGCGCTGCTCGGAGACGTCCGGGGTGGAGCGCGCGGGGTCGAGGAGGGCCGGGCTCGAGGTCGTCACGCCGGAACGCTAACAGCGCCCGGCGCTCCCGTCAAGTTGGGGTCAGGTCTTGAATTACGACATTTCCGGCTCCCGCGTAGTCGCCGCCCGGGCAGAAAATGTCGTAATTCAAGACCTGACCCCAGAACCGCTACGCGCGAGGCTTCTGGGCCAAGACCTGCAGCACGACCTGGCGCATGTCGGCCAGGTTGAAGGGTTTCTCGAGGGCGGGCTCGCCGGTCTCGGAGAGGAAGGCCGCGTACTCCTCGATGCCGGTGTTGGCGCTCATGAAGATGAAGCGGGGCGGGTTGGCGGCGTAACGCTGGCGGACCGCGCGGTAGAGCTCGGGGCCCTCGAGGTTGGGCATGCGTAGATCGGTGACGATCAGATCGTAGCGGTGCTCTTCCGCGCGCCGGAGGCCGTCGGCGCCGTCGACGGCGCTGTCCACCTCGTGGCCGTCGCGCTTCAACACCTCCACCAGCACGTCGCGCAGGTTGTCCTCGTCGTCCACGACGAGGATGCAGTGCCGCGCCATGCTAGCTCCGGGCGTCGAGGATGGCCTGGGCGATCAGCCGCGCGCCTTCGTAGCAGCGCTCGGGGGACTCGAAGCTGAAGGCCAGCCGGATGTGGCGCTCGCCGCCCCCATTGGGGAAGAAGGACGTGCCCGCGGTGTACTGCACGCGGGCCTTGACCGCGCCATCAAACAGCTTCCCGGTGTCGGTGCCGGTGGGCAGCTTGATCCAGATGAAGAACCCGCCCTCGGGCCGGCTGATCTCGACGTCGGTGTCCCGGAGCTTCTCCCACAGCCCGCGCAGCATGGCGTCCCGCTTGGCGCGGTAGACGTTGACGAGCAGGGCCACGTGCGGGACCAGGTGGTCGCGCAGGAAGTAGGTGGCCACGCGCGAGGCGAAGGGGTTCACGCCGCCCCCGAAAAGGAAGCCCTGGAAGGCGGGGATCATCTCCTTGGGCGCGCAGAGCCAGCCGAGGCGGAAGCCCGCGCCGAGGATCTTGGACACGGTGCCCGCGCGCATCACCCGCCCGCCGCCGTCCAGCGCGTAGAGCGAGGGCAGGTGCTCGCCCTCGAAGCGCAGCTCGCCGTATGCGTCGTCCTCCAGGATGAGCGTGTCGTACTCGTGCGCGAGGTCGATCAGCTCCCGCCGCCGGCGCAGCGTCAGCGTCGGCCCCGCCGGGTTCTGGAAGTTCACGATCGTGTAGATGAGCTTGCAGCGACGGCCCTGCTTCTGCAGCGTGGCCAGGTGCTCCCGCGCCACCTCGACGACCAGCCCGTCCTGATCCACCGGCACGTCGAGCACCTGCGGGCCGTGGCGACGGATGGTCTGGAGCGTGCCGGAGAACGTCGGGGCCTCGGACAGGATCACGTCGCCCGGGTCCACGAGGGCGCTGAAGGCCAGGGAGAGCGCGTGCCCGGAGCCGTTGGAGATGATGATGTTGTCGGGGCCGACCTTGAGACCCTCGAAGAGGCCGTACTTGTGGCACACCAGCTCGCGCAGGCCGCGATACCCCTGCGGCTCGCCGTAGGTGAGCGCCTCGGCGCCCTCCGCCCGGATCATCCGGGCGGTGGCGTCGATGAGGCCGTCGTAGGGAAAGGACCCGGGATCCGGGAGGCCGCCCCCGAACTCGTACTGCGCGTCGACGACCGGCCGCGCGGCGGGCGGCGCGCCCCAGCCGATGCGGGCACGGGTGGACAGCAGCTCGACGAAGGGACGAGGGGCGGTGGTCATCGGGTGGCTCTAGGCCACGATCTTCTTGTCGCGCAGCGCCTTGATGTCGGCCGCGGCCATCCCCAGCTCGCCCAGCACCTGGTCGGTGTGCTCGCCCGAATGCGGGGCGGCGCTCCGGATGGTCCCCGGGGTCGCGGAGAGCTTGATGGGCTGGCCGAACTGCTTCACGGTGCCGTGCACCGGGTGGCGCATCTCCACGATCATGTCGCGGGCCTGCACCTGCGGGTCGGTCACCACCTCCGCCGGCTCGTAGACCTTCCCCACGCAGACGTCGGCCTTCACGAGGAAGTCGTACCACTCGTCCCGGGTGCGCGTCCTGATGATGGCCTCGACCTCCTCGCGCGCCTTCACCTCTTCCGCGTTGGCCGCCCGCACGAACTGGTCGGGCTTGCGGGCGAACTTCACGAAGTCCGGCCGGTTGATGGCCTTGCAGAAGTTCTCCCAGAGCCAGGGCTCGGTGCAGCCGATGGTGAGGTGCTTGCCGTCCTTGGTGTCGTAGACCGCGTAGTAGGGGTAGGAGCCGCCCAGGAAGCCCTCGCCGCGCTTCGGGGCGATGCCGTCGCTCCAGAAGAAGCGCATGTTGGGCGTGGCCGCGAGCAGGGCCAGGGACGTATCGAGGTAGGAGACGTCCACGTGCTGACCCCGGCCGGTGCGCTCCCGGGCGAAGAGCGCGAGCATGATGCCGAGGGCGCCGTGCATGCTGGCCCCGCCGTAGTCGGCCACCAGGTTGAGCGGGAAGATCGGCTTGCGGTCCGGCTCCCCGATGAGGTTCAGCACCCCGGCCAGCGACAGGTAGTTGCCGTCGTGGGCCGGGTAGTCCTTGTACGGCCCGTTGTGGCCGAAGCCGGAGAGCGAGCAGTAGACCAGGCGCGGGTTCGTGTCCGAGAGCGTCTCGTAGTCGCCGCCCAGCCGCTTCATCACGCCGGGCCGGAAGCCCTCCACGATCACGTCGGCGGTGGCCGCGAGCTTCCGGAAGATGGCCTGCCCGTCGGGCGCCTTCATGTTCAGCGCGAGGGAGCGCTTGTTGCGGTTGACGTAGGCGAACGCGGCGCGGCGCTTGGTGGCGGCGTCCTCCGCCTCGGCGGGCGGCGTCTCGATCTTCAGCACGTCCGCGCCCATGTCGGCCAGGAACATGCCGGGCAGCTCGGCGGGGGGGACCCGCGCCATCTCCAGCACCTTGATTCCGTCCAGCACTCCCATGGCGATCTCCCGCGATCACCCTCTCCCCTCAGGGGAGAGGGCAGGGTGAGGGGTGGTCTACCTGTAGGCGTCGGGCGCCTTGACGGCCTTGTCCCAGAACGCGGGGTCGTGGCTCGGGAAGATGCGCCCGCCGGTGAGCCGCGCGAGCGTCTTGAGCCGCTTGATGCTGTGCATCGCCCGGGTCGGGTCCCACACGACGCCGGGCGGGATCTCCTCGTCGATCGAGCGCTGCCAGTAGCAGGAGTCGCCGGCCAGGATCACCGGCCCGGTCCGGGGAAGCTGCACCAGCAGCGACTGGTGGCCCGGGGTGTGGCCGTCGCTGCGCAGCGCGGTCACGCCCGGGACGAGCTCGGTGTCGCCGTCGAGCAGGCGCCAGCGGTAGCCGGGCAGGTCGAAGTTCTTGCGGTAGTAGTAGGAGGCGAAGAACGCGGCCGGGTACTGCGCGTACGCGTACTCCTCCTTCTGCACGACCAGGTCGGAGGTGTCGAAGAGCGCGGCCCCGCCCGCGTGGTCGAAGTGCAGGTGGCTCAGGACGACCAGGTCCACGTCCTTGGGCTCGAGCCCGATCGAGTCCAGCCGGTGCACCAGCAGATCCTCGTCGGTGAAGCGGCAGAGGGGATCCTGGCGCACGAGGCCGGGGACCGCGCGCGGCGAGATGCCGGTGTCGAAGAGGATGGTCGCGTCGCCGGTGCGCACCAGGTAACAGGTGACCGGGATGGCCACGCGCTCGGCCGAGCGATCGCCGTAGAAGAGCCCCGCGCGCTCGAAGCCCAGGAAGCCGTTCTGCAGCGCGTAGAGCGCCTCGACCGCCATGCTCAGGCGCGGGCCTTGGCGGGGCGGCGGGCGCGGGCGGGCTTCGGGTGATCGGCCGGCACCAGCGGATCGTAGATCCAGATCTTGTTCGCGGCGCTGAGCCCCATGGTGACGGTGCGCCCCTCGAGCAGGATCGAGATGGTGCCCGCGTAGGGGGCCACCTCGCTCACCACGATGCGGCTGCCCGGCCGGATCCCGCTCTCCCAGAGGAAGCGCAGGAGCTGGCGGTCGGCCTCGGCCTCCTCGGTGATGCGCTCGACCACGAACGGGTGGCCCGCGGGGGCCTGGCTGAGCGGAATCGGGCTGTGCGCCTCGGGGGCCGGCATGCCCGGGATCGGGTTGCCGTGCGGGCAGGTGCTGGGCATGCCGAGGGTCTCGGCGAGCCGCTCCTCGACCACCGGGGAGAGCGCGTGCTCGAGGCGATGGGCCTCGTCGTGCGCGCGCGACCAGTCGAGCCCGAGCACGTCGGTCAGCCAGCGCTCGATCAGGCGATGCCGGCGCGCCATGGTCTCGGCGATGCCGAGCCCCTTGGTGGTGAGCCGGATCTCCTTGCGGCCCCCGACGCGGACGTAGCCGTCCTTCTGCATGCGGCGCAGCGCCTCGGTGATGGACGGCGCGGAGACGTGCATGTGCCGCGCGAGCCGCGCGCCGATCACCGGCTTGTCGGTGCCGGCCAGGTCGTAGATCGCGCCCAGGTAGTCCTGGATCGCCGGAGTCGTCTCGTCCATGGCCGCCAGCATACCGACCGGCGCAGCGGCGGGCAAGCCCCCGGGCGACCGTGATATTCTTGCCCGACCAGGAGGCCGCCCATGGACTTCGCGCTCACGGAATCGCAGGAGCTGATCAAGAAGGAGGTGGGGGCCCTGGCCCGCACCTTCTCGCTCGACTACTGGCTCGACAAGGACGACCGGGCCGAGTACCCGAGCGAGTTCGTGAAGGCCTTCGCCGACAACGGATGGCTCGGCATCCTCGTGCCCGAGGAGTACGGCGGGGCCGGGCTCGGTGTCACCGAGGCCGCGCTCATGCTCCACGAGATCTGCGCCTCCGGGGCCGGCACCTCCGGCGCCTCCCCGATTCACTTCTACGTCTTCCCGCCCACCCCGCTGATCAAATACGGCACCGAGGCGATGAAGCGGAAGTACCTGCCGAAGATCTGCAGCGGGGAGATCGTGATGGCGTTCGGGGTGACCGAGCCCAACGCGGGCACCGATACGTCGCGCATCACGACCCGCGCCGAGAAGCAGGGCGACCGCTGGATCGTCAACGGCCGGAAGGTCTGGACCACGAATGCCCAGCACGCCACCAAGATCCTCCTGCTCGCCCGTACCGCCGACCGCGATCCGGCCAAGCCCCTCAAGGGCATGACGCTCTTCTTCGCCGACTTCGACCGCACCGCGATCACGGTGCGATTGATCCACAAGCTGGGCCGGGCCGCCGTCGACTCCAACGAGATCTTCATCGACAACCTGGAGATCCGCGACGAGGACGTGGTGGGCACGCCGGGCGAGGGCTTCTACCACCTCATTGATTCGCTCAACCCCGAGCGCATCGTGGTCGGGATCGAGGCGGTCGGCATCGGGCGCGCCGCCCTCGACCGCGCGGTGCAGTACGCCAAGGAGCGGATCGTCTTCGACCGGCCGATCGGGAAGAACCAGGCCATCGCGCACCCGCTGGCCCACGCGATGGCCCAGCTCGACGCGGCCGAGATGATGTGTCTGAAGGCCGCGTGGCTCTTCGATAATGGTAAACCCTGCGGCCGGGAGGCCAACGCGGCCAAGATGCTCGCGGCGGAGGCCGGCTTCAACGCCTGCGACGCCGCGCTCCAGACCTTCGGCGGCTTCGGCTACGCCAAGGAGTTCTACGTGGAGCGCCTGTGGCGGGAGATCCGGCTCTACAAGATCGCGCCGGTCTCTCAGCAGATGGCGCTGAACTACCTGGCCGAGCACGTGCTCGGCCTGCCGCGCTCCTACTAGCGCGATGGACCTGCTCCTCACCACCCACGACACGGGGTACGAGCGGCCCGACGGGCCGACCATCGCCAAGGTGCTGGCGTCCCTCGACGGGGGCCGCAACGTGCTGGCGACCCTCGGCACCTCCGACGCGACGTACCTGCAGGCGAGCGGGAGCGGGCAGACCGGCTTCGGCCTGTACCTGCAGGAGGGCTCGCTGGACCGGCGCTTCCGCACCCGGGACCGCGCGCTGCCGCTCGCGTGGGTGACCGAGGCATTCCAGCGCTACGCCGCCGACGATCTCTCCTGGCGCGATGCGGTTGCGTGGGAGCAGGAGCACATCCACGTCCCGCGCGAGTCCTGGATGACGAGCTGGCCCGCCTACATCGCGCTGCTGGTCGCAGTCTCGGCCGCGATGTGGCTCTTCCACACCTGGCGCGCCGGCTGGTGAAAAGGACCCATCTGCTTCGTTGGCGGCGGGTGACCGCACGCTCAACGTAGAGAGACTACGCCTCGCGCGCGCTCACCCGCCGCCGCCTCGCATCTGGGCCCTTTTGACCAGCCGGCGGGCGTATTACGAGGAGCGGATGAGGAGGCGCTCGTGGAGGGCGCTCAGGATCTCGGCGATGCCGGCCTG
>Ga0099828_10001162_pt1 | contig 17224 bp, 10 predicted proteins | sample CZO8metaG_2_FD_79338 | JGI IMG/M metagenome (GOLD analysis project Ga0099828, IMG submission 79338) | Vadose zone soil microbial communities from the Eel River Critical Zone Observatory, Northern California, USA - CZOApr15con2H1.8 metaG | ecosystem: Environmental > Terrestrial > Soil > Vadose... | reverse complement strand
TGGTGGTTGCCCTGGCTAAGTCTCTCAATATGCCAGTCCCTGAATCCCTTGACCAATCTGCTTACATGCCAGATGGCATGCTTGAGTCATTCTATACTTCTTCAACACCACAGCTATCTCAGAATAACTGGTCGCGTAGCTCTATAGCTTCTGCCGGTGGTATTACTAGCAATGTGTCTCCTGGAAGCCCGGCCAAGGAGCGAGTGCTTTCAGCCCCATCGCAGGAAGCCGGCTTGCCTGCTTTCCCATCCAGTACCTCACGTATGCGTCGTCGGCTTGGACTATTCTCCATGTGGTATTACATCGTCATCGTTGCTCTGGCGCTTGCAATCCTGGGCACTTTTGGCACATTATTCCTGTTCCCTCGTAATAATACGATGGTTGCAACAAATCGAGTAGTGGGGCACGCTTTCTTCGTCAATAGTGGGCAATTGAATGAAAACAACGCGCAGGGACTCAATGATGAGTTGCAGATCGATCTGGCGAATATCCCTGACCCATCCCCTAGTAAAAGCTATTATGCATGGATTTTGAGTGACAAGAGCCAGACCGAGTCCGCCCCGGTCTTGATCGGTCAAGTAAGTGTTAGCAATGGGAATGCGCATTTTCTCTACAAAGGCGACCAGCAACATACCAACCTGCTCTCATTTTTTAGCCGTTTTCTCGTTACTGAAGATACCACAGGTAGCCCATCGAGCAATCCTTTGATCGATAGCAGTACTTGGCGCTACTACGGCGAAATTCCGCAGACACCCAGCCCCCTGGATAAACTGCATTTTAGTATGCTCGATCACCTTCGCCATCTTCTTGTTGAATCGCCTGAGCTGAAGATACGTGGACTACATGGCGGATTGGGTCTCTGGTTTATCAGAAATATAGCAACGATCTCGGCATTAGCTAGCGGTGCCAGGGACGATTGGCATAAAAATGACACGCAATCTATCCGCGACCAGCTCATCCGTATTTTGGATTATCTTGACGGAAACTCACTTGTGCATACAGACGTTCCTCCAGGTACACCTCTGCTGGCCGATCGGCGTACCTCGCAGGTTGCATTGCTCGGACCTACTCCAGTTAACCCGGACCCCCCCGGCTACGGCTACAATGACGATGTGCCGCCGGGTTACGTGTACCTGATCGGTATTCATATGGCTGGTGCGATTCAGTCTCCTCAAACGACTCCAGATCAACGCAAGCTTGCTATTCAAATTAATACTGGCCTGGATAGCGTGAAGCGCTTGCTGGAAGCCGTTTATCGAGATGCGAAACAGCTTGTCAACCTGAATGACACTCAGCTCTTGCAACCCTCGTCTCTATCCATTCTGGACAACCTGGTCACCCAGGCCCAGGATGCCTACACCGGTCAATTCAATCTTTCTAACGGCCAGTCGGAGGGCGGAGCCATCTGGATTTACGGCAATCTCCAGCGCCTGGCCAGTTTCGATGTGAAGCCGTATACAGCCTCAGCAGTATAATTGTAGCCCGGGCATCGCTAACAAAAACGTAAATCCGCTTGTGCGCCGATGTTTTTGCTGAAATTACCCATCCAACGTTCGTCTATACAGACAAATAGATCTTTGGAATATATCCCGGTAAAGAATCTGTTTGAAGGAGCGCCTTGCATGCCGCCAACATCCCGCTACTGCTCCAACTGCGGTGCAGCCAATCCGCTATTCGCTGTATCATGCGCTGGTTGCAGCCTATCCCTGAAGATCACCGTGCCATTGCCGCCCGAACCCGAAACTGCTGCCGTCGCTCACAAAGCTGCGCATCTTAAACCCGACCAGTTGCTGGAAGGACGTTATCGTATCGTGAGCCAGGTAGGGACCGGGGGCTTTGGCGCGGTATATAAGGCAGAGGACATACAGGATGGCAACAGGCCGGTCGCTATCAAAGAAATCGGCTTAAGCGGTCTTACCTCCCAGCAGGCGATAGAAGCCGCCGATGCCTATAATCGCGAGGTGATGATCCTATCGGATCTGAAGCATCCCAATATTCCACGTATCTATGCTCATTTCACCGATCCTGAGCACTGGTACCTTGTAATAGATTTTATCGAAGGCGAAACGCTAGAGGAGTATCGCGTGAAAGCGCCGGGAGCATGTCTCCCACTCGAGCGTGTCCTCGATATAGGCATCCAGCTCTGCATCGTACTGGATTACCTGCACAATCACCAGCCGCCTATCATCTTTCGTGATGTCAAGCCGGCCAATATCATGCTGACTCCTGCTGGAAAGCTTTACCTGATCGACTTTGACGTTGCCCGCTATTTCAAGCCAGGGAAAGCAGGGATACCATCGCCTTTGGTTCGCCGGGCTTTGCTGCACCGGAGCAATACGGCAAAGCGCAGACGACCCCCCGGTCGGATATTTACAGCCTGGGTGTCACCCTCTACCAATTGCTGACAGGCAACGATCCTTCACTAGCACTGTTTCGCTTTGTGTCTTTGCATGTGCTGGACCAGGCCATTCCTGCTGAACTGGACGCCCTGATTATGCAGATGCTTGAAATGGATGGGAGCAAAAGGCCGGCTAGCATGGCTGGCGTTAAGCAGGAGCTACAAAACATAGCCGCCCAACAACGGATGGGAAAGGCTGGTACCTCACTGGCAGCAGGTGTACAGAATCAGCCCGCTAGTTCTATGCCGCCCGTGGTTACTTTCTCGATCCAGGGAGTCACGCTCTACATGTATCACAGGCACCACATGGGGGTGCGTGCTGTGGCCTGGTCGCCTGATGGGCTGCACGTCGCTTCAGCAAGCGAGGATCGTACTGTGCAGGTCTGGGATGCGCTCAACGGAAACCACGTCTTCACCTATCATAACCATGCTGCTGCGGTGTCTGGTGTAGCATGGTCGCCCGACGGGCAGCGTCTCGCCTCGGCAAGCGAGGATCATACTGTGCATATATGGGATACTGCCCCCGGGCTGCGCTGGCTGAGGGAGCTGGTGTTACGTACAGGGTTCAACTATGTCGTCTACGAGGGTCATGCCAGCGCAATACAAGCAGTAGCCTGGTCGCCCGATGGTAGGTATATCGCCTCGGGGAGCAGTGATAATACGGTACGTGTGTGGGATGCGATCACAAAAGATACCGTCACGATCTATCAAGGTCACACAGACGAAGTACTGGCAGTGGCATGGTCACCCAATAGCCAGCTTATTGCCTCCGCAAGCATTGATCATACCGCGCGTATATGGGATGCAATCACAAAGGATATCATCTTCACTAATCGTAGATCTTCCGATGTGACGCATGCGCTGGCATGGTCGCCCGATGGTAGGTATATCGCTCTGGGCAATAGTGATCGCACGATCCAGGTATGGGATACCGCAACGAAGCGTAAGCTCTTCACCCATAGTGGTCATTCCAGCAGCGTACGCGCGGTGGCCTGGTCGCCTGATGGCAAGCGCATCGCCTCGGCGGGCAACGATCATACGGTCCAGGTATGGGATGCAGTCTACCAGCAAGGCATAGCCCAAAAGCAGAGTGCTTTCACCTATCGCTATCACTCAGGAAGCGTCTGGACAGTGGCCTGGTCGCCCGACGGGCAGCGTATCGCCTCGGCAGGCGAGGATAGTATTGTACGCGTGTGGCAAGCAGTATGAATCCATGGTTCTCGAGGTGACATTGCCATTTTCTCTCCGCGCTGAAATGTGGTATGCTGAAATATCTGTACTGTTTGTTTTGTTGATGGCGAATCTCTCACATATTCTCCTCAAGGCCAACAAAAAAGGCCTCTCCATCGCCTCTATATGAAATAGAAAGAGGTTAGTTATATCATGGCAAGCTGGCAGAGCCATTTCATTAAGTTCGCGCTGCGGGTCATGCAAAGCCTGGGGCACCAATCCAGCTCTATTCAGCAGGAGCGTGCAAAGGTCGAGTCCAGAGTAGCGCTCGTCCCAAAGAAGCGACATGTCAAATATGAGCCTTGCGACGTAGAGGGGATGCGCGCCGAGTGGGTCACCGCGCCCGGCGCATCCCCTGAGCGAGTGATCCTGCACCTTCACGGCGGCGCCTATATCGTTGGTTCGGTTAATACGCACCGCACCCTGGCCACCGACCTCTCGCGTGTGACGAAAGCACGTGTACTCGTTGTCGAGTACCGCCTGGCTCCTGAACACCCTTTTCCCGCGGCTGTCGATGATGCATTAATCGCGTATCGCTGGCTCCTCTCTCAGGGGATTTCTCCGGAGCGCCTGGTAGTTACCGGTGATTCAGCCGGGGGGGGCTTGGCCGTCGCACTGCTCGTAGCTGCGCGGGATGCGGGCGAGCCTATGCCCACGGCTGCTGTCTGCCTCTCACCATTCGTTGACCTGGCCATGACCGGGGCATCGTTGAAGACAAAGGTCAAGGCGGATGTAATGTTGCAAGCAGAGCTGTTTGCACCTGTAATCAAAGCGTATCTTGGCGAAGCCGACCCTTGCGCACCCCTGGCCTCGCCGCTCTATGCTGACTTATATAACCTACCCCCGTTGCTCATCCAGGTCGGAACCGATGAACTGCTGCTTGATGACGCGACACGCCTTGCCGCGCGGGCACGTGCAGCAGGAGTTGAGGTTGCGTTAGAAGTCTGGGATGGTATGTTCCACACCTGGCAGGCCTGGGGTAGTATACTCCCAGAGGCGGGGCGAGCGATGGCGCATATCGGGGAATTTGTGTGCGCGCACCTGGAATGATACTAGTGAAATCTGTTGTATGCTGACTAAATGGTTGTATCGCTGGGAAGTGCTGGTCCATGCGGGGAGGAGGAGAATACATGGTTGCTTTCGCTCATCTTTACTGTGCCAAGTGCGGCACAGGTAATCCGGCACAAGCGGCATTTTGCTTTGCCTGTGGACACCCCCTGCAAGCTCCAGCGGTTGGACCCACTATCAGCTCTTCCACCGGACTGCTTGTTCAGAATCACTTGCTCAAGCAGCGCTATCACATACTTGGCCAGGTCGGCAAGGGCGGTTTCGGGGCCGTCTATAAGGCAGCAGATACACTATTTGGTTACCGGCTCGTGGCGGTCAAGGAGATGAGTCAGAGTCATCTAACTCCACAGGAGATAGCAGAGGCCATCGAGGCCTTCAAACGCGAAGCGCATATGCTCGCGGGCCTTCAGCATCCCAATATTCCCGCTATCTATGACTATTTTGGCGAAGCCGGGCACTGGTATCTCGTTATGGATTTCGTCGAAGGAGCAACACTCGAGGAACACCTGTATACATCCAAAGGAGGATATCTCCCGGTCGAGCAGGCGCTCGGCATCGGCATTCAACTCTGCACTGTGCTTGACTACTTGCACACTCGCCAACCGCCCATCATCTTCCGCGATCTCAAACCCGCTAATATTTTGCTGAGAGCTCCTGGTCAAATCTACCTGATCGACTTTGGTATTGCCCGCCACTTTACACCAGGACAGTCCAGAGATACAATTGCTTTCGGTTCACCCGGCTACGCTCCCCCCGAGCAATATGGCAAGGCGCAAACGACTCCTCGTGCAGACATCTACGCCTTGGGAGCCACACTCCACCAGTTGCTAACAGGGGATGACCCCACCCAGTCTCCATTTCGCTTTGCGCCTCTTCAGTTGCGCAGCCAAACGACTCCTGTTGGGCTTGATACCTTAATCATGCGCATGCTTGAAATAGATGAGAATAGAAGACCGGACAATATGCACGCCATCAAGCTAGAGCTGCAACGTTTGGCGGCCCAACGAACAGCCAGGCAGGTGGGCATCTTACAACCTGGAATCATGTACGTGTACCCGTCTCCAACCATTCCCAGGCAATCTTTTCCAGTTTCGCAATCTGGAGCAGGTAGTGCTATCCAGGGAAGTACTCTCTTCAGCTATCATAGTCATTCCGATAAAGTGAAATCTGTAGCCTGGTCACCGGATGGCGCGTATCTCGTCTCTGGGAGCGTCGATAAGACCGTCCAGGTTTGGGAGGCCGGCACCGGAGATCATCTCTTCACCTACACGGGTCATTCAGAAGCGGTGAATGCGGTAGCCTGGTCGCCCGATGGCAAGCTTATCGCCTCTGCAAGCAATGATTCTACTATACAAGTATGGGAGGCCAACACTGGAATCTGCATCTTCACCTGCCGTGGTCATTCCGATGCAGTAAATGCAGTGGCCTGGTCGCCCGATGGCAAGCTTATCGCCTCTGCAGGCGATGATACAACCGTAAGAATATGGGATGCCACTACCGGTCATCATCTTTTCACCTATCATGGTCACTCCGATTGGGTGCGCACGCTGGCGTGGTCACCAGACAGTAAACGCATCGCCTCGGCAGGCGATGATTCGATGGTGCACATCTGGCATGCTGCAACCAGCCGCAACACCTTCTTCACCAGGAATGCCTATCGTGGTCATTCCTATTGGGTACGTGCTGTGACATGGTCGCCCGATGGCAAGCTTATCGCCTCAGCCAGTGATGATTTGACGGTGCATGTCTGGAACGTCGCGACCAGGAAACAAATGTTGGTCTATCACGGTCATACAGATGGACTACGTGCTGTGGCATGGTCGCCCAACGGCAAGTACATTGCTTCGGGGTCGGGGAGCAACAACAATTATATTGCAGATAATACAGTGCGCATCTGGGATGCCAGCAGTGGAGATACTGTGTATATCTATCGCGGTCACTTTGATCCCGTGCTTTCCCTGGCCTGGTCACCCAATGGAGAACGAATCGCTTCAGCTTGCTGGGGTGGCTCGGTAACAGTATGGCAAGCGGGCTAAATGTAGCTGGTATGTATTCAACGTTGTTACCTCGGCCTTCTTGATGTAAGCTATTACTGAGAGAAAAAAATGAGAAATAAGCCTTTACGAGGGTACCATCATGAAAGAAACCCAAGACACAACAACCACTACCACTAATACCAATACCCTGAGCACACCAAAGAATCTTGAGTCTGTACCTGCCAACATCCCTACCGTAATGCCTCGCGTAGTAATCGTTGGTGCCGGTTTCGGCGGCTTACGGGCTGCGAAAGCCTTGCACAGCACTCCTGTTCACGTAACCGTCATCGACCGCCAGAATCACCACTTGTTCCAACCCCTGTTGTACTGGGTCGCCACCGCAGGTTTATCACCTGCGGACATCACTTCACCGGTTCGCGGCATACTGAGGAAACAGAAAAACACAGAAGTGCTGATGGCAGAGGTGACAGGCGTGGATCTAGAGCAGCGGCGCGTACTGATGGGTGAACGTTCGGTGCCCTATGATTACCTGGTGCTGGCAACTGGTGCTCACGATAATTACTTTGGGCATCCGGAGTGGGAGAATGATGCTCCCGGATTGAAATCGGTTGTAGATGCGATATCCATTCGGCGCAAGATACTGCTCGCCTTTGAAGCTGCCGAGATGGAGACCGACCCGGAGAAAATCAAAGAGCTGCTCACCTTTGTGCTGGTAGGTGCCGGGCCAACCGGCGTCGAAATGGCGGGTGCTATTGCGGAACTTGCACACAAGTCCCTTGCGACTGATTTCCGGCATATCGACACGACTTCGACGCGCATCATCCTGCTCGAGGCCACACCCAGGATACTGGCAGCATTTCCTAAGTCGCTGGCACGTAAATCACAAAAGAAAATGAACCACATGGGTATTGAAGTTCGCACGGGTGCACCTGTTTCAGCGATAGACGAACATGGCGTCGTGGCCGGGGGTGAGCGTATCGCAGCAAAAACGATCATCTGGACCGCAGGTATTTCGGCCTCTTCCGCTGGAAAATGGCTTGGCGCCGAGGTGGACCGCGCAGGTCGCGTGAAGGTGAACGGGGATCTGTCCGTCCCTGGTCATCCTGACGTGTTTGTGATTGGTGATACTGCCAGCGCCACGCAAGACGGTAAACCTCTGCCCGGGGTTGCTCCAGTCGCTATGCAGGCCGGGCGCTACGTGGCTTCGCTGATTGCTCATCGTGTCAGAGGCGAGGAGCTGAACAAGCCATTTCAGTATCGCAACAAGGGCAACCTGGCTACAGTAGGGCGCTCCTATGCCATTGTAGACATCGGCAAGATCCGCCTCACAGGTTTAATTGCCTGGGCGATGTGGCTTGTCGTACATATCTACTACCTGATTGGATTCCGCAATCGTTTTATTACGCTCTTCCAGTGGGCCTGGACCTACTTCACCTATACACGCGGTGCGCGCCTCATTACATTCGAGAATGAACATGAACCTTAGAGAAGACTCACGCTTCTAGCGCTCTCTCCCGCAATGTGATATACTCCAACTCGCTGCACACATTCAGCTAATTCACCTGTAATACAACCTGGGAATACATCATGTTTTACGATCACACAAAAATTTATGTCAAGGCGGGCAATGGTGGTGATGGCTCCATTCACTTCCGCCGTGAAAAGTTTGTTCCGTTTGGAGGTCCCGATGGCGGTGATGGGGGTAGAGGAGGCAGCGTCTACATAGAGGCTACCTCTAATTTAAATACGCTCATTGATTATCGCTATCGCCAGCACTTCAAGGCCTCTTCCGGTGTTGCTGGAGCACGCCAGAAAATGCATGGTGCCGCAGGGGAAGATGTTACCCTGCTCGTCCCCTGCGGCACAGTTATTCGCGATGCTGAGACCAACGAATTAATTGCCGACCTCGTGGATGAAGGTCAGCTCGTGATGGTAGCTCGCGGTGGTCGTGGCGGCCTGGGCAATGTGCATTTTGCCACGGCAACCCACCAGGCCCCGCGCGAAGCCCAGAGAGGTGAACCCGGCGAAGAACGCTGGCTCCTGCTCGAGTTGCGCCTGGTAGCTGATGTCGGGCTGGTTGGTTATCCCAATGCAGGCAAATCGACCCTGCTTTCCGTCGTGACTGCCGCAGCGCCCAAAATTGCCGATTATCCTTTCACCACCCTGTCACCCAATCTCGGCGTTGTTACTATTGGGCAACCCGGTAGCGGCGATGAGTTCAGCTTTGTGCTGGCCGATATTCCAGGGCTAATCGAGGGCGCGGCACAGGGTGTCGGTCTCGGGCATGAATTTTTGCGCCACATCCAACGCACCCGCCTGCTCATACACTTGCTTGATGGCGCAGCGTTCGAGAGTGATCTCTGGCAAAACTTTCAAGCCATCAACCAGGAACTACGTGAGTATGATGAGCGCCTGGCAACTCGCCCACAGATCGTCGTGCTCAACAAAATGGACCTTCCCGAGGCGCAGGAGCGCTGGCCCGCACTTAAAGCAAAGGTTGAAGCAGCAGGGTATCCTGCCTTTGCAATCTCTGCTGTTACCCATCAAGGTACCAGTGAACTTATGCAGTATGCCGCCCAGCGCCTGCAGGAGATTCAACAGGAGGAGGCAGAACGGGCTGCTGCCCAGGCCATCTCCGATGTGGAGGGGCCTGTATTGCGTCCCAAGCCCGAAGATGCTTTTTCAATAACCAGGGAAAAGGGCGTCTATATAGTGAAGGGAAAACGCGTCGAGCGAACAGTAAACATGACCAACCTGGAGAGCGAAGAAAGCATGGACCGATTGCAGGTGACGCTTGCTAAGATGGGGGTTACCAGCGCACTCGAAGAAGCAGGGGTGAAGGTAGGCGATAAAGTTCATTTCGGCAAGATTGAACTGGTTTGGGGAGAATGAACTAAGCAGGAGCATTCCTTGTAGCACAAGAAGTATGTTATACTTGGAGTAGATGTTGCTGCCTGTAGTATGCATAAGCGCATATCGTGTCCCTCGGACATCCAACTGTGCGGGCATCTTCTTACCACCACCAAAATAAAAATCACAGAATGCGAGCGATGCCAGGCAAATGGGAGAGACGCTGAACCTGCTATTTTGTAGCCGTGAGGATGGCACCTATGAGTTAGAGGTCAAAGAGAGCTGGTCGGGACATGCCGTCAGCGGCAGCTTTGTTCCTCCTTACACACCCCGGCAACTGACTGCTCTCTTACGAAAGCTCAATACCTTAGAGATCGATGACCAGGAGTTACACGACATTGGACACCGCCTCTTTCTCGCCCTGTGCGGATCAGAAACTCCCGGGGCGAATCGCCGCGAGTCCTCGGAACAATCTGTGCAAGCCATGTTACGCAGTGTCATTCAACGCACCCTTAAGCGCCGGGGTACAGTTGCGCTGACGCTTGTCTTCGCGCCTGGCTGTGATGAATTTGTGCGCTATCCCTGGGAACTCTTGCATAATGGCGAGCACTTCCTGCTTGCGTCCGGTGTCTTTACGCTCACACGTGCCCTGCTGCAGTCAGATATCCGGGCAGGATGTGAATTACCCGTCCATCCACCGATGCGCTTGCTGTATATCGGGGCCTCGCCGCTCGATTGCCCGCCGCTGGAAACCGCGCGCAGCTTTGAAGCCTTGCAACATGGACTCTCACGCCTGGTCGAGGATGGGCATGTTTTCCTGGACACATTACCGGCACCAACCTTCGATGAACTGGTGCGCTATCTCAACTCAGTTGGCGGTGCGAGCGCATTTGATGATCAAGATACGACCATTCCCTGTTATGCGCTCCACTTCGATGGACATGGAGCGTTTGGCCGTCTCTGCCCATCTGAAGCGTGCGACGAGCTGAATGATGCGAATGCTCGCACCTGTAAGGAGTGTGACGCCTCCCTCAGTCGCGTTAAACCACAGACCTATCTCTGTTTCTGTGATGAAGAAGGGAGGAGCAGGCTGATTGGCACCGAATCGCTGCGCGATCTGCTCATGAGCAGCGATGTCCGTCTCGCCGTCTTCTCTGCCTGCGAGACGGCCACGCTAATGGAAGAGCGACCGCATCACCAGCAGCGTAAGGCGGCTGTCGATGCCACCTTAGCCACGGCCTTAGTCACAGCCCAGGTCCCCGCCGTCGTGGCGATGCCGTTCTCGTTGCAAGATGACCTCACACCCACCTTCACGTCTCACTTCTACGAAGCCCTGGCCAGTGGCCGCACACTGGAAGAAGCCCTCTCTCGCGCTCGCCAGGCCTTGTTACCGATTAAGCAGCATAGCTGGTTCGTGCCGGTGCTCTACCGGCAAGTTGGTGAGGGCCAGGAAGGCCCGGTGGCCTTCCTGGCAACCCGCGATGAACCTGAAGAACACGACCATCCCCTGGCACACCTGGGAGCCTCGACCGTCTTTGTCGGGCGTGAACAGGAACTGCGTGCATTGAGCGAACTGCTGACTGAAGCGGTGCAAGGCGAAGAGCAGCATGGAACAGCAGGCAATACGCGCAAATTGCGGCCAGGCGTTCATCACTTGGCCCTGACCGGCCCCGCAGGCATTGGCAAGAGCGAACTGGCATTTGAAGTGGTGCGTCGCAACCGTGAGAAATTCCCCGGCGGGGTCATCGGTATTTCCCTGGATGGGGGCAAGTCGCCTGGCAACGCGCTCATTGAAATCGCGCATCACCTGCGCATACTCAATAAAGAGATGCATACAGCTGATCTCAGCCACTGTGAGCGAACAGTGCTGAATGCACTCCGTTCTCTAGCCAATCGAGGACTGCCTTCGCTGCTGCTTCTCGATGGCTTCGAAGAGGTACAGGAGCACGCTGAGGTAGGGAGCTGGTACCGTTTTCTCTGCGCCTTACCCGAGCAAGTCGTCGTCTTACTGACCTCGCGGTCCAGCCCCGCATCGATCGCCACCCTTGAGGGAGCTGCCTGCCGCTGGTATGAATATGCTGTCGGCAAAATGACGAGTGCGGATTTACTCCAGCTCTTTGCCGAGCTTGCTTCAGATAGCGGGATCGATCAGCGCATTCATCTCGCCGATCCCAACCAGCAGGCCATTTTGCAAGAAATCAGCACCTTATTGGATGGCTATCCACTGGGCGCGCAGTTGATCTTTGGCACCTCCCACCGCGCGATTGCCGGGAGAGTCTACCGGCCGGAAGCTGCGACTCGTTCGCTGGAAGAGGTGCGCGATGAGTTGCGCGAAACGCTGCCCGAGGGCATCTGGGCTGTCCTGGACATTGCCTACCGGCGGCTGTCTTCCTCGGCGCAATTGCTGCTGCCGTACCTGGCCGCCTTTAAATTACCCTTTAGCCGCGAGCAAATCGTCATGCTGATAGCCCCAGAGGCCCCGGCCGCTGTCCGCGCTGCTGTCCGCCTGGAGCATGAGCACTACCTGCAAGATCTGCATGCCAACGGCAAGGAATCGCTACAGGGGGCGGGAACAGACATCCCCACGGAGCTTGCCAGGAACTGGCGTGCTGCGCGCGATGAACTGGTGGACGCTTCATTCATCCAGTTCGATGGGCGTGTCTATACTCTCCATCCCCAGGTACGTCACTTTGCACTCTCGCACCTGCCACAGGAGGAACGCCGCCGGGTGCATCGTGTCATGGCGACCTACTACAGTAGCCTGCCGCAGCCCAGCCCGGATGAGTGGTTTGCCGCCTTTGAGCACCTGGAAGACGCTGGGGAACCGCAGGACCTGCAAAGGGCAGTGCACCTGGCTGTCCGTGGGTCCTGGGCGTTGCGTACCAGGGGCTATGCCTCCGAACTCAGAGCCATATTGCACCGTGCCGAGACCTATGCGCTCGACCTGGGGAATAAAACGGGTGAGGGTCAGGTCCAATACTGCCTGGGCGCGATCTTGCGCCGCCTTGGAAAGTATGCCGAAGCGCTCGGTTGTCTGACGCGCAGTTTAACCCTACATCGTGAGCAGCATGAGCGGGATGAAGAGGCCTGGGCGTTGTACGAACTCGCGGAGCTCTTTCGCGAGGAGGGGCATTATCAGCAGGCTGGTCAGCATGCCAAGGAAGCCATCATCCTCTTCCGTGAGGCCGGTGACACCAAAGGCGAGGCATGGATGCATACTGTACTGGGTGAAGTCAGTCGTGGGCATGGTTACTACTATGATGCCCTGGGGCACTTTGAACGTGCACTTGCCAGTTTTCGTGACTTGTCCGGTGGGGAGGGCTATCCCTGGACGTTGCGCGATCGCGGTACAGTTCACGAAGCGCTGGGCACCTATGCTGAAGCCCTGGCAGACTATGAAGAAGCGCTGCGTCTCTTCAACGCACTCGGCTCGCGTTACGGGCAGGCCTGGGTCTATGTTGACCAGGCCATCGTGTATATCGACCAGGGAAAACTGGACCATGCCAGGCACACCTGTAACGATGCTATCGGTATCTTCCGTGAACAGGGAGCGCGCCGCGGCGAGGGCTGGGCCTTAATGGTCCTCGGAGATGTAGCCCGCAAAATGCGGAAACTCGGTGATGCTCGCAGCTACTACAACGAGGCCCTGGCTATCTTCAACAGCATGGGTGACCGGGTAGACCAGGCCCGTGTCCTTAATGCACTGGGTGCTGTCTCCCAGGGAGAGAGCGAGTACCCGGAGGCAAAAGAACACTTTGAGCATGCCTATGCAATCGCACACGAACAGGAATCACTCCAACTCGAAGGCCGTGCCCTGCGTGGCCTCGGTGATGTAGCGCGTGCCATGCGCCAACTTTCAGAGGCTGACCGCTTCTACAACCAGGCAGCCATGATTGCCACGAATCTGGACACGCCCGCCGAGCGGTGCGCTGTCCTGCATCACCAGGGTGAATTACGCTACCTCCAGGGACAGCACCGTGAGGCGCTCGTCGCATGGGTCCAGGCCCTCGCCCAGGACCGGCGCCTGGGACACCCCGATCGGCAAGCCCTCCAGGACCGGATTAGCGCCTTGGTCACAGAACAGCACCTGGAGGAAGCGTATGCTGAACTACGCAAGCAGTTCGAGGTTTAGGGGCTTTTACGGCACCACCTCGTACTGAATCACCGCCGTAGGAGCAACATGAATGCGGTCGCCATGCGCAAGCACATGCTTATCCACGAGGTGCCCCTGGTAGACCAGGCCATTAAGGCTATCGGCATCCTCAATCACCCACGCCCCGTTCTCCCAGCGTATCTTGGCGTGTAGACGCGAAACACGCTGGGAAGGTACCTGTACATCATTCCCCGAAAGGCGACCGACAGTCAGAACGGCTTTATTCAACTGGTGTTCGCCGACGATTCTCCCATCTACCTCGATCAAGACACGCGCTTTCCGGTTGAATGCCACCGGCTGGGGCTGATTGTTTCTTGCAGCTTGTGGCGCTGGCTGCCTGCCACCATCAACGTAACCTGCCTGCGCTCGTTGTCCTCCACTAACAGGCATCGCCACTGGCGAGGGAGGCTGTGTAGGCCGTTGCTGGGGTGCTGATGGTACCTGGTACTGTCCCACAGGTGCGGGGAAAGCCACAAATGCTGAGCGAATAATCGACTTATCGCCAGCGCGGTCCAGGTTATAGCGGTTCTGCTCTTCCAGGAGGCCAGCAAACACCCCGCCCTGGCGCTTCAAATCCTTGAAGGAGCCCTGCTCAACAATACGCCCATCCTTGAGAACGATGATCTCGTCAACATTGCCGAGCGTGCTCAGGCGGTGGGAAATCATCAGCACAGTACGTCCCACAACCAGCTTGTCCAGGGCGTGCATCACCTCGGCCTCAGCTTCTACATCCAGGGCTGCTGTAGGCTCATCCAGGATCAGGATTGGCGAGTCACGTAAGATTGCGCGCGCAATTGCCAGGCGCTGGCGCTGCCCACCGGAGAAGTTCTTGCCCTGCTCGCGTACCTCCGTCTCGTAGCCATCGGGGAGACTTACAATGGTTTCATGGACATAGGCTTTCTTGGCGGCATCGATAATCTCCTCCATGCTCGCTCCTGGTTTGCCTATTTCGATGTTCTCGCGGACATTTCCTTCGAACAACACGTTATCCTGCAGCACCATGCTCACATTCTGGCGTAATATGTCGAGCGGGTACACGCGGTTTTCTACGCCATCGATTTTAACCGCCCCCTGTTGGATTTCGTAGAAGCGCGAAATCAGCTTGACCAGCGTGGTTTTGCCACCGCCAGAAAGCCCGACCAGCGCCACCTTCTTGCCCGCCGCAATGTGCAGGTTGATCCCTTTCAGGACAGGCCGGTTTGGGCTATAGCTGAAGACGACATGGTCGAAGATGATATCACCCTTGAGTTTAGTTGGACCATGATAGTGGGTCGCGCTTTCGACAACTTCTGGTGCAGCATCCAGCACTTCCTGGATGCGCTCAGCCCCAGATGACGCATTGTTATAGACGTAAGCCAATTTCGAGACGTTGCGAATGGGCTGGTACATCAGCGCAAGGAAGCTCAGGAAGACTGTCAAGCTGCCGACGGTAAGGGAGAACGCTGGAATAGTAAGAAACCAAAAAGTGAAGGTATTACCAGCCACGACATATGTTCCCACACCTATAATGATGGCGGTACTAATTGATGTCAGGATAGCGACAATCGGAGTGAATTGGGCCTGTAAGCCGCCTGCACGCAGGCCTGCCGCGCGGTTCTTCACAACGTATTTTCTGAAGCGCAAGTCTTCGCGCTCCTCAAGTGTGAAGGCTTTGAGCACTGTGATGGCCCCGATATCTTCAGTGGCAACGTTCGCTACCTGCCCGGCTGCCTTCGAAGCTTTTTTCGACGCCGCCTTGATACTGGCGGTGTAGCCGAAAACCGATATGATAAGGGGCGGTAGGATAACAACGGAGAGGATCGTGAATTGCCGGTTAATGAGCAACATCACGACGACCACACCTGCAATTGTCAGAATGGCTGTCATCACATCGACCAGTCCATCGGTGACGAGCTTCTCGATGTCCGTGATGTTGCCCGTAATGCGCTGGACGAGATCACCTTTCTTTTGCTTGCCGTGCCAGTCCAGTGAGAGGCGTTCCAGGTGTGCAAAGAGTTGTTTGCGCAGCCTCGCGCTCAGATTCTGTCCAATAAATGCCGCCAGGTAGAGTTCAATATATTGCAGGAGGGCGCTTAACACGGCAAGTACGATTAACGCGGCTACCGAGAAAAGGATCACACCAAGCACCGTGTGCACTTGCCCATGTGGCGGGAGCTGCATGCTGAAGCGATCAAAAAAACTTACTGGGCCGTTCAGAAATGAGAAATTTGGGTCCGTAAAAGGGTCCTTAATAGGAGGTACAATTTTTTCCAGGATAATTTTGAGCGAAAAGGGCAGCAAAATGCTGGCACCTACCTGGGCAATTGACATCACCACGGCGACCACCATCAGGAAGCGGTAGCCCTTCAGGTTGCGAAACAGGAAACCAATCATTGATATCTCCTCCGTGCTTCATATTTGCCGTAATCTCCAATCCGGGCGGATAGGCATTCAGGGTCTCGAACTATTAATGCATAGCTAGATATTGATACAAGAGACCACCTCAGATGCAATAGAATAGAAAAAAGCTATCGTCGAGCGTTAAACCTGTTAGATGGAACTGATCAAAGTCTACCACAAAGATATACGACTGTGGAAGAGAATTTTTATCTTGGCTAAAGCAAGCAAGTCTGATACAATAGCTGAGGTTGGTCAATACACCGTTCTTTTGGTAAATATCCAATGGGCTGCAACGCCCGCCATTCGCCTGGTAAAAGTTCACACCAATTTTATGGTTCAGGTCATGGTGAAAATGTTTTCATCGCTCAATACTAGATAGAACTAAGAATTTCATCGAACACATGTGAAGGTATTACGGAGGTTAGACCTATGGCAGCACAAGCACAGGCAGTGTCGCCATCGAAACGTTCTGGCGTGCGCTGGGTGTTTCTCTTGATAACAGGTATAGCCTGTTTTGGCTTACTGGCATACCTGCTTTTTCAGATTGTTGATCAATTTGTTGTACCCCCACCGGCTCACCGGCTCATATTAATCCAGGATGTCCCACTGCCCAATGGCCTGCCTACTCCTGCCCAGGAAAAACGGCTGGTTCCAGGCGCTGCCCAGGAGACCTTGCTGGCTCCGGGCGTAGCGGTAGATTTCGATGCATTCGACTTTCAGGCGCTTGATGTAGCCACGCATCGCCTGTTCATTGCGCATAGCGGGCCGAGTCCCGACTTGCTGGCGCTGGACAAAAACGTGAACTTTAATGCAACGCGCGATGGGCCATTTGATGGGAATATTATTGTCTTTGATACGCAGCAGCAAAAGATCATTGCGCGTATCAATATCCCCCAGGTCACCGGTGTCGTGGATGCGCCCGACCTGGATGAAGTTTTTGCCGCCAGTGATAGTGATCAAAGCATCGTGTATGCCATCGATGTGCACACCCTGGTAACCACACCGATTGTGCTCAACACTCTCGAAAGCCCCGATGCTCTATCCTATGACGCGGCTGGTAAAAGGATTTTCGCTTCCGACCCCGGCGCACCGGCAGACCCGGTTAAAACAATGAATGTGGACAGAGGGAACGAGAACATCGCAGTCATT
>Ga0099828_10001161_pt1 | contig 17228 bp, 13 predicted proteins | sample CZO8metaG_2_FD_79338 | JGI IMG/M metagenome (GOLD analysis project Ga0099828, IMG submission 79338) | Vadose zone soil microbial communities from the Eel River Critical Zone Observatory, Northern California, USA - CZOApr15con2H1.8 metaG | ecosystem: Environmental > Terrestrial > Soil > Vadose... | reverse complement strand
GTAATAGGGATGAAGATGTACCGGGATGTAATGCACGTTCACTCCAATGTTTTCCGCACGAAGCGCTCGGAAGACCTGGCCCCGGTCCGCCGACAGTTTTGCCAGGTCGAGACGAATTGGGTACAGGTGCCAGGCCGGATTAGCTTCTGAGCGAACCGAGGGCGGAATGATTCCCCGGATTTGGCGAAACGCCGCCGTGTAGCGGCCCGCGATTTCTCTGCGCCGCGCCAGATTCGCTTCCAGCCTGCCGAGCTGCTGCATCCCCAAAGCACAAGCGATGTCTGTAAGGCGGTAATTGAAGCCCAATAAAACCATTTCGTAGTACCACTGGCCGGCGGTCTGCCGTTGCCGCGCGTCGCTGCTGATTCCGTGATTGCGGAAGCGGCGAAGCGTTTCCGCGAACTCCGGGTTGCCGGTGGTGACCATACCTCCTTCCCCGGTGGTCAGGTGCTTCACAGGATGAAAGCTGAAGACGGTCATGTGGGCGAGGCTTCCGACCCGTCGACCCCGGTATTCCGCACCCAGCGCATGACAGGCGTCTTCGATTATCACCAACCCTTTGCGCTCGGCTATTTGCTGAATGGGATCCAAATCCGCGGGATGGCCAGCATAGTCGACGGGTAGAATCGCCCTGGTTCGGGGTGTGATTCGGGAAGTTGCCCGCTCAGGATCGAGATTCAGCGTATCCGGCGAGACATCAGCAAAAACCGGAGTTGCGCCTTGATAGAGGACGCAGTTGGCTGTCGCTGCAAAGGTCAGGGGTGAAGTGAGGGCTTCGTCGCCTGGTTTCAATCCGGCGGCAAACGCAGCCGCGTGCAGTGCGGCCGTGCCGGAACTGAAACTGACTGCGTATTTCGCCCCTACCCATGCCGCAATTGCTTCCTCAAACTCCGCAACCCTGGGCCCCGTAGTCAACCAATCGGAGCGCAGTGCGTCCACCACAGCCTGAATGTCGCTCTCATCGATGGACTGACGCCCGTAGGGCAGCAGGGTTGGCCTGACCGGCGGCCCGCCGTGGATTGCCAGCACTTGCCTGATTGCCGGAGTGACAGTCATGAGCTCTCCTAGGCCGACGCGCGCTGCGGCTCGACCACCCGAAGCTTCTCAGCCGCCGGAGACTCCGCCGCGATGAGCTCATGTAGTTCCTCCGGAGTGAGCCACTGCGGGTTGGAATCGCTGGTATAGCGGAACCCGTCGGGCAGCGCGTGGGCTTCATTCCAATTTTCCCTGCGCCACCAGGAGTGGGAGGGCTGGATCACGTACATGTCATCCAGCTCAAGCGTATTCCGGGCTTCATCCTCTGAGACCAATACCTCGTGCAGCTTTTCGCCCGGCCGGATCCCGATATATTCCACCTCGCAACCAGGGGCGAGCGCCTCCGCTATTTCCACCAGCTTCATGCTGGGAATCTTGGGCACAAAGATCTCGCCACCATGCATCTGTTCGATGCAGCGGATTACAAACCTGACCCCGTGTTCGAGCGTGAGCCAGAACCGGGTCATACGCGGATCGGTAACGGTAATTTTGCCGCGCCTGCGTTGTTCCAGAAACACTGGAATCACGCTGCCGCGGCTGCCGACGACGTTGCCGTAGCGGGCACAACTGAAGCGGGTATCCTGTGCGCCGGCATAGGCATTGGCCTGCACGAACATCTTCTCCGCGCAAAGCTTGGTTGCACCGTAAAGATTGATGGGGTTTACGGCCTTGTCCGTACTGAGGGCCAGAATGCGGTGCACGCCCTTGTTGATAGCCGCATCGATCACATTGCGGCCGCCCATGATGTTGGTCTGGATGGCCTCGAACGGGTTGTATTCGCAAGCCGGAACCTGCTTGAGAGCAGCAGCGTGGACCACCACCGTCACTCCCGCGAGGGCGCGTTCCAAACGCTGCACATCGCGCACATCTCCGATGAAGTAGCGCAGGCTGGGATGGTCAAAACCCGCAGCCCGCATATCGTGCTGCTTGAGTTCGTCACGACTGAAGACAATCAGCCTCTGCGGATGGTACTCGCGCAGCATCAATTCCAAGAATTTCTTACCGAAGGACCCTGTCCCGCCGGTGATCAGCACAACCTGTTCCACCCAGTTCATTTACGCTGCCTCTTGAAGTGACTCGGGATTAGACTCCCGCATGCTAAGCCGGCACCCATCAGCTACTCCGTTCAGGAAGACGAAACCAGTAAGCGGTAGTATAGCGGAGGCGTGAGCAGAACGCGCCCCCGTTCTGAGAACTACGCTCGTACTCTCGGACCTGAGAAATTAAGGTCAATGTCTTTGAGCGCAGTGCTAGAATGTGCGCAATCGTTGAACGACCGAATGGCGAGACGAATTTTTTGGGGTGCGGCTGTGCCCGGCAACCGAAGGTTGGGCCGCGGTCGTGATGGTTCCTCCCCGACCACTAGTCGATTTCTCGAGGAGTTTGGATGGATTCGGGACCCTTGATTCCGGCAAACGGCCAGATCCTACGCGAAGTTCAGCCCGCCTATCCGATTGAGTTCAACCGGCAACTGGGGCCGGGCATGTATCCCGCGCTTCCGCTGCAGGATTCCGTGCTACGGGAATATATTCGTGTCCTGATCAAGCGCAAGTGGGTAGTAATCGGCAGTGTGGCGATCATCTTCGGGGTGGTTGCGATTGCAACTTTGAGGAGCACCCGGATCTACGACGCCGGGGGCAGCATCTCCATCGGCAAAGTGGATCCGATGATGTTTAACCTTAAGGAATCCGCGAACGGCAGCGTGGACTACTACGATTCCACAGACCTGGAGACGGAGGCGAGCATCCTCAGAAGTGATCTGCTAGCTCTCCAGGTGATCAGACAACTGAATTTGGATAAGCGGCCGGAATTCGGCGGTAGCGTAGAAACTCCGACCACATCTTTGGGGCTGACTACCGACGAGCTACAGCCCGATTCCGACCGGACCTCGGCATTGCTCGGCGCCTTCAAAGGCAGCCTGCGAATCTCGGTGAGACCCAACAATCGGATTATTGATATCCACTACCGGAGTGCGGACAAAGACCTGGCCGCCCGGGTGGTGAACACTTTGATCCACACCTACATCGAGCAGAACTTTAAGACCCGCTTTGAATCCACGATGCAGGCCTCCGACTGGCTTTCTAAACAGCTGGTGGACCTGCAAATCAAAGTCGAGACTTCGCAAGAGAAGCTGGTCAAGTACCAGAAGGAACATGAGATCCTCGGTATCGACGAAAAGCAAAACATCACCACGGCCAAGCTGGACGAACTGAACAAGGAGTTGACCTCCGCGGAATCAGATCGGATGCAACGGGAGGCGGTCTATCAACTGGTGCAATCCGGGGACCCGGATACGGCGGCTGCCGCAGCCATCAGTGCTGACACCGGCACCGCCAACGCAGCCGCCAGTTCATCCATGCTGGAAAGGTTGCGCGGGGTGCAAGGCGATTTGAAAGTCCAGGTTGCGCAACTGAGCACACAGTTCGGACCCTCTTATCCGAAAGTGATCCAACTGAGCAGCCAATTGAAGGAAGTAGAGGTGCAGATCCAAGCCGAGATGAAGAGGGTTGTGTCGCGCGTGCGCAGCGAATACCTGACCTCGCTGCAGCGGGAAAACATGCTGCGCAACGCTTTGGAGAAACAGAAGCAGGAAGCCAACAAGCTGAATGAAAGCGCTATCGAGTACAGCCTGTTGAAACGCGACCTGGACACCAACCGCACACTGTACGAAGGACTGCTGGAAAAACTGAAAGAAGCGGGTGTCACCGCCGGGCTCAGGTCGAACAACATCCGCCCGGTGGATGAAGCCCGCGTCCCGACTGCGCCGGCAGAGCCAAACGTTCCGCGAAATCTTTCTTTTGCGCTGGCGCTCGGCCTCACGACGGGTGTGGGGCTTGCTTTCCTTTTGGAGGGCATCGACAACACGGTGCGGACGCCGGAGCAGGCACAAGCCATTTCCGCTCTACCCTCCTTGGGCATGATTCCTCTCGGCTCAAAGAATGGCATAGAGACCAGCGCCAAGCGGCTTTCGGTTGCTTCGTCCTCAGTCGTTTCTTCCAAGGAAGCGGTGGAACTGGTGAGCCAATCGCGACCCCACTCGCAGATGGCGGAGTCTTACCGCGCCTTGCGGACTTCCCTGTTGCTCACGTCCCTGGGAGCGCCCCCCAAAGTGATCCTGATCACCAGCGCGCTTCCCCAGGAAGGCAAGACCACCACCAGCATCAACACCGCAATCGTCTTGGCGCAGAAGGGGACCCGGGTGCTGCTGATCGACGCGGACCTGCGTCGCCCGAGTATTCACAAGACCCTCGGCATGGGCCCAAGAACTGGACTGAGCAATGTACTGACAGGGAGCGCCACCCTGCAGCAGGCGACGGTTCGCTCCACCCTGCTGCCCGCGCTTTTTGTGCTTCCGGCGGGAACGCCGCCGCCCAATCCGGCGGAACTCCTGGCTTCCACTAACATGAAAGACGTCCTCGAGGAACTGCGCGCACAATATGACCACATCGTGGTGGACACGCCACCTACCCTGTCGGTCACTGACGCCGTAGTCGTGTCCCCCCGGGCAGACGCGGTAGTTCTGGTAATCCGCTCCGGACAAACCACAAAGCAGGCTCTCCGCCGCGCCCGCGACATCCTGATGCAGGTTAACGCCCGAGTGTCGGGTGTTCTGCTGAATGCGGTCGATCTCAGTTCTCCCGACTATTACTACTATTACGAATACCAGGGGAAATACGGCCACCGCTACTACCAGGAAGACGAGTTGACCAGCGCGGAGGAGTCCCTTCCCAAGGCCAGCTCCAGCAGTGCATAAGGTCAGGGCCGCTCGGGCATGTCGCCCTCGTCCCCAAACGCTCACAAGACGCCCACATGCGAATACCGCTGCCGAGCCCAGCCAGGAAAGTCTTCTTGCTGTTGCCATCTCTGCTCCTGGCCGCCGTGTATATCGGCTACGCAGCCACGCAATACCTCGCACACTATTTCTCGGAGAAACCTGACTTGGTGAGTCTGCAAAGAGCAGCCAAACTGCAGCCGGGGAATGCGGATTATCGCTACCGGGTTGGACGCTACTTTCTGCTGGTGGAACGATCTCCGGAAGCGGCGGTGCGGTCGTATAGCGTTGCTGTTGCCTTAAATCCACATAAAGCTCGCTACTGGTTTGATCTGGCCGCCGCTTACCAGTTGCTGGGCGATAGGGATGAACAGAAAAACGCCCTGGAGCACGCACTCCGAGCCGATCCCAACACTCCCGACTTCGCTTGGGAGGCGGCCAATCTCTATCTGGTTCAGGGCGAGACCGATAAGGCGCTGCGGGAATTCCGAGTTGTGATCGAGAACGACCCGTACCTGCCACAGGCCGCCTTGCAACTTTGCTGGCGGGTCAAGCCCGATGCGGACGCCCTCCTGCGCGACGCTATACCGCCGACCCCCGCCGCCTACTCGTCTTTTTTGGATTTGTTGATTTCGAAAAAAGAGACAGCAGCGGCGGCGAAGGTATGGGCACAGCTCGTGCAGTTGCACCAGCCGGTCGAGGCGGGCTGGGCTTTCGTTTACATCCGGTACTTGATCGCCCAGGGTGAAGTTGATCAGGCTCGCCTCGTCTGGCAACAGGCGGCAAACCTTTGCGGGCTTTCCGCTTACCAGCCGTCATCCGAGAACCTGGTGATCAATGGCGATTTCAGTCTGAATGTCCTCAATGGCGGATTCGACTGGCTTTATCATCGGTCGAAGGATGTCTCGCTCGCTCTGGATCCTACCCAGTCTCACAGCGGACACCGCTCTCTGGCGATTGTTTTTGACAGCCGGGGCATCGAAGATGCGGGCATCCGGCAGCTGATTCCCGTGCAACCGAATACAACTTATGATTTTTCCGCGTACTTCAAAGCCGAAGACATCCAGGGCGCTGGCGGGCCACGATTCGCCATCCAAGACTTGTATAGCGCGACCGCATACTTCGTCAGCGACGAGCTGAAAGACGCAGACTTCTGGAAGCCGGTGAGCGGAACTTTTACCACCGCGCCTGATGCAAAGCTGCTGGTATTGCGCGTACAGCGCGTCCCGGCCGGAAGTCCCATTAAAGGCAAACTCTGGATTGATGGCGTTCGTTTGGTCCAAAAGGAGCCGTAAGGACGGCAGGCCGCAAAATCACCCATGTCGATTGCGCCCACCACCAAAGCAGCCCCTCAAGCAGTCATGAACCGGCAGTCGTCCGGTTCACTCCTAGACTCCGTAGTCTTCTACGGAGTATTTGGCCTGCTGCTGTTCGGGCCGCTGGCCTTCGGCGCGGCGGACCCATGGTCCATTCTCGTTATGGAAGTGGGCGCGGTCGTGCTGTTCATGCTTTGGCTGGTTCGGCAAGCCACATCGGGCGAGCTGCGGATCGCCGGTAGCCCGCTGTTTCCCCCCATGCTGGCTTTTGCCGCTCTGGTCATCCTCCAGCTTGCAAGCGGCCGAACGGGATACCGCTATGCAACCTTGCGGGGCGCGATGTTGTATGTCGCCTACGGCCTGCTTTGTTTACTGGTGGTCCAATGCCTGCGCAGAACATCACAGGTCAAAACTCTGGCGATAGCATTCTCTGCATATGGGTTCGCGCTGGCGATATTTGCCCTGATTCAGAGCATGTCGCTTAACGGCAGAGTGTACTGGGCCAGAACTCCGCGCTTCGGCGGCTGGATCTACGGCCCTTACGTAAACCACAACCATTACGCCGGTCTCATGGAAATGCTGGCGCCGATTCCCCTGGTGTTTTCGCTGACGCGCCACGCCCGTGGAGGGCGCCGCACGGTGGCGGCCGTGGCCGCAGCCGTGATGGCCAGCACCATTTTTCTCTCTGGATCGCGCGGCGGTATGGCTGCCTTTTCCATACAGATGGCGGTCCTGGCTGCCGTCCTCATCAGTAGGCGGAAAAGTCGCAGGATAGCCCTGGCTCTGGGTGTTTTCCTGGTAATTGCGGTCGGACTGCTCGCCTGGCTTGGCGGCGGTGAACTGACCAGGCGCATGGCCAGCATTCACAGCGAAGCCCGCAGGGAGCTATCCGGCGGAATGCGCATGGGTGTTAATCGTGACGGGCTAAAAATGTTCGCCCGCAAACCGCTCCTGGGATGGGGGCTGGGCGTATTTCCCGACGTCTATCCTCAGTTCCGGAGTTTCTATACCAACTTTTTTGTCAATGAAGCTCACGACGACTATCTGCAATTACTGGTAGAGATGGGAGCGCTGGGGTTTGCCACGATGCTCTGGTTTGTGATGGTCGTGTATCGCAGCGCGATGAAGAAACTGGGTAATTGGCCAGAGGACACCAATGGAGCAGTGGCACTGGCGGCGGTGCTCGGTGTCACCGGAATCCTGGTTCACAGCTTCGTCGATTTCAACCTGCAGATCCCGGCCAATGCGGCGCTGTTTTATGTGCTCTGCGTTGTGGCCGCGATGGAGCCTCGCTTTGGCCTCTCCCGCCGCAAACCTGTGCGCCGGTCTGAGGTCGTCCCCGAACTTAACAGTACTAGATAGGCATATTCTTTAGCAGGAGGCCAGCAATGATTACCGGTGCCCACGTAATCGTCTACAGCATGGATCCCGAAGCTGACCGCGCGTTCTTTCGCGACGTTCTCAAGTTCTCGTCGGTGGACGCTGGCCATGGCTGGCTGATCTTTGCGCTGCCGCCTGCTGAGGCTGCGTTTCATCCTTCCGAAAAAAACGACGTACACGAGCTGTTTTTCATGTGCGACGACCTGAGGGGGATGATGGAGTCGTTCAGGGGAAAGAAGGTGAAGTGCAGTGCGGTGAGAAAAGAACGCTGGGGGAATCTGACCAAGATCACCCTTCCCGGTGGCGGCCACATCGGCCTGTATGAGCCGAACCACCCGACGGCGATTGGGCGCTAATCGGGTCGAGCCCAGTCTACTGAGCAACAAGAGAAGTCAAACTCCTCTTCTGTGGATGAACGCGGATGCCGCGTGATTGTTACCCTATTCTGCATAGGAGGTGAACGGAGGAGGGGTCCCATGGAGATACACACAATCGGGGCATCGATCTGACCTGCTTAATTCACGAGAGGCAAGATTTGCGTGATTGACAGCGCTGTGACGAGTCTTATTTCCTCGGGTCCGTAACCCAAATTGATTCGGACCGCAGACTTAGCCGCCGTCACGCTATTTCATCTTCGAAGGACTGGCCGGTTCGTCTCCCTGCACCAAGACCCAAGTCACCAATCCGCCGACCGCTGCCGCGCCGATCCCGATGGCGTAAGGAGAATCCAATACCCCCCCGGCCGCCGCTGGGGCCGCGCCACCTGCTCTTCTCTTCTTCTTGCTGCTGCCTTGCGACTCATCGCGAGTGGTCTGCTCTCCCTGCGGCAGGGTGGAGGTCTGTGATCCGTCACTGACGCTCACGTCGCCCTTACGCGCCACGATTTGAACCCGTCCGTTCACATCGGTCACTTCAAATTCCGTCCAGGCACTGGAGGCGGGAGCTACGGTAACGTCGCCGGCGCGAGTGCTCATACCTTTGGAAGTGGCCACGGTGACGCTCCCGTGTTCAATCGAAACGGCGTTGCCTTCGAACTTGACCAGGGAATCGGACAGGATCATCACGCTGGATCCCGGGGCATTGATATTGGCAACGGACGCGGGTTTCGTCTGCACCAGGTCGCCGGGGAAAATCGCTGAGGAACGCGGTACTGTACTGCCATTGAGCCATGCCGTGCCTTTGGCATAGAGCATAGCTGCGCCGGAATCAGCGGCCATCAGCGACGCGGGAAAAATAGCGATCATCGTCCAGCAAAAAATGTTGCGCAGAATGGACGCATGCATCCCTGACTCCGATCGTAGGCAAGTATTTCCGCTCATCCTAGCCTGGACCCTATCAGTAGTCAATTGTCTTTCTGGTCACTAGATGCGGCAACAACCGGCGTCGGTCGAGTGCTACCGCCAGCGGTCAACCACTTCCCACCATACCAGCCGCAGCCACTCGTAGAAATTCGTCTTGGCCCACTCGCGGTGTCGCCACCATGCGATCCCAAACTCACGCGGATCGAAGACGGCCGCTACGCTGTAATCGTAATTGGGCGCTTCCCGGCTGAAGGTGCTGAGCACCCTTCGGGTGTGATAATCGGAGGTTACCAACAGAACGCTTCGTCCGCCAACGCTCTCCAGACAGCGGCCTGCTTCCCGGGCTTCTTCCCGTGTCGAGAGCCCATAAATCGGACAGGTAGTGATTGACTTCGCCTGGGGTAGCCCCTGGACATACTTTTGTGCGAGTTCCGTCTGGGTCCACTGATAGACCGTGACCCCCGCCGGAACATCAAGAACCAGTCGTGCGGCGTAACCCTGATTGAGCAGCTCCAAGGCACCCGCCGGGCGCCGGTCCGTTTCTCCGGCAAGGACCACGATGACATCAGACTTGCGGGGATGATCCACCACCAGGAACCGGCCAGAACCCGCAACCATCGTCAATACAAGCAGCCCCGCCAGTGTGTACGCGACTCGGGCCTTGGGTTTTGATTGCCCCGTCGATCCTCTGAATTTCCGCCACGGCAAGCCACTAGATTACCGGAGTAATCGAGATTACGCGAAATCATTCACCGGGCAAGAACGACCCTGCGAATCTGCTAGATGCCCTGGCGCAGGAACAGCAACGCAGCATGCTAAAATCGGAGCGTCCACGATGACGACCCACTCCGCGCCCGCCACTCTTTTTTCCGAGCTGAAGAACAAGATTGAACTCCGCCAGGCGCGAGTTGCCGTCATTGGGCTAGGCTATGTGGGCCTGCCCTTGGCTCTGCTTTACAGCGAGCAGAAGTTCCCCGTGACCGGGTTCGATATCGACCAGCGCAAGGTGGCCACGCTGGCGCAGGGTGGGTCCTACATCTATCGCATCCAGGCGACAGAGATACAGGAAGCTCGGGCGCGGGGCTTTGACGCCACCTCCGAATATTCCAGCCTGACTCAGATGGACGCCATCATCATCTGCGTTCCCACGCCGCTCAACGAATACCACGAACCCGATCTGAGCTATATCACCGATACGGCGCAGGCCATTGCTCCCCATTTGCGCGCCGGCCAGTTAGTAGTGCTGGAGAGCACAACGTATCCCGGCACAACCGAAGAAGTCATGGTGCCCATTCTCGAAAAAGGCAACCAGAAGGGTTTGAAGGCTGCACGGGCAGGTGCGTCCAACGGACCAGAGTTTTACGTTGCCTTCTCTCCCGAGCGGGAAGACCCGGGCAACCAGACGGTGGCACGGCGCGACATTCCGAAGGTGGTGGGGGGTCTCGATCCGCAGGCGTCAGATTTGGCCGCGGCACTGTATGGAGCGATCTTCAATCGCGTTGTGCGCGTCTCTTCCCCCGCGGCAGCGGAGATGACCAAGCTGCTGGAAAATATTTACCGCTGCGTGAACATCGCTCTGGTCAACGAACTGAAGCTTTTATCGCTGCGCATGGGTTTGGACATCTGGGAAGTAATTGAGGCGGCCTCCACCAAGCCCTTTGGATTCCAACCCTTCTACCCCGGACCGGGTTTGGGCGGACACTGCATTCCGGTCGATCCCTTCTATCTTTCCTGGAAGGCCAAGGAGTGGGACTTTCGCACGCGTTTCATAGAACTGGCAGGCGAGATCAATACGAATATGCCGTACCATGTGCTGGCTTCGGTTGTGAGCGCGTTGAACCAGCATAAGAAGGCGCTCAACGGGGCGCGAGTGCTGGTGCTGGGAGTGGCCTATAAGAAAGACATCGACGATTTGCGCGAGTCTCCGGCCCTGACCATCATCGAACTGCTGCAGAAGGAAGGCGCTCAGGTCAGCTATAACGACCCCTACTTCCCAACCGTTGGCAAAGGGCGCAAGTACGACTTGCAGATGAAATGTGCCCCCCTGGAAAATCTTGGCCAGTACGACTGCCTGTTGATTGTGACCGACCACTCCGACTACGACTACCAGCGCATTGTGCGGGAATCGCAGCTCGTGGTCGATACGCGCAATGCCACTCGAGGCATCCAGAGCCCAAAGATCGTCCGCTGCTAGCGGATGGCGTTTGCACCTCGCCTTCCATGTCTGAATACGAGGGCGGGCCGGCCGATCCCGGCACTTTCTTCCCGGAACGGGATCATCCTACCCACGAGTATGCAAATTTTTTCCCTTCCTCAGGCTGGGTTTTGGTAACATTCTTTCCCGTAAAGCTAAGTAGCTGTGAGGTAAACGCTTGCTACCGTACTTCCCCGGGGAGTGGTCGCATTCGTGCTTCGATAAAGCTGGAAGTGATTGAGTGTCCTAGCCATCTCCTGGGTACACCAATTGAAGCTGGGACCAGGTCGGCCTTTCGTCGCAGCTATTTAGACGAGAGGAAGGCAGCTTTCGGCAATAGCTGAACATCAGACCAGTATTATGCCCCGTACTCCCTATAACGGTCCGTTCTCTATGCTTCCCGAGAGGCGGCCGCCCTGGAAGGAGTTTGTGCTCAGCATGGGGGCGGAGAGCTTTGCTTTGTTGGCTTTGGCCTGGGTAGGAGTCCTGCATCCGGAGGTGCTCGCCCCGCCCGTCTACGATTACCATTTTATCCAGTTAGTAAACACGCCCCCTCCGGTCAATCACCAGCCGGCGCCGGTGCGGCTGATAAAGCCGCCGGTCGTCGCCGAGGTGGAAACACCACAAGCGCTGCGGCTTCCTCCCGAAGTCAGACCCAAAGTGAGGCAGGACGATCCCCCTACGCCGCCGAAGATTGACGTCGCCGCCAGGAAACCCCTGCCGCTTTCGCAGGCCGCTCCAGTGATTCCGCGGCAACTGGTGAAAACCAACGTTTTCTCCACCGGCAGCTCCGCGCCTCCGACGATTGCCCGCGCACCACAACAAGTACAAACGGGAGGTTTCGGTGATCCCAATGGCGTGCCCGCGCGGGAGAACAACGGCAGGCCGGTGACCATCGCCCAACTGGGATCGTACGACCTGCCCTCGGGCCCCGGCTATGGCAATGGAACCGGGGGAGGACGGGGTGCCCGTGGCGTGGTGGCAAGCGCAGGCTTCGGCAACGGCGTGGCCACCGGCGACGGCAGCGGTCGCGTCAATACTTCACGCGGCACCGTGCGGCAGAGTGGGTTCGGCGATGCTGAGTCTGCGGCCACCAGCCAGGTTCGGTCCAAACCGGCCGAGACTGCTGCTCCCAGGTTGGTGCCTGCTGAAATCATTTCGAAACCAACTCCTGTCTATACCGACGAAGGCAAAAAGCTGCGCATCGAAGGAGAAGTGCTGTTGGAGGTAGTCTTCGAATCCTCAGGCAGGCTCCGTATCGTGCGTATCGTCCGGGGGCTGGGCCATGGTTTGGACGAGGCTGCAGTTCACGCCGCCGAGCAGATTCGTTTTAAGCCGGCATTACGCGATGGCCATCCCGCAGATTCCACCGCCGTGCTGCATATCATTTTTCAGCTGGCCTGAGGCAACCAGTTTCGCTAAGGGGTTTTTATGCGCAATATTAGAATCGCTTTTCTCTCGCTTTTCGCGCTGATCGCACTGCCGACGGCGCTGGCTCAGGAAACCAACTCCACTGCAGTCCCAGCGCCGGGCCCTGCTGCCTCCTCTGCCCAATTGAGTGCCTCGGCGGCCGCTCCTGGTTCTTTCGATCAGGTTCTCGACCGGGTGGTAGAGCGTGAACATTTCTTCACCGCACAGATGCGGCATCTCCATCCGCTGGCCGAGACCTACATTCAGAATCTCAAGGGCGATCCCGAAGCCGGCGCGGTCCCGAAGAGCGACCAGTACTTTCTCGGCCGACTCGATTTGACGAATGGAACCCAGGACCGTTCCTTCATGGGACAGCCCGGGTTCGGCCGTCGCTTTCTTTCCAAGCTGACCAGCCTTTACGCCATGAAATTCCTGCCTCTTGGCTTTGCCCAGATGGCGATCCTGGATGAAGACTTGCAGCGTAAAAACTACAACTTCACCTTCGTGCGGCGGGAATTCCTGGGAGACGTGCGTTGCCTGGTAATCGACGCCCAGCCTAAGAAGGGTTCCGGCAACGGACGCTTCATAGGAAGAATGTGGGTGGAGGATCAGGATTACAACGTTGTGCGTTTCAATGGCACGTACGATTCCCACTCGCGTTCCAACTACTACCTGCACTTCGACAGTTGGCGCCTGAATCTGCGTCCCGGGCTCTGGTTGCCAGCGTACATCTATAGCGAGGAATCCGATCTGCACTATGGAATGGGCCACAACCTCCACTTCAAGGCGCAGACCCGGCTTTGGGGGTATGACCTGCAGCGCCTGGGCCGAAACGAAGAATTTACCCAAATCCTAGTGGATGCCCCGCAGACGGTACGCGATCAGAGCGAGGCGGCGCAGGATGCGACTCCGGTCGAGAGTCAACGCCTATGGGAGCGGCAAGCGGAGGAAAATGCAGTCGAACGGCTGCACAAGATCGGGCTGATCGCTCCCGAGGGCGAAGTGGACAAAATCCTGCAGACCGTGGTCAATAACCTGGCGGTGACCAATAACCTTGACATCCAACCTCAGGTCCGCACCCGCGTGCTGCTGACTTCACCGCTGGAATCCTTCACCATCGGACACACGATTGTGATTAGCCGCGGCCTGCTGGACGTGCTGCCCGATGAAGCGTCACTGGCCATGGTGATGGCCCACGAACTCAGCCACATTGCGTTGGGCCACCGGCTGGATACAAGGTTGGCGTTCAATGACCGCATGTTCTTCCCCGACGAAGAAACCTTCCAGCGCCTGGATTTAACCCGCGATCCGGACGATGAGGAAGCGGCTGACAAAAAGGCCCTGGAGTTGCTCACCAACTCGCCTTACAAGGACAAGCTGGCGAATGCCGGACTGTTCCTGAAAGCTCTGCAAGCGCACGCCCCAGAGCTCAAGAACCTGATCCGGCCCCATTTGGGCAACAGCATGGCAAACGGCAAGTCCGTGCGCATGTCGGCTTTGCTGAACTCCGCTCCTCAATTGGAATCGCGGCGAACCGATCAGATTGCGGCGTTGCCTTTGGGTGGCCGTATCAAGCTGGATCCTTGGAGCAGCCAGATCGAGTTGGTGAAGACGAAGCCGGTTGCCCTAATCTCTTCTCGTGAAAAGATGCCTTTTGAGATAACGCCCTTCTTTCCACACCTGACCCGGCTATCTGGCGGAGGCCCCGAGAAAGCGGCTCTTACCGCGCCAGTAAAATAGCCGTCCGCAAAGACAGTAAGGAGTTCGCGGCCCACGCAATAAAGAAGAAGAGAGCAGAAACCAGAGACAGGAATCACCGCAGGCTTCAGGGACTAAACGCGGTTATCAGCGACCCAGTCCTCAACCCTACTGGATTGAGCTTCCCACCGAGGAAAATACATTGTTGGCATTGGAACCAATCAAACGGATCGTGCCAACGACGATCACCAAAATGACGGCCAGCATTACCGCGTATTCGGCGATATCCTGGCCTCGTTCGTCAGACCAAAGCTGATGTAGAAACCTTGCCACGGGGCTCCCTCCTTGCGCACTAGCGTTATCGGCTGGTGTTTGAGGACGAATCCCCTGCGGTGCCAAATCCCACAGGGCTTCCCCAAAAAATTGCTGGTTAGTCCCTATATCGTAGTTCCGGTGCTCGGTGGCTGCCAATAGCACGGTCGTGGACACCTATGGCACGAAGGTGCTATGTGGTTTCAGGGGATGGTTCTTAAGGGTAACGACTGATTGACCGCAAACAAGGCCAGTTCCAAGCGGGTAGAAACGCCCAGCTTATCGAAGATGTTGCTGAGGTGGTGCTTCACCGTGTCTTCGCTGATTTTGAAGTACTCAGCGATCTCTTTGTTAGAGTAGCCCGCAACCACCGCCGAGACGATCTCCAGTTCCCGCGGCGTGAGGCCGAACTTCTTCTGGTGAGCCTCTTCTCCCGAGGACTGCACCAGAGTTCTGAGGTATTGCACGAGGTTGGAGACGCTCTCTCGTCCGACCCAGTATTCTCCTGCCATAACCGTATGAATGCTCTTGAGCAGGAGCTGCGTAGCGGAGTCCTTTAATACCACGCCACGAGCCCCGAGCTGCAAGGCCTCGACAATCTGTTTTTTCTCGGCAGCCGCAGTGAGCAGTATGACCCGCACGGACGAGCCTGAACCGGAACTCATCTCGCGCAACGCTTCCAAGCCGGGATGGCGGGGCATGGCCAGGTCGAGGAGCAGGATGTCAGGCTTGAGCTGGCGGGCCAGCTTGACGGCTTCGGCGCCGTCGGAGGCTTCGCCGACTACTCTAAGATCAGGCTCCGCTTCCAGCAAGCGACGTAAGCCATCGCGGAAGATGGGATGGTCATCCGCGATCACAATGCGAATGGGCTGCGATCTTCTGTTATCCATAAGCCCCTTCCCGCTTTTGTGGAACACTGATCTCGAGGCGTGAACCCCGGCCGGGAACTGATTCTATCGCGAGTTCGCCTTCGATTAAACGAACCCGCTCCCTGATAACCAGTGGTCCCCTTCCCAGTGCATCCAGTTCAAGGTGAGACAGGCGGCCCGCGAACGGAAAGCCGCAGCCATCGTCCTCAATCACCAGGTTCCACTTGTTATCGCTCGCTCCCAAACGGACCAGCACCTGGCGTGCCCGGCTATGCTTGCGAACGTTTACCAGTCCTTCTTGCACTATGCGGGCTATTTCGCGGCACACTTGCTGCGGCATGTTCAGGTCTTGCAGCTCCGAAATGAAACGTGCGGAAATTCCCGTCTCCCGCTGGAATCTTTCCACCGTGTCTCCGAGGAATCCCAGAAGCTTTCTGGAGTCCACGTCCAGCGACTTCATCTGCTGCATCAGCTCCCGCAATTTGAGGACTTCCTCGCGCAGCAGACTCTGGATCCGGCCCAGTTCGTCCGTGACCGATCCCGAGTTGCCGGATTGACGACGCAGCACATCCACCTGCATCTCCACTGCGATGAGCGACTGAACCGCGCCATCATGCAGCTCGCGGGCAAATCGGGCGCGTTCCAGAGCTCCCGCCCGCAGCCGCAGACGGCGCAGCAGATAGACGTTGTAAACCGCCGGTCCGACCTGCCGCACTAACTCCTGCAGGAAACGCAGTTCTTCCTCCACATCGCCCGTTAATGCCGCATCCAGGAGAAAAATACGCCCCCACCATTCGCGTCCAAAGATGAAAGAAACTGTCATCAGGTTGCCAAACTCGCGCTGTTGCGCCAATCGATCCACGAATGCCGGAGAGAGGTTCCGAAGTTTGGCCCCCCCCTGGTCCAGCCCCAAAAGCGTGAAGCGTTCGCCTCTTTCGCGACCGCTTCGCCAGGCATAACAGGTTTCTGCCGGAGAGTCGTACAGGTATGTTTCGCGATCAGAGGGCAAAGAGTCGAGCCAACGGAAAACAGAGGGCGTATGGTCGGCCAGTAAGCGCATTTCACCGACGAAAACACGGTGACTGTTGGCTTCCTGGGATGCGATCAAGGCCTCTCTCGCGCCGTACATGACGAGTAACTCGCCGACGATTTCCTGCAGAGTTCCGGTAAGACCTGCTTCGACTCGTGCCTTGCCTAGAATACGGGCAATAACTGCTTTTTCCGCCCGAAGCTGCTTCTGCTGCTCGGCCAGATACCCCAGGAGGAGGCCCATTACGAGGAGATAGATGGAGCGCATGAAAAGACGCTTGGGCTCGAAATCCGTGACCTCAACCCGCAACAGCGGCAAGTTGTGGTGCAGCAGCAGGCCATCCAACCAGGTTACGAAGCCTAGATGAAATGCGAGGCTTTCCGCCCAAAGCAACAGCAACGAGGAAGCCGCCGTCCCTACCGTCTCCCACAAGCCCCAGCGATAGGCTGCCGCGGCCATGACAAATACGAAGAAAAGAAAGAATGGATTTGCCTGGCCGGCGGCGAACACTGATATCAGGGCTGGCCAAACTACGTCTGCGGCATGAACCAGCAAACGAAAGGATGCGGTCGACTGTTGGCGCCGCCGCAGTAACAACATGATCGCCACACCCTGGGCGATGTAGAAGGCCAACAACCCAGACGCCCACAGGGAATAGCGGATTTCGCCCGGATCCATCGCGATGGCAACCAGGGCAGAAATGGCCAGGAAGACACGGGCGGTGGCTAACCACCGTTCCGTTCGGCGGACTTCGCCGGGGCCGATGGGGGCCCGAAGTCTCCACAGGAACCGATGTCGAAGCGCTCGCAGTAACAATCGAGTACGACCGAAGAGATGTAGTGCCGCCCACGGATATTATTGGCATAAGCAGGGAAGAGCAAGAGAAACTTGCTAGCACCCGGTTGGACCGC
>Ga0099828_10001159_pt1 | contig 17254 bp, 17 predicted proteins | sample CZO8metaG_2_FD_79338 | JGI IMG/M metagenome (GOLD analysis project Ga0099828, IMG submission 79338) | Vadose zone soil microbial communities from the Eel River Critical Zone Observatory, Northern California, USA - CZOApr15con2H1.8 metaG | ecosystem: Environmental > Terrestrial > Soil > Vadose... | reverse complement strand
GCCTTTCAGCTGGTTGGCCAGCTGGATCCGCAGCAGGTTGTCCGCCGCGCGGATGTCCTCGCGACGCCGGTAGCCCGCGTAGCCCGGGATCACGAGCTGGATTTTCTTGAGCAGTCCCCGGTCCTGTTCGACTCGGTCACGGATGTCGGGCATGGTTCGTTTCTCTCCCGGCGTTCGACGCAATATGTTCTGCACGTATGTATTTAGGGGTATGGATGGAACTCCAAGGGTCTTCCGCGGTTCACCAGAGCGAGAAGGCGGGCCGCTCTCCTTCCATCACGGCTCCCGAGTGACCGTCGATCGCGATGTACATCGCCTTGCCCTTGTGCGCGTACTCCATGAACCAGATGGGGGCGTGGAGCAATTCCCCGTCGTACGTCGTCGGATAGACCTGGATCGACTCGAGGGTGTCGACGCGCGTCTTCGCCTGCTTCTCCGCAAGCTTGTGGGCGAGCGCGGCGGCCTGGGCTTTCGCCTCCGGTTCCGCGACGTCTCCGCTTTGCACGTCGACGCCGCCCGTTGCTCGCTTGTCGAAGTTCAGCTTGTTCTGCAGGTTAAACTGGAAGCCGTCCTCGGGCTGGTATTTCGAGTATCCGCGCACCGCGACGATTGGGATGTTGTACTGCATCTGGATCCGGTCCCGCACGCGGACCACTTGGGGCTGCGTCTGGACCGGCTGCTGCCGGTTCTGGGCCCCCGCCGCGGCCGCCGCCATCGTGAGGGCGAATAACGCGGCGCCCGCGGCCTTCTTCGCACCCGAGTCGCCGTGGGCCATCATGCCGACGCCGGCGCCCGCGCCGACGTTCTTCGTCCCCTGGAAGTCCGCAACGACGGACGTCGGGACGATCCAGTAGGGGACGTATCGCAGAGTGACCTGGCCCAACTCGGACCGCTCGGCGACCTTCCGACGGAAGATCCCCTTGTTCAGCCACTTCCCGCCCGCCTCGAGGGCGGCCTCGTTCGAGAGCTTGTTGTCGAGCATGAAGTGCTTCTGGAACACCTGGGCCGCGCCGCCCGCGCCCATCGTCGTCACCGCGCCGCAATACTCGCAAACCACGAGGGCGAGGCCTTCGCCGGGTTTCAGTGGGCCGCCGCACGAGTTGCATTTCATGCTTTGGGGCATCGGCGGGGGTGCGGCCTGCTGGACGGGGGCGTTCGGGTTGTACGCCTGGCCCATCGGTGCCGGGCCGGGCATCCCGGGAGCTTGAGGATAACCCGGGGCCACGGGCACACTGGGCTGGCCGCCTTGGGCCGGAGCGATGACGCCCTGCCGGCCGCCGCAAAGGTTACAGAACACCGAGCCGTCCGCGATTCGTCCACCGCACTGGTTACAGAACAGGGGGAGACCTCCTGGAGTCCCGCGATGGCGTCCCCGACCTACTTAAAAATTCCGAGACCAGTGTCATTGTTGCGACCCTTCCGGGGCGGAAGGGGAATTGAAGTACCGTGAGCCCAATCCCTCTTACGACCCGGATGGCGACGAGCTGGTGGAGGGTGAAAGGGTCGTTGTTCATCGCCCTCGGCATCCTAGGGCTCCTGCTCTTCGCGGTGGGAATCATCATCGGCGTGTCGTACTACGTCGGCTGGCCCTACTACGAGCCAGCGAACCTTCCGATCTTTGCGGCGCTGTGCACGCCGACCGCGCTGGTTCCCGGGATCATCTTCCTCTTCCTCGGCCGGAAGGCGAACCGCCGGGAGAAGGAGCTGATCGAGTTTTCGTCGTGGGTCAAGACGTACCGCCGGATCTCAATCGCGGAACTCGCGAGGAAGCTCGGGAAGCAAGAGATCGAGGCGGAGAAGGTGCTCATCGAGGTCGTCGACCGAGGGCTCGTCCCGGGGTTCATCGACCGCTCCACGAACGAGTTCATCCTCCAGGCCACGGTCGGCCAGGAGCTGTTCATCGAGACGTGCCCCCGGTGTCAGGGCAATCTCCAGCGCCGGTACTTCCAAGGGGAGACGGTCCGGTGCCCGTACTGCCAGTCCGTGATCTCCGCGCCGCCGCCGCGCCCGACGTAGACGGCCGCGACCGACGCGCACCGCAGTTCGGATACCCGAGGGGCGACCCTAATATAGCAGGACATCCGGTGGTCCGGCCGGCCTCCTAGGACGCACGTCGATGGCTTCGATCCTCCGGTTCTTGTCGTCGTACCTGCGACTCGAGCCGGGGGAATTTGTGAACCTCTCGTTCCTCTACTTCGCCACCTTCGTGATGCGCGCCGCGGCGTTCGCCGGGGTCGCCGTGATGCAGCATGTGATGTTCCCCGACACACGGGACGCGTTCTGGAAAGGCCTCCTGTTCGCCGTCTACCCGCTCGCCGAAATCGCGACGGTTGGCTACTTCGGCACCCTGTGCGACCGGATCGGGAGGAAGCGGATCCTCCTGCTCGCACACCTCGTGACCGCGGGGGCGGTGTTCCTCTTCATCCCGAGCCTGGGCGTGCCGGCCGGGATTCGTCCCTACCTCGTGGCGGTCTTCTTCGCGATGTTCGGGATCGGCGCCGCAGCGAAGGTCGCGTCGACGCTCGCGATGATCAACGACCATTCGAGCCTCTCGAACCGCGCCCAGCTCATGTCGTTCTTCGACCTCGTGACGTTCGGCGGCTTGGTCGGCGGCTTCGGCGCGGGGTTTCTCGCCTTGAACGCGTTCGGCACGGATCCCGCGCTCGTCCTCCTGGTGGGCGGGCTCGGCGTGACCGCCTCCGTCGCCTTGGTGTATTTCCTCGTCCGTGAGACGCCGTTCGTGCGCGAACAACGCGGCACCTGGGACCTCCTGCGCGCGGTCCTCGCGAATCCGGACATCCGGCGGCTCCTCCCGGTGTACATTCCCGTCGTCGCCCTCTACGGATACGTCATCAGCTTCACGGACAAGCTCATCGGGGTCCAGACGGGTGCCGCGCAGGTCGGCAAACTGATCGTGGTCGTCCTCGCCATCGGAGCGCCCCTCGCGGCCTCCCTCATCGTCGGCGGCCGCATTTCCGATCGCGCCCGGATGCGTCGGCCGTTCATGGCGCTCGGCCTCGCCTGCTTCGGCGGCCTCGCGATCGTGATCTCGTTCGGTCCCACGGTCGACGAGCTGTACGGGCGCTGGCCCTTGGTTGCCGTTATGGCGGCCGGGGCGGGGACCTTTCCGCCCGCGGCCCTCGCGTATCTCGGGGACATCGTGCAGCACTCCGTCACGGGCACGACATTCGGGATTTATTCGATCATCTTCGGGTCGGGCCTCATCGTCGGCCCGATCCTGGGAGGTGCCCTCACGAGCGCACTCGGGTCCCTCGCGTTCGCGGTGATTGCCCTCGGCCTGATCGGCGTCGCCGGCGCGGGCCTGCTCTTCATCCGCGAACCCTCGAAGTTCCCGCCAACCCTCTCCAGTGTAGAGGCTCCCGCGCCACCCGCGCGCCGCTAGCTCGTCTCCGCGCGTCTCCGTGATTCTGACGTCGCCGGATTGAAGTACCGCCGCTTCGTCGGACGGCACGTGCCCTCGAGCACGTCGAGCCTTCTCGACCTCGACCCGATCGCGTACTTCGCGATGGGCGGCTTCGCCCTGTTCTTCGGCCTCTTCTTCGTCGTCCTGCTGTACGATATCCCGCTCTTCCTGTACCTGTGCGGCCCGATCACGATCATTCCGGGCGTAATCGCGATCGCAATCGGGGTCCGACAGTGGCGTCGCGAGCGGACCGTCGTCGAGTTCGCGAGCTGGTCGAAGTCCCAGCGGCGAATCAAGATGGACGTCATGGCGCAGCGGCTCGGGAAGACGCGATTCGAGACGGAGAAGCTCCTCGGGAAAGCGCTCAATGAAGGCCTCGTCAAGGGCGGGATCGACCGGATCACCGACGAGTTCGTCTCCCAGGCTGCCGTGAAACAAGAGCACTTTGTCGGCACGTGCCCGAACTGCGGGGGCAACGTCGACACGTGGTATTTCCCGGAGGAACGCGTGGTGTGCCCGTATTGTGAGCGCGCGGTGACTTCGATCGCGAACGCGTGATTGAAGTAATCCCGAGATCCTCTCTCCGGGGGAACCTTCCGCGGGGACGCCAGGCTCGTCGCAACCCGCCGTCGGGGCAGACCTCGTCGTCCACGATGAACCTCGGATTCGCCCCGGGACCATCGAGTATACTCCCTCGCCCCAGGCAATGAGAAAACATGTGGTGAAGAAGAGTCTCTCTTTCCTGGGATTCGGACTAATGGCAGGGTTTGTGATTTGGTTGTCTTGGCCAGGTATTACCGGGCCACCCGTTCTATGGGATCCGGGTTATTGGATCTTCTTGATGGGCCTGACACTTGCGTTCGCGGCGGTTGGATTTCTCGTCGTCGTGACATGGCATGAACGTCTTCCGAGAATTCACGACGGGGTGATGGAGCTTCCCTTTCCCATCCAGAGGACAAATCGGTCACGGACCAAGCGAATCCGAATCGATGAGATTGCGTCGGTCGAACTGACGAGAAACTCAATGGGGCTCCCCGGCGCGGAACTGATCCTGCTCGACCGAACCCGCCTTTTCCTCCCAAACACAATCTTCGGCATCGCATGGAAGCAGACTCTTGAGGCCCTCGCCGCGCACGTGAGCCAGCGCTCATCGAAAGCCTGAAGTCTCTCTCCCGCTACTGCCTCGATTCCGGCCCGGACGTTAAGTCCTCGAAAACCGGGAGGGTGCATTCGACTGAACAAAACTGCCGTCGTGCTTTGCCCGCCGGGTCGGACCGCGCGACCCTTATATAGCACGTGGAAATTAGGACGGCCCTTCACCGAGGTAGCAGTGTGGCACGTGGTTTGTTCGCGGCGCGCAAACTGAAGGGCGAACGCCAGACCCGACGGTGGTCGGACCGGTATTACAAGCGACGCGTGCTACGCTTGAAGCAGAAATCCGACCCGCTCGAAGGATCGCCGCAAGGGAAGGGAATCGTCCTTGAGAAAGTCGCGATCGAGGCGAAGCAACCGAACTCCGCGTTACGCAAGTGCGTGAAGGTCCAGCTCATCAAGAACGGCCGACAGATCACGGCTTTCGCAGTCGGCGACGGCGCGATCAACTTCATCGACGAGCACGACGAGGTCCTCGTCGAAGGGATCGGCGGCCGCATGGGCCGCTCGTACGGGGACATCCCCGGCGTGCGGTACAAAGTCATCCAGGTGAACGGCGTCAGCCTCGACGAGCTCGTCCGGGGCCGGAAGGAAAAGCCGGTGAGGTAGGCGGATGGAACCGGAATCGCCGCCGCCACCCGAGGACGTGCCGGAAACGCCTGCAACGGAACCCGCTCCCCCTCCGGCAGGGGTAACACCAGCAGAATCGCCGGTCGAAGCGCCCCCAGAACCGGAAGCCGAGGGCGAGGCTCCCCCTGCGGAGAAGCCCCGGAAAGAGCCGAAGAAACCAAAAAAACGGCCCACCTATGAAATGAAGCTGTTCGGTAAATACGACATGACGGACGTCGCGGTACGCGATGCGGGCCTCGCGAAATACATGAATCTCTCGCCGATCGTCATCCCCCACACGGGCGGTCGGTGGGCGAACAAGCCGTTCGGGAAGGCGAAGGCGAACCTCGTGGAGCGGCTGATTAACAACATGATGCGCACCGAGAATTACACGGGAAAAAAGTCGAAGGCGTACCGTGTTGTGCGGACCGCGTTCGAGATCATCGAGAAGCGGACACAGAAGAACCCCGTCCAGATCCTTGTGGACGCCCTCGAGAAGGCCGCGCCGCGTGAGGAGATCACGCGCCTTCGGTTCGGCGGGATTTCCGTGCCGCGGGCCGTGGACGTTGCGCCGTCCCGCCGGCTCGACCTCGCGCTTCGGAACATCTGCGTGGGAGCCGTCACTGCGACGTTCAAGAACCGCAAGCCCGTCGAGGAGTGCCTCGCGGATGAAATCCTGACCGCCGCAAAGGGCGACATGCAAAGTTCCGCAATCGCGAAAAAAGAGGAACTCGAGCGCATCGCGGCGTCCGCACGATGAGTTGCCCTCCTGTGGACCGAAGGTTTAATTAGCTTCGGTCGGGTGCGACTTTACTCATTCCATTCCTGAACAGGTGTCACGCTAATGGGGCGCAAGGAAGAGAACATCAAGAAGGCCCAAACTCTCCTTCATTTGAAGGACCGCATCCGCAATATCGGCACGGCGGCACACATTGATCACGGCAAGTGCATCGGGCCCAACACTCGGATTTGGGTCAACGGGCGATGGGTTCGCGCTGAGGATCTTTGGGAGCAATTTCGGAACGAACCGGCAATCGAAAATCGCCAGAGCGCCGACGTGCGGAGCATTGTCCACGCATCGCTGTGGACGCGATCCATCGACGTGCAGACGGGCGACACGTCGTTCGCGCTAATCACTCATGCTTGGAGACTCAAGGCGACTGAACCGCTCGTCGAGATCGAACTCCGCGACGGACGGAGAATTCGGACCACCCCTGAACATAAATTCGTCGCAGCGGAAGGCCACGATTTGATCTTCCAGGAGGCGCGCGGACTCGAAGTGGGAACGATGCTCGCAGTGCCGCGGAGGCTTCCGTCGCGCAGCGACGCGGACGGATGGGCAGATCTCGAGAGAGAGATCCTGATGTCGTTGGCATCCGACACGCGGTTCCTCTTTGAGCTAACCAAGGCCGGACGCACGCTCCTAGGTCCTACCGGAAAGCTTCGTGGACCCACCTTACTGTCAGCCGCCCGTGCGGCCGGACTTCCGCTCGACAGACTGTACGAACTGGTCTGGCGGGTGACCTATCGGCTACCGAAGAAACGAACGAAATCAGCCTCGCCGATGTATCTTCCGAAGCGCGAGGCCATGGAACACGTGTTCCGTTTCTTCGGCCTACTCTACGGAGACGGCGACGGAAATGGTTTCCTTCACGGCGCTGACGAGCTCATCCTTCGAGAGGCCGTCGCCACGTTGCAAGGCCTCGTACCCAGACCAGCAATCACTCGACACCCACCTCGGGTTCCCCGTGTCGAAATGAGGTCGAAGACGCTCCTCATGTTCCTCCATGTGGTGTTTGGATACCCCCTGCGGGGCAAGGCTCGCTCGGTGCACCTCCCTGCGCTTCTGTTCACCGCCCCACTTCCCCTCGCGGCCGCGTTCGTTCAGGGGTATCTCGACGCGGACGGGACGGTTGAGCGCGGGAGGCGCGCGGTGTCCGCATCGAGTGCCTCCGAGGCCTTCCTGGACGACCTACAGTTGCTCCTCCTTCGATTCGGGGTGCGAGCCATCCTCGACCGACGCTCCGGAAGGGCGACCGTATACATCTCGGGAAAGAAGAACCTCGAACGAATCCCACGCTTCAAGGATTCTGAGAAAGCGGCCTTTCGGGACAGACTGCAGGACCACGCCGGCCCCTCCTACGTAATCGATCTCTTACCAGTGGACTGGTCTCGACTGAATGCCGACTCTTGGAAGACTCGAACGTACGCGACCCTCCAGCAAAGGCCGTCCGCTGCATCCCTTCTCTCGATGGTCGATGTCGACTTGCGTGCCCTCGAGGGAGTGCTGAACGAAGAGGTCGCATTCGTGGAAGTCCGTTCCCTCCGTGAGGCAACAGAGGAATACGTTTACGATTTCTCGGTCCCTGGGCCGAGGAACTTCGTCGCGGAGGGCATATTCGTTCACAACACGACCCTCAGTGATTCGCTGATTGCTGGCGCTGGGATGATTTCCGAAGAGCTCGCCGGCCAGCAGCTCTTCATGGACTACGATGAGCAGGAGCAGGCGCGGGGCATCACGATCAACGCGGCAATCGCATCGATGGTCCACGACTTCGAGGGCGGTCAATATCTCATCAACCTCATCGACACGCCGGGCCACGTGGACTTCGGCGGCGACGTCACCCGCGCGATGCGGGCCATCGATGGCGTGATCATCCTCGACGACTCCGTCGAGGGCATCATGCCGCAGACGGAGACGGTCATCCGCCAGGCGCTGAAGGAACGCGTGAAGCCGGTCCTGTTCATCAACAAGGTCGATCGACTCGTGAACGAACTCAAGATCACGCCGGAGCAGATGCAACAGCGGTTCCAGAAAATCATCACGGAAGTCAACGCGCGAATCCGGAAGTTGCTCCCGCCCGAGCTCGGCGAGAAGTGGGTGGTGAACGTGGAAGCGGGAAGTGTCGCCTTCGGAAGCGCGTACCACAAGTGGGCGGTCACCGCACCGTTCACGAAGCGGACGGGCATCGGGTTCAAGGACATCTACAAGCACTGCCAGGAAGGGACGATGAAGGAGCTCGCGAAGAAAGCGTCCCTCCATAACGTCGTCCTGAACATGGTGATCCGCCACCTGCCAAATCCGCTCGAGGCACAGAAGACCCGCATCCCCGTCATCTGGAAAGGAGACATGTCGTCGTCCGTGGGCAAGGCGATGCTCGCGGTCGACGAGAACGGGCCGGTCGCGTTCATGGTGACGAAGATCATCGTCGACCCCCAGGCGGGTGAGGTCGCCGCGGGCCGATTGTTCGCGGGCAAGGTCCGCCGCGGCCAGGAGCTCTGGGTCATCGGCATGCCGAAGCCGCAGCGCGCCCAGACCGTCGCGATGGTCGTGGGCCCGGACCGCATCCCCGTCGATGAGATCGACGCCGGGAACGTCGTCGCGGTCGTCGGACTCAAAGACGCGGTCGCGGGCTCGACCGTGAGCGACGACAAGGAGATGCAGCCTTTCGAGAAGATCGTCCACTATTCCGACCCGGTCGTGACGATCGCCGTGGAGGCGAAGTCGACGTCAGACCTCCCGAAGCTCGTCGAGGCCCTCCGGCTGCTCGCGAAGGCGGACCCAAGCATCCAGGTCGAGATCAACCAGGAGACGGGCGAGCACCTGATCTCCGGGATGGGCGAGCTCCACCTCGAGATCACGATCTACCGCGTCCAGAACGACTACAAGATCCCGGTCACGACCAGCCCGCCCATCGTCGTGTACCGCGAAGGCGTCGCCGGCAAAGGCGGCCCGTTCGAAGGGAAGTCCCCCAACAAGCACAACCGGTTCTACATGGAGGTCGAGCCGCTCGAGGAGAAGGTCGTCCAGGCGATCCGGAGCGGCGAGATCGCCTCGGGACAGCGGATCAAGGATTCGAAGGCGCTCGCGAAGAAACTCGAGGAGCTCGGGATGGACCGGAACGAGGCGAAGAACGTCGTGTGGATGCAAGACACGAACATGCTGATCGACGCGACGAAGGGAATTCAGTACCTCCACGAGACGATGGAGCTGATTAAGGAAGCGTACATCGAGGCGATGATCAAGGGGCCGCTCGCCGGGGAGAAGTGCATGGCCATGAAGGTGCTCCTCGTTGACGCGAAGCTCCACGAAGACTCCGTCCACCGCGGGCCCGCGCAGGTCATCCCCGCCGCGCGGTCGTCGATCTACGGGGCGATGGTCCAGGGTGGACGAAGCCTCCTGGAGCCGATCCAGAAAGTGTTCATCAACGTCCCGCAGGACTATATGGGGTCCGCGATTGGGGACATCCAGAGCCGCCGCGGCGTGATCGAGGACATCACGCAAGAAGGCGAGATCACCGTGATCCATGCGAAGGCGCCCGTCGCGGAGATGTTCGGGTTCGCGTCCGCGATTCGTTCCGCGACCCAGGGCCGGGCGCTCTGGTCGACGGAGAACAGCGGGTTCGAACCCGTCCCGGGCAACCTGCAGCCGGAGGTCGTTCGGTCAATCCGCACGCGCAAAGGCTTGCCGCCGGAGCCGTACGACGAAGCGTATTACGCGGCGTAAACGCAGGGTCATAAGAGCCCGTCGAGCGTATCCGTTCTGGCGTGGGCCATGACGACGGACCGACGATTCTCGCGTTTCAGCAAGTCTCCCGCCACCGCGGCGTTCAGCGTCACGGAGATTCCGGACGATGGCGTGTGTCTCTCGGCATTCCTCATCGTGACGGAGGCCCGCGATGCGAAGAAGGTCCTCATGGGCCACATGAATCCGACCGCCCCGTGGGACCACATCGGGGCGCTCGATCCATCGCGCGTCGAGGCGCACTCGCACGGCTGGATGCTTCCTTCGTCCCATCTCATCTTCCGCGAATCGCCCGACGAAGCCGCCCGGCGCATCGCCCGAGAGCAGCTCGAGTTGCCCGATCTCGCCCTCTCCGGTCCCAACGTGGTTTCCGAGGTCTACACTCCGAGGCGGTTCCCGGGCACGTTGCTCCACTGGGATCTCGAATTCTTGTTCAGCGGACAGCTCGCCGCCGCACAGGTCCCTCATCCCGTCGCCTGGAAGGAGTTGGCGTTCGTCGATTTGCGCCGCACGAGCAAGTCGGAAATCGCGCGGTCCCACGAAGATGTGATCGAGTCGGCCGGTCTGCGATTCGGCGGCGATTGAGCCGCACCGTCGCGGCTCAAGTTCCTATGGAGAGAAATTTCATCGCGCTCGCGGGCAAAGCATAAATACAACAGGATGATAAGGTGCGACCCGCAAGGTCGAAACCATGCCCGCGAAGCCACACCTCAACCTCGTGTTCATCGGCCACGTCGACCACGGGAAGTCGACGACCGTCGGCCGGATCCTCTACGACACCGGGAACATCGACCCGCACGAACTCGAGAATCTCAAGAAGCTCGCCGAGCAGATGGGCAAGGCGACGTTCGAATTCGCATTCGTGATGGACCAAGTGAAGGAGGAGCGCGAGCGCGGCCTGACGATCGACGTCGCGCACAAGCGCTTTGACACGGACAAGTACTACTTCACGATCATCGACGCGCCGGGCCACCGGGACTTCGTCAAGAACATGATCACGGGCACGTCCCAGGCGGATGCGGCGGTCCTCGTCGTCGGGGCCGCGGAAGGCGTCCAGACCCAGACGAAGGAGCACATCTTCCTCGCGCGCACGCTCGGCGTCGAGCAGCTCATCGTCGCGATCAACAAGATGGACGCCACGAAGCCGCCGTTCGTCGAGGCGCGATTCAACGAACTGAAGACGGAGCTCACGGGCCTCCTGCGGGGCGTCGGCTACAAGGTCGACAAGGTGCCGTTCATCCCGATCAGCTCCTACAAGGGCGAGAACATCACGAAGCCGTCGACGAAGATGGCGTGGTACAAAGGCCCCGCCCTCGTGCCGGCGCTGAACGACCTTACCGTGCCGCCGAAGCCCACGAACCTCCCGCTGCGCCTCCCGGTCCAGGACGTCTACTCGATCACGGGTGCCGGGACCGTGCCGGTCGGCCGCGTCGAGACCGGCGTCCTCAAGGTCGGGATGAAGGTCCACTTCCAGCCCGCGGACAAGATCGGCGAGATCAAGTCAATCGAGATGCACCACGAGCAGATCCCGCAGGCGGAGCCCGGGGACAACGTCGGCTTCAACGTCCGTGGGGTCGACAAGAAAGATCTTCGCCGCGGCGACGTCGCGGGCCCGACCGACCACCCGCCGACGGTCGCCAAGTCCTTCACCGCGCAGATCATCGTGCTGAATCATCCGAGCGTCATCACGGTCGGGTACACGCCGGTCTTCCACGCCCACACGGCCCAGGTCGCGTGCACCTTCGAGGAGATCATCGCGGCCCTCGACCCGAAGACGGGCGCGCCGAAGCCCGAGAAGCCCGACTTCCTCAAGACCGGCGACGCGGCCCGCGTCAAGATCCGACCGTCGAAGCCCCTCGTCATCGAGGCGTTCAAGCAGTTCCCGCAGATGGGCCGCTTCGCGATCCGCGACATGGGGCAGACCGTCGCGGCGGGTCAGGTCATCGACGTCGAGAAGCGGTGACCGATATCCTTTCCTTTTTTTCGACTTGGTGACGCATGCCGCAAAAGGCCCGGATCTCCTTGAGCGGCACCGACCCGAAAAAAGTCGACAACGTGTGCCAACAGATCAAGCTCATTTCGGAGCGGACCGGCGTCGCGATGGCGGGACCAATCCCCCTCCCGACGAAGCGGCTCGTCGTGCCCGTGCGGAAATCGCCCGACGGCGAAGGGAGCGAGACGTGGGACCGCTGGGAGATGCGGATCCACAAGCGGCTCATCGACCTCGACGCGGACGAACGGGCGTTGCGGCAACTCATGCGCATCCAGGTCCCCGACGGCGTCAACATCGAGATCGTGCTGCGCTCGTGAGGCGCTACCGCGGCCCGAAGTACGACCGCTGAACCGCCAGGAGCGCGAGGACGTCCGCCGCGAAGAGGACGAATCCCGCGGCGACCGCCGCGGCTCCGAGCGGCGCGAGGATCAAGACGATCGGCCCGAACCCTACAACGGACGCGAAGCCGACGGGCCACGCCCACAGCTGACGTCGGAGGATCCCGAGACCCGTTGCGAATGCGACGATCGAGGCGTACCCACTGAGGAATGGATGGCCGTTCATGAGGTCGAGGTGGGCCCAGAGGATCGCGGCGAGGACCGAGACGATCCACGCCGTGGCCGGGAGCATCGGCGTCCACGGGCCGCGCTCCGCCGCGGCCGTGATGATCGCGAGAATCGCCGCGACGAGCCCCGCGAGCGGGATGACCCACCACGCCGCAGCGGCAAGCTTCCCGAATTGCGCGGCGCCCGCGAGGAGCGCGACGCCGCCCGCGAGGAGGCTCAGCCCGATGAACCAGCGGAGGGATTGCTCGGCGCGCGGAGTCATACCCCGCCATCGGGGTGTTCGGACATAAGGATTGAGCCGAGGCGCCCACTGCGCCCCTCCCCCCGGGATGGCGACGGACCCCATCGTAGATATCCGTGTGGCGTCCGAGGCGGAGGTCCATATGCCACGATGAATATAAATGTCCCTCCAGCGAGGTTCTCTCCGGATGGATGGTCGTCGCCATCGGACCGGGGAGCCACGCGGAAAGCTTCATCTGGGCTGCGACGCTGTGCGCGCGTCGGGCCGGTAGATCAGCGGAAGATCGCCTGCTTTGCAAGCAGGAAGTCCTGGGTTCAAATCCCAGCCGGTCCACTCCAATTCCATACCTGCCGAGGTTCAAATCTACTCTTAGGACCGTCCTGGACTTAGGTCTGGAATCGTCTATTCGGCCTGCCCCAGATATGGAACGGGGCTCCTGTCAGGCAAACAGTGGGTTCGACGGAACGAGGGCTTCGACGACATAATCCGAAAAGAAGGGGGCAAACGTGTTTCGCCAGTTTGGGCCTAGAGGGTTGGTTGCCTTGGAAACGAGCTCTGGTGGATTCCGAGCAAAGAATTATCCTTTGCGCCGTCGATCGACTTTCGTCGTGGAAAGGATGACACGAATTTGGAACGACCCGAAGCGTCTGGACTATCTCGCAGCCACGTGGATGCTCGCCTGGGGCCTTACCTGGTTCGCGCCTTGGCCTCCAGGGTTTCGATCTCCTATCTCTTACGTGTTTCCCCAGACCTTTGTTGGTACCTTAGAGGGCGTACTGGCCTACGGCGCTGGTTTAACACCATTCTTCATTCTTGCACTGCGACGACGCCGGATTCTGAGAAGCGCCCTGGTGTGAATCCGTCCCGATGAGGTCAGAAAAGGAAAGTGCCCGCCCGGACGGGCGAGCATGAGCGGGGAACGAGGGCTTCAACAACGTAATCCGAACAGAAGGGGCTTCCGTCGCTAGGGGTCTGAACCTCGACAAGTACAACCCCCAGGCGGTCCACTCCCCCGGCCCAGCCCTCGGACCATTCTCGGCTTCGCTTCCCACGCTCCTGTCCATGGCGTTGCGCGATGGCGCCGACGATTTTCGCTCCGACATGAAGGAACGGACGCGCGTTGCGGCCAAAGACCTAAATCCAACCCTCACTCTTGTGCCGCCCTATGCCGATGATTGACGTGTACGCACCGCGAGATATTTTCCCTGCGGGGACCGAGGGCCTGCTGGGCAAGGAACTTACGATGGCGGTTCTCCGTGCCGAGGGTGTGGCGACCCCCGGCCCCTTCCATCTGAACAACACCGCGGCGTTCCTTCACCTCATGGAGCCGGGTCAAATACACACCGCGGCAACCCATTCCGCCCGCACCGTCCGCGTCCAGATCATCACGCCTCCCGCGGCGTTGACTCGCGAAGGGCAGAAGCAACTCGTCAAAGAGATCACCGAGATCGTAACCAAGGTCTCCAACGACCCGACCCAGTCTAGTCGCACGTGGGTGATTCTCACGGAGGCAGCCGAGGGCGGTTGGGGGCTCTCGGGCACCGCCTTTGGCCGGGAAGAATTCGCGGCGCTCGCAGCCAAGGCGGCCGCGGCACGCGCGAAGTAAGCGCACAATCAATCTACGAATCCGAGTCCCGATGGCGTGACTCCGGCCCAGTCCGGAGGCGGATCTCCTGGGCGTTCGGCCGCGTGTGACGCCGAGAGGATTTGAACCTCGGCAAGCTTCGAGCCCAGCCGGTCCACTCCTAGCCGGTCCGCGCCTGCGCCGGCGTCCCGATGCCCGCCGCTTCGTCGGCTCCGAGAAGACGTGGGTGCAAAAGGGCGCGCCATCCACAATCCAGCGCTCTCGCCGGAGGTCGGGCGCCCCCGTGCCGAGGCGAATCAGTTCGCCATGGAGGCCCCGGCACACAACTTCGCGGTGAGCGGAAGCGACCGCAAGGATGGGGCAGTTCCCACTCGTGATCACGTAGCCGCCATCTCGCGTCGCGAGGCTTGCTTCGAACCCGAGATCGCTCAATTCGGCGACGAACCGCTCGAACTCCCGCCGGGACCCCCTCGTGACCCGCCCGACTTTGTCGGACGAGATCAGCCGCCGCGCGGCTCATCACGGCTTCCGCTTGATCGGGGCCCTATTCGTGAACCAGGACGGTAAGGACCTCGTTCAGTATCATGTAAAGACGGTGGGCTCAGCCCACCGTGACGCTGCCGATCACGGGCGTAAAGGAGTAGCCCGTGGCCGCGCTGCCGATGATGCATCGACTCAGGTCGATGTCCACCAGGATGTTCGTCTGGGTCCCCGACCGGACGTCGAACTGCTCGACGATCTTCGCCTCGCCGTGCGTCACATTCAGGGTCCAGCTGTGGCCGGTGGAATCGACCCCGGTGGCGCTGCTCACGTTGATACGCATCTGCTCGTAGTGGCCCGGCGTCAATCGCGCCGTCCCGAGCAGCTGCGACACGTTCGTGAGGACAGCGAGGTCGACCGTCCGGGTCCCTAGGCTCAGGTGATCCCACGTAGCCGCGTCCATCCCTGAGCGGTGGATGTCGACGGAAGAGAAGGTCACGTCGACGTGGGACCACGCGCCGGACGCGTCTTTGACGGAGACCGCCACAGATCCCTCGTAGAGCAAGACGTACGCAGCGATTCCGCCCACGACCAGGAGCGCCGCGACGGCAAGTGCGGTGAGTGCGCGCTTCATGCGGTTCACCTCGGGCCTTCCACGGTGGCACCGGGGGACATAACGTTTGTTGAACAGAGGTCGAATCCCAAGGGCTCGTTACCCAATCGAACGCCGGCGTCCTCGCGGCGGTCGGCCAAAATCGACTTCGGTCTCGCTCACACGCCGGCATAGAGTCGGTCCGCGAGCTCGTGGGGCAAACCCGCTTTCCGGATCTGGGCCGCGACCGTCTCGATGTCGTACGGGACACGCCGCACTTCGAACGTCCGATGACCGAGATCGAGGAGCCCCCAGGCGGCCTGCGGGTCTCCGTCCCGGGGCTGGCCGACGGACCCGGGGTTCACAAGCAAGCCGGACCGGAAGGGGAAGGCCATCGGGAGATGCGTGTGGCCCAAGATGACGAAGGGAGCGCCCGCCACTCGGACGACCGACTCGTCCGCGGTCCACGGGAAGACGTACTCGTCATCGTTCCGCGGGCTCCCATGGTACATTGCGACGAGGCCTTCCGGCATCGTCCCGCGGGTGCGGTCTTCGAGGTCCTTCAGGTATCCGACGCTCGCGGGCGTCAGGTGAATCCGCGTCCATCGGACCGCCGCGGCGGCGAGCTCGTTGAACCAGGACGTGTCTCCGCCGATCGCACCGCGGTCGTGGTTCCCGCGGATCGCGCGGACCTTCCGATTCCGCAAGACCTCGAGGACCTCGTTCGGCCAGGGGTTGTAGCCGGTCAGGTCGCCGGCGACCCAAATCCCATCCGGCCGGACCCGATCCACGTCGGCGAGGACCGCCTCCAGCGCCGGCAGATTCGAATGGACATCCGCGAAGACGGCGAGGCGCATCGCGGGCCAGAGGGGGCTCGGCCTATTTCAGCTTCTCAATACCGGGCGAGGATCGTTCGGCAGGTCGCGCAGCGCGAGGCGGCGAGCCACGACATCTGGGTGCGATCGCTCTCGCCGATCGGTTCGCCGACGATGCCGAAGAAGCTTTTCTTGGGGTACCACTGGATGCCGATTGGCCAGTTCTTCGCGCCTATGAACCCGTCGTCCATCGGTTTCCCGCAGTTCGGGCACGCGACCATCGGTTGGCGCATGACGTCTTCGGACTTAAGGAATAAACGGGAAATCCCGAGGAGGCCACGCGGCCCCACTCCGCAGCCCACGTCGAAATTAACCTTAAACAAGGTTAACCGGGGAATTAGCGAATGTACGCGTCGTATGGCCTTTAACCCGGATCGGCCCGCCGAACGTCCCTGAACGAACCTGGGAACCCGTTTTCCATGAATCCGCGGTGCGGTGCTTCGGTGCACACCTTTATGGCCTAGGCACCTCTCAGCGGGATGTCCGACCCAGCAAGGGCTTGGACAGTAGGTAGTGAATGGACGAAGACAGAGGCGGCAGACGAGGCGGCGGCGGAGGCTATGACCGAGGCCCGCGTCAGATGTACGACGCGGTGTGCTCGGATTGTGGCCAAGCCACCCAGGTCCCGTTCAAACCGGACCCGGCAAGGCCTGTCTACTGCCGAGATTGTTTCGCAAAGCGCCGGCCGCGACGGTTCTAGTCAGGAACGGCAGCAGAGCGTTCGAACCTCTTTCCGTTCGAGCTCCCAACCCGCCGTGCGGCTGGCGCGGAGCTCGTCTTTCTTTCTTCCCTGGAAGCGGCGGCCAAGGACTAACCCTATTTCAGGCGGTCCCGACGGAACGCTCCATCTCGATGCAACTTAACCTTGTTTAAGCTTGACTTGGCCTGCTCCACTCCCGAGGTGCCGATGCACTCTGAGGCCACTGAATAATTTCGGCCCCTGACCTTCGATTCCCGTCAGTCGCGGCTCCGGTGTCCGGGTGCACACCTTTAAGAGCCCGCGGCCCTCTCGTCGGCCCGTCCGATCCATCAGGGAGCGGACAGTAGGTAGTGAATGGACGAAGACAGAGGCGGCAGACGAGGCGGCGGCGGAGGCGGCTACGACCGCGGCCCGCGTCAAATGTTTGATGCGGTGTGCGCGGACTGTGGCAAAGCCACGCAGGTCCCGTTCAAACCGGACCCGGCAAGGCCTGTCTACTGCCGAGATTGTTT
>Ga0099828_10001155_pt1 | contig 17277 bp, 15 predicted proteins | sample CZO8metaG_2_FD_79338 | JGI IMG/M metagenome (GOLD analysis project Ga0099828, IMG submission 79338) | Vadose zone soil microbial communities from the Eel River Critical Zone Observatory, Northern California, USA - CZOApr15con2H1.8 metaG | ecosystem: Environmental > Terrestrial > Soil > Vadose... | reverse complement strand
TCTCCGCATCCCCGGATGTTCCTGTCTCGATAATCGCCTTCCGTTCGTCGTCGATCAGGTACACCGCGCCGAACCCTTCCTGCTGGAACATGCGCACGTCCGCGAGGTGGGTTTCCGTGTCGAACGGAAGCCGCTGGAACGCCATCCGAGTCGGGATTGCCGGCTCTGCCATGTACCTTTCCCACGGGGACTTCGGCCGATTGTCGTCGCCTTGAAACCGACCGGTCCTTGCCCTGATCGAGTGCAGTCCGCAAGGAATCCTTTTCTACACCCGGGGGACTTCCGGGCCGCGCGGCGGTAGCCAAGCTCGGAAACGGCGCGAGATTTAGGGTCTCGTCCCGAAGGGGTCCCCAGGTTCAAATCCTGGCCGCCGCAGTCACTTCCACACATCGAGGAGGGCGACTTTCTCCAGCGCGAGGTCGCTCCGGCGATCGGGTGGAACCGTGGAAAGCGCGTCCTTGGTGAAGCCGAGTGCCATGAGCGATTTCTCCCTCGGCTCGAGGACGGTGTCGTCCCGCACCCAGCCGAAGAGCTTCAGGAGCTCCTCGGTCGAGTCGGCGCCGAAGACCGCGACGGCGAGTTCCTGAGTGCCCGTCCCGATGCCCGCGATTCGGATCGCGTCCGCGACTTGTCGCTGGGCGGAGAGGTACCGCAATGCCTCCATGGACACCGAGTGGGCGACCATCGTCCCGGCGTCGTGCGCTCGCAGCGCGTGCTGGATCGCGCTCTCGACGTGGGCCCGTCCGAAGACCATGGTCGCGTCCGCAACGAGGACCTCGATGCCTCGGGGCCCACCCCAGTCCTGGGCTTGGCGGATTGTTTCCATCGGGTCCGTGACGTGCCCCCGAGCTCCTGCGATGGAGTATCTCACCCGAAATCCCCCAAGGCCGCTTGGCCTTCGATCTCCTTTGCGTCCACGGGGACTCCGACTTGCTCCTTGATTTTCACCGCGAGCGTCGGGCCGATCGTCGGGATCCGTGCGAGGTCGTTCGGATTCGCCTTCTGGAGGTCCTTCAGCGTCTTGAAGCCCCGTTGGAAGAGGGCCCGCCCTCGGACCCGGCCCACGCCTCGCAGGGAGATCAGTTCGAGGAGCTCCTCCTTCACGCCGTACTGGACCTGGATCGTCAGCCGAGTGAGGGCCCGGACTTTCTTCTTGTTGAAGATCCGCCCGAGCTCGCCCATCGAGTACAGCAGCCATTCCGCCTGGTCGGTCATCCGTCGGATGTCCCCGGGCCCGATCCCGAACTTCTTCGTGACTTCCTCCTCCGTGCGTTCGGTGATCCAGTCGTCGAGGAGGGACGCCGTCTTTACTTCCGCGAGGAAAAAGTCATAGTCCTCCACGGGGAACGTCAGGTCGGCTTCCTCGATCCGTTGCTCGACCCACGCGTAGTCGCCGCGGCGGAGGTAGAGCCTCGGCATGTCCGGGGTCGTGCAGACGGTCCAGAGGTGGAAGAAGCGGTCGTCGCGCGATTCGCGGAGCGCATCGCGCATCTTCACGGCGCTGAGCGGGTCGATGTATAGGTCGCTCGTCCGCTTCCCGAAGAATGTGGCTTTGAGGAAGCCATCTTGTCGGTTAATGAACTCCTCTTTTGCGAGAAAGTCGAGGACCTCGAGGATCTTGCCTCGGATCGCGTGGACGTCGCCCGTAAACGCGAAGAACGTGCGGTTGAAGAACGCGAAGAGATCCTCCTCCGTGCCCACGTGGCCAGTGGCGATGTTCGCGAGGACGTGCATCCGGAGGGCGGGCTCGGATCCGAGTTTGGATTCGATCGCCTCGGGCTCGCTGAGGAAATAGTCTTCGATTAACTCATCGATGTCGTCCTCATCTTTCGCGAACAGAATCGCCTCGCCGTAGCTGTCATATCGAGGGCGGCCCGCCCGACCGCACATCTGTTTCACCTCGAGGACCGGAATGGGCGTGAGACCGAGGTTCACGTCGAACCGGTTGAGGTCTCTCACGATTACACGACGTGCAGGGAGATTAATGCCCGCCGAGTTGTGGACTGCAAAGGCGAAAGAGCACACATAGCTCTCGTCGCCCTCGACGTGAAGATTGTAGACCTCTCCTGCATATGGTACCCTTCGAATTCTTCGTACAGGTGATCGGAACGATCCATCGACGAGGTTTTTCGTGTTGTAGGTCCGATTTCCCTTTGAAATCTGTCGTGGGTTCATCCCCATAACGTCGCGGAGGAACATGCTTCCGTGTGTGCCTCTGAGGGCAAGGTGATACTGTGTATGTTTCCCAAGACCCGTCTGCGGTCGCGTGATTCGGACGGCAGGCATGTAACCTAGTCGCTTCAGCATTCGGGAGATTTGCTCCGCCAATCGTGGCGACACCGTGTCGAACCGAGCCTTCAGGAAACCTCGAGGGTCGACCGTACCATCTCCTTTCCAAGCGCCGCGCACCAAGGCTCGGATGATGTTGTCGGGCGCGTCGATCAAGTATTCTGGAAAGTGCTTGTTTGGCGCCCTCCGGCCGAATTCCTCATCGAAGAAGTGCGCGAGCGCCTTTGAGCAGCACGTGACTCGACGACGATGTCGCGAGCGGTCGCTGACACGAACGACGACTTTGAATAGAGCCGGAAGCGTTCGTCGAAGGAAACGAGTCAAATCGCTTTCGTAGGTGGCAATCGCGAATCCAACGACTCCGTTGCGACTAGTGAACCCCTCCGCCGCGTACAGACCGAAGAGCTCCGCAGTCTCTTCCTCGAGCTCGACGGTCTGAGGAACGGGTCGAGCGGTGGGGTGAGAAAACACAGATCCGAACTGGTTTCGTCCGACGAAGTTTTGTTGGTGGATGAGGACGGTTCTATGGCCTCCGTCAGCGAAGAACTCAGGCATTTCCACGGGGGACATCACTTCGTCGTCTCGCCGTAACTCACTCGCTCGGAGCCATTCAAGTGGGCCACGGATTGTCACGTGCCAGACGCCATCGATACCATGGTGACCAAATCTGTAACGGTCGTTCCGAAGGACCCTGTGGCGAGGGGTCATCACGACCGGGGGCATGCCATCCGCTTTCACCTTCAACATCGGTCCTTCATACCAGCGCTTCGAGATTGACAGAACCGTCCGGAACCTGCCTCTGTGCGTCAGGACGCGATCACCCCGTCGGATGCGAGATATCTTGACTGGCCCGCGGTCGGTTGTAATGAGTGTATCCGGGTGAAGGCACAGGGTGGGCGTTGCGACAAGACCTCTGATTCGTCCCTTGCGGAACTCCTTCTCGACGACGCTTCGCTGACTATTCGTGAGTCCGGCGTGGTGGAAGGCGGTGCCGCCCTCGATACACTTGCCGAGCCGAGCACCGACTGAGGTGGCCTCGTCCTGCTCCCGAATCATCGAAGCGGCGACTTTTCCCAGATGTTCGAGGTCTTTGTCGGCCAGCTTCTCACGCACATCCCGAGCAAGGGAGCGGGCGAGCGCCTCCGCCGAGCGCCGCGTGTTGACGAAAACAAGGGCTTGGCCGCCCGAGGACATGATGTCGGTGACGAGGCCCGAGAGGTCATCTTCCTCCACGAAAACTTCTTGAACGGTTTGATCCGCGAAGTGCACCGTTCCATCGTGGTACACGCCTTGCTTCAGCGGCACCGGCCGCCACTCACTTTTGATGTGCTCGGCCTCGAGCCACCGCGCGAGCTCCTCCGAATTCTTGATCGTCGCGCTCAGGGCGAGGACCTGGGCCCCGGGGTTCACCTGTCGCAACTTGGCGAGGGTGACCTCGAGCGTCGGTCCTCGGTCTGCGTCGTTGATCAGGTGAACCTCGTCCGCGACGACGACGGAAAGCCGCTGCAGCCAGTTCGTCTTGTGTCGGAGGAGGCTGTCGGCGCGCTCGGAAGTTGCGACGATGACGTCGAGGCGTTCCAGGTTTGGGTCAACCGAATCATAGTCTCCTACGCTGATGCCGACCTTGAGTCCGAGCGGCTCGAACTCCTTCAGGTCCTCGTACTTCTCGGCCGCGAGGGCCCGCAACGGGACGATATAGAGAGCTTTCCCACCGCGGAGGACGGACGCGAGGATCGCGAGATATGCCACAAGGGACTTCCCGGACGCCGTCGGAATCGCGAGGACGAGGTTTTCGCCGAGCAATGCGGGCCCGATCGCATCCGCCTGCGGTGGATACAGCTCTTCAATTCCCTGTTTCTTCAGGATCTCCACGATCCGGGGATCGAGCCCGAGGTCCGCGACACGCATCCCTCATCTGATGCGACGCGGTCTGCATAAAGGTTCTCGGGGGGGGACGATGAGTCTCTGGTGCGACGCCGGTCCCACGCTTCGTGCCGCGTCACGGATCCCGCAGTCCCGCCCCGGCCCGGTCAGGAAAATCTTTAGGTAAGACGACCCACCATTCCTTGGGCACATTGGCAGAAGAAGCGTTGGGGTATTCCACGAAGGAATTGGCACCGGAGACATTGACAGACTTCGAGAGGTTCTTCGAGAAACGCCCTGCCCCGGGCGCGTTCATGTGTTGGTGCATGTATCATCATCGAGATCGTTCCTTTGCGGTGAGCAAACAACCGATCTCTAGGGACAAGGAAGCCAAGATGAACCGCCGACAACAGCGAGCACTCGTTGAGAATGGACGGTCGCACGGGATACTCATCTACTCGAACGGGGAACCCGTAGGATGGTGCCAATATGGTTCCAAGGAGGAGCTTCCTCGGATCGACCGCTCCCCCAGCTACCGAGGGCTCGCTTCGGAAGGCGACGCGAAGAGAGTGTGGAGGATCACGTGCTTCGTCGTTGATAGGGACTATCGCAAACATGGGGTCGCGAGCGCTGCGTTGAAAGCCGCCCTAGACGCCATCCGAAACAAAGGAGGGGGCCTTGTCGAGGCTTATCCAATCGTTCGCTGGGGAGCCTATCGGGAGTACCTGGGGACTGTCTCAATGTTCAGGAAACAGGGTTTCAAGATTGTAGCCCCCTTCGGAGAGAGCAATGTTGTGATGCGACGGACGATATGAACTAATGGACGTGCGGTTCAGCATTCCAACGGACCCAGGTTCAGCCACCGAAAGCCTTTAGGACATCCGTCATTTCGGTCCGTGCGATGGTAGACCTCCGGACCGAGGTCGCCGGGGTGAGACTCCGGAACCCGACGATGCTCGCTTCCGGATTTCTCGATGAGACGGGCGGGTCCATGGCCCGCGTCTACGAGGCCGGTGCGGGAGCCGTGGTCACGAAGAGCATCGGGCCGCAGCCGCGAGAAGGCTACCCGAACCCAACGATCGTCGAGCTCGACGCCGGCCTGTTGAACGCGGTCGGCCTGCCCAATCCAGGCATCGTCGAGTACGAGCAGGAGGTGAAGCGCGCCCGCGCCGCGGGGGCGGTCGTCATCGGCTCCGTCTTCGGAAAGGACGCGGACGAATATGCCACGGTGGCGGCGAAGATGGCCACGTACGGGGTGAAGGCGATCGAGCTGAACCTCTCCTGTCCCCATGCGAAGGGCCTGGGCACCGAGATCGCGCAGCACGAGGACGCGGTCCAGGAATTCACGCGTGCGGTGAAGGATGTCGTCTCCCTGCCCGTCTTCCCGAAGCTCTCACCGAACGTCCAAGACATCACGACGTTCGCGGTCGCCGCAGAGAAGGGTGGAGCCGATGGGATTGTGGCCATCAACACGCTGAAGGCGATGGCGATCACGCCGGAGCTCAAGATGCCCTCGCTCGCGAATCGCTTCGGCGGACTGAGCGGTCCCGCGCTTCGCCCGATCGGCGTGCGCGCGGTGTACGACATCTGCGAGAAGGTCCACATCCCCGTGATCGGCGTCGGCGGCATCGGGTCCGGCCGGGATGCGCTCGAGTACATCATGGCGGGGGCAAGCGCCGTGCAGGTCGGCACGGCAATCATCTCGAAAGGACTCGGGGTCTTCAACGAGATCACGAAAGAGATGGCGTCCCTCCTGGAGGACGCCGGCTTCCGCTCCGTCCCGGAGGCGATCGGGGTCGCCCATGCCTAGGATCCAGGTCGTCCCGCTCCTCGAGGTCGTGCGGGAGACGCCCACCACGATGACGTATCGCTTTCGGGCGGATCTCGGCGGGCAGCCGGGTCAATTCCTGATGGTCTGGATCCCCCGGTACGACGAGCTCCCGATGGCGCTGTCGTACCTCGGAGCGGTCAAGGGCATCACGGTCCGCGACTACGGGGACGCGACGCACATGCTCGCGGCGTTCAACGCGGGCGACCGGATCGGCATCCGTGGGCCGTACGGCAACGTGTTTCGCCTGCAAGGGGAGAAGGTCCTCGCCGTCGGCGGGGGCAGCGGGACGGCCTCGATGATCGCCGCGATCGAGTCGTTCGCGCAGCAGGGCGCCCGGGTCGTCACCGCGGTCGGCGCGAAGGCCGCGAACGAGCTCCTGTTCGTCGAACGCGCGAACGCGAGCGGGGAGGTCCACATCGCGACGGACGACGGCTCCCGAGGGTTCAAAGGGTTCGTGCCGGCCTTGGCCGAGAAGCTCGTCGAACGGGAGAAGTTCGATCAGATTCTGACGTGCGGCCCCGAGCGGATGATGAAGGCGGTCGTCGACCTCGCGCGGAAGCGCGGCATCCCGGTCCAAGCGAGCCTCGAGCGGTACATGAAGTGCGGGATCGGGATTTGCGACGCGTGTTCCCTCGACGACCAGCTCGTCTGCGTGGACGGGCCGATCTTCACCGCGGAGCAGCTCGAGGGATCCGAGGACTTCGGCCACTTCCGCCGGGACAAGAGCGGCCGTCGGGTCGCCGCGTGAGGCGCACGCGAGAAGACTAAAAGGCGAAGCCTGCGATGCCGACCCGATGTCCGACGCGGACGTGGACGCCCTCGCCAGGGAGGTCGTCGATTGGTACGTCGAATGGAATCCGATCTTCGCGACGTACATCGGGATCCACGGCCGCGATCACCTGATGCCGAAGGGCACGGTCGACGCAGAACTCGAGGAACGCGCCCGGATCGTCGAATACCTGCGACGCGTCGAGGCGATCGACCGGAAGGGCCTCTCCCCGAGCAAACGCGTCGACTGGGGCGTCCTGCGGAACGCGTTCCGGCTCTGGATCTTCGGGTCTGAGGAACTCGGCCTCTGGCAGTCGATGCCGCAAGGCGCCCAGACTGTCGGAGACGCGCTCTTCCCGCTCTTCATGCGCGCCTTCGCGCCGCTGCCACGTCGGCTCGAAAGCATCATCGGGCGGCTCGAGCGCTCACCCGCGTTCCTCGAGGAGACGAAGGGCCGCATCCGCACCCCCATCAAGATCTGGTCGGAAATCTCTCTCGAGGCCGCGACCCGGCTCCCCGGGTTCCTCCAGGTGATTGAGGCGACGGGGAAACAGAGCCTCGCGGGTGCTGACCGAAGCCGGCTCGAGGAGTCCGTCGCGAAGACGGGCGAGGCGATCAGCGCGTACGGGAAGTGGATCGAGTCGGATGTCCTCCCGCGGTCGAAAGACCGGGTCGGCATCGGTGGGGCGAAGTTCCGGAAGCTCGTCCGCCTCCGCGAGCTCGGGCTTCCGGTCGACGAGATTTACGCGGTCGGCAAGAAGTATCTTCGGGAAAGTAAGAAGGCCCTCGTCGAGGTCGCGGCCGCAATCCGGCCGGGCGCGTCGGTCGAGGAGGCGAAGGAGATCGTGAAGTCCGACCACCCCGCGCGATTCGAGGAGGCCTTGGCCTACACGGCGAAGGCGATGGCGGACGCGAAGGCGTTCATCCGCCAACACGACCTCGCGACGATCCCGGCCAACGAAGAGCTGACGGTCATCGAGACGCCCGCGTACCTGCGGCATGTGATCCCCTTCGCCGCATACAACGCGCCAGCCCGTTTCGAGTCCCACAAGCAAGGGTTCTACATGGTGACCCCGGTCGAGGACAAGCCGGAGATGCTCCGCGAGCATTCCTACGCGGGAACGCGGAACACCGCCGTCCACGAAGGCTATCCCGGGCACCATCTCCAGCTGACGTGTGCGAGCCTCAACCCGTCGTACGCGAGGATCCTCGCGGATGCGACGGAGACGGTGGAAGGGTGGGCCCACTACTGCGAGGACATGATGAAGAAGGAGGGCTTCAGCGCGGACCCGAAGACGAAGTTCGTGCAGCTCCTCGACCAGATCTGGCGGGCGTGCCGGATCCTGATCGACGTCGACCTCCACACGGGCAAGATGACGTTCGACGAGGCCGTCGACTTGCTCGTTCGCGAGGCCGGCATGGAACGGCCCGGGGCGATTGCCGAGGTCAAGCGGTACACGTACAATCCGGCGTACCAGCTATCCTACCTGATCGGAAAACATCTCATCGTGCAACTGCGCAACGACGTGCGGAAGCGACTGGGGAAGTCCTTCTCGGACAAGCTCTTCCACGACACGATCTTGTATGCGGGCTCCTTGCCGATGAAGTACATGCACGAGGTCCTCGACCACAAAGTCCGGGAACTCAGCAAGTGGCAGAAGGGGCGGCTCTAGGCAGCTGCCGCCCCGAAACGAATCGCCGGAGTGCGATACTTTGATATCCGCCATGCCGCATCGCGCGCGCTGGAGCGCGAGGACGGATGAAAGACGTGAACGCGATCGCGAAGAGGGCCATGGAGTACAAGGAGAAAGGGCTCTCCGAGAAAGAGATCGCGGATGAATTGCACCTCTCGGCGGAAACGGTCACCTGGCTACTGACCCGCGGTGTGAAAGGCGGCGAGCCGCCGAAGGACGTGAAGATCGGGTGGCGGTCCGTCGGCGTCTTCGGGAACCGGATCGGGTTCATGGCCGCGGCGATGTCGGACATCGCGCTCGAGGAACTCGAGAAGCGCCAGATGGATGCGGACTCCATCGTGGGCGTCGCAATCAACGGAATCCCCCTGGCGGCGCTCATGAGCGAGGAACTGGAGCGAGAGCTGATCATCTACCGGCCCAGCCAGGAACGCCACGGGAAAGGCGGCGCGTTTTCCTCGAACTACGCATCCCCGCAAGGCAAGAAGGTCCTGATCGTCGACGATGTCGTCTCGACCGGCGACACGATCAAGGCGACCATCTCCGACGTGCACGACGCGGGCGGGACGGTGGTCTTGGCCGTCGTCCTCGTGAACAAGACGGCCCACGACGAGATTGCCGGGGTGCCCCTGCGCGCCCTGATTCGCGCCCGGTCAATGTGATGGGCCTTCTCGTCCCATCGCGCGAGGGGTCGAGCCTTCACCCAAATCGTTAAGACCTCGTCCCGCGCATCGTTCTTCGCGGGTGTGCGAGGATGTCGACCACGGTGCGGCAGACGTTGCGAAACCGCTCGTTTCTCGAAGCGATCGCGGTTCTATTCGGTCTCGGCGTCATCCTGGAGGTCCTTATGGTCGCCCTCTCGAAAACGGGAGAGCCTGGGTGGCTTTGGTCCCTCGCAGGGATCGCCGCGCTCCTCGGCGTGATCTGGCTCGTGACCCGCGAGCCCACAAACCTTTAGGTCTCCCCTCCCCTGTGCGTCGCCCGGTGGGACCTGCTGACGCATTGGTACGATGACCTCTTAATCGATGCCAAGGCCTTCCTCGGCGGAAAGCGGGAGATCGTCGTCAACGCAGGCCTGAGCGTCAGCGGCCTCCAGCACGTCGGTAGGCTGCGCGGCGAAATCACGCTCTCCCAGTTTCTCACCCGCAGCCTGCACGAGGACGGCCGGAATGCGCTCCAGAGCCTCGTCCTCTATACACAAGATGAATGGAAGGCCAAGGCGACCCAGATCGCGCAATTCACGAAGGAGGACGGTCTGACGTACGCCGGGCGGCGGCTCATCGACGTCCCCGATCCTTTCGGATGCCACGCGAATTGGGTCGACCACTACTGGCAGGACTTCGGCGGGGTCCTCGACCGGTTTGCACCTGGCGTCCGAATCGTCACGACGACGGAGACCTACCGGAACCCGGAGATGCAAGCCCTCGTGCGGGATCTCGCCTCGCGCGCGGAAGCGGTCCGCGAGGTCGTGAACAAGTACCGCGCCCGCCATCCGTACCCCGCGGGCTGGATTCCGTTCGAGGCGTTCTGCGAGCAGTGCAAGACGATCGGCGCGACCACGACGGCGATCGAAGGGAAGTCCGCCTCGTACCGATGCGAGCGTTGCGGCCATCGAGGGACCTCGTCGATCGAGAAAGGCAAGCTGAACTGGCGGCTCGAATGGCCCGCGCTCTGGAAGGTCTACCGCGTCGACATCGAGCCGTTCGGGAAAGACCACGCGACCCCGGGCGGCTCGAGGGAATCCTGTGCGAAAATCGCGGAGACGATCATGCATTTCCGGCCGCCGATGGGGATCCCGTACGAGTGGGTCGGGATCGCGGACCACGGGAAGGACCTCGGCGACATGGGCTCGTCGGACTTCCTCGGGTTCACGCCCGCGCAGTGGGTCCAGGTGGGCGATCCGGAAGTGTTGCGGTACGTCTACGCCTTCAACCCGCTCGCGCGGCGGGTGGTCCTGGACTTGTACCGCGTCGACGCCTACCACGACGTGTACGATCGGGCGGAAGACGCGTTCTACTCGGAGGAGCGTGAGGGGGACGAGGATGACCAGGCGCGGTCGTACGAACTCGCGCAGTTTTCGCGGCCGCCGAGCGTGCAACCGTTCGCGCTCTCGTATCGGCACGCGGCCTTCTTGTCCCAGATTAGTCCGGAGTCGGGGCGCCTCGAATGGTGCCTCCGACGGATGCGCGAGACGGGGATGTTGGACCGCGCGCCGACCGATTTCGAACGCGCCCGGATCGCGCGCCGCCTGGCCCAGGCGCGAGTTTGGGTCGAGACGCACGCGCGCGAGAACCGCGTGGCGCTGCTCGAGGCCTGGACCCCGGAGGTCGCCTCCCAACTCGATGCCAAAGACCGCGACGCGCTTCGGACGTTCGCAGGGCGGGCCGCGTCCGCACGCTGGAACGAGGACTCGATCAAGGAGTCGATGGTCTCCCTGACGAAGAGCGGCTCGCTTCCCGTGGAGACGAGTCGTTTCTTCCGAGACCTCTATCTGGCGCTGCTCGGGTCGGAGCAAGGCCCGCGAGCCGCGCCGTTCCTCGCGGTGCTCGAGAAGGACTGGGTTCTCCGACGTCTCAAGGAAGCCGCGAAGTGAGAAAACTCAATATACGGCCTCTCCATTGAATCGCGTTCGAAGCCCCGTGGTCTAGCGGCCAATCGTGACCGCGATGCGGTCGCGGGCCAGTGATTCGAGGCTCTGGATCGGTCCCTCTCGGACCGAAGGGAGACCTCGCGACGGCAGTTCGAATCTGCCCGGGGCTATCCCTTTTTTCCACGCGCACAGCGGTCGGGGTGGCGGGAGTCAGCCCCGGTTCTCCCTGAATTTCCGATGGTCGGCGACTCGCTCGCGATACAGGCGGGTTTCGCGTTCGACTCGGCTTCCATCCCAGCCGAGGGTCTCGGCCATCCGCTCCGCGACCTCCTCCGCCACACCGAGAGCCTGGTCTCGCGCCTCGTAAAACAAGCCGAGCCGTCGGACGAGGATGTCCACCAGGGTCATGGCCATCTCCTCGTGGATCGCCACCTCGACTTCGACCCAGACATGGGGCAGATCGTCGACGATCCGATCCCGCGCCCGAGGCGCCTCCAGATATCGGCGAACCTGCTCGGGAGCGAGGCGGGCTTGCAGATGGAGGGCCGAGGCCTCGTCGAACCCCATCGTGGTGAAGTCCGCGAGCGGGCGGGTGGGCGGACCGAGCGGGCGGTCCCTTGTCGGCGTCGCAGTCGTCCGCTCGAGACGAGCGGAAACGAGATCGACGACCTCTTCGGCCATCGATCGGTGCGTCGTCAGCTTGCCTCCGGCGACCGAAATGAGTCCATCGTTGTCCTCGAAGATGGCGTGTTCGCGCGAGATGTCGGATTCCTGGGCGTCGGCGCGACGGCTCCGGAGCAGAGGCCGCAGCCCCGCGTACGCGCTGACGACGTCGTCCGTCGTGACCCGAGCCTGAGGGAACGCGCTGTTCACCACGTCTAGGAGGTACGCGACGTCCGCCGCATTCGGCACGACGTGATCCGCATCGCCCCCGTAGTCCGTGTCGGTCGTCCCGACGAGGGCGAGTTCGTTCCAAGGCAAGACGAAGACGATCCGTCCGTCTCGCGGCGCCGTGAGGGCGAGCGCGTGGCGGTTGCCGACCTTCGTTCTTGGGAGGAAAATGTGGATTCCCTTGGTCGCTCGAATCGTCGGGATCCCCCGCGGTGCGCGAAGGCGGTCAAGCCACACGCCCGTCGCATTCACGGCGATGCGGGCGTTTGCGTCGAGGGTCCTGTTCTCGATTACGTCGCGAAGGCGGGCGCCAACCACGCGGCCCCCTCCATCGCGGAGCAGCTCAACGACCTCCGTGTAGTTGGCCACGCACGCCCCGGCATCGGCGGCGTCTTTGACCACCGCGAGGACGAGCCGCGCGTCGTCCGTCCACGCATCGTAGTAGATCCCGGCACCCGCCAGCCCAACCGAAGAGAGCCGCGGTTCTCGCTCCACCGTTGCGTCAGCGGCGAGCCAGACACGACGCGGGACCGTCTTGTCGCGGGAAAGGAAGTCGTACAGGAAGAGCCCGAACCGCAGGAGCCACGCCCCCGGTCGACGGCCCTGATAAGCGGGGATTACGAACGGGAGCGGGTGGACGAGGGACGGGGCTCGGTCGAGGAGCAAGTCCCGCTCGCGGACCGCTTGCCGCACCAAGCCAACCCGATAGCTCCGCAGGTATCGGAGGCCGCCGTGGATCAAGCGCGACGTCTTACCGCTCGTGCCGCTCGCGAAATCTCCGCGTTCGACGAGTGCGGTTCGGAGCCCGCGACACGCCGCATCCCGTGCGACGCCGGCACCGACGATGCCCCCTCCGACGACGAGCACGTCGAACGCTTCATCCCGGAGCCGGTCGAGGTTCGCGGCGCGCGTCCGGGCCGAGAACTCCGTCACGCAGATTCCGCCACGAAGGTCCCGGTCGTGCCGAACTGAATGGGCCGATAAAGACGTTGCCCACCGCGGCTCGTGGGCCAAGTCCCAAAGAATTAAACACGGCCCGAACATGCGGCTCGCCACCCATGCCCGTGATCGACCGCGAGGAGATCCTCGAAATCCTCGAGAGGTACGATGCCTCGAAAATCCGCATCGCAACGATCGGGTCCCATTCCGCCTTGGACGTCTGCGACGGCGCGATCGAGGAAGGGCTCTCGACCCTGGTGATCTGCGAGAAAGGCCGCGCGACCCCCTACGCGCGCTACTTCCGGACGGTGCGGGACAGAGAGGGCCGCGCGATCCGAGGCATGGTCGACGATGCGATCGTCCTGTCGAAATTCCAGGAGGTCCTTACACACAAGGTCCAGGAGCGCCTGCGCCGGGCGAACGCGATTTTCATCCCGAATCGGTCCTTCACCTCGTACTGCAATCTGGACAAGATCGAGGGCTCGTTTCGAGTTCCGCTGTTTGGCAGCCGGAACCTCCTCCGGACCGAGGAGCGGGAAGAAGCGCGCAGCTACTATTGGATCCTGGAAAAGGCGAAGCTACCGGCGCCGGAGAAATTCGAGGACCCGATGGACATCGATGGCCTCGCGATCGTGAAGCTGCACCACAAAACCAAGAAACTGGAGCGCGGGTTCTTCACCGCGGCGAGTTACAAGGAATTCAAGGCGAGGTCGGAGGCGCTTGTCAAACAAGGCGTCATCTCGAGGAAAGACCTCGCAGCGGCCCGCATCGAGCGATACATCATCGGGCCCATCTTCAACTTCGACTTCTTCTACTCGCCGATCGAGGACCACGCGGAGAAGCTCGAGTTGCTCGGGATCGATTGGCGGTTCGAGACTTCCCTGGACGGGCACGTGCGGCTGCCCGCGGACCAGCAGCTGACCTTGAACGAGGCACAGCGCATCCCCGAGTACGTCGTCGTAGGCCACACCGCCGCTACCCTGCGCGAGTCGAGTCTGAACGACATCTTCGACATCGCGGAACGATACGTCCGCGCGACGCAGGAACACTTTCCGCCAGGGATCATCGGCCCGTTCACGCTCCAGACGGCCGTGGACAAGGACCTGAACTTTTGGGTCTACGATGTCGCCCCGCGGATCGGCGGCGGTACGAACGTCCACATGGCGGTGGGCCATCCGTACGGCAATTCGCTGTGGCGCGGCGCGATGAGCACGGGACGGCGCATTGCGATGGAGATTCGTCGCGCGACGGACACCGGTCGGCTCGGCGAACTCGTCACCTGATCCTCCGCCGCGAGGCGCCGCCCGCGTTTTGTCAATGACCGTTCCTCCTCAGCGAACTTTGATATGTTCACGAATCGTCGGACCGGCCCGTCAGAAGGGAAGACAGCGGATGCTCGGCACCACGCTCCTCTGGTTGGGAGCCATCGCGGTCGGCTTCGTGCTCCTGAACCAGGGCGCGAAGTTCATCACGGACAACGCGACACGGATCTCCGGGAAGATTGGGCGGAGCCGCTTCGTCGTCGGTGCGCTGTTGGTCTCCACGCTCTCTGCGTTGCCCGAGTTGCTCGTCAGCGGGTTCGCGGTGGAGGTGGGGAGCACAGACCTCGCCCTCGGCACGGCGCTCGCCTCGACCGTCGTGACGATCGCGTTCGTGATCGGCGCGAGCGCCCTCCTGCGTCCGATCAAAACCTCGAAGGAGATCGTCCTCCGAGACGCCGTGTTCCTCGCGATCGTGACCGTCGTCGCGGCGACCATGTTGCTCGACGGCAACCTGACACAGTACGAGGGCGTCGCCCTCATCGCCCTCTTCGTGCCGTACATCCTGAATCTCGTGATCTCGCAGCGGACCGGACCGCGGGAGGAGATCGAGGCGCGGATGGAGGACATGGAGATCGGGCTCGAGTTCACGGGCTGGATCTTCGGACGCAAGGTCGTCGTCCGTGCGGGGCTCAAATGGCTCGTGTTCGGCATCTTGTGGTCTGTGATGGGCGCCCAGTTCCTCGTCCAGGGCGCCATCGGGCTCTCCGATGCCGCGGGCCTGAACCCGTGGTTCATCGGCATCACGCTCGTCGCCCTCGGAACGTCCCTTCCGGATATCGCGGCCGCATACCACGCGACGCGTCTCGGCTACACGGACCTGGTCCTCGGAGAAGGAATCGGTGCGAGCGTCGTGACGACGCTCCTCACGCTGGGGATGATTGGAATCCTCCGGCCCGCGGCGCACTCCGTCGACCTGATCCTTCCCGTCGTCGGGGCGATGGTCTTCACCTCGTTCCTCCTCCTCGCCCTGATGCTCGGTGGCTGGCGAATCACGTCGCGGTCCGGCGCCGTGCTGACATCCAGCTACTTCGTGATGGTCGCTGTGAACGTCCTGTGGATCCGGGCCGGATTCCCGTAGATCAGTAGACGGCACCGCATCGGACGCAGACGAGCTTCCCGTCGCCTCGGGCGACGAGCTGACCTCCGCATGCCGTGCAGTAGCGCATCTCTTTCACGAGCTTCCCCTCTTCGTCCCATTGGTGCTGGGGCCACGTGCTCGGCGCGGGAGCCGCTCCGGGCCATCCGCCGCTCGGCTGCGTGTTCTTGCCTCCGGCGGCCTGTGCCGAACCCGGCGCGGGCGGTGGGTTGGTCCGCGGTGGAGCCGGCGGCATCGTCATCGGGTGGGGCCCGGGGTGCTGCAGCATCCGGAACTGTTCCTCCATGTATGCGCCCTGGTCGACCCGCGTGACCGTGGTCCGCGCGATGCGGTCGAACAAGCGCTGTCGGGGATCGCCTTGCGTCACTCCGCCGACGATGATGTCCAGGATGAACACAATTCCGAAGATCTTCGACAGGTTCCGCAGGAGGGCATGGAGGATGTCCAGGTTCCCGTCGATCGCGACGACCCGCAGGGAGACGAGCCGCTTTCCGATCGTCGCGTGGAAGATCGTCTCCAGGAACGTGGAGTAGGCGAACCAGATGAGGCCCCAGTACAATCCGATTGCGTACCAGGCCCAGGCCAGAACCGAGAAGGGAATCGCGAAGATGAACCCGATCGCGAACACGACGATTGCGTCGAGGACAAAGGCGATGAACCGACGGATCCAATGCTCCTGCAAAGCAGGGTTGTGACCAATCAAGTCGATCGCGGAAGGCATGTCTCACCCATCCAGTCGCGCCGATATCGGACGGGCCTTCATAAACGTGCCGGAATTAAATATTGTCGGACGATTGAAAATCAGTCGGGCGAGTCCGCGGAGGCTTGCGGCGGAAGCTCCTCCTCGACGCGCGTCGATCGACGCAGGTACTCGCCTGGGATTTCCTTCGATGTGAAGACGGTCTTGCCGGCTTTGTGGATCACGACGCCGGCGTCCCGGGCGGTCTTCGCGTCGATTTCCAGGATGACCGGTTGCGCGATCCGGACGCGACCCGCTTCGAGCGCGGCCTCGAACGTCGCGCTGAGGTGGACCATCTTCCGATCCGAAGGTCGGAGGCCGGCCTCCATGAGGATGTGGCTCTCCTCCGCCGTCGTCGGGTAGAAGAGGACGTCCGGGATGCCTTCGGTCGGCAGGTCGAGATCGAGGTCCATCGAGTGACCGTACGTCGCCCGGATTTTGCCGTCCTCGAACTGGTAGCGTCCTTTCGGGTCCGTCTCAATCAAACCGACGACATGGTGTTGCCGCACAAATCGGAATCGGCGGTTCCGAATCTGCACCGCGGTGAGGAAGTCCCGAAGGTCGACCCAACCGTGGGCATCCATCTCGAGGCCGTACCGCTGCGGGAAGTGTCGCAAGACGCCCGCCATCGTGCGGCCGAGGATCTCGACCTCTTCGTCGTTGAGCATGAACTTCCCTTCGCTGCCACAGTGCGGACAGAATTCGTCCCGGAAGAACCCGTGAGAACGACACTCCTTCAGCATGCGTCCCCTCCCAGGTGCTTTGGTATTCGTCGACGGCTTATCAAGTTTCGGCACCCAACAGGGTGGACGAAACACCCAGAACGCGCCTAGCCGCGCCTCGTCGCCTGTCCCCTGAACGTGTTGAGGCCCGCCGGGCTTGGCCTAGAGCCGCTCGGCGCGCCTCGTCTCTATCTCAATCCAACGCGCGGATTTATTGGCCGATACAGCATCAAGAGCGCCAACCCATGGGGATGCGGCTTCCTTCCGGGAAGTGGCCACGCGTGCAACAATTCTCGGGAATCCCGGCAGTGAGTCGAAACTCCGAGAGGGTTTCTCGCGGGAATTGGGTCTACCTCGCGGTCGGTACGGCGGTCACTCTCCTCGTTGTTTGGAGCATTTGGGGAACGCTCACCTTGTCACTCAGCCGCCCTCCCTCCACGTGCGCTTGCTCCATTCTCAGTTACGATCGGCCGTCGCCCGTGGCGGCTCTGGAGGTCGTCGGCTTGTTTTTCTCTTACGTCGTCCTCTTCTACGTG
>Ga0099828_10001150_pt1 | contig 17324 bp, 16 predicted proteins | sample CZO8metaG_2_FD_79338 | JGI IMG/M metagenome (GOLD analysis project Ga0099828, IMG submission 79338) | Vadose zone soil microbial communities from the Eel River Critical Zone Observatory, Northern California, USA - CZOApr15con2H1.8 metaG | ecosystem: Environmental > Terrestrial > Soil > Vadose... | reverse complement strand
AACTGAGAACTAAAAACTGAGAACTGCTTTCACCCCACAAACTCCACCCTCGCCGGATGCGGAATCACTCCGGCTTTGTGCCCCATGTCGAGCAAACGGTGCACCGCTTCGCGGCCATCAGGTCCATAATCCAGAGTTCGCTGGTTCACATACATGCCAACGAATTTGTCGGCAAGCTGCGGATCGAGATCGCGGGCGAACTGCATGGCATAGGCGAGCGCTTCCTCGCGATGGTCGAGAGCATACTGGATGCTGTCACGAAGAGCAGTTGCGATACTTGCCATCAACTCCGGACCGAGGCTGCGGCGGATCGCATTTCCTCCCAGCGGCAGCGGCAGCCCAGTAATCTCTTGCCACCACCTGCCCAAATCGACAACGCGCTGCAAACCGGATTTCGAGTAACTCAGTTGGCCTTCGTGAATGATAAGCCCGGCTTCCTGCTTGCCTTCGAGCACCTGCGGAATGATCTGGTCGAAAGGCACAACCTCGGTTTCTACGTCCGGAGCGAAGAGTTGCAGTAGTAGGTATGCCGTCGTGAGGGTACCAGGGACGGCGATGCGCTTCCGCTTGACCTCGCTTTGAGTTAAGGGACGGATAGCTACGATCATCGGGCCATAGCCTTCGCCGACACTCCCTCCGCTCGACAATAACGCGTAGTTTTCCTGAATATATGGATACGCGTGGAAGGAGATGGCGGTGACATCGTAGATGCCCTCCATCGCCTTGCGGTTCAGCGTCTCGATGTCACAAAGAGTATGAGTGAAGCGCAAGCCGGGCACGCGCACTTTGTTGGTGGCCAATCCATAAAACATGAATGCGTCATCGGAATCTGGGCTGTGCGCGATCGTAATCTCGCGAGTTTCGATCAACGTGCCACTACGCATGGGGCCTTTCACTTGTGCGGCTGGAACTTCAGCAGACAATTTTCCTGGAGGCGCGCCGGTGGTGCTCATGAATGCACTCTTGGAGCCCTTCGCAGGCGAACCGCAACAGCAGCCGCCGCCATAACTTTGATCACCTCGGCAAAGATAAACCAGTAGAACCCGAGGCGCACTGCCTGGGCCCAGGAGTGGGTAAGAATTGCAAGCCAGCTAAGGCCTCCGGCGAACAGAACAAAGTCAGCGAGAAGCCCGGCGACAACTGCACGGGCAAAGCTCTTCAGCCCGTGTTCCATAACCCACCCAGCAAGACCGGCCACGAGAGGATAAACCATGAGAAAGCCGCCGGTCGGGCCCAGCAACTGTGCGATTCCGCCTGGGCCTGTAGGATTGAAGACCGGCAAGCCGGCGGCCCCCTCGGCAAGATAGAGCGCCAGCACGGCAAAACCTCGGCGGCTGCCCAGCATCAGGCCGACGAGCAACACGCCAAAGTTCTGAAGCGTTAATGGCACTGGCGTGAAAGGTAGGGGCAGCGTGATGCGCGCGCACAACGCGACAAACATGCTGGCACCAACGACGATCGCTACCTGCCGCGTGAAGTCGAGAGTTCGTACGTGTGTGGCGCCAAGGGCCGGACTAGCCACCTTCGCCATTTTGTCCTCCAAATCAATGACATGCACCCGCCTCAGAACTTGCCTGCTTCCCGTTCGCGCTCGATTTCCTCCAGCGTTTCTTTAAGCTTTGCGTCGGATGCTTTCATGTGGCGGCGAACCCGCATAACCAGAGCAATCGCCACATACACAACCACCAGGGTACTGAAGCCCAGGATGATAAACCACCAAGTCATCCGCACAATGACCTAGCATACCAAAACGAAGCGGAGTGCGCCGGGCCTGCGAGACAGGGCTTATAGACTCGGGAGTCCCTTCCGGTCGTAAGCGCCGCGCAAAATCGAGAAACTGCGCGAAGCCAGCCACTCCATCAGGAAGGACAACTCGGGGTCACGCTACCGGAAAGCGATCCATCCGGCGAACGCTGGAACTTGCCTTCTTGAACCATCACATTCGGAATGCAATGACCCAGATGACTATGGCTTCGAATGTCGCTGACCCAGAGGAACAGCAACGTTTCATGCACGACGCGATAGCCCGAGTTTCAGAGACGTTATTCCGAGTTGCAAACAGCGCGGATCTTACCGGGTTGTCTCTCGAAGTTGATCTCTTTGGAAAGGAACTGGCCCACGAAGGCGAAGAGAGAGAGAAGGGCGATGAGAAAAATGGTGAGGTAAAGGCGAAAGCGCCGCCAATCGCCATTGAACCAAGGCGAAAGCGCTACCAATCGCCATTGAACCATCGAAAGAGTTCCCCCGGAGCTCATTCTCCACGCCGTTAGTAGCCCAGTTGTGAATTCGTCCGGCCTGCCGCACTTCTTCGCTAACGTGAGCACGTAGTTGTTGTGGGTGTTTCCCTAACGCGAGCACGTAGTTGTTGTGGGTGTTTCCCTCTCCGCGATTAGCTTCCCAGAACCTTCATCTCCTGGTCCGTCTTCATCAGTGCAAATCCATGACCAAGAAGTCCTCTCCGATCCGTGGCCTGCCCTGAGCGCAGCCAAAGGGTGCCCTCTTTCCTCCAATCCGTTATGATTGCCTGGTCCGTCATCATTGAGGTCACTATGCCCGAACCGTCCTATGAGGAACTGAAAGCGCGTCTAGCCGAACTCGAAAAGCAGGTCGACACCAGAAAGCGCAGCGGTAGCCTGGAATTCAAAGTCAGTGAAAAAGGCGGGGTGAGCGTTTACGGCCTGGGACGTTTCCCGGTGACGCTCTACTACGAGCAGTGGACGCGCCTCCTGGACGCTTCCGACAAACTTCGGGAATTTCTCGAAGAAAACAAGTCCAAGCTCAAACTGAAGGGGCAGTGATCGCCGAGCCAGTGGGAGGCCCGGGAGAACTTGTGTCCCGAGAGCCCGAGAACAAAGCTCACGATCTCGTCCGGGAACAGTACTTGTATCTGACCACACGCGGACGCAAATCGGGACGGTCACGGGAAATTGAAATCTGGTTCACGCATCGCGACGATCGTTTCTACATCATCGCCGAGTATGCGACCTCCGACTGGGTACAGAATATTCGTACGGATCCAGCGGTGCAGGTCCGCGTAGGTGGCAAGACATTTTCTGCGCAGGCGCGGATTATTTTGGCTGAGAAAGACCTCGAGCTGAACCGCGCAGTCCAGGATCTCTCGCGCAAGAAATACGGGTGGGGCGACGGGCTGGTGGTGGAGTTGATTCCGGATGAAGCCGCACAGACCACATAAGTACGGGCGCTCCACACTGTTTGCGAGCAACATCCCGCTAGAGCGAAAACCTGCACTACTAACAACCGATCAGTTATTCGTAAGCGACTGATTCATGTCCAAAGACGACATCCTTACTCTTCCTTCGCCGCCGGCCGACGCGCGCCTCCGCTACGGTACTGATCCCAACCAATTCGGCGACCTCCGCCTGCCGAAAGGGAAGGGGCCTTTCCCTGTGGTGATGAACATCCATGGGGGCTACTGGCGCGCCAAGTATGATCTGGCGCACGAGGGCCATCTTTGCGCCGCGCTGACAGCGAAAGGGGTTGCTACGTGGAATCTCGAATACCGACGCGTTGGCAATGAAGGCGGCGGCTGGCCAGGAACCTTCGAGGATATCGGCAACGGCTACCGGTTCATTTCACAGATCGCGAATCGCCACAATTTGGACACGGGACGCATGGTGGTGGTTGGCCATTCCGCGGGTGGGCAACTCGCCCTCTGTCTGGCGGGCCATCAAGCTTCCGTCAAACGCGTCGTCTCTCTCGCGGGCGTAGTCGATCTACAGCGCGCCTGGGAGCTTCACCTGAGCAACAACGCAGTCGTTGAGTTTCTCGGTGGCAACCCCAGTGACGTCCCCGAGCACTACCACGAAGCCGATCCCATGCGGCTCAATCTGCAGAAAACGGTGCAATGGCTGATCCATAGCCTGGGCGACGACGTTGTTCCGGCAAATTTCAGTCGCGCCTACGTTGAGCAGAAAAAAGCGCGCGGTGAGGACGTCCACTTGTTGGAAATTGCGACCGCAGGTCATTTCGACCTGATCGATCCCCGATCCTCTGCTTGGCCTAAGGTCGAGCAGACTATTGTGCACTTACTTCAAACCTAGCCACGGATTTGCACGGATCAACACAGCTAGACCACCAAGGGCACGAAGGTACACGAAGGAAAACAGCCTTGCGCTCTCAGAGCACTGTCACAGCTCAGGAACCCGTGTTGATCCGTGCGAATCGGTGGCGAAAGTTTTTCTGTGTCCTTATGTGGCGCTCTGTGGCTTAAGCTACGTTGCGTAGCACCAGCGCCGAGTTCTTCGATCCGAACGCTATGCAATTGCAAATCGCGTGTTCAATGCTCACGTTTCTGCCCACGTCCGGAACATAGTCCAGATCGCATTCCGGATCCGGCGTTTCCAGATTGATCGTAGGGGGGGCCTGCTGCCGCCGCATGGCTACGAGGGTGGCCGCCACACCGGCAGCGCCGCAAGCGCCCTGGGGGTGCCCGATCTGTGACTTCAAGGCCGACATCGGCACCTCTACCGCATGTTCTCCCAGCGCTAGTTTCAACGCCTGCGTCTCAATGCGGTCATTGAGTTTGGTCGAAGTCCCGTGCAGATTTACATAGTTCACGTCCCGCGCGTCGATACCCGCTTCTGTCATGGCCAGCGCAATTGCCCGGGCCGGCTCTTCGCCACACTCTTTGAGCCGCACGCGATGAAATGCCTCGCAGGTCGAGCCGTACCCGCAGATTTCCGCCAGCATCGCCGCCCCGCGCCCCCTGGCATGCTCATATTCCTCAAGTACAAACATCCACGCGCCCTCGGCCAGCACAAACCCATTGCGGTCGGCAGAGAATGGGCGTGACGCCTTTTCGGGAGCGTGATTCCAGGAATCGGTAAGAATCTTCATAAGGATGAAACCCTTTACGATGCCCAGCGCGATCGGCGCGTCTGCTCCGCCGGTCAGAACCATATCCAGCCGGCCCGACTGAATCTGCCGCAGTGAATAGCCCATCGCGTCTGTCGATGACGTGCAGCCGGTCGTGATCACATGACTCGGTCCGCGCAGACCGAAGCGGATGCTGACATCACTCGAGAGCGTGCCCATTACCCCGGTAGGCACACAGAACAGGCTCATCTGACGATATTGCTGGTGAAAGAAGAGGCGATACTGTTCCTCAGTGAATTCCTGGGCCCCGCCGCCCGAGCCGAGGATCACACCGAAACGGCGTTTGCGTTCCAGGGGCAGGGAAGCAGGATCGATTCCGGCATCGCTGAAAGCCTGGCTCGCCGCGGCCAGAGCCAGTGGCAGCACGCGTGACACGTGCTTGCGCTCACGTTTTTCTACCCAGGCAAGCTCGTCAAAATCGCGAACCTCGCCTGCGACTTGCACGGGGATCTCGCCGGGATCGAAATGCGTGATACGGTGCACGCCACTGCGTCCCGCAAGAATGGCATCGCCAAATTCCTGATTGCCGACACCGTTCGGGCTCACCGCTCCCATGCCGGTGATTACAACACGTCGTGTCCACGTTCTCTCCCGCATATTCCTCGCTCAAGACTATATCTGAAAGCCGGACATTGGCTTAGATGCAGTCCTGTCGGCCAGTGTCGCGCCGGCCTCTGCGATCTCCGCGCTGAAATGCTCTGCTGTCTTATAATCGAGCGTTTCGTGAAAAGGAGAACCTTTGGCCTACGACGATCTACGCGACTGGATTGCGGCGCTGGACCGCGCGGGCGAACTGAAGAGAATCCGCACCGAAGTGGATCCGATCTTGGAAATTACGGAAATCACCGATCGAGTGAGCAAGGGACAATTCAGTGGAGGACGGGCTTCCTGGCCCGCCGGCGGCCCAGCTCTGCTATTCCAAAACATCAAAGGTCACCCCGGCGCGCAGGTGCTGATCAATCAGTTCGGCTCTGCGCGGCGCATGAACCTGGCGCTGGAAGTGGATTCGTTAGACGAAGTCGCCGATCGCATCCGTCACTTCATGGACGTGAAATCACCACAAGGCTTCCTCGACAAGGTCAAAATGCTGCCTATGTTGGCGGAAATGGGTAAGTTCTTCCCCAAGACAGTCTCCACCGGCCCGTGCAAAGAAGTCATCAAACGTGACAACTTTTCGCTGCTCGATTTCCCGATCTTGCAGTGCTGGCCGAAAGATGCAGGCCGCTTCGTTACTATGCCTTGCGTTGTCACGCGCGATCCGAGAACCGGCAAGCGTAATGTGGGCATGTACCGCATGCAGGTCTACGACGAGCGCACCACCGGTATGCACTGGCAGCGGCAGAAGGTCGGGGCGGAACATTACCGCGAGCGTTTGCGGGCGGCGGCTTCGGGTAGCGATCCTGCACGATCTACCGCCGCAGTCGACATCATGGCGCGGTCTTCGGGTGGCTCGGTGCTAGCCGATGGAGACCGGCCGAGCGGCCGAATGGACGTCGCGGTTGCGATCGGCACCGAGCCGGCCGTTACTTTTTCAGCTATTGTGCCCGCGCCGCCGGATGTCGAGGAATATCTGATTGCAGGCTTCTTACGCCAGAAGCCGCTCGAGCTGGTTAAGTGCGAGACGGTTGACCTTGAAGTCCCCGCAACTTCGGAGATCGTTCTCGAAGGCCATGTGCACCTTGATGAACTGCGCACGGAGGGCCCGTTCGGCGACCACACGGGCTTCTACTCGCTCGAAGATCAGTACCCGGTCTTTCACCTGACCTGCATCACGCATCGTAAAGACCCGATCTATGCCACGACCATTGTAGGCAAGCCGCCGATGGAAGACGGTTGGATGGGCAAGGCCGTCGAGCGCATCTTCCTGCCGCTGATGAAGCTCACTATCCCGGAGATCGTCGATATCAACCTACCGGTCGAGGGTATCTTCCATAACTTGATGATTGTGTCGATAAAAAAATCTTACCCTGGGCAGGCGCGCAAAGTAATGAACGCCATCTGGTCGCTGGGGCAGGCGATGTTCACCAAGTGCATCATCGTCGTGGATGAAGATGTCAATGTGCAAGATATTGGCGACGTCACGCTCAAAGCTCTCAACCACATTGATCCGGAGCGCGATATCCAGTTCACGCTCGGCCCCGTGGATTCACTCGACCACGCGTCGCGTCTTCCGAACTACGGCTCGAAGATGGGGATCGACGCGACTCGCAAGTGGGCGAGTGAAGGCTTCACGCGTCCCTGGCCCGACGAAATATTGATGGATGAAAAAACCAAAGCGTTGGTGGATAAGAAGTGGAAGGATCTGGGGCTGGAGTAAAAGCAATCTTATTCCAACCAATCCAAAGATCGGCTCACCGCTTTCTTCCAGAGCCGGTACATTTCGTCTCGCTTCGCCTGCGCCAGTTGTGGGATCCAGGTGCGGTCCAAAGCCCAGCTGGCACGCAGGTCGTCGGTGTCCTTGAAGAAACTGACTGCCAAGCCGGCTGCATACGCCACCCCGAGCGAGGTGGTCTCCTTGATCACAGGCCGCACCGCATTCCGATTGAGGATGTCAGCCTGAAACTGCATGAGCAATTCGTTTTCCACCATACCTCCGTCCGTGCGTAGCACATCGAGAGTGATGCCGGAATCTTTCTCCATGGCTTCGAGCACCTCGCGCGTCTGAAAAGCCGTGGCCTCAAGGACCGCGCGGGCTAAGTGTCCTTTTTTCGCGTAGCGCGTGAGTCCCATGATTAGGCCCCGAGCGTTGGGGTTCCAATACGGCGCGTAAAGGCCGGAAAACGCCGGCACGAAATAGACGCCGCCGTTGTCCTCCACGGTTCGCGCCAGCGTTTCAATCTCCGAGCTTGTCTGGATGAGGCCGAGATTGTCGCGAATCCACTGCACCAGCGCGCCGGTGATGGCGATGCTGCCCTCGAGCGCATACTTCGCAGGCTGATCGCCGAACTTGTAGGACACGGTCGTGAGCAAGCCATGGTTCGACTGGACTACACGCCCGCCAGTGTTCATCAGAAGAAAGCATCCGGTGCCGTAAGTGTTCTTAGCCTCACCGGGGTTGAAACAAGTCTGCCCCACGAGCGCCGCCTGCTGATCGCCCAGGATTCCGGCGATTGCCACATCTTTCACAGCGCTCAGGGTGGCGACCGCGTAGACTTCGCTGCTGGAGCAGATGTGCGGCAGCATGGCTTCGGGAATAGCGAATTCGTTCAAGAGTTCTTTGTCCCATGAAAGTGTCTCCAAGTTCATCAGTTGCGTGCGGCTGGCATTGGTTACATCGGTGACGTGAGCCCCTCCTTGGGGACCTCCAGTCAGATTCCAAACGAGGAAGCTATCAACATTGCCGAACAAGACCTCTCCGTCTTCGGCCTGCTCGCGAACGCGCGGCACGTGCTCCAGCAGCCAGCGAATTTTTAGACCACTGAAATAAGTGCTAAGAGGGAGGCCAGTTTTCGCCCGGAAGCGATCCGGACCGCCATGGTGAGCTAGTTCGGCTACATAATCGGCAACGCGCATGTCCTGCCAGACAAGAGCATTCGCCACCGGCTTTCCAGTCTTCCGGTTCCAGAGAACGGTAGTTTCCCGCTGGTTGGTGATTCCCATGGCGGCGAGGTCTGCGGCCTCGAGGCCGCATTCTTGCATAGCCTCTGCAATTACATCCCGGGTGCACCGCCAGATCTCTTCGGCATCGTGCTCTACCCATCCCGGTTGAGGATAGATCTGCCGGTGCTCTTTCTGGGCAATGGCCGCAATCCTGCCAGAACGCTCAAAGACAATGAAGCGAGTACTGGTCGTGCCCTGGTCGATTGCTCCGATGTAACTGGACACCCGGCAGCCTCCCCAGCCTATTTCATGCAGCAGTCCTCCGTCGGCCCCGGACAAGATCAGACAGCGGAAATTTAAGCTGAACCGGTTAACGCCTCGCGATGCGCATCCGCCCAGCAGGCCCAAGGGACGGTTAGCCACATTGTCATCGCGCCCCAGGCCATGGCAGTCACGCTGGGCGGCGGGCCCGCAAATAGGGTGCTCACCCATCCGAAGAAGAGCAGAGCCATCAATGCCCAAAAAGCATAACCGCCAACGCTGTCCCTGGCACGGGTGAAGTCGAGATAGGCCCACAACCCTGCGCCAAAGATCAAAAGCTCCACGCTAATCGAGCCCGGCCAGGAGTTCCAGAGCCCAAGACCGACCCGCGGACCACGTGGCCACAATGGCAGATCGGGCCGGTGCACGATAAAGTCCAGCACCCAGTGGCTGAGCACGGCGAGAGCGATGATCCAAGCGCCTCGGGTATACCGTCGGAAGGCGTAGTAAAGGCCTCCGAGGACGACTGACCAAACCACGACCATCAGTAGGCTGTGCGATATCGGGTAATCGTAAAAATCGAAAGGCGAGACCTTCGTGATACCCGGCGCAATGCGCACGTGCTCAAGTCCGGGCAGGAGGAAGATTGGCCAGAGCAGATCAATAAATTGCGCGGCCAAGATCAGGGTGCCGAGCGAAGACCTGGGCGCAGCTTTCTTGGCAGCCAGTGCGACTCCGAAGTGGCCAGTGAACATGACAAGTATCCCAGCTCTGTATAACCTGATGGGGTGAAACAAAATCAAAGTGAAACCGCACTCTCCCCCTTAAATCGCTCAACAAGATCGCCAAGACCGATGTTTCTATCGTCAAAAGTCAAGGCGGGCGGCCAGTCAACAGAGCCCTTAGCAGTCGGCCAGATCCGAACGAGAAGGCGATCCCAGGGCGCAGGTCTCGCCTTGACAATGCCACGCTCGTAATCGGCGGGAACATGGGCGGTAAAGAGCTGAATCACCAGGTACCCGAAGACGATAGTGCCCACGTAACAATGAATCGTTTTCGGGCTTTCGGGTTTGTCGTCCCAAAGGTGCATACCGGTAAACGCAAGATCGTTGTTCCCGGAATATCTGCCAAGCCACACGTTCGTATTTTTGGGAAACACAGTAGATGACGCTGCCAACTGTTCGCGCTCTGTTCTCGTGTAGAAAGCCTGTTTGCGGCTACCAAGTGACTCCATGACCATGATGGTTTTGACAGCCCATCGTGCGACACTCCACTGCTGGATGGTATCAATTGGAGCAGCGATATCGCGAAGCAGGGATCCAAGTAGAGGCCTATTTGCCTCCTCGAGACTGCACATCCAGCCATTGTTGCAAGTTTTGCAGACGAATTTCGCCTTGAGTTCTGGCTTAATCCCTATCACGCGCACGGGACGGCCATCCACGTAACCAGCGATAGCCATCTTTCGCTTACCTTTGAGACGTTCCAGAATCCAGTCAGGCAACACGTGTTCTCTCGTGTTGGCGTTTCGCTCGCAAAAGAGGCATTGCCGCATGACCAAGCAAAAGACACAAACGACGCCCAAGGGACAGGAGATACCGATTCCGAAGAGTAGCGACTTTTTTCGCAACTTGAAAAAAGCCGCCACGCCAGTCAGATCACGCAAGCGCCCGAACGAGTAGCGTTTCAAACTTTGCTCGCGAATCGTCGCGTAGGTTGTAACGCCACGCCGTGAGGGACATTTCCGACTCGGGAGACGGAGCACGTTTCGGTTCGTTTCTATTTACTGGCGGCACAGCTGTATTACAGCACAAGCCGCTTCTACACAAGGGATAATTACAATGAACATTGGGTCTTTCTCCAGACGCATATTCGAAACCGTGCGGGCGATTCCATATCGCTCACGGGCTTACCACGGGCGGGCTGGGCGGTCCTTCGTCGCCTTTCTTCTTATTACGCACTGGTTTCGCAGAACGCTCTGGCAGGGGTTGCGATCGATCGCCGAATCCATCACCGCGAACTGGCCGCGAGGGCACGGTCCTTCCCGAGGACTTGCGGAGGTCTTTGAGAATATCTTCACGATCGTGGCCCGCATAGTCACGCGCAAAACGGGTCAGCGCTTCGGTCAAAATGTCATGATGGTGTAATTTATCCAGCCCCGGCTCGCGGGTGATGTTTAGCCACAGTCGGTGGACCAGGTGTACGTCCTCGGTCTTCAAAGAGGGTGTGTGGGGCCCGATGTGGAAGGTGTCCACCTGCATGTCGGGGCGCACGATCTGCAATAGAAACTGCCGCTTGGGTTCCGGCATTGCCTCCCAGGCGCGTCCCAGTTCGAACGCCTGTTCCTGGGACGTCATTTTGCTGGAAAGACCAGCCACTACTGCCGAAGATTCGAGATTATTCGCCGTCTGGGCGATCGCGGACCACACATCGGCCGCCGGTACCACGAGAAGTGAAATGTGTTTACCGAAACTCTCGGCCACGGAAACCGCACGCGTAAACAATGTTTGTTCATAGTCGCTGAAGATCTGCTCCATGGCCAAATCGTAGGCAGCCGAGCCGAACTGGCTCACCCGCGCCGACATAACGACCACGTCCTGCTCGTGGGTATCAATTCTCTCTAGCACCCATTTCAGATGATTGAGCGTGTTGTAATCGCGTACCGTGACCAGCACGTTACCAGGACGTATGCTCAGAGCGCTGCGGTCAACCGTGTCCCGTTGCAGCAACTGGAAATGCTCCGTCATCTGCTGCTTTGCGAGGGCGAATTTCTCTCGATTTGCTCTCTCGGAGACGGTAAAGATCAGGAAGAATACTGCGGCAAAGGAGACTCCGGCTACTGTCGCGATCGACTTCGTGAAGAGATTCACCAGCGCAGTGGACAGTAGCACCAGAAATACCGAAGCCAGGCCGACCGGAATCTCGTGTCCTGCAATATGTAGGTTCGGCGGAACCTTCCAGCCGCGCTCGCCCTTGTACTTGAAACGCAGAACCAGCATGGCAAGGCTGTTGAAGGTGAAACTCCAGATCACTCCGAAGGCATAAGCCTCGCCAAGCAGGTACACATTGCCGCGGCTGGCCAGGATAGTGAATAGCTGGAAAAAAACGACCAAATTGACGATCCTATAGGTCGTACCAAAACGCGGATGGGGCTGCCGGAACCAGTCGGTCAGCACTCCATCTTCAGAAACTCGGTTGAGCACCCCGTTAGAGCCAATGATTGCGGTATTGACCGCCCCTGAAAGAATCAGGAAACCCACAACGACGACGAACGTCCGGAACAGCAGGCGCAACAGCAGCGGCCCCCACAGGTGCATGGCCAGGCCAGCAATGAGGTTGTCTTTGTAAATCGTGATCCGCACCGGGTCGGGGATGATCATCACGAACAGCAGTGAACTGAGCCCGGTAAAGACAAAGCTGTAGATCGCGATGATGACGGCCGCACGCTTTAGGTTCTTCAGCTTGGGATGTGCGAGTTCACGATTCACCTGAGCGAGCGATTCCTCGCCGCTCATGGCCAGCACCGAGTGGCCGAAGGCGATGAGTATGCCCAGGATGCCGAACTTCCTCGCCAAATCGGTCGCTAGCCATGTGTGTCTCAGGAAGCCTAGCGATTCCTCGCGGAATTTCAAGTTGTCAGGAGTCGGGAAAGGCACAGCTTGGTATCCGGATTTCAGCAGCGTGATTGCGGACCAAAGCAGTAGTATCACCACCATCACCGTGGTGACCTGCATCACTTGCAATGCTTTTTCGCTGGATTCCTGAATGCCCTTAGTGTTTTGCCACCAGAAGTAGAGCGTGACCGCTACGGCAAAAGCCACGGAGGTCCAGTTTTCGTTCACCTGCGGAGTGCCGTGGAAGATCGCGTGGACCGCACGCGGGATCCAACCATGAACATCTGCCGTGGAAAAAATATTGTTGATCAGACCAGCGATGTATTGTCCGGCCGACACGCCCGAAATCGGACCGGTCAGGATGTAGTCGAACATCAGGGCTGAGACGCTGATCTTGGCCAGGGTTCCGCCCAGGGCTTCCTTTACCACCCGGTACACGCCGCCACGTACGAACATCGAGCAGCTCTCCACGTATACCGCGCGCACGGTAAAAGAGAACAGCATGACTGCGACGATGAACCAGGGAGCGGATTTGCCGACCGCCTGCTCGGCAATGCCTCCGGCGTAGAAAGCCGAAGAACCAAGGTCATTGAGCACGATGGCGGCGGCTCGCCAATACGAAATAAAGGTGAGCATGACCGAGGTCGCGACCACGATGCGAACACGGTCAGAAATCGGCTTGCCGGGTTGAACCGGGGAGGGCATTGGAAGGAAATACAAGCTTAAGCGTCAGTGTTGTATGGAGTCATCGGCACCTATCAAGGTCTTGAAGTCCTCGATTCCGCTCAACACCAGCACAAAGAAAGAACCGATGCCTCCGGTCATAAACATGACCTCGAGGAAGCGAATCGCAATGACCGCAGGTAATCCCATAAAAACTAATGTTATCCGATTCATGACCGCCAGGAATAGTCGTATTGCCAGGGCTCTTTGGATTTTCCATCTGCCCGCCCGTCCTAAATTGGGCAAATCCTTTGTTATTCTTGCCTGTGCGACAGATTCACTCCGACGCCTGGATTCTGATCCTCTTCTCTGCGGGCTTGCAGACCGTGATTTTTCCGCTTCCGGGACTGTACATACTTTCCTGGGTTGCGCTAGCACCGCTGCTGGTCGCGCTACTCCGGGCCCGCAAGGCGGCCACTCTGCAACTTGATGCCTCGGTCAAGCTGCTGCCCCCCACCCCAGGACAGGCTTTTCTGCTGGCCTACATATGCGGAATCTTGTGGTACGCAGGCACGTGCTACTGGATCGCTGATACGATGCACCGGTACGGGGGGCTGAGCAGGCCGGTTGCTTTGCTCATGCTGATTCTCTTCTGCCTTTATCTGGCGCTTTACCACGGTGTGTTTGGGTTTCTCTTAAATCTGGTGGCGGGCGGCGAGGCCATCAGCCGCCGTGCCCTGCTGGCTGCGCCGTTCCTCTGGGTCGCGGTGGAGTTAGCACGCACCCACATCACAGGTTTCCCCTGGAATCTGCTGGGCATCGCTCAGGTGGACAATATCCCGCTGGCGCGTGTTGCCACAGTTACGGGCGTGTACGGACTCTCATTCGAGATCATGCTGGTGAATACGGCGATAGCAGCGGCTTTCCTAGTGTATCGCGATAAGCGAAAAGTACTCCTGGCGGCGGCTTTGGGCGCCGCCGTGGTGCTGCAAGCCGGGCGCTGGATCACGCCGCCGCGTCTGCCCACGGATTGGACAGCTCTCCTGGTGCAAGAGAACATTCCGATCCTGCAGGCAGCTGACTGGACCAAGGACTATTTCGAGGGCACGCTACGCGACCTGACTTGGATCAGTTTGCACCCGCCGGGTTCAAGCGAAACGCAGCATTTCGACCCGATCATCTGGCCGGAGTCGCCGGCTCCCTTTTATAGCGGTGATCCTGACTTCCGCCAGGCGGTCAGCAACCTTGCTCGTGAAGCCCACGCATGGGTCATCACCGGGAGCATCGGGGTGCGCAACGCTGCACAATCTCCGGAGCGGGAGACTCACGTCTACAACTCAGCCGCCCTGATTAGCCCGAGCGGAGATTGGGTTTCGCGCTACGATAAAGTGCACCTCGTACCTTTCGGCGAGTATGTCCCCTTCAAAAATGTCCTGCCATTTATGGATATGCTGACCAAGGAAGTCGGAGATTTCCAGCGCGGCCGGTCGCGCGCACCGCTCGAAGCCGACGGGAGTAAGATTGGCGTCTTCATCTGTTACGAATCGATTTTTCCGGATGAGGTGCGGCAGTTTGTCGCGAACGGTGCACAGGTTCTAGTAAACATCTCGAATGATGGCTGGTACGGCGACAGCGGCGCCTACGCACAGCATTTGAGCCAGACGCGCATGCGGGCCATCGAGAACGGCCGCTGGTTGCTCAGCGACACAAATACCGGGGTGACCGCCTCGATTGATCCCCATGGACGCATTGTGGCGCGTGCCGAACGCAAGGTCCGCACTGTACTTGAGGCGCCATACGCACTCACCTCCGTAACCACGTTCTACACCCGGCACGGGGACTGGTTCGCTTACCTGTGTGCGATAATTTTTGTGGGAGCGCTGTTGACGCGCTTTACATTCCAACGCAAGGCAAAGTGATAACCATGGTCGAAGAACTGGAACAAGAATACGCGTTGCTCAAGGGGAAGGTTCGCGACCTGCAGGAGTATCTTTGACGCAGGTAAGCTCCGCCAGCAGCTAGCCGAAATCGAAAAAAAGATCGCCGAGCCGAGTCTCTGGGCAAATCCCGAAAAATCTCAGCAGATCATGCGCGAGCGCAAGCGCCTGGAACACGTGTTGGCCACTGAGGCTGACCTCGGCCGGCACGGCGATGATATTGCCGCCTACTTCGAACTCGCGCGTGAGGGCGAGAACGTTGAGGCGGATCTGCGTCGTGAAATCGATTCCTTGCGCGAGTTAGTGGATCGTCTCGAAACTGAAACTCTACTTTCCGGCGAAAACGACGCGCGCAATGCCATCGTCACTATCCATCCGGGCGCGGGCGGGACCGAATCACAAGACTGGGCGGAGATGCTGCTTCGCATGTATTTGCGCTGGGCTGAGCGCCAGGGCTTTCAAACTGTGCTCAACGACTACCAACCGGGCGAAGAAGCCGGGATCAAGTCAGCTACGTTCACCGTGACCGGCGATTATGCTTTCGGCCTGCTCACTAGCGAAATTGGCGTGCATCGCCTGGTGAGGATTTCGCCATTCGATCAGGCGAAGCGGCGCCACACGTCTTTCGCCAGCGTGTTCGTTTCTCCAGAAATCGATGACAGCATCGAGGTCATCATCAAGCCAGAAGACCTTCGCGTGGACACCTATCGCTCCAGTGGCAAGGGCGGCCAGCACGTCAACACCACGGATTCGGCGGTGCGCATCACCCACCTTCCGACGGGCATCGTGGTCGCGTGCCAGAATGAACGCTCGCAGCACAAAAACCGCGAACGCGCCATGAGCATGCTCCGCTCCAAGATTTACGAGTACGAAATGGAGAAGAAGCGCGCAGAGACGAAGAAGATCGAAGACTCCAAACTTGACATCGATTTCGGGTCGCAGATTCGCTCTTACGTACTGCAGCCCTACCGCATGGTCAAGGACCACCGTACCAAGGTGGAAATCGGAGATGTGGATCGCGTGCTCGATGGCGACTTACAACCGTTCATCCGCGGCTATCTGCATCTGCGGCGTGATGAGAATCAATCATGAAGAAGCGCGTGGCTGTCGGTTCGAACAAAATGCGCAACAAGCTTGGCCGCCGTTTTGATGAGGCACTGCTGTTCGCTTCGAAGAAGCACGGGAGGCAGACGCGCAAAGGTACGGATGTACCTTACATCGCCCATTTGCTGGGTGTCGCGTCACTCGTACTCGAAGCCGGCGGAGACGAAGATATGGCCATTGCCGCGCTCCTACACGACGTAGTGGAAGACTGTGGTGGCGCACCCATGTTGGAGGAAATCCGTCGACGTTTTGGCAGCCGTGTGGCTCACATCGTAGACGGCTGTACCGATGCTTATACGAGCCCCAAGCCACCCTGGCGAGAACGTAAAGAACAGTATCTGAAGAGGCTGCCCACGGAAGACTCAGACACTCGCCTCGTCTCGGCTGCAAACAAACTTCATAATGCGCGTGCCATTCTCACTGACTACCGCGAGAGCGGGGAATCAACATGGGAGAGGTTCACCGGAAAACGCGAGGGCACGCTTTGGTACTATCGGCAATTAGTCAAAGAATTCAGCCGGGGTAAGGGCAATCGTCTGACCAACGAAATGGAAAGAGTTGTTTCCGAACTGGAAAAGTTGGCTGCCACGAACGGCGATATTTCGAGGGCGCGCTCCAGTCGCAGTCACAAGCAGAAGGATTAGATATTATGTCGCGCCTGATCGACCTCATCCGCGCATCTGCTTTGCCGTCCACCCGCATGCATGCCGCAGCCCGCGGGGGACTCACGGTGCCACCCGCTGAAATGATAGAAATCCTGGTTTACCTGGCCAGTCATCACAGGATTTTCGGTCAGCAGGCTCGGCTCACGCTGGCGGGGTGGGACGAGGCTTCCTCGGTCGCGGTCGCATCCGACCCCAGCACACCCCGCGAGGTGCTGGAATACCTGGTGTCGCCCGATAACCTGCGACCGTGCCTACTCGCCGCCCTGATCGAGAACCCCTCGGTTCCTGCAGATTCCATCATTGAGTTGGCGGCTTCTGGATCGCGTGAAATTATCGAAGCCGTCCGGAATAGCAGGCGCGGGACTCAGTCACCCGCCATCCAGAACGCGCTGGCCTCAAATCCGAACCTCAAAGCGGCGGAGTCCGCTCAAATCGAGGAGGTTTTGGCCTCTTCCGGATTGGAGAGGGCTGACTCGAAGTCCGCTCGACCCGAGCCGGCCAAGGAAGTCCCATCGGAAAATGCGCTCCCTCCAGAATCAGCCGGCGCCGACGGTGTGCTCGACGAAGCGCTCATCACCTATCTCACCGAAAACGCGGCCGAGATTTCCGCGCAAGCGGACAGGCCGTTCCGGCCGATCGGCGATTTT
>Ga0099828_10001142_pt1 | contig 17348 bp, 17 predicted proteins | sample CZO8metaG_2_FD_79338 | JGI IMG/M metagenome (GOLD analysis project Ga0099828, IMG submission 79338) | Vadose zone soil microbial communities from the Eel River Critical Zone Observatory, Northern California, USA - CZOApr15con2H1.8 metaG | ecosystem: Environmental > Terrestrial > Soil > Vadose... | reverse complement strand
TTAGGGACTCTCGAAGACTAAACCGTCCCATTATGGTATACTGCGCGAAGAAAAGCTGTTGTGGAGGGATGAGCATGGAACTAACTGAGGAAGCCAAAGTATTGCTGTTGAAAACAGCGAAGGATCTCAAGGGCAGTGCGCGCCGCATGTTCATGGCGCGGACAGTGGAAGCCCTAGGCGAAGGCGGCCAGCGGCTGGCTGAACGAGAGTTGGGATGGAATCGCGGAACGATCCGCAAAGGAATGCACGAAGCCGCGCATGGGATCGCCTGCATGGATGGCTTTCGATTGCGTGGGCGCAAGCGCAGCGAAGACCATCTGCCACATCTGCTGGGCGATATCACCGCTATTGTGGATGGTCAGAGCCAGGCGGATCCGCAGTTTCGCACGACGCGCCTGTATACCCGGCTGACGACGACGGAAGTACGTCGCCAGTTGATCGCCCAAAAAGGCTACAGCGATGAGGAATTACCCACGGCCGAGACCATTGGAACCAAACTCAACCAATTGGGCTATTATCCGAAAAAAGTGGCGAAGAGCCAGCCCCAAAAAAACTCCCCGAGACCGACGCCATCTTTGCGCAAGTGAAGCAGCGCAACGAGGAGGCAGATGCCGATGAGTCCACGTTACGGCTCTCGATGGATGCCAAAGCCACGGTCAAGGTGGGTCCGTTTGCCCGCGGAGGCAAGAGTCGGGTACCCACCAAGGCCGCCGACCACGACTTTGAAGCAGCGGCGACCGTGACGCCCGTGGGCATTTTCCTGCCAGCTTCCGATGAACTCTTTCTGTATGGAGTGACATCCAAAGTGACGAGCGACTGCCTGGTGGATCGCCTGATCGACTGGTGGGAGACGGTCAAAGAGCGCAAAGCCTCCATCACGACGCTCGTCATCAATCTGGACAATGGCCCGCAGAGCCACAGTCGGCGCACCCAGTTCATGCAGCGCCTCGTGGAGTTTGCCCAGCACTATCATCTCACCATACGCTTGGCCTATTATCCGCCCTACCCGAGTCAAATACAACCCGATTGAGCGGTGTTGGGGCATTTTAGAACAGCACTGGAATGGCGCCTTGCTGGATTCCCTTGAGGCCGTCATCCAGTATGCCAGCACCATGACCTGGAAAGGCACACATCCCGCGGTCGAACTGGTGACGACCACCTATCAGATCGGAGTCAAATTGACCAAGGAGGCGATGGACGCCCTGGAAACCCAGCTTCAGCGATTACCGCTTCTGGGCAAGTGGTTCGTGGATATCAATTATCCCCTCCCAGCTATCCGGAATAGGTAATAATTCTTGAGTCCCTTAGTAACACAGAGACAAGACGACGGGAGGACATGATCACAACGATTATGTGACAGTCTTATCAAAGGCAGTTCGTACAATAGATTAAGGGCGATATTAGGAGCGATGTTTGAGGCGTACATGCGCCATTGTCCGGCGTAAAGAGTTTTCTGTTTCAGTTAGAACCTTTGCCTGACGGTGTATTTGAGGGGAGCGTACCATCATTGTTAGACCTTGCATCTCTAGACCTAATCCAAGGCAGGTACTTAAACGATAAAGCCATCAGTTTGAGGAAATTCTCCTCACTAAGCTTCTCATCCTGCCGCAACTGCAATGCTCCAATTACTGATAGAGCAATGAGGCCACCAATTACAACAATGGGTAAGGTACCAATTGGAAGCAGATGCCCAACAATAGATAACGCTACAATAATGACTATAAAGACGACAAGGTAAAATGAACCTGAAACCCAGGGGCTTGGGGATAGATGAGGCGGCTTTGTTTTCTCTATCAATGCGAGCGTCACCTCCTGCACTTCTTTGGCATCTACACCTTGTACTGTGATCGTTCGGATGCGTGTATCTTGCTTAATTGTAGCTCCACATCTTGGACAGTATGCTATTTCTTCATTCCCGACCGGAACGATGGCGCTACTGCCGCACATCCCTCAGAAGTATAATTTCTCCTTGTCCATATATATACCTCCACTAATATTATTTCTGCCCTCGCTATTTTACGTTAGGCATGGTTCAATCTACGTTCAGCCAAACTTGCCTTATGCTGCTTATAACCTACTAGTATAGTTGATTACCACTCTCGTTAGACTTTGCGTCCTTCCGCTTGAGCCAAGGTAAGTACTTAAATGACAAGGCCATAAGTTTAAGGAAATTTTCCTCGCTAAGCCTTTCGTCTTGACGCAATTGAAAGGCTCCAATAGTTGATAAAGCAAGAATACCACCCATAAGAACAATTGGAAGAGCATATAGAGGGAGTAAGCGTCCTGCAACCGACAATGCCGCTATAATAACAATGAAGACGATGAGGTAGAAAGAACCAGACATCCAAGGACTCCTGTGGTCTTTTTTACTAGCTGCTACATCTATTGACGGAGACTTAACTTTCACATCTCCTGCATTACCCGAAATATTATATTGATCTCCCTGGACAATGTGATATTGAGTGCCGATCTGACTAGTATCTAGAATAGGTACATCAATGGCCGGTTCGTTTTGTACAGGCTGCACAGCAACTTTACCTGAAAAGCGGTACGTTAATGCAGTTCGTCTTTCTAGATATTGCTCAAAACTTTTTACTCCCTCAAAGTGTCTTACACCATCCTTTCCTCTTTGAAGATTAATTTGCCACCATTCCTCGTTAGCACTGGAGCCGTTAAAAATCTGAGGCTCCCCTTGGAGCAATAAGCCCATTTTACGAATAGCTAATGGTTGCATATCTAGCCGGCTACTCAGATCATTACTAGAAATTGCAGGTCTCTCTTCATCAGAAGCGTTGATCTTTTCAACACAAAAACCTAGCACTCGGATAAAGTCATCAATTTCTTCTTTTGCCTCATCGAAGTAGTATAGGACAGGGACTATAAAAGCAGCATCTTGTCCGTACTGATGATTAAAACTAAATCCGGTAGCAAAATTATCAGGCAGACTTTTACATACCTCTACCATATCAAACTTTGGCCATTGTGCTGGATACGATTTACGAATTGTATTTTCCACCCACAGGTATGTAGGCCACTTTCCTTCTTCATGAAAGTAATCAAAGATCGTTAGCAAGAAAATTCGCTGATCCTCGTTCAACTCAGGTAGCTCTACCATGAAATCCCTCATATAGTAAAAGATTTTGTAGTGGTTAAAGAAGTCGGAGGTATTATACTCCTGCCTGATCGAAACGAAAAGAGTTTGGTCGCATAAAGGGTATCGCCAAGAATTGTCCGTAAATATACGCTAAGGACTGAGTGTCAAGTACCCGGTATACTAGACACAGGGAAGAAAAATGCGGCAGGGGCACCGGCAGAGATAGCACAGGTCTTGCGTACGATCGATGGCGGGAAGACCTGGCAAAGCGTATCCACGGCCCTTTTTTCGGATGTCACTCCACTTGGCCATCTCCCCTACGGTGGGCAGAAATCGGGGATACATTTTCTGAATGTGTCCACGGGATGGGTTACTGGAACCGTGACAGCCAACGATCTCGCCTGGCTTTATGTGACCCATGACGGCGGTTCAACCTGGTACCAGCAAACCCTGCCGAGGCCTTCGGGTGTTCCATCTGCCCAGCTCTCGATTCAGTCTCCGACGTTTTTCTCGGCCACCGATGGTATTCTTCCCGTCAAATTTTCTGACCTCACCACAGAAAGAGACATCGCCACGGTCATCTACGTGACGCACGATGGGGGAACAACCTGGAAGCCAACCACGCCGGTGTCTGCCGTACTGAGGGCCGCAGACTTCCTTGATACGCAGCATGGGTGGGTGACCGACGGGACCAGTCTCTTCATGACCAGTGACGGGGGACAGCACTGGACCAGGCTTGCTGCCAGCACGAACTTCAAGCAGGTCACCCAGCTTGACTTTGTGTCGGGTACTCTTGGATGGGCCATCAGTGATCAGGGCAATGGTTCCTCCTTCCTGCTGAAGACCATAGACGGAGGACAGACCTGGACGCCGATCTCGATCGCGACTTCGTAAGAGCGATTCGGCAGGAAGAGTCTCCTCTTCCCGCTAAGGGCTTCGACCCAGGAACATATGCAGGACGACCGTAAGGACATTGCCTCTAACCAAAAAGGAAGAGTTCTAATATCCGTAACCACCACCGGACGATCCGCCGTTTTGAACGGCTAGATTAGGTGTGGCCACAAACCACTTGCCGAATAGGCCTTCACCATTGGTCTGACCAGGGGCAGTATCCCCTGAATAGTTGTATAGCGGATGACCGTTGTACTCGCACTGGCTCCCGTTTGCATCTGTTTGTACAGTCAGTTTCCCAGAGAGGGACGTTGAACTGGTGGGTGCACCGGAGCCCGTGAAGAGCAGTGGGGGCCAGATCTTAATACAACCAGCAGTACAGGCTGCCTTCGTTGCTGTATCAGCAGTGAAATAGTACAAAGTCATCCCTTGTGCGTTGGTGAGAATCATCTCCGACTGGCCTTTCACAGTAGCTGTTGCCGTTTGAATCACGGCGGAAGAACTGCTGCTGGTCGGTGCGATCGTTGGGGCAGTGGTTGGGGCGGTGGTTGCAGCCCCAGTTGAACTACTGCCATAAGCGCCGCTCCCGGTAGTGGTGGAGCTACCGCAAGCTCCGAGCAGCATTGCCATGAAAAGGCTCATAAAGATCACAAGCGAGCGTCTAAGCAACATAACAAGTCCTCCTTATAATATGCGTACTAGCCTAACAATAGTATAATGCAATAATCTCACTTTCTGGTGATTGATCTCAAAGGGTTTGCTTCCTTTCCAAAAAGGAAATACGTCGAGAGGTTACACTGATTTTTTGTATGTATCTGGGTGAGGCCAAGGCTGATATATGATTGACGGAAAAGAATAGGCACTTTATACTCAGAAGGTGCTATTCAACTTGGACATGGCATTGCAAACTTGCCTCATTGGATACCACTATATAGTGACTACAATGCCCTAGGTCCCCGATTTATCGCGGGACACGGCCGACTATAGGGTTGTTCCTAACAGTGGGTAGAGGTTTTAGAATGTTATTCGAAGACTACGAGAAAGCAAATCCCGTCCATAGTCCCGTGCGGACACAATACTTGCAAGTCAAGCAGCAGAATCCTGACGCGATCCTCTTTTTCCGCATGGGTGATTTCTACGAGATGTTCGATGACGACGCCGAAATCGTCGCACGTGAACTAGAAATTGCCCTGACACGACGCGACTTCGGGCGCGGCGAGAAATCGCCGATGGCGGGCATCCCACATCACGCCGCCGACGGCTATATCGCACGCCTGGTGAGCAAAGGCTATCGTGTTGCCGTCTGTGAACAGGTGAGCGACCCGGCATTATCGAAGGGGCTGGTGGAGCGCGAAATAGTGCGCATCGTTACCCCCGGCACGGTGATCGACCCCACCATGCTCGCTGCCAAACGTAACAACTTTCTTGCAGGAGCCGTCATAGGGCGCGAAGCAGTTGGCATAGCATATGTCGATATCACGACGGGTGAATTTGCCGCCACGCAGTTCAGCACACCGGAGCCGGAACTGGCACTTCAGCAAGAGATTGCCCGTGTAGGACCCGCCGAGGTCATCGTCGAGGCTCATTATGCTAGCCAGGGTAGCCGCAAAAGGCGCTGGCTGGCAACCGTAATGAACGAAAAGCAGGTGACCAAGCTTGGCAGCAACGGCAATCCGAACGCCGAAATTCCCGAAATCGACGAGGATGACGAGGACGACATCGCCCCACTCGCTAAACTACTCACAGGCATTGCCGGTCATGTTACGCCCTACGATGCACGTTACTTCACAGAAGATGATGCACGCCACCGCCTGTTAGCGCATTTTGAAGTGGCCTCGCTGGAGGGCTTTGGGTGTGCTCACCTTCCGCTGGCCATTCGCGCTGCTGGCGCAGTACTGGCATACCTCCAGGAGACACAAAGGGGACTGCTACACCAACTCACATCGCTGGAGACATACTTTACCTCTACATTCATGACGCTGGATCCGTATACACGCCGCAATCTCGAACTCTTCGAGAGCGGGCGGAGCGGTTCCGTCAAGGGATCGCTATTGTGGGTGCTGGACAAAACACGCAGCCCGATGGGAGGTCGTTTGCTGCGCCGCTGGATCGGCCAACCTCTGCTTGACCTGCCCATCCTGCAACACCGGCAGCAGGTTATCAGCGAATTGCTGGATGAACCGCTCATGCAGGCCAAACTGGCGGAGGCGCTCAAGAAGACAGGCGATATTGAACGTCTCATCAATCGTGTACGCCAACGCATCGCCACGCCTCGCGACCTGGTGACATTGGCTGCGGGACTACGTGCGGCCATCGCAGTGAGAGCTTGCCTGCCTGCTGATGCCGAACAACAGAAGCCGGCACTGGCACACATCATGGAGCGGCTTGCTGACAACGCAGATATCATCAACCTGGTCGAGAGCGCCATTGTCGATGAACCACCATTGAGCACAGCGGAAGGCGGCGTGATTCGCTCTGGATTCAGCTCCGAACTTGACCAGATCAAACGCTCTTCCCAGGACAGCCAGGAATGGATAGCCAAAATGGAACAGCGTGAGCGTAAACGGACCGGCATCGGCAATCTCAAGGTTGGCTATAACAAAGTCTCTGGCTACTTCATCGAGGTCACAAACTCTCAGCTGAGCCGTGTCCCCGCCGACTATATTCGCAAACAGACACTTTCCACAGGCGAACGCTACATCACAGCGGACCTGAAAGAATATGAGACGCTCATTCTTAACGCGCAAGAGAGGATCAGCAAGCTAGAGGGCGAACTCTTCGCCCAGTTGCGTGCCGATATCGCCATCCACGCCGCTGAGCCGATCCTCGATACCGCACACGCACTGGCTGAGATCGATGTCTACCTCAGTTTAGCCGAGGTCGCGGCACAGCACGGCTACTGCCGGCCGCAACTCAACGACGACGATACAATCCACATCGTCGCCGGGCGCCATCCCGTTGTCGAGCAGGCACAGGCAGAAACGCCTTTCATTCCTAATGACACCGAAATCGCCAACCACGATGCTCAGATACTGATTATCACAGGTCCCAACATGGCGGGGAAATCAACCTATCTACGCCAGGTCGCGCTGATTGTGCTGATGGCACAGATCGGCAGCTATGTTCCTGCCGAGGCTGCAACCATCGGCCTGGTGGATCGCATCTTCACGCGCATCGGCGCACAGGACGACCTGGCGACGGGCCAGAGCACCTTTATGGTTGAGATGGTCGAAACGGCCAATATCCTCCACCACGCCACACTGCGCAGCCTGGTGATCCTCGACGAAATCGGCCGTGGCACCAGCACCTACGATGGCCTCGCCATTGCTCGTGCCGTCGTCGAATACTTACATAACAATAAGCGCTGCGGCGCACGCACGCTCTTCGCTACACACTATCACGAACTGGTTGAGGTGGCACAGATGTTGCCACGCATCCGTTGCCTGAATGTGGCCGTGACGGAGGAGGGAGGGAAAGTGGTCTTCCTGCGTAAGATTGTGCCGGGGGGAGCTGATAAGAGTTACGGCATCCACGTGGCACAATTGGCGGGTATCCCGCGCCCGGTCATCCACCGCGCCGAGGAGATTCTGGTGGAGTTGGAACGCAAGGGTGATGCTAAAACCAGGTGTAAGGCGATGAAGGATATGGTTGTGCCGACGACGATGCAGATGACGCTTTTCGCTAGTGAGCAGCACCCGCTTGTTGAGGAGATCAAAAATCTTGAGATTGATGAGCTGACGCCGATTGAGGCGATTAGCAAGCTGTATGAGTTGCAACAGAAGGCGAAGAGAGGGATGTAGACCTCAGGCAATCTCATTTGTAACCCACCATCGTTACGTGTTATGATTGAGGGGTATAAATACGACCCTTTGCAGGCACTTAGCTAACCCAACCCATAAAGGAGATTTTCACATGACCAATCCATTGCTACAACTGAAAGCACTAGGACAAAGCGTCTGGTACGATAACATCGACCGAGCCCAACTCGTCTCCGGGCAGTTTAAGCGGCTGCTGGACGAGGATGGCGTGGTAGGCGTCACAGCGAACCCTACCATTTTTCAGAAATCCATCAGTCATGGTACTGCCTACGATGAGCAACTCAACCAGCTCATCAGTGAGGGCAAGAGCACGAGTGACATCTACGAAGCGCTTATCATCACAGACATTCGTACCGTCGCCGACATACTGCGCCCGATTTACGATAGTTCGGCCGGGCAGGACGGTTACGTAAGCCTGGAAGTCTCGCCCGACCTGGCGCATGACACCAAAGGCACCATCTCAGAGGTCCGTCGTTTCTGGAAGATGGTTGATCGTCCGAACCTGATGATTAAGATTCCCGCCACGCCGGAAGGCATTCCCGCCGTTCGCCAGGCACTGAGCGAAGGTATCAACGTCAACATCACGCTCATTTTCGCTATAGAGGCTTACCGTGAAGTTACCGATGCCTACCTGAGTGCCCTGGAAGATCGCAACGCGGAAGGCCAGGACATCAGTCACATGGCGTCGGTGGCCAGCTTCTTCGTCAGCCGCGTTGACACACTGGTCGATAAATTGCTCGAGGACAAGATTAAGGCCAGCAGTGACCCCTCCGAACGGCAGAAGCTGAAGTCGCTTGAAGGTAAAGCCGCCATCGCCAATGCTCGCCTTGTCTACCAGGACTTCAAGAGCATTTTCAGCACGCCGCGCTTTGAGTCTCTCAAACACGCTGGGGCACGGGTGCAGCGACCGCTGTGGGCCAGCACGAGCACGAAGAATCCCGCATACCGTGACGTGTTGTATGCGGAAGAGTTGATTGGCCCCAACACTGTGGATACGATGCCACTCGAGACCATCGAGAATTTCCGCGATCACGGACGAGTACGCTACAGCATCGAGGATAACATTCCACAGGCCAAGGCCGAACTGGCCGCGCTGGAGGATGTAGGCATTCACTACCACGCAGTTACGCAGCAACTCCTGGATGAAGGAGTGCAAAAGTTTGCCGATTCCTTCCATGAACTCTTCGCAGGGATCGAGAGCAAGAAGCAAACCATCCAGGAAAAGCAGGCAGCACGGTGATTAGCAAACCATGATCGACTTTACGTCTACCTGGTAGGCTCTGGCGACTATGTCAAAATGGTGCATAATGGCATTGAATATGGTATGCTACAGGTATAGGGTGAGGGCTTCGAGATATTGAACGCTGGCCCATACGTCCTCGATCTCCATGCCATTGTGCACCTCAACGAATGATAAAATGAGAACAAAAACACAAGAGGAGAGAGTACCAATGCCTCAACGTAGCACAGTCGAGATCAACCCGCTGCGCGAAGGATTGCGTTTGAAACATGGTCCTGAACCATGTGTGATGGTTATCTTCGGGGCGACTGGCGACTTAACGCATAGAAAGCTACTTCCGGCACTGTACAACCTGGCATTGGAACACCCACTCCCGGCGGGATTTTCCGTTGTAGGGTTCGCACGGCGACCCTACAACGACGACGTCTTTCGCCAGCAGGCACTGGATTCCGTTAATGAATTCTCCCGCCAAAAGCCGGTCAATCCCCAGGTATGGGAGAGCTTCGCCTCGGGTATATATTATCTCCAGTCCGATTTCAATGATCCAACAGGTTATGAGAAACTCAATGCGCTACTCAATAAGCTCGATCATGAACGTGGGACTTGCGGGAATCGCATCTTTTACCTTTCAACACCGCCCAGCCAGTACCCCGAAATCATCCAGCATCTTGGAGCAGCGAATTTAAATAGAAACCGCAAGGGCTGGACACACGTCATCATTGAAAAACCTTTCGGGCATGACCTGGCATCGGCACACGAACTCAACCGCCAGCTTGCCAAAGTCTTCCGAGAAGAACAGGTCTACCGCATAGATCACTACCTGGGCAAAGAAACCGTGCAGAATATCCTCGTTTTTCGCCTGGCAAACGGCATTTTTGAGCCTGTGTGGAACCGACGCTACGTTGACCATGTGCAGATAACCGTAGCGGAGAGTATCGGACTCGAAGGCCGTGGGGCCTATTATGAGGAGTCGGGGGCGATCCGTGACATGGTTCAGAACCATGTTTTGCAACTGCTCACACTCGTGGCGATGGAACCACCCATCACCTTTGAAGCTAACCAGGTACGCGACGAGAAAGTCAAGGTGTTGCATGCCTTGCAACCGCTTGTTGGGCGCGATGTTACGAATAATACTATACGCGCACAGTACGGCCCTGGCTGGATTGGTGGACAACAAGTCCCTGGGTATACCCAGGAGCCGGGTATCCCGCCGAACTCGACCACAGAAACCTATGTAGCCATCAAGATGTTCATCGACAACTGGCGCTGGGCAGGCGTGCCGTTTTACGTGCGTGTTGGCAAACGCTTACCCAAACGTGTCACTGAAGTCGCTATTCAATTCAAACAAGCGCCGCTGATGCTCTTCAAACGCAGTGAGGCCCATGGACAGGTCGAACCAAACGTTCTCACGCTGCGTATTCAACCTGACGAGGGCATCTCGCTCAAATTTGGCACAAAAGTACCTGGCAGCGAGATGCAAATTCGTGCCGTTAATATGGACTTCCTCTATGGCTCTTCATTTCGCGCTCAGCCAGAGGCCTACGAACGCTTGCTACTCGACTGCATGGTAGGCGACTCGACATTGTTTACGCGCCGTGACGAGGTAGAGGCGGCGTGGACCTTCGTACAGGGCATCCTGGATGAGTGGAAAAATGAACCGGCTGAGAACCTGCTGACTTATGAGTCAGGCACATGGGGACCAGAAGCCGCAGACGAATTTATCTGGCACGATGGCCGCAGGTGGCGTCGTCCATGACCCATCTATTATACCTGTCAGGGTGTGGTAAAGAAAAATGGATATGTGGGGGACCTCTAGCAAATTAGTCCCCAAACAGGCTATACCTTGTCCCGCAGGATGAGAAAGGACCCTTAAGCCAAAGAACAAGGACGTTCATCGAAATGCATCCGTAAAGAACAATGATGTTCGCAACGAGTAGGAGGAGATAGCAATGACTGAGGGTACAGCTAAAAACCCGGTGATACGCCTGCCGTGGGCAGGGAAGCTTATACCCCTCGAGAGCACTGAGGAAGAACTCGCACTCTTGTGGAAAATATCTGCCGACAACATGCGTATGGGTCAAAATACCAATGTGCGCACGAGCGTGCTTAATTTGATTATCTGTGCGCCCGACGTCGAGTCTGCGCAACACGCCAGTAGATTGCTGCGCGACTTATCAAGTATGCACCTGGGGCGTGTCACCATTGTGATTCTTGACAGCAGTGAAGCTGCTCCCTCCAATGTTTCCACATGGATTACGCTGCGCTGCTTCTCTGTTATTTCCGACCTTATGCGCCACTGCTTTGAGCAGACCACTGTTCTGGCAAGTGGCAGTGCTGTCCGCTCCATAGCAAACATTATCCAGCCGTTGCTCAAACCTGAATTACCCGTCTACCTGTGGTGGCTTGGTGATCCGCCAGATGATGAGAGAGTCTTTAACAGCCTTGTCGCTCTCAGCTCACGAGTAATTGTTGACTCTACGAGCTTTTTCAATCCCGAGCAGGACATGCGTACCCTGGCATTACTCCTGGAAGGCTCACCCGACTGCGCCCTGCGGGACCTGAACTGGGCCCGACTTACTCCCTGGCGGCAATTGGTTGCTCAGTTTTTCGACGTCGCAGAATACCGGCCATACCTGGTAGGGGTGAATTCGATCGAAATCGCTCATGCTGTTGCCCCCATTGCCACCCCTATGCGCGACGAGCATGGCGATGTCTCACCCAATCCTGCGCGTGCCCTTCTTCTGGCGGGCTGGCTGAAGGCACGGCTGGGCTGGACATTGGCGACGGATACTGCGAAAAATCAGTACGATACGACGAGTGGGACTTACTACTGGCAGATGGATCGCTCAACCAATCCTCGTTTAACTCGTGTACTCGGTTCAACTCGTGCCAAGCCTACCAGACCTGCCAGCATCTACATCCGTCCGCAGGTCTACTCCGATATGCCTCCAGGTTCCATCTGTTTCTTGAGCCTGGCCAGCCAGGTTGAAGGCAAACATGCCACATTCACGATCACCCGTGAAGAAGATCCTGACCACGTCCTCACCTCCGTTGAGATCTTGCACAACACACGCCCGCAACGCACCGTGAGCCTATCCACGCTCTACGATGAAAGTCAATTGCTCAGCGATGAACTGGAGATTATGAAGCGCGATTTGCTGTATGAGCAAACGCTTCAAGAGATTGCTGAACTATTGGAATGGGCCTAATCAGAGGAATATGCTATGTATATTGCAAAGTATCCTGATCTAGACACCCTAAGTCAGCAGGCAGCACAGTATACTGTCCAACTGGCGAATCAAGCCATTGTCACCCATGGGCGCTTCACCATAGCACTGGCAGGTGGCTCAACGCCAAAGAAACTTTACGCTCTGCTGGCCGGTGAGCCCTACCGCAGCCAGATCGATTGGGCATCGGTAGAGGTTTTCTGGGGAGATGAGCGTTGTGTTCCTCCCGATAGCGAAGATAGCAACTTCCACATGGCGCAGGAGGCACTATTGAGCAAGGTACCTATCCCTGCAAGCCAGATTCACCGTATGCCTGCCGACCAGCCCGACCATGAGACAGCCTCCCAGGCATACACTGCAGAGATACGGCGTACCTTTGGCACCGACGGTATACCCAGCTTCGACTTAATTCAACTCGGCATTGGACCCGAGGGTCATACCGCTTCGCTCTTCCCTCACCAGGCATCCCTGCACGAGCAACAGCGCCTGGTCATGCCGGTGACCGTGCCCAAGCCGCCTCCAGAGCGCTTGACCTTCACTCCGCCGCTATTGAATGCGGCGCGGCATGTGCTCTTCCTGGTAGCGGGCGCTGAAAAAGCGGATGTTGTGCATGCGATCCTCGAAGGTGAGTACCAGCCCGATGAGTATCCGGCACAAATCGTGCGACCCACGAACGGCGAGGTGACCTGGATGCTCGATACAGCTGCGGCAAGCAAGTTGACAAAATGAATTTTAAAAAATACGTGGGTCATGTGTAGGGGCCGATTCATCGTGCCCACCGCCGATTTATCGGCCTCCAGGTAACCTAATGGCATGTCCAGACGAATTTGTTAATATCCATTATCGGCACAAAGGAAGGTTGCTAACGATGGCAGAAAGACTCACAGGTAAGGTAGCCCTGATTACCGGTGCAGGAAGCGGTATTGGGCGGGTTGCCGCTTTGCTTTTTGCCCGCGAGGGAGCGAAAGTCGTAGCAGGCGACCTCAACTCCGATGGCAATGCCGAAACTGTGCGAAGAATTGAGGAACAGGGTGGGACAGCTTTTGCCGTACATCTCGATGTTACTGTAGCCCAGCAAGTAGAGGCGGCGGTGCAGGCTACGCTCGACCGCTTCGGTATGCTCAACATTCTTCTCAACAACGCAGGTGTAGGCGAAAGATACACCTCGATTATTAACCTGGAAGAGAGCGAGTGGGAGCGTGTCTTTGCAGTTAATGCCAGGGGCGTATTTCTGGGTATCAAATACAGCGCAGCCGCTATGCTGAAAGCCGACAAGGGTGGCTCAATCATTAACATGGCCAGCGTCGCTGGGATTGTTGGCAATCCCGGTTCTGCTGCCTACTCCGCCTCCAAAGCCGCCTGCATCCAGGTGACCAGGACAGCAGCTCTCGAACTTGCCCGCGCTAACATCCGGGTGAACGCCATTGCACCTGCTTTTACCGCTACTCCGATGGTGGACGCAATGGTCTCGACTCACCACGACCCCCAGGGTGCTCTGCAAAAACTGGGTAGCATTATTCCGCTCGGACGACTCGGTACACCTGAGGAGATTGCCAATGCCGCCCTATATCTCGCCAGCGACGAATCCTCTTTCACGACTGGCGCAGTGCTGGTTCTCGACGGTGGGCTGACCGTGCAGTGACGACCTCCCAGATGTGCTTTAAATTTTACCCGGTCTGTAATCATCCAGCCAGTGCACCCAGGGCAGTTTACCCTTCACCGCGTTCCACAATCGTGCATCAGCTGTCCAATACTCGCAGTCCTCACGCTCCGCCAACGCCAGGTAATGAGCATCATATGTTGCCGGAAGTCTATACTGTTGTGCCAGTTCCATTGCCCGTCTACTCAGTGATGACTCTCCGGGAGAGTCAAGTTCCAAGAACCTCAAGAGAGCATCATCAAGAGTCTGGAGTGACGACGATGAAACTCCTATTTGATAGAATTATACATGAAAGACGACTTGGTGACAAGTCGTCTTTTCCTAAGCCTGTTGCCTTCCCGATTGCATTGCTATCACATCTGCAACCCTGCAATAAACCATTCGTAAGTACAATGACTCAATCGATACGACATGATTCATACCCATATGCGAAACGAGAGGAGCAGACCATCATGTCACAGCAGCACCTGGATTTTGAAGAGTCCGGTCGTGGATATCAAGCACAAGCCCCATACCCTGGCAGTCGTGAAAGTGCCCCTGGGTTCGACGATGCTTTTAGCGGGACGTCTGGGCAGAAACTCGGGCAATACAGTTTTGGTGGGTCGGTCTCATCTAAGCAGCGCCTGGCATTGGCGATTGTTTCGCTGTGTCTACTGGTGCCGTTAGCTGGCATTATACTTGGAATCTCGACAAGCTTTGGATCGTTCGGAATTATTAATGGACTCATTATCATGGGTCTAGTGTGTCTCACTATCATGGTTGTCAACATCGTGTTCAACCTCAGGCACTAGTTCACCTTTCGAGAATAATCCTTTTGCCATCCCTGTGCGGACGGCCAGCAAGAGGAAACCGATCCCGGCCAGGCTGCCTAAGACTAGCCAGGAGCGAGCGTTCTCACCCACCGCTACACCTAGAAACGGGCCGTAGAAGACCCCGAAGGCATAACCCACGAACAGAAGCCCAAAGGCAGAGTTAGGTGCGTCGGGCGCACTCGCGGAGGCTAGCCTTGAGAGCAGCCCTGCCGGTCCACCAAAGCTGATCCCTGCCGCCAGGGCAGCAAAGAGAACCGTGGCTGCGTTAATAGGGAATTGCAGTAGTATGGCAGCAAGCACATTGGTAATCAGGATGACCAGGAAGACAGGGGTGACGCCGAAACGGTCGGAGGCAGTCCCAGAGACGATGCGTCCGATAGCATTGCCGGTAGCCACAGCTATGACTGCGACGGTGGCTACCCACAGGGCTAGAGGCAGACCTCGCACGTAGGCGGCTATAGCAACGAAGGCATACGAACCCAGCGGGCTTGCGATCGCTTCCAGCAGGAATCCGGTCCAGATCAGTTCCCGCCCAACAAGTTTGAGTAGAGGAATCCTATCCGATCCCTGTTGAGTACGCTGTGGTCGGGGAATTGGTGGCATCAATAGCACCATGCATAGGGCCAGCGCTGCCATACTGATACCGACCAGGCGCAAGGCATTCAGCCAACCAATCGTAGAAGCCAGGTAGCTGACTATTGGGACCTGGGCGATAGCGGCCAGTCCGTAGCTGCCTGTGAGCGCACCTCCTATGAAGCCAACCCGCGTTGGAAGGGTATAAGTCCCAGCTGCAAGTGCACCAGCGAGAGCGACGGAGCCCCCTAACCCGAGGGCGATGGCTGAATAGAAGACGACAAAGGTGAAGCCATTGGGGATAAGGAAAGCGATTGTGAATCCGATAGCCATCAGTCCAACGCCTGCCCAGCAGAGACGGCGCGGTGGATAAAGGTCGGCCAGGCGACCCCCAATCAGTATCCCCGTGCCGTACCCAAACGGTCCAGCCGAAAAAACGGCGCTAATTAATAGCGGTGACCAGTGGTCTTGCAGACGCACGTATGGTGCCACCGCTCCCCACACATAGACCATGCCAAAGGCGAATTGTAAGATAAGGCTGGGGATGACAACGCGTACAGCCAGCAGTCGCATAGAGGATGAGATACCGTCCTTGCTTGCATTAGACGAAAAACATTGAAATTAGCATATCAGCAATTGGAATGGTTATGCAACATCAATCCACTCGTGGCACTCGAGCAAGAATCTCTGCGACCACCTCATAGTTAATCGTGCCGAGACGCTGCGCCACCTGTTCTGCGCTCAACGTCGCCGTGCCCTGTCGCCCTATCAGTACTACCTCGTCGCCCATACGCACCTGTGGAATATGAGATACATCAACCATACATTGATCCATACAGATGCGGCCAAGTAGCGGCGCCTCCTGGCCATGGATGAGCACTGTACCCCAGTTGGTGGGCGCTCGCCGGAAGCCATCGGCATAGCCAACCGGCAGCACCGCCACACGAATAGTTCGATCCGTCGTGTAGGTACAGCCATAACTGATGCACTCACCGGCAGGGACGACTTTGACCTGCGCCACCTGCGTCTTGAAGGAAAGCGCAGGCCGAAATCCTTCGGGCAGACGCACTTCCGTTGATGGCTCCATCCCATACAGGGCAATGCCTGGCCGCACCATATCGAAATGTGCCTCAGGCAGACTAAGCGTCGCCGCGCTATTAGCAGCATGTACAAGCGGCGGGCGCAGATGCCGTGCCTCCACGACGCGCAATACATCTTGGAAGCGCGTAAGTTGCATGTGCGCATGGGTCAGGTCTTGAGCATCAGCCATCGCAAAATGTGTATAGATTCCTTCCAGTTCGATACCTGGCAATGCAACGATCTCTTGTAGAAGCGTCAAAATCTCGTCGATCTGCTCAGCCCGTACGCCCAGACGACCCATGCCAGTATCGATCTTCACATGGACCTTCACGGTCTATCCCAGCGCCAGGGCTGCACGCGAGAGCGCACGGACCGACTCCAGCGCGTACAGGGTGACAGTCAGGTTCAGGCGTACCGCTTCGCGCATCTGCCAGGGCGGCACGTAGCCAAATACCAGGATCGGTGAGCTGATACCCGCTTTGCGCAACGGCGCTGCCTCACTGACCGTTGCCACTCCCAGCATACTTGCCCCATTGTGCAGGACCGTGCGTGCCACCTTCAGCGCGCCATGACCGTAGGCATCCGCCTTGAGGGTGGCAAGGAGACGTACACGCGACCCCACCAGTGACTTGAGGCGACGTGTGTTGTTGCCGATGGCGCTGAGGTCGATCTCGACCCAGGTGGGTCGCTCAGCACGCATAACCACGATCTGCTTCCACCCTGGTGTCTGCCGTACCAGTTGTTCCTGTGCCTCCTCGGGTTGCGCCATCAGGAGCTCGGTCACCTTCTCCATGCGCATCTCCTGAGAACCCTTGATCAGGATGGTATAGGGCGGCCCAGCAGGCAGTGCAGGTTGTAATGTCGTAGGGACCCGATTTATCGCGTCCGCGAGGTGTTGTAATGCCGTAGGGACCCGATTTATCGCGTCCGCGGGGTGTTGTAATGCCGTAGGG
>Ga0099828_10001140_pt1 | contig 17358 bp, 15 predicted proteins | sample CZO8metaG_2_FD_79338 | JGI IMG/M metagenome (GOLD analysis project Ga0099828, IMG submission 79338) | Vadose zone soil microbial communities from the Eel River Critical Zone Observatory, Northern California, USA - CZOApr15con2H1.8 metaG | ecosystem: Environmental > Terrestrial > Soil > Vadose... | reverse complement strand
GAGGTCTGTAGCCAGCCGGTGTAGTAGCCGCGGCTTTCGTCCGGCACATGCTCGGCAACGTAGGTGATGGCGCCGCCATACTCGCCGCCCAGGCACAGGCCTTGGATCATCCGCAGGCCGAAGAGAAGGAACGCGGCGGTCAGACCGATCGACGCATAGGTCGGGATCAACCCGATCGCCCCTGTGCCCAGTCCCATTCCGCTGAGCGTAATAAGGAACGTATACTTGCGGCCGACCCGGTCGCCCATCCATCCGAAAAGGAACGCCCCCAATGGACGGATCAGGAATCCTGCAGTGAACAACGCAATCGTGCTCAGCAGAGCTGCGACCGGGTGGGATTGTTCAAAGAACTTGACCGACAGAACCGCGGCCAAGCTGCCGAAGATATAGAAGTCATACCATTCGATGACATTTCCTACCGACGCAGCGACAATCACGCGGCGGAAATCGCTCTGGATTTGAATTGCCATGTGCGGCTCCTGTTATTTCAAGACATTGCCTCCAATTTTTCAGCGCTTTATTTTTTCGCGGTGCACGGTTCATGCGCGACGTTTACAGGCGCGAATTGCGAGTGCGTCCGCAACGCCTGACCCCAGGGAACTTGAATCATCCGAGGAAAGCTCCAGCGGCCCTCGGTATCGCGAGCTACCGCTGCCTCCGTCCCATCTATCAAGGAGCGAAAGGGGTGACAGCAGTGTAATCCCCAATAGGACCCCACTTTATGAGACTTTTGGCTAAATCGAACACAGCCAGGCGCAAGCGACCGTCGCCCCGCGGCGGGGGCCTTCGCAGTCTTGAGGTCGATGACAAGCTCGAATTTGGCGGCCTGCACGACCGGAAGACTCGGTGTGCGCTAACCCGCACCTCTGCCGGAATAGAGGATGACGCGACCGGTCCCGATCCTAATGTCTTGGGACTGTCGGGAAGACGAGCGACTGATCCTCGAATTCCTCTACAGGAAGCTTTTTCAAGTCAGTTTTTTTGTGCAGCTCTTGGAGGGACATCATCGCGGACGGCTTTGGCGCGCCGTCAATCTGGACCGCATGAGACCTTAGCACAATTATCGCAGCAGCCATTACCGCGAGTGTTGGAAATACAATGCGTTTCATGATTGTCGGAAATGCGATACGCTTCATGGGAAGTCTCCCTTGTCCAGCATTTAACGCACCGGTTGACGCTCCGGCGAACACGTGTCTAGACCCAGTGAGAGATTACGAGTGTGACCTGCCTCACACGTGGCAACTTGGATGGCTTGTCCTTTCGTCCCCCACCAGAGGACATTGGTCGGCGCGCGCGACACGTCTGTTATGGGGACATGAGCCGGGAGATCTGCGCAGTATTGCTGCGTAGCCCCTCGCCCAAGAATTGTCGGACGTATCCAGGCTTTATATACTTTCGCGTTCTGCCTATCCTGCGAGGTGAAATACGATGAAAGCGTTTTTGTTGGCCTGCGCCGCTGCCATCGTTGTCGCCGCCCTGTCCGTGGGCGCCCTTAATATGGTTCAACGACCTGTCGAAGAGGCCTTTGCGACGTCGGGCGTGCGGCTCTAAAGTCGTCGTGTGACGAAATGCACGATTTGGAGAAGCGAGCGGCCGGAACAGATCCAGGTCGGCCGCAGGCTTTCGCCGATCGGGAGCAGCCGATCGCCTTACCCAACGCTCTGAATCACGTGCGGCCTACTCGGCGGGCGCTGCAGTGGCCCGCGGTCGCGCGTCGTTGGCACCGGCGCGGGCATTCTGTTCTTCGAGCCAAAGGCTGTGGTGCTCCTTTGCCCAATTGATATCGACAGTGCCGCTGCCCATCGCCTCGAAAGCTCCCTCCATGCCGATGGTGCCGATGTAGATATGCGCCAGCATCGCAGCGACGAAGAGTACCGCGACCACCGAGTGCACGATCTGGGCGAGCTGCATTCCTTCAATTCCCGATATGTAAAACGGAAACATCAGCTCATAGCCGGTGACCGCAACCGCGGTGCCGCCGATGACCACGATCCAATAGACCGCCTTCTGGCCGGCATTGAAGCGGTAGGCCGGCGGATGATCGTGACCGACGAGCCCGCCACCCCTCTTCATCCAGTCGACATCCGCTTTGTTCGGAATGTTGCCGCCGATCCACATCAGGAAGATCAGCACAACGCCGATAGTGAAAGGAAAGCTCAGATAGTTATGGGCGTATTTTGCCCATTGCGACCATGCGGAGAACGCCTCGAAACCAATCAGCGGCAGCAGCAGCGGACGGCCGAAGGTGATGTTCAGTCCGGAGACTGCGAGAACGACGAAACAGGTCGCGGTCATCCAATGTACGAAACGCTCGAATGCCGTGAAGCGGACGATGGTACGACCGGACCGTCCGCCCTCGATCCGCACCATGCCGCGGCTGAGATAAAAAATCACCAGCAGAGCGAGCACGCCGAGGATGGCGATCCCGCCGATCCAGCGCAGCGTGACATTGCGGAATTCTCGCCAGTCGCGGCCTGCAGGCTGTTCGAGAACTCCGGAGCGCTGGTCAGGAATGCTCACCCTGCCTTGGATCCGATTGAGCTCCTGCAGAAGCTGTTGTTCCTTGACGGAGCTTGCCGTCGGGTTCACCTGCTGGGCGTTGGCGGGCATCGACGCGGCGACGACCAAGAAGAACGCCCAGGCGCCGACAACCAGGCGTATGTATTTTGCAAAAGACGCCATGAGCTCCTCCCCGATATCTAAGCGCTCGCCGCCGCGCCGCCTTCAGGACTCGATCGTCTCGCGATAGGCGGTCTTCCAGCCCCAGGCCCCGGAGCCGTAGCCGCGCTTGGTGACCCGCTCCTTGTAGATCTGGGCGATGATCTCGCCATCGCCGGCGAGCAGCGACTTGGTCGAGCACATTTCGGCACAGAGCGGCAGCTTGCCCTCGGCGAGACGGTTCGCGCCGTACTTCTCGTATTCCTCCTTGCTGCCATCGGCCTCGGGGCCGCCGGCGCAGAACGTGCATTTGTCCATCTTGCCGCGCGAACCGAAATTGCCGACCTTCGGATATTGCGGCGCGCCGAAGGGACAGGCGTAGAAGCAATAGCCGCAGCCGATGCACAGATCCTTGGAATGGAGCACGACACCGTCGGCCGTCGTGTAGAAGCAGTTCACCGGGCAAACCGCCGCGCAGGGCGCATCGGTGCAATGCATGCAGGCCATGGACACCGAGCGTTCGCCGGGCTTGCCGTCGTTGATGGTGACAACGCGGCGCCGATTGATGCCCCAGGGCACCTCGTGCTCGTTCTTGCAGGCTGTCACGCAGGCATTGCATTCGATGCAACGGTCGGCGTCGCAGAGGAATTTCATACGTGCCATAGTCGTTGCTCCTTATGCCGCCGCGATTTGGCAGAGAGTGACTTTGGGCTCCTGCATGCCGGTCGCCGGATCGTATCCATAGGTGGTGATCGTGTTCGCGCTTTCGCCGAGAACGATCGGATCGGTGCCCTTCGGGTAGTTGCCGCGAAGATCTCGGCCTGCGAACCAGCCGCCGAAGTGGAAGGGCATCCAAGCGACGCCCTTGCCGACACGCTCGGTAACGAGCGCCTTCATCTTGGCCTTGGAATTGCTCTCGGCGCCGCTCACCCAGACCCAGCCGCCGTCCTTGATGCCGCGATCGGCGGCATCGGCCGGGCTGATCTCGATGAACATGTCCTGCTGCAGTTCTGCGAGCCATGGATTGGTTCGCGTCTCCTCGCCGCCGCCCTCATATTCGACAAGACGCCCCGAGGAGAGGATGAGCGGGAATTGCTTGGCGATCCCCTTCTCCACCGCGGCCTTCTGCACCGAGAAGCCGATATTGGGCACTCGGAATTGCTTGGCGTCGGGCAGAGTCGGATATTTCGAAACCAGATCGACGCGCGGCGTGTAGATCGGCTCCCGGTGAACCGGAATGGGATCGGGCAAGCCGAACGCATTCATGCGCGCCTTGCCGTTGCCGTAGGGGACGCAGCCGTGCATCAGCGCCACGCGCTGGATCCCGCCCGACAGGTCGAGCGACCACGACACCGCATCGGGATTGGCGGAATTGACCCTGGTGATGGTGGCCATTTCCGCTTCCGTCAAATCCTTGTCCCAGCCGAGCTTCTTCAGGCTCGCCAGCGTGAATTCCGGATAGCCGTCCTGGATCTCCGAATCCTTGGAGTAGGAGCCATCCGCCAGCAGGCTGACCTTTCGCGTCGTGCCGTCGGGAAGCTTCTCCTCGCGCTCGATGCCGAAACGCGGCCGGAACGTGCCGCCGCCGTCCATCACGCTGAGATTTGTGTTGTAGAGCAGCGGCGTACCTGGATGCTTGACTTCCGGTGAGCCCCAGCACGGCCAGGGCAGGCCGTAATAGTCGCCGCCGACTTCAGGATCGTCCTTGGGCGCCCGCATCGTCAGCATGTCGAACTTCGCCTGGTTCTTCATGTGCGCCTTGAGCCGCTCGGGCGATTGCCCGCAATAGCCGGTAGACCAGCTGCCGCGGTTCATTTCCCGAAGCACATCCTCTGCGACCGGCAGATTGCTCTCGACCTTGATGTTCTTGAACATCTTGTCGGCGAATCCGAACTTCTTCGCCATCAGATAGATGACCTCGAGGTCATCCTTCGATTCGAACACCGGCTTTACGATCTGCTCGCCCCATTGCAGCGAGCGGTTCGAGGCAACGCGCGAACCCTTGCACTCGAATTGCGTGGCAACCGGGAGAATGTAGACGTCATCCTTGCGCCCGGCCTCCACGGCGAGCGAGGCCCAAGTGGTCGGATGCGGGTCGGCGATGACCAACAGTTCGAGCGCCTTTAGACCGTTGAGAGATTCCGGAATGCGGGTGATGCTGTTGCTAGCATGGCCCTGCACGAATACCACCCGCACATTGTCTTTCTGCGCGACCTGATCTTTCGGCAGCGTCACCGCTTCGAACCAGCGGGTGAGCGGGATGCCGGGGGTTTCCATGATCTGCTTGGAGTCGAAGCGCGACTTCAAGAAGTCGTAGTCGACTTCCCAAACCCGCGACCAGTGTTTCCAGGCGCCTTCGGCGAGGCCGTAATAGAACGGCAGCGTGACGATATCGAGCCCGACGTCGGTCGCTCCTTGCACGTTGTCATGGCCACGGAAGATGTTGGCGCCCGTGCCGGCCTTGCCGACATTGCCGGTCATCAACAGTGCGATGCAACTCGCCCGCACGTTGGCGGTGCCCACGGTTTTCTGGGTCTGGCCCATGGCCCAGATCAGCGTTGCCGGCTTCTCCGTGGCAAGCATCTTTGCGACGCGCTTAAGCTGTTCGCCAGGAACGCCACTGACGCGCTCGACTTCTTCCGGATTCCACTTCTCCACTTCCTTGCGGAGATCGTCGAAACCGTAGACGCGCTGTTTGATGAACTCCTTGTCCTCCCAGCCGTTCTGGAGGATGTGCCACATCATGCCGTAGAGCACCGGGATGTCGGTGCCCGGCCGCATGCGCACATATTCGGTCGCATGGGCGGCGGTTCGCGTCAGGCGTGGGTCGATGACGATAAAGTTGGCCTTTTGAAGCTCCTTGCCCTCGAGCAAATGCTGCAATGATACCGGATGCGCCTCGGCCGGATTGCCGCCCATGATGATCTGGGTCTTGGCATTGCGGATATCATTGAAGCTGTTGGTCATCGCGCCGTAGCCCCACGTATTGGCTACGCCGGTGACGGTCGTTGAATGGCAGATGCGCGCCTGATGGTCGGTGTTGTTGGTTCCCCAGAAGGCGCCAAGCTTGCGGAATAGATAGGCGCCTTCATTGGTCATCTTGGCCGATCCGAGCCAATAGACGGAATCGCTGCCTGATTTCTCGCGAACCTGGAGCAGCTTGTCGCCGATCTCGTTGACCGCGGTGTCCCAGGAGACGCGCGTCCATTGCCCGTTGACGAGCTTCATTGGATAGCGAAGTCGCCGATCACTGTGCACGAGTTCGCGCACCGAAGCACCCTTGGCGCAATGCGATCCGCGATTGATCGGAGAATCCCAGCTCGGCTCCTGCCCGATCCAGACCCCGTTGAGCACTTCCGCGGTCACCGTGCATCCGACGGCGCAATGCGTGCAGACGCTCTTGCGAATGGTTGCACCTGAGGTGAGCGGCCCCGCGGCCGCAGCCTCCGCCTTGCGGACGCTGCCTATCGGCAGCGTGCTCAACGCCGCCAAACCGCCGCCGGCAAGGCCGGATCGGCGCAGGAAAGTGCGGCGATCGAGACCGCCGGCCTGTCCCGCCAGGGCGTCCGCGACGGACCCTCGGGATGCAACCTCTGCATGCTGGCGTTGTGTTCTCTTGATCAGCACGGCCGCCTCCCTCAAGTAGGATAACGATTGACGCGGTAATACGCCTTCACGTGATCGGTTTCCTTGTAGCGCGCCTTACGCTTCTCATCGTTGGTCTCGCTGTCGGCCTGCGCCGGGGCAACCAGCGGCGCGGCAAGGGTCGCGCCGGCGCCGACCGCGCCGACGCTGACCTTGCGAAGGAAGTCGCGGCGACCGACTGTCACTTTCTTTTCGTCCTTCATCACATCTCTCCCGGACCAACAGCCGTTGGTCAGTTGGCGAACGTAAAGGCTTCAGCCTCGATTTCCAGAAACAGGCGGCCGAGCGAGCCGACCGATCCGTAGAATTTGGCGCTCGCTGCCTTCTCCATGTCGGCGAACAGCCGGCCCATCCAGGGCGCCACATGCTTCTCGAAGAAGGCGCGCTGCGCTTCTTCTGACGCTCGGAAGCAGCCGCCCGCGAGGCCAGCCATGATCTCGCACAGCGTCGCGGCATGATCCTCAGGCTCGAAATTGTTCTCGATCCGCTCGATGCCGAGCGCAGCGAGATCATCGCGCAGGCGCGATAGTGGACGCTCGTTGAGAAAGCCGGTCAGATAGTAGGACCCATAAGGCAACAGCTCGCCGCGCCCCAGACCGACGAACAGATCGAAATATTCGCGCTCGACACCCGCGGTCGTCACCTCCGCCGCGGCCTCGGCCAGCGCGGCATGGGCGCGACCGAGTGGGGTTACGTCGCCTTGCAACCGCGCGATCTCGCCAAGCAATGCGTTCGACGGCGGGCACGAGAGCAAGGCGGCAAGCAATGCATATTCCCGCACGCGGGCAGCATCGACGGGATCGAGAGCATCATCCTCCACAGCTGGCTCGCTGTAGAGATCGGGGCGAAGTTGCTTGCGCGACACGCCGGTCGCGGCTTCGACGGCGATTACCCGCTGGGCAGGCACCCTGTTCCAATTCGAAACCGAAGGCTGGGCAATGCCAATCTTCCGGGCAAGCTGGGCTATGCCGCCCGCTGCATCGATGGCACGATCAAGGCCCGCATCGCGCACGTGGACCTCCCATCCAAGGTGTCCGAAGCGCTTGATTATTTTTTATTTTTTGGTCAGCGAAGACTAGACTTCGGCAGGGGGCCGGTCAATTGAATCGACATAGCCTGAGGCTATAGCCTTTGGTCGAAAGTCTAGCGGGGCAATGCGCTTCCGTGTGTGCGACGCCGAGGTGAGGTTTGATCGCTCTCAACGCTCTGAGGAGCTTCCGGTTGCACTGCAGCAGGAACTGAGGGCAGTTCGTCCGACGAAATCTCCTCGGCGGGACTGAGGTCGGCGACCGTTTCTGGTGCACCGGACTCCAACAACGGCTCATGATTTGAATCAGCCGATGGGCTGGCGTCCTTTTGCTCAGGGATTGCGGTCGTAGGGCTGTCAGCGGCGCCGCGCACACCCCCGACGATCCTGTCAACCAGCGCGCCAAGCTGTTCTTCTGAACAATCGAGTGGCCCGAAGCCGGGCATGGCGTGCGGGTCGTTGAAGTCCCATGCGTTCTCCGCGAGACCGACGAAATCCCGGATCGCAGGGTCGGCGGCCCAGGCGCGACGAAGCGCCGCACGGCTCAAGTCCTGAGGGATGCCTTGGCGCAGGAACGCCGTTACGTCGGTAGCCGCGGTAATCGAATCGATTGGCGGCAAGCTCGAGAGATCCACCTCTGCGTTCGCAGGATCTTCGGCCGTGACGGGCGACGCCGGGTTCGGCGTCTCAGCCGTCTGGGCCGGCGCCGGAGCGTCAGCGGCTACCTTCGCCTCGCGCTTGCGACGAGACCAACGGGCAAGAAATTCCTCGTCGCTCATTCGTGCCCACCTTCATCATGATGACGCCGCGCCAGCGCCTCGGGATCGGCGCGGCGCCGCTCGCGCTTGACGAACTCCCTTTCGACGTGGTGCTCCGTAACGAATTTTTCAATCGCGTCGCGAAGAGCTTCAGGCATCGGCACCGCTTCGACGAGATTGGCGCCTGCTTCCGTGAAGGCTTCCCCCTCCGCGGGATCAGCAGTCACGGCCGCCACGGCGTAAGGCCAGGCGCCCTCCGAAGGGCTCATCACGATCCAGATGTTGGGGGCGCCGGTCGTGAGGTTCTCACGATAACGCGCCGTCTCGGAGCGATAGAGATCGACCATGGCACTACCGGCATAGTAAAGGGTCGCCTCCTCCTGCTCGCGCAGAACCGTCCATGGCTTCATCTCCGGCTCATCGGGCAAGACGCCGATGCCGCGCCAGACGAAATCGATCCAAGGCGAGTCCGTCTTGCGGCGTTCGACCACGACGCCGACGGGAATGCGCAGCAAGGGCACAGCGGCGGGACTCAACTTGCAGCCTCCAGGTGCTTGATCGGCAATCCCGTCAACAGATTCTGCGGCTTCATCCGGAGATTCAGGTCCGGTGTCATGGCCATGATCAGATACACCGGTTCTTGCTCGACAATTCCGGCCACCAATCCAGCGTCGGTAACGCTGAGGCGGAACAGCGCCAGCACGCGGCCCGCGGTCCGGTCGTCGAGGGCCTCACCATGCCAGAGCCGGTCACCGATCTTGGTGGCCTCGGAATCAAGCCCGACATACCAAGTGAGCTTTGCATCGCGCAATTCCGTGAGCGGCTCGATGCTGACATTGATCCCGAGCAGGTGAGAAATCCAACACGTCATCGCCTCCGCAAGCGCCGCCGGTCCCGGCTTTCCACTGGTGAGATCAAGCCCCATGTCGAACTGGTCGCTGCGTTGCCAGTAGCTGTCGGCGTTTTCCTCATTGAGGACGTCGATCTGGGCATCGGTGGTCGCACCCAGCATCGACATCAGGGACAATACCGGCGTGATTTTGAGCCCGCCAATGACCTCCTCGTCCCCCAGAAGCAACGACTGGTCGTGCAGCATGATCCTCTGCGGCCGGAAAAACAGCTCGGCCGCGCGCAGGACGAACGGATCGTCGCAATCGTCGAGCGCGTTTCGCAAGATGACATGAATGAGTTGGTTGACGAACAGCGGCGGCAGGTTGATGGGTCCGGAGCGCACCAACGCGAGATAGGCGGCTTCGAGCGTCGGATGCCGCAGCAACAGATCGCGGAACGCCAGCACGAATTGCCAATTCTCCCGGGCATCGGCGTCGCCGATTGCGGCAATCTCGTCCGCACCGACCGGCCGGCGCGGCTCGGCGAGCAATTCCCGGTGCAACCTGCGTTCGATCGCGCAGGCGTCTTCGGGCGGCATCAGCTCGGGACGCGCAAAATAGGCTTTCAGGAACTCAACCGTAACCACCAACCCGCCGCTCGCGTTGCGGTCAAGCAGATGGTGGCCGCAGGAAATCCAGAAATCCTTCATCGGCGCCGCGGCTCCAAGCTCATATCCACAAGACTGAGATCACTGTCGGGCTCAGGATCATCCTCGACCTCCATGAATGAGAACGCCTTGCCATGACCTTGCCCTTCTCGCAGCCGCAATCTGCGAAATGACTCCCGAACTTCACCATCGGTCGCCGTGCGGTGGACCGCAATCAGGCTGCCCGTGGGATGCGTGCAAAGCGACTCCGCAAAGGCGACTTCTTCTTCTGCCGCAAGTCTCGCGGTTGCGAGATCCGGCGCACCGAACCGCTCGACCAACTGCGCGGCAAGAAGTTCAACCAGGGCACGCCGATCGGCCGCCGTCGCTCCCACGATCTGGACCAGCGTCGACCAGCCCCAGGCTCGCACGCCGAGAAAGCCGCTGCGGAAGGCCGAACGGTCCTTTCCCGTCAGCCTGGCGGGATCCCGGTCGCAGAAACGGAACGCGCCCGACACGGCCCAGTCGCCGGGTTCCGCCGCCACGTCGAACACGAACGTGTCGGATGGATCAAGGGCGATGGTGCGCAAGAGCTTCACAGGCGCGGTCCTCCGAGTTTCGGATCGAGCCACGACGGCGCGGCCAAGGCCTTGAGCAGATCGCGCCGCTCGGTTTTGTCAATGCCGATCCGGTGCGTGAGGAGATCGCCGTTCTCGTCGATCCGGCGGCTGACTTGCCGTTCACGCGAGAGCCGAGTTAAGTATTCGCGCGCCACGCCGCCAAATCCGTCGACCTGCCAAGCGTCGATGGCCAGCATCAGATGCCGCGCAAAGCTTTCCGTCACCTGAACGGCGCCCGCATCGCCAAATCCCTCCTGCTCGAGTGCCGAGGAGAGCGGATGAATGCCCAGTTCCGCGTCGGTCACCGAGACGGTCCGGATCATAGCACCGAATACCAGCCATGGCGGCGGCTCGTCTTCTTTGACGGATGGAGGCCAGCCGAGCCGCCCGCCGCCGACCAGACCGCCGTCGATGCGGATCGCGTCGGGCCAATCGATTGTCACCGACTTGTTCGGCGGCGCATAGGCGCGCAAGGCGTCAGTCAGCGCCGCCATCCCCGCGTAGAAGGCACGGCGCGCGGTGCGCAATGGCTCGTCTGGCTCGAGCACAACGGCGAACTCTGCGAGGTCAAACCGCCCAACATAGACCAAAGTACCGGCGCCGCTTTGTTCGGCGATACCCAGCGCGTGGGTAAACGCGTCACCGCTTTCGCGCAGCCTCACCAGGGTAAACGGCGGCGGCAGGTCGATGGGTTCCGATATGAACGCGCGAGTGCGTGCGGCCGGCGACAGATGGTCCTCCACCTTCCTTTTCTTTCCTATTGAGCATAACTATACGAGGCGGACCGTCGGCGCGAGTCCGCTTCGCTGCCGCTCCGCACGCTTTGAGGGAGTGTTTAGCCGGGCATGGCGCAGCCACCAAAAACGATCCTGATGTGCTCGTGCGAAGACACGATGCGCCTCGATACGGCCGCCGCTAAGCGCGGATGCCGCAACAGCGAGATCGCAACTTTCCGTCAACTCTGCCGGGCCGAGATCGATCAGTTCCGCAACGCCGCGAAGGCGGAGGGATCACTCACCGTCGGCTGCACCCAGGAGGCGCCGCTGTTCTCGGACGAGGCAGGCGAGCGCCCGGAGCGGATCGATTTCGTCAACCTGCGCGAGACCGCGGGCTGGTCCACGGAAGGGGCCCAGGCAGGACCCAAGATGGCCGCACTGCTTGCCGCCGCGGGCGAGCCCGCGCCCGAAGTTCCGCTCGTCAACATGTCGAGCGAAGGTGTGATTCTGATCTATGGCCGCGACGAGACGGCGATCGAAGCCGGCAAACTGCTCGCCGATCACCTCGATGTCACCGTCATGATCGCTGGGCCGGCGCAGATCACGCCGCCGGCCGTCACATCGTTCCCGATCGTCAAGGGAACCATCCGCAACGCCAAGGGCCATTTCGGAGCTTTCGAACTTGCGATCGACGACTACGCAGCGCCCCGCCCCTCATCGCGCGACGCCTTGATCTTTGAAGCGCCTCGCAATGGCGCGACCTCGCGCTGCGATCTCGTGCTCGATCTTTCCGGCGGCCTGCCGCTCTTTGCCGCGCATGACCTGCGCGACGGCTATCTGCGTGCGGACCCTCGCGATCCGTCAGCGATGCTGCGGGCGGTGCTCAAGGCACGCGATCTCGTCGGAAGCTTCGACAAGCCGAAGTACATCAATTTCACCGCGGAGCTCTGCGCCCATTCGCGTTCAAAGATCACCGGCTGCCACCGCTGTCTCGATCTTTGCCCGACCGGGGCGATTACGCCGGATGGCGATCACGTCAACATCAATGCGGAAGTGTGTGCAGGATGCGGTCAGTGCGCCGCGGCGTGTCCGACCGGTGCGGCCTCCTACGCTGTGCCACCTGCCGACACTCTGTTGCACAAGCTTCGTGCCATGCTGCTCATCTATGATCAGGCCGGCGGCACCAAGCCGGTCGTGTTGTTCCATGACGGTCCGCACGGCACGCCGCTGATCGATGCGCTCGCCCGCCATGGCACCGGCCTGCCGGCCAACGTGTTGCCGCTTGCCGTCAACGAGGTGACGCAGATCGGGTTGGAAGCGATCGTCGCGGCATTCGCCTACGGCGCGGCCAGCGTACGCTTCCTTCTGCGCGCCAAGCCCTTGCACGACATTGCCGGCCTTTCGCAGACGATCGCAATGGCCGAAGCCATTCTTTCCGGCCTCGGATTTTCGGGGCGCCGTGTTGCCACGATCGAAACGGACGATCCGGATTCGCTCGGCGAGGCGCTGTGCGGACTTGAACCCGCCGCAACCGTCAAACCGCCTGCGACTTTCAGAACCGTCGGCAAACGGCGCGACCTGCTTCGTTTCGCCTTGAGGGAACTGCACCGCCTGGCACCGGCGCCGATCGATGTGATTCTGCTGCCCGAGGGCGCGCCGCTTGGCGCGATCAGCGTCAATGTGGACGGATGCACGCTATGCTTGTCCTGCGTATCGGTGTGTCCCACGGGGGCGCTTATCGACGATCCCGAACGTCCGGCACTCAAGTTCGTCGAAGACGCCTGCGTGCAGTGCGGGCTGTGCGTGAGCACCTGCCCGGAAAAGGTCATCACGCTGAAGCCGCAGATCGACTTCACCGCCGCTACGGCACGCACGCAGATCATCAAGGAAGAAGAGCCTGCGCTTTGCATCCGCTGCAACAAGCCGTTCGGCGTCAAAAGCACGATCGACAAGATCGCGGCGAAGCTCGAGGGCCGGCACTGGATGTTTCCGGCAAACGACAAGCGGATCGACGCCATCAGGATGTGCGCCGACTGCCGCGTCATCACCATGAGCGAACAGCAGTTCGATCCCTTCGTCGGCGTTCCAGAACGCGCGGCTCCGCGCACGACCGACGACTATTTGCGCGAGCGGGAGAGCAAGGGATGACTATTTCGCGGTTGCGCGCGCCAGGAAATCGGTGAGCGCCTTGCGGTCTTCCGGCGACCCGATGCGCTGCTCCGGCATCTTGGTGCCGGGCGTATAGGCGTTCGGACCGACCTCGAACAATTTTGCGACGGTCTCCGGAGTCCATACGATGTTCATGCTTTTCAGCGCATCGGAAAAGCGATAGCCGGGCAGTGACGCGATCCTGCGGCCGAACAATCCAGCAAGGGTCGGGCCTGCGCGCGCATTGTCCTTCTCTGACAGCGTATGGCAGGCAACACAGGCCCTGAATATTTCCGCGCCGCGGTCCCCTGCAAAGGCGGCCAGCGGATCGGCTGGCGTGCCTCTCAGCGAGGATCCGATCGGGTCACCCGTCAGTGCATTCCAGCGTCGGATCGCACCGTCTGCACCGCCCGTCAACACGGTCGCGTTATCGGGCAAGAATGCCACGGACCACACCGGCAAACCCGGACCGCCGAGCGTTCGAAGCACGCTTCGCGCCTTGCGATCGATGAGCGCTACGGCGCCGCCTATGCCGGCCGCCGCGATCAACGTCCCGTCTCGAGACATCGCCAGCGCGACAATCGGCGTCGGACCGGCCTGAACCTCGCCGGCCTCCTTCGCCGCCACGGTCAGAAAGCGAACTTTCCCATCGGCACCGCCCGCTGCGATTTCTCCGTCAGGCGCGATCGCCACCGCGTTGAGCGGCGATGTCAGCGTGATGACATCCGGCGGTCCGTCCGGCAACGGCCAGATCCTCACCGCAAGGTCGTAACCGACGCTGACCAGCGATTTTCCGTCCGGCATGAAGGCAACGCCGTTGACGTTCTGCAAGTGGCCCTCCAGCACGCGCGTCGCACCGGAACCAAGCGGCCAAAGCCGCACGGTGCGATCCCAGGATGCGGATGCCAGCATCGAACCGTCGGGCGAGACGGCAAGTCCCGAAATCGGTGCGCGATGGCCCTCGAAGATCTCGTCCGGCTGCTGCCGGCCCGCCGTCCAGATGGCTATCCGCGCATCGGCTCCAGCGGTTGCCATGCGGCCGTCCTGCAGGAAGACGACCGCATTCACTGCGTCAGAATGAAAGCGAAGAACCTGCTCCGCGGAGTCGGTCGCAAGCGACCATCGGATGGCGGAAGTGTCGAAACTGCCGGAAAGGACGCTCTTCCCGTCGGCTGAAATCGCCAGCGCTCGAACCGGTCCACCATGGCCGGAGAGCTGAGCCCAGGCAGCTTCGACATCCAGCGACAGCGCCGCAGCGATTGCGCAGAGATACAGGCGCAAGTTCATCGCTTATCCATCGCCGTCGTGCCGGCACGCGAAGCGCGATCGCGCCTCAATCCATCCAGACGGTAGAGGACATCGTGGCGCGAGGTCAAACCAGATGCATCGGACTATTAGTGAGGCTTCACGACGGTCTTGCTTGAGCCTTGAGGTGCGGCTTGCATACTGGGCGGGCTTCGTCCTTGAGGACTCTCGGCGGGAGACGTGCGGCCGGTTGTCGAATTGAGCGAAGTTCCCTTCGTTTGATCCGTCTGCGCCTCGGCCAATCCGCCGGCAAAGGCCAAGCAAGGCATAGTGTGGCCGCGACGAACCGCACCGGAGTTTTCCGCCTCGTTGTCAATTGTGCGGGTCCAAACGCAAACGCGTGTTCAATTCCATGTTGCACTGCGGCCAGAGCGCAGGTTTTCCCATCCGAACTGCACTAGTGGGGCTTATGCATGATACGGACGCCCTTAATCCTATTTTTATGAGCCCATAGATTTTTTGCATAGTCGAACTCCTTACCACGTTGTCGGAATGATGGGAGTCACCGGCCGACTGACTCCCTTTGTATGAACTCTCTATCTGTAAGCGATCAACGGTCCGATTCAATGCTCTTCGCCAAGGCACGGAACTTTCGATCTGCTCAGCGTGATCAGACTGATTCATAGCCGTTTTGCAGTCGAAAGATACTCACAGCGGCAACCTCGCCACTGCAATGCTTGCGATAGTGAAATCTTGTGCCGCTAAAGGTAGAATAGCAAGCCGGTTCGGAGCGAGATTTGATTGAAACTCAACTCTACCTATGCAGCCTTTATGGCGGCCCTTGCTGCGTACCCGACCGGAGCCATGGCCGAGGTCTATTCGTGTGAAATTAAGGAATGGGTGCGGGTAAATGACGAGGGACTTGTTCGGCCCGCGCCGAGCGCACCTTTTAAACGCCAAGTATCGATCGACAAAGAAACCGGCAATGCTGTCGGCGATGCGTTGTCGGCTGCAAATCGTTGGGAAGTTGTTCAAAAGGGTTCGCAAGAAAACGCCTTTGTGACTCTTGGGTCCGTGGGGTCGCGGCTCCTTTATGAAATTGCAGTCTACGAATTCAAAATAGGACGCGAGAAACCCCTGATCATTGCTATTCGGTCGCATCGCGGGCTTTTTTCAGCCTTCAGTGGAATCTGCCAATGATGTTTCGCATGTTCGATTGGATCCGACGATGCTAGGCTCGTTTGCCGACGTGGAGTCGGGACCTCGTGCCGAGATCATGAGGAGGTCAGGCCATGGAGATCGAACGCACTACATTCGGCACCATCACGATTGACGGAAAGACCAATGAACACGACGTGATCATTCGTCTGTCCGGTGAAGTGGCAAGGCGGAAGAAAAAGTTGTCGAAGAAGTACTACGGCACCTCGCATGTCCATCATGCTTTCAAGGGCTTTGTCTGGTTGCGGGGACATGCAAGCGCGTTTGTTATAACTTCCGGCCTGGGAGACTTCCGGCGGCCGGCAGCAAGATCGAGAACAGCCATCAACTCGCCGCGTAGGATGGCGTGGCTCTCGCCTCGCTTATCGCCGGGGGTAATCACCACCTCACCAACCAGCGAGCGGATGTCCTCGCGAGCTTCCCCGTTGGACTCCGGCTCAGCCAGCGTTTCCGCGAGCCGGATCACCTTGGCGCGGTAGTGCTCAGCGATATTCGGGTGCACGTCCGGCAGGTCGGCCGAAGCCTCGGCGAGACGCACCTCAATCTCGGCCTTCTGCTGCCCCAACTCCTCCATCCTCGCCTTCATGGCCGACTGGTACATACCATCCTCGATAGCGTCCATGATCCCTTTGATGCTCCTCTCAATCTTCTCAAGGGCGCGGCGGCACGTTTCTGCTTGCGCTCGCCGTTCATGGTTCTGACGGTTAGTCTCCTCGGCATAGGCGCGCACCGCGACCGCCACCGCCTCGGGAGATACCAGCTTGTCGGTAAGGCCCACCAGCACGCGCCGCTCGATGTCGTCACGACGAATGGTGCGGCCGTTATCGCAGATACCTTTTGCGAAAATGACCGAGACAGCCGTAGCGATCATTGACGACAATGCCGTATTTGCCGTCGCAGCATCCGCAGACCAGCAGGCCCGACAAAAGGAAGGCGGGGCGACGTAGACAGTTCAGCCGCTCCGCGCGCGCCGCGCGGACACCTTGGGTCGTCGCCTCGAACTGCTTCGCACAAGTTCAGCTCGCGAACCATGCTGATTTTCGTCATAGGCCTATTGCTGGCGGTGATACTGCTTGGGTTGGGGACCGCTTATGTGAGCAAGCTCAAGCAACAGCGTCGCCAGCTTTCCGACAACAGCCTTTTCAATTGCGGAGCACTGGCAGTGCCGCTGGCTGAATCACCCGTCGTCCGGACGTAGAAACTGATCTTCGCCTGTGGCACCGCAAATTAGCGTCACTCTCATTCAGTCGCCGGTCAGCGACAAAGCACTGGTCCGGCTCGAGGGGCTCGGCCTCGACAGCAGCCCGTCAGCGCATATGTGGCGCACAATGCTGTGGCCGACACGGTTCTTGTAATCTTTGTAGGATGGGAAAATCCGGCCGAGACCGCCGGATGCGATGGCGGGTGAGGCGTCGCCGCTTCAGGCCCAAAAACGGCGGGTTTGGCGTACCCAGCTTTGTACCGAAACGGCGCGCCCGAAGAGATTCGAACTCCTGACCCCAGATTCGTAGTAAAAATATCAAACGACGATTTCTCTTCTACATAAATCCGCTGCCCCCACTCTTTGGTTGAGAGTGCGCGAGAGAGTAGCTTCTCTGGATGTTCTGTCGAGAGCAGACGTCCACCCTTCACTCCGGATGAACCTGGTAACGCTGCAGGCAGCCGGACCTGCTCCGTCGCCCGGCCCCTGCGTTTCCCCAGAAAAGCTAAATCGGTCCCGGCGGTTAGACCGGGACGGTGAGTGAGTTATAACGAAAGTGGTTGCGGGGATAGGATTTGAACCTATGACCTTCAGGTTATGAGCCTGACGAGCTACCGGGCTGCTCCACCCCGCGATAAACCATTG